>Ga0326728_10026049_pt1 | contig 10397 bp, 6 predicted proteins | sample MB3enrmetagenome_FD_207602 | JGI IMG/M metagenome (GOLD analysis project Ga0326728, IMG submission 207602) | Lab enriched peat soil microbial communities from McLean, Ithaca, NY, United States - MB31MN | ecosystem: Environmental > Terrestrial > Soil > Wetlands > Peat | place: USA: New York... | reverse complement strand
TTCCATTAGGATAAGGCAGGAGAGTATGGCCGTTTCCAGGGAGGTTGTCAAGCCAAAAGTTCTTGACTTTGCTTTTAGACAATCGCTTGTTTAGACTAGAGAATCAGGATGAGCTGCCTGGTCGAGAGGCGAAGCTCAGCCTTCCTTGGCGGAGGTCGGGACGGCAAGTTTCACGTTTAGACCACCTGATTCAAGACCAAATCGGGGAACGACTTGTGTATAGGGTTCGTGCCGTCGCATACTCCTTAGAGGTAAACTCTCCGTCAACAATTTCGAACGGCCAGACTCCGACCCATTTGGCGGTCGAAGGCGCGAAGGCTATCAGGAGATGTTTCTACAGTGGGAAGAATCGATGACACGGAAAGAAGGAGCGGCGCATGAGAGAAAGACGGCGGATCGCATCTGGACCTACGAGTCTGAAGAAATTGGCCGAACATCTCGATCTGAACCCCGCGACGGTCTCTGTTGTCCTCAATGAAGTCCCGGGCCGGTCGATTCCTCAGGCTACACGAGACCGCATTAAGGCCGCAGCCAAAGAACTGAATTACCAGCCTAGTCTTCTGGCGCGCTCACTTCGCAGTCGGCGCACGTTCAGTATAGGGATCTTGGTGCCTGAGCTGAGCGAGGGTTACCACAATCAACTGGTGGGCGGCATCGGCGATCATCTGACCGAAGCAGGATATTTTTACTTCACCGCTCATCATCGGCGCAGGAAACATCTAATCGAAGAGTACGGCCGAATGCTCCTCAGCCGGGGCGCGGAAGCTCTCATTGCTATTGATACGCCGTTGGCGCATCCGTTCCCTGTTCCCGTTGTGGCAATCGGCGGACATCGTGTTATCGATGGCGTCACCAACTTGATACTCGACCACCGTTTTGCGGCAGAATTGGTTCTGACGCATCTGCGCGCCTTGGGACATCGACGCATTGCCTTCATGCGCGGCCAGTCGTTTAGCGAGGATGCTAGTGAACGCTGGCGTTGCATCGTTCAGGTAGCCCGCGAAGTAGGCATTCCGATCAGACCCGAACTTACCGTACAGCTGGACCGCGATGTCAGCTCCCCTGAATTGGGCTACCCTGTCATCCAACATCTGCTTCCCAAACGGGAGCAGTTCACAGCCGTGGTCGCCTTCAATGACATGGCGGCCATAGGCGCGATACGTGCCCTGCAGGATTCTGGAATGCAGGTGCCCGCTGACGTCTCTGTTATTGGATTCGACGATATCAGCGCGGCGGCGTTCAATAACCCAAGGCTCACGACCATCCGCCAGCCATTGGCCAACATGGGAAGGATGGCGGCACAATGCGTCTTAAACCGGATTCATGGAAGAGAGAGGTTCCGGAAACAGATTATCGTGGAGCCGGAACTGGTAGTACGCGAATCTACTCGAGCGATTTAACAAGGGAATCAGCCAATTCGCAAAACAAACAAACTCCCCCCCCAGGTTTCCAACGTGCTCACACATCCAACTCAACGGTTCAGATCAGGTTTCGTTTAGACCCTCGCAGACAACCGGAATTGTATCTACTCCGGTGTGCAGAAAGGCGCGATGCAGTATGGTGGTGTCGCTCAACAGCATGTCGCGTGTACTGGTCATGAACAGCGTGGGCACTTTTACATGTGCCCGAACCGTCAGTACTTGCACCCATTCTTCCAAACAACGAACTCGCCCGAAAGACGGACATGAAGTTACTTCCAGCATCCGATCGAACACATTTTGGTCAAAGACATAAAGGCAAGGACAGCGGGCACCCCGGCTTGCGCCTGGCTACGCGGTTTCAACTTTTGAATCCCAAGAAAGGAGAAGTCATTTCGAGAGCCTGCCTTTCTTCCTTGTCAGGGTTGTTCTGCAATTCGCATTGGGTGTCGAAAATCATGGTGGGACAGCTCTCCGCCGAGAAAGCCGGCCAGTGGGGGATGCCACCGTGATTGGGGTTTCCGCTGCGCGCGAAGTGAATCCAAGCTTCACTGACGTTGGCGGCCAGGGCCCGTGGTCCCGGGCCGCCGCCCGTCAGGTTTTCGGAGCGGTCGGTATTGTCGAAACAGAAAGGCAGATCGCAGCAATGAAGGGACCGCGGCCTGCCGTCCAGGACTGGCGTTTTCCAGGTGAACCAGTATAGATAAGCCGGCGTTCCTTGCGCGGTCTTGAGCCCGGCTTGAACCAGCGCCCCCTGACGGACCTGCGCGGTCATGGCCAGAGAGAAAATGTCAAAGGGCTTCGCGCCCGGATGTGAGGCGCGGAATACTCCAATGATGTGCTCCGGGTTGCTGCCATACATATTACCCAGCCGCTTCTGTACCTCCGCCACGGTCATCGATTCGTATTCAGGATGATTGAGGGAGGTGGTGAATTCGTTGAGCGTGGTACCGATCAACATAGGGACCTGCGCGGAGATGGCGGGCGCGGTGGGATCAAAGGGATGGTGAGGCAGAAGCTTGCCGTCCACCACCGGCCCCCAGCCCAGCTGATCAGCCACGCGGCTCCAGACGAGCGGAGCGTGAGGATGGGTTTTCAGTAGGGCGGTATCGCCAGCCTCGATCAGCCTCTGGAGAGGCACGGTTTGCAGTTGATCGACTTGCGAGCCGTTTAGATTGAGTTCGTCGAGCAGGGCCTCGGTCAATATCGAGGATCTCTTCGGCACGACGGCCCGCAGAAACGATCCGCTTTGCACAATGGCGCGGTGAAACAAGCCTTTCGCTGCCGGCATCGCCATCAACGCTCCAACCTTGCCGCCGCCGCCGGACTGGCCGAAGATGGTGACATTGCCCGGATCGCCGCCGAAATTGGCGATGTTATCGCGCACCCACTCCAGGGCCATAATGATGTCGAGCATTCCCAGATGGGCGGAACTTGCGTACTTCTCGCCATAGGGAGCCAGATTCAAATATCCCAGAGGGCCCAGGCGGTGATTGAGCGAGACCACGACCACGTCGCCGCGGCGGCTCAACCTTTCTCCGTCATAGGAACGATGTTCCTGGCTGGAGCCTGACACGAAGCCGCCGCCGTGCAGCCAAACCATAACTGGCCGCTTCTGGTGGTCGTTCATTCCCGGCGTCCAAAGGTTCACGCGCAGGCAGTCCTCACCCTGAACCCCGTCGTCGTAGCAGAAAAGCCAGGATTCTTCATCGTAGTTCCAGGTCCCGCGTGGACCTTGCGGACATACTCGGCCGTATTGCATGGAGCTGCGAACCCCGGCCCGTGGTTTGGCTTTTTGCGGAGGCTGAAAGCGCCCACTTCCTTCCGTGGTCTCGCCGTACGGAATACCTTTGTAGGTATAGATTCCGTCCCGAATATAGCCGCGGACCTTTCCGCTGGCGGTTTCGGCAATCGCGTCCTCGTCGGACGCGACAATCGTGAATTTCCTGGCCGGCGTGGGTTGACCGGCATCCTTCTTCCTGGGAGCGGCTTGGGCAACGGCTGTCACCAGGCCGGAAGCAGCGGTTGTTCCCAGCAATGCTGCGGCGCTCCGTAGCAAGCCACGGCGGCTCATTGGTTTCTGTAATGGAAGCTGCTGTCGATCAGTCCGTAGGTTCTCCCCCCTGTCTTTCATCTCCCATCCTCCATTTGCATTGACTGCGTGATTTGAAATCCATCCTGGCTCTGTATACCAGACCCTGTATGACTCTTCCGTTCTGACCTTTAGATTTAGGCATGGATTGCCGATCGCTTCTCCCTGGCGAACCGGGACATCAATCTGCTTCGCGACCCTTCAAGTAATCAGAAGAATCCGTGACTACCTGGCACCAAGGTGCGCATCAAAAAATTTGGCCATGATGCCGTCGGCTTCGCGGGATTCCGGTAGATTGGGGTCGTACCAGAAGCAGTGATTTAGACCCTCGAAGACGACCAGGCTTGCATCCACTCCGGCGCGCAGAAAGGCGCGGTGCAGTATGGTGGTGTCGCTCAACAACATGTCGCGTGTACTGGTCATGAACAGCGTGGGCGGCATGCCATGCAGATCGGCAAAAAATGGTGAGAGTAGGGGGTCTTTAGGATCGGTAGAGCCAACGTAGACGGCCAGCCACTGCACCCCTTTCGGCCGCGTATCGGGATGTCCGGAGAGTCCCTGGACTCCGTATATCTGTTGCGAATCGCCGGTCTGAGTGAAGTCGCCTCCGCCGGAGAATATACCAAGTGCGGCGGGCAGCGGCAGGCCGAGCTGCTTGATTTTGACCGCGACTTCCGGAGTGAGGACGGCTCCAGCGGATGAACCATAGATGGCGATATTCCGCGGCTCATAGGTTTTGAGCAGCTCTTTGTAGACCGCTACGACATCCTCGACCGGGGCAGGAAACGGATGGTCGGGAGCCAGGCGATAAATCACCGACACTACTTTGGTTTGCGTTAGGTTGGCGATGGGGAGGGACTCGGTGAGTGAACCCGAATCTGAAATGAACCCTCCGCCATGAAGGTTGATCAGCACGCGATTCGCTTTGTTGGCTGGAATAACAAGCGGCGTGACGACGCTGACGGACACTCCGGCAATGGTGGAGAATTCGATATTCGCCGGATAGACAGCCCGAGTCGCGTCGGATGACATCTGCCGGGACGGGGCTGGTTCGGGTTTCTTGGGCGGGGACGGTGCCTCAGATGTAGCGCGGGTGGCCTGTCGGGCTAGAGACTTCTGCGCTTCAGTGCTGATGGTTTGCGGAACCGGAACAATTCGGGTGATGTATGCCGTGCCCTGCGCATCGATATAGCTTGAGACTTGCTCCTGAGTGGAATTGCAGGGTGGCGTGGCTTGACCGGCATCTCCCTTCGTGGGAGCATCCTGGGCAAAGACCGTGACCAGGCCGGGAGCAGCTATTGTCCCCAGCAAAGCCGCTGCACTCTGCAGCAGTCCACGGCGGCCGATTGGTTTCTGTATTGCAAGCTGCCCGCGGTCAGTTCGCAGGTTCCGTCGCCCGTTGCTCATCTCCCCTTCTCCATTCGCATTGACTGCGTGATTTGAAAACCATCTATGCCCCAAGGGCGCATAGAATACGTCAAGATGACAGCCACGCGATACGGCACGCGTATGGGCCGTGGCAGTCCGTTCAATCAGTACACCGGAGAAAAGGAGGGCCCGATTACGTAATGCCCCTTGCTGCTCCGCGCTGCTTCCTGGGCCTGAACGCGCATTGTCTCAAAAAGCTTCCGCAGGTTCTCCCATTCCTGGTTATAAGTTTGGAATTCATGGAGCTCCTTATTGGCCTCGGCCGGTTTGCCGATTTGCCGATAAAGCACGTTCAGGCGATAGTGGGCAACAGCGCTAGTTGGGTCCAGTTCGAGGGAGTGTTCCAAGAGCGCAATCGCCTTCTGGCGCTGGTCGGGAGAGGTTAAGGCTTTTGCATAATCCGTCATCGCGTCAGAATCGTTGGGTTCCAACTTCAAGGCCCGCAAATAGTCAGCCGTTGCCGTTTTCAAGTCGCCGGCCTGGGCAGCTAATTCCCCCAAGCGGCGTTCCGCCTTCTCATCAAATGGGTTCACGGTCAAGGCAGCCTCATATTCGCTCTTCGCCTGCGCGTGGAGGGCGGGATCAGAAGAGCTATTCAGTAGTTCTGCCAGTTCAAAATGCAGGCCCGGAAGGTTTGGATTGAGTTTCAAAGCAAGGCGATACTGTTCGATTGCGCCGGGAGTGTATCCGTGGAGCGCCAGTTCATGCGCCATGACTTGGTGCATGAGCGCGGATGTTGGGGCCACCAAGGCCAAGCTCAGCATCGCTTGCTCGGCAAGATCGGAATGAACTCGATAGGAAGCATAGAGGATCTGTGGATTCGTGGGATACAGACCATCGAGCGCATCTACGACAGTCGCGGCTTTATCCAGATCACCTGAACTGGAGTATACTTCGATCAGTTCCATGCCTGCTTCGATCTTGATTTTCTCCTCTTGTGTCTTTGGAAAAGCCCTTTCCAGGTCCGCTCGCGCTCCGCTGTAGTCGCCTGTACGCTTCTCCGCCTCTCCAAGAAGCACCTGAATTTTCCATAGCTCAGGCCGGAGTTTCAGTGCCGCCCGAAGGGGTGGAATCGCCCCGGCATAGTCGCCTTGAAAAAATAGCAGCACGCCCAGGTTTCCCAGGGCATCAACATTGTCTCGGTCGAGCGCCAAGATTGCGCGAAATTCCGGTATGGCCAGATCAGGCCGCTTCTCACTTAGGAATTTCTGAGCTTGATGGAGGTGAGACTCGATTTGCTCTTGGGGGCTAGCGACCGATTGGGAGACGCACCGCAGTGAGCCGAGAAAGAAAAACAAGAAGATAGTCCCAAGCAAGCCAATGGCTTCTTTTATTTTCATCGGTGCCAATGATACCACGCCCTCCGCCTGGCCGGTTGGCAGAAAGAAGAAAGGGCAGCGTCAGACGCTGCCCTTTCAGTTTCAAGAAATCCTGCCCGATGCTCCTCGTTTAGAAAGAAAATCTGGCAGAAAGCTGAATAACCCGACCGGTAACCGTAGTGCCATTGATCCGTCCCACGCTTGGATCGGGAACACCCGATGCAAGCGCCACCGGATTGAGGCTGTTGTTGGGGGCGTTGAAGCTCGGATGGTTGAAAAAGTTGGTAGCATCCATTCTAATCTGAAGTTTGCCTTGTTCCCACTTGGGAATGTTGAAACTCTTGGCCAGTGAAAAATCAACATTCGTCAGATCGGGTCCACGGAGCGAGTTTCTTAGGTTATTGCCGAAGCTATCGGTTGTTGGCGTTGCGTATGCGAGCTGATTGAACCACTCGCCATTCGAGGGATTCGACACCTTGGGATTACCGACGAGGTTGGGATACCAATTATTCTGGTTGGTCACCGACGCGCCGGACAGGTTCTCGTTCATAACCAAGGTGAAAGGAGCTCCCGATTGGGCTACGAAAATAGTTGACGCTTGCCAGCCGCCAAGCGCCGCATTCCCCCCGCCCGAGCTTAGGAATCGGTGTCCTCTTCCAAGCGGTATCTGATAGACAATGGCCCCTTTCAAGGCCTTCGGCGTATCGAAATTCGAGGGTCCGTAGTTTGCTGACGGATTATAAGCATCCTGATAGTACACGGAACCGAATTGGTTGCCCCAACCCGAAGTATCCATGTCATCTTTCATCTTCGAATAGACGAAATTGACATCAACAGACACCCCATAGCCGAGTGGTTTTTTAAGAGAGAACTGCGCCGAATTGTAGTTGGAAATGCCGGTGTACAAGCCGGTTCGCGCGCCGCCCGCGCCGATGCCGATGTTTGCATACTGCGGATACGGCCTCGCGGCCGCTCCCGCGCTGAGTTCGTTCGACGGCACCGAGTTGATATCCTCCTCGAACATTAAGTTACCCCAGTGGCTGCCGACGTAGGCTGCCTCTAACACCATATTGCCAGGCAGACGCCGCTGAACGCTTGCCGACCACTGCCAGCCTTTCATAGCGGGGAGATCATAGGGGTAATAGGGGGGTGCCTGACCGTTGTACAAGGCAGGGTTGCGACCTAGAAGGGAGTAGGGCAGATTCGCGCCAGTACCATCAAGCTGTACCACTGGCGGCTGGCCGAGACTAGCCGCGGCATTGCCGGTGCCTTCAGTGCCAAAGCCAATTTCACCACCAGCAGTGTCACCGCTCCACATGGCGGAGTATAGGCCAAGACCGCCCCGCACTACCCACTTATCCGTCAGCGACCACGCGAATCCGAGGCGAGGCATCACAATGGGGTACTGCGTCTTAAAGCAATCGGTTGGCGCCCCGTTCAGACCCGCAAACCAAATATAGCCTGGCTTGCCGGTGGCGGGGTCTGTGAGGGTCGGATTAAAGCCTCCCGCTTCGTTATATTGGTTATAAAACCCGCCATGGATTTCCCAACGCAGCCCGAGGTTCACGGTCAGGTTTCGCCGTACCTTGATATCGTCTTGTACGAAGAACGACGGATTCCAGTCCCGCGTGCCTGCTTCCGGTTGGTTCAGGGCGCTCCAATTTTGCACATCCCCCAGCAAGAAGTCGGCATAACCAACCTCGCCGCCAGTGCCGGCGGTGTACTGGCCGGTGAAGGTTAAATTTGCGCCGTGCAGGTTGCCCCAGGGAGTAGAGTTGTTTTGGTTCCTCAGAATCTCAGCTCCGAAGTGCAGGATGTGCTTCCCGCGAATCATCGTCAGCGTATCCGAGTAGTCGAAGGCGTTTTCAACAAAGTCCGCGTTCGTGTCGTTGCCCAGGTTGAAGGTGTTGTTACCACCGACGCCGTTGATTTGGACATCGGGAAACATATCCACCTTCGAGTACTGCAATCCTATCGTGGCCGGGTAGCCTCCGCCCAAGGTTGCCGGCGTAAACCAATTCCCCTGCCGGACAGTCGCAAACCGGAATTCGTTCACCAAGGACGGACTGAAGGTGTACACGTCCGTAACCTGCCCTGATTGCCCTCTTGTGTCCGAGAATTGGCATTGGATAGGGCACGTTGCGCTGTAACCTTCGTGCTTCGGGTTGGGGTGCTTCAGAAGCGTGAGGTTTATGCGGTTCTTTTCGCTCAGGTTGAAGTCCATCCGCACAAAATATTTCCTGTCAGGGTTGGTGCTGGCGTTCAGAAATCTGTAGTTGTTGGCGATTTGAGTTTGATCGGTTGCCGTCACATAATAGCTTTGAATTTTTAGAGCCACCGGATCCATATCGGCCGTCGGAATAGCCAGGTCAGCAGCGTTATAGGCCCCGCATTGGGCGACATTGGTAGTTAATGGCGTGCCACCATGCGCCGCATCAAGCGTAAGCTTGGTTCCGAAGACCGCGGGATCGAAGCAACCAGCCTTCATGGCATCGGTCGGCATAGTGTCGACGGTGGTCGAAGAGCTTGGGTTAATCTGGTTGTCGAAGTTGAAATAGAAGAACACCTTGTTCTTCTTGATCGGCCCACCTATCGCCGCGCCCATGTAGTTGTACCGCTGCTTCGCCTTGGGCCCGGTAGAGTTGAAGGCGTCTCGCGCATTGAAAATGTCATTCTGGTTGTAGTCGTAGGCGGCGCCGTGGAACTGATTCGTACCGGTTTTGCTGATGAGGTTGAAAACGTTGCCACCGCCGCCGTACTGTGCCGAAGAGTTCTCAGCTACCACCTGTAGTTCGGCTACGGACTCGGTAACCTGCTCGTCAATGTTGGCGCTGGCTGGCAACCGAATCGTGCCACCGTCAATGAGATAGCTCGAGAAGTACGGCGAGGTTCCACCGATCTGTTGATCGACTCCAGGATTGGCTGCATTTCCTTGACCAGGGGTGCCGGAAGCGCCCGGGAGCATCACCAGGAAATTTTCCCAGCCGCTCGCGGGACCAACGCTCGGTAGGGTGGCCAGCTGGCTAGAGGCCATAGTGGTTGACTGCTCGGCATTCTCAGTCTTCAACGCCTCCAGGGTGGATGTGACTGTGACCTCCTGCGTGGTTGCCCCGACGGTCAACTGACCGTCAACCGTGATGTAAGCGACCTGCAGAACGATCGACGTCTTCACCAGTTTCTCGAAACCCGCCTTGCTAAAGGTAATAGTGTAGGTTCCAGGCAGAATCGAGTTCGTATCGTAGATACCCACGCCGTTGGTGACGAAGTCCCTGCTGACGCCTGTGTCGTTGTTGGTCACCGTGACGGTCGCGCCGGATCGGTCACCGTGCCACGAATGTCACCGGAATTTGTATTCTGTGCAGGAGCCAAGTTGGCCAAAAACAACACAAGGCAAAACACAAACGCTAAACGAAGCGCGCTACTAAGAGTCAACTGCTTCACAATTTCACCTCCACGAGAATAATTCCCAAGACTCCATTGTCTTGCCACACGTAGTCAAACAAGCCGAGACCCAAGACCCAATCGCCCGAAGACCGGACTGCCAAGTAGGAACACCCATCGCGGCACGACGCGCGCCGCTTCTGGACCCACCGAAATTCGCGCTCATCAGTATCACTCCAAGAACCCACCGTCCCATCAGTAACGGCTTTTCCGCTGCAGCATAGCCGCCTTGGGGCCGGTGTTCATCGAGCGCATGCAGCCGGTGCCGTCATTAACAGCGGGATTTTCGCTCCAGCTACAAACGCCTTCCCGTTCAGAATTACTTCAAGACTCATAACTTGCTATGGGCAGATATGTACCACGCGAAAAGAACCTTGTCAAGAAGAAACTTTAACGCTCCAATATTGTTTTAAGAATTTCTGTAACATGCGTGTTTTCAATAGCTTCTAAAGTACAAATGTGGTCCGTAACGACACAAAACTCAATTTAGCATTGCAGACCTTCTCGGAAATGCATATACTCCCTGCTTTAACGTTCCTGTAGCTCGGAAAACCTCAAATTATTGGGGGTCTGTGATGAAGAGGTCGGCATCATACACCATGCAAGACGTGGCGAGGCTCGCCCGCGTTTCAGTGACCACCGTTTCCACGATTGTAAATGGAAGAGGGGGCGTAAGCCCGGAGTTGACCCGGCGTGTCG
>Ga0326728_10026048_pt1 | contig 10397 bp, 5 predicted proteins | sample MB3enrmetagenome_FD_207602 | JGI IMG/M metagenome (GOLD analysis project Ga0326728, IMG submission 207602) | Lab enriched peat soil microbial communities from McLean, Ithaca, NY, United States - MB31MN | ecosystem: Environmental > Terrestrial > Soil > Wetlands > Peat | place: USA: New York... | reverse complement strand
TGGTCGAAGCCTCGCTCGAAACCGCCGCTGTTCTATTAACCAAAGTTTTCGTGGCCGGCACTTCGTGGGGTTGCTCTTGCCGCACTGCCGTCATAAGCGCGACGCCCGTTATGGCGGCGACAGTTCCGATGCCGAGTGCCGTTTTGTATTTCGCCCAGGCCATGATTTTCAAAACGCCCAGGGCCAGGGCCAGGGTGGAACCTCCCACCGTCGCGCCTTCCGCGGCCCCCGTGGCGGCGGCATACAGCCCGGCTGGCGCGGCCTGCACCGAGTTGGCCGCCACCGCTCCCGCGATGGCGGCGGCCGTCAGGGTCACGCCGCGTTTGACAAAGTATTTCCGCAGCTTTTCCAGCGCGCGGTTCACACGCATCTTGGCCGCGTCCTCGCTCGCGCCCAGAGCCGCGCCGACTTCCTTGAAACTTCTGCCTTCAAAAAATCGCAGCACGACGGCGTCGTGGTCCTTTTGCCCAAGGTGATCCATCGCTCCGTCCAGCAAGGGAGCGATTTGCCGCCAGGGCCCGGGTTCGGATTGGTTCAAAATAGACTGCATGTGCGCCTCCTGTTCGCGGCGCTGCCGCCGCCGTTCCATGGTCAGCGCGTTGGCGCTGGCGTAACGGGCTGTGCGGCAAAGCCAGCCGGGTAAAATCGTCTTCGGGCCGAGCGACGCCGCCTTGCGCGCCAGGATAATGAAGACTGCCTGCGTGATTTCCTCCGCCAAATGCGGGTCGCGCACCTGCCGCAGCGCGACGGAATAGACCAGAGGGACGTGCCGCGAGACGAGCGCGGCGAACGCATCCTCGCAATGGCGCCGGGAGTATTCCCGCAGCAGCGTCAGGTCATCGTTCGTCATTTCACAGGTACATTTACGCCGCCGGGAAAAGGCAACATATTATTTTTCCGGCGGGGCGGGGCAGCAGGCCGGACCTCCGCGAGCGGGTTCCGGTCGCCGGGACCAGGCTCCTTCCTGGCGTTGCCCTTCTCGATGGGGAAGGATCAGAAGACGGGCGCGGGTTGTCAAAGAAAAAATGCCGGCGGCTCCGCATTTTGCATTTCCCTTCGCCGCCTCGCTTGGCACACTGGACGATGACATGACGGAAACACTGCGCGCATGGCTGGACGCTTTCTACACGTTCGGCCTGGAAGTGATTTTTGAACAGCGCCGCGGCAAGGGCGCGGCGGTGTTTCGCTCCTTTCTCTTCCTTTGCTCCAAAATGGTCCAACTCTACGTCCAAATCCACCGCTTTCTCATCCACGCCCGCATCCTGCGCGATACCACCCTGGGCATTCAGGTCATCGCCATCGGCAATCTCACCGTCGGCGGCACGGGCAAGACCCCGGTTGTGGAAAAATTCGCGCGCGAACTGCAAAATCAAGGCCGCACCGTCGCCATCCTGACCCGCGGCTACCGCTCCAAACCCGAGCCTTTCGCCCAGTGGCTCCTCAACCTGGTCCTGTTTCGTTCCGATTCCACTCCGCCCCGGGTTGTCTCCGACGGCAAATCGCTCCTGCTGGATTCCGACACCGCCGGCGACGAGCCTTACATGCTGGCCTCCAACCTCAAGGACGTGGTGGTGCTGGTGGACAAGGACCGGGTGAAAAGCGGGCGATACGCCATCGAGAATTTCGGTTGCGACACCCTGCTGCTGGACGATGGATTTCAATACTGGAAACTGGCCGGCCGCCGCCAGGACATTGTCCTGATTGATTGCCAGCAGCCATTCGGCAATGAAAAGTTGCTGCCGCGCGGCACGTTGCGCGAGCCTCATTCCCATCTGGCCCGGGCCAGCACCATCTTCATCACCAAGAGCGACGGCAACACCGCCCAACTCCGCCAGCGCATCGCCCGTTACAATCCGGCGGCCGGCATCATCGAGTGCATTCACCACCCCCTTTACTTCGAGGATGTTTTCACCGGCGAACAAAAGGACCTGGACTTCCTGCAAGGCAAACGTGTCGCCTCGCTCAGCGGCATCGCCCAGCCGGAAAGCTTCGAGCAAAGCCTCATCCAACTGTGCGGCGAGCTGGTCTATGCCAAGCGTTTCGCCGATCACCACCGTTTCACCCAGCAGGAAATCCTCAACGTCATCAACCGCGGCAAAAAGCGCCAGGCCGAAATCATTGTCACCACCCAAAAGGACGCCGTCCGTTTCCCCAAAATTGACCGGCGCGACGTGCCGATCTTTTTCATGCGGGTGGAAATAAAAATACTCAACGGCGCGCAGGACTTCGCGGATTGCGTGCGCAAAATCTGCCTGCGCTGACGGCCCGCAGTCATGCCCTTGCCGTGAAATTACAAAACCTCGTTTTCGGATGAACCCACCCGCTGCCCATGACGTTTCCGCCGGCGAAAAGATCCTCGTGCGCGGCGTCAACTGGCTGGGCGACGCCGTGATGAGCGTCCCGGCGCTGCAACGCCTGCGCGAAGCCAAACCGGGCGCCCGCATCACCCTGCTCGCGCCCGAAAAGCTGGCCGGTCTCTGGGAAGGACAGCCCTTTTTCGATGAACTGCTGCTCTTTTCCCCCGCCGACACTCTTTGGCAAACCGCCCGCCGCCTGCGCTCGAAAAAATTCTCCTCCGCCGCCGCCTTTCCCAATTCCCTCCGCTCCGCCCTGGAACTTTGGCTGGCGGGAATTCCGCAACGCGCCGGTTATGCCCGCCCTTGGCGAACCTTATTCCTGACGCATCCGGTCCCGCCGCGTTCGGGCGCCCTGGCCATGCGCCGGCGGTCCGCCGGAGAAATCCGGCGCTTGATCGCCCGCGTGGAAAGTCCGCCCCCGGTTCCGCCGTCCGCCCATCACATCCACGATTACCTGCGGCTGGCGGCCGCGTTGGGCGCCTCCTGCGAGCCTTTGCCGCCCCGCATCACCGTTAGTCAAGAAGAATCTGAAAAAACCGCGGCCCGCCTGGGCCTTCCAGCCGCGCACGAAGACCGCCCCCTCCTGGGATTGAACCCCGGCGCCGAGTACGGCCCGGCCAAGCGCTGGCCTGTGGAATCCTTCGTCGCCGCCGGCATCGCCATCCACCAGGCCACGCGCTGCCGCTGGATTATTTTTGGCGGGCCGTCCGACCGCCCAATCGCCCAGGCCGTCTCCACCGGCCTGGGCCGGCAACTCCCCCCGGTCATCAACCTGGCCGGAAAGACCACCTTGCGCGAACTGGCTGGCGCGCTCCAGTCCTGCCGCCTGCTGCTGACCAACGACAGCGGCCCCATGCACCTGGCCGCCGCCGTCGGCACGCCGGTCGTGGTTCCCTTCGGCAGCACCTCGCCGGAAATGACCGGGCCGCTCCTGTCCGCCGGCGCGCAAATCCTGCGCGCGCCCGGAATTCCATGCGCCCCTTGTTTCCGGCGCGAGTGTCCCATAGATTTCCGTTGCATGAGGGGCATCACTTGCGAGGCGGTCGTGGCCGCGGCGTTGCGCGCGCTGAATTTGAAGTCTTGATTCCGCCAAGCGGCAGGTTTAGAACGCTTGGATGAAAAGCAGAAAACATCACTCCTTCAGAACTGGCCGTTTCATTTTGCTGGCCGCCGCCGTCTGGGGCGCCTGGCTCTCCGGCGCCACTCCCGCCGCGGCGCAGGAGACGATAGACTTCAATTCCGGACCGTACACCTATAGCCAGTACCTATCCGGCCGCGACGCCGAAAACACTGTGCCTTGGGAGTTTTTCTGCACCTCAGGCCGCAACAGCGGTTTCTGGACCAATATCGCCGTGCCGTCCTGCTGGGAAACGCAGGGGTTCGGGACCTTCCGTTACGGCACGGAGGACAGAAACTACCAGCCCATTGTGTCCAATTACCGCCACCGCTTTTCGGTCCCGGACAGTTGGCGCGGACGGCGCGTGTTCCTGGTCTTCGAGGGCGTGATGACCGATGCCGCGGTGAAGATCAACGGGCAGGAAGCCGGGCCGCCGCACCAGGGCGCGTTCTACCGTTTCAGATATGATGTCACCGGACGGCTCCAATTCGGCGGCGACAATTTGCTCGAAGTCACCGTGAGCGACAAATCCGCCGACGCCTCGGTCAACCGCGCCGAGCGCGAAGCGGATTACTGGGCCTTCGGCGGCATTTTCCGTCCCGTCTGGCTGGACGCCGTGCCAACGCAGTTCGTGGACCGAGTGGCCATTGACGCCCGCGCCGACGGCTCCTTCGCCATGAATTATTATCTGGGCGGCCAAGGCGTCGCGGATGCGGTGGAAGTGACCCTCCTGGACGCGCAGGGAAATACCGCCGCCCTCCCCGTCTCCGTCCCGGTGGCGGCGGGCAATGTGGTTACACAAGTGGCGAAGCCGAAGTTGTGGACGGCGGAAACGCCCGCGCTCTACACCGCCGTGGTGCGGCTCAAGCAGGGGGCGGAGGTGGCGCACGAAATCGAGCAGCGTTTTGGATTTCGCACCATCGAGGTGCGGGCGGGCGACGGCATTTATCTTAACGGCCAGCGCGTCCTGTTCCGGGGCGTTTGTCATCACACCGCCTGGCCGACGCTCGGCAGGTCCTCCTCCGGCCGCATTGCCCGGCTCGATGTCGGGTTGATTCAGGAAATGAACATGGACGCGGCGCGGATGTCGCATTATCCGCCGGACAAGGAGTTTCTGGATGCGTGCGATGAAATGGGCCTTTACGTGCTGGACGAACTGGCCGGCTGGCAGCACAAATACGACACCGATATAGGCCGGGCGAAAATACAAGAAATGGTCCCGCGCGACGTGAACCATCCCTGCATCGTGATGTGGGACAACGGCAACGAAGGCGGCTGGAACACGGCCCTGGACGGCGACTACGCCCCGCTGGATCCGCAGCGCCGCATTGTCGAGCATCCCGGCGGCGGGAAGTTTGGAGATATTCTTGACAGGCACTACCCAACCTACAACGCCCTGGTGCAATCGCTGGCGGGCAATGACATCGTCATGCCCACCGAGTTTTTGCACGGCCTCTTCGACGGCGGGGCGGGGTCCGGCCTGGACGATTATTGGAATGCCATGCGCGGCAGCAAGACTTCGGCGGGCGGTTTCATCTGGGTCTTTGCCGACGAAGGCGTCAAGCGCGTGGATACCGCCAACAATTTTATTGACGTGAAGGGCAACCAGGCGCCCGACGGCATCCTCGGGCCGTACCGGGAAAAGGAAGGCAGCTTTTTCACCATCAAGCAGGTTTATTCCCCGGTGCAATTGCCGAGCGTGTTGCCGTCCAATTTCGACGGCACATTGCCGGTGGAAAATCGTTACGAGTTCATCAACCTCTCCAAATGCAGCTTCACTTGGCGGCTGCGGCGGTTCGAGCCAATGCCTGGAGGCGGCGCTCCCATGCCCGGCTCGCTCACCATCGCCAACGGCTCGATCCCCGGCCCGGATGTCGCTCCCGGCCGCTCCGGCGCAATCAAGGCCGGCCTGCCTGCCGATTGGAAAAGCAGCAACGCCGACGCGCTGGAAGTCAAGGCTCTCAATCCCGCCGGACGCGAATTGTGGACCTGGGTCTGGCCGTTGCGGGCGAATGCGAACTTCGCGCCCGCGGGCCGGACGCATGAGGGCGCTACGGAGGGTGGCACGACCGTTTTGGCAGACAATCACACCAAAGCGTCCGTCGCAACGGACACGGGCAGTCTTACGGGTGTGACGGTTGACGGGCAGAAGTTCTCCCTGACCAGCGGGCCGATTCCGCAGGCCCATTGGACGATGCTCGATTCCGGCTGGCTCAAACTGGAATACGCTGTGGATCCGGCGGCGCAGTCCAATGTCGTGGGCGTGGCCTTCAACTATCCCGAGGAGAATATGGTCAAGAAAACCTGGCTGGGCGACGGCCCTTACCGGGTTTGGCGCAACCGGCTCAAGGGCGCCACCCTGGGTGTCTGGGACACGGCTTACAACACGACGGTGGCGGGCTACAAGGATTGGGTCTTTCCCGAATTCGCCGGTTATTTCGCCAACGTGCGCTGGCTCCAGTTGACGACGACCGAGGGCGCGCTCACCCTCATGATCCCCGACGAACACACCTTCGTGCGCGTCGGCACGCCCAAAATGCCCCCGGCCAACCTGGCGATGAGGGCGCTGCTGACCTTTCCGCCGGGCAATCTGGCCGTGTTGCGCGACATCCCGGCCATGGGCAGCAAGTTTCAAGCCGCCAGCGGGAGCGGCCCGCAGGCCACCACGCCGCTGGCGCGCGAGCCGTATCACGGCACCGTCTATTTGCGTTTCGAATCGGCGGCGGAAAAGAAATAGGGTTCATTTGGTGACGTTCTCGAGGAGCAGGCAGCCTCCTGCAAGGGCTTTACTGCGCCTTCTCAAGAAGAATTTCGCCGAGGTCGAGTGTGCCGGAGACCGGATTGCCGGGAACGGTGAACGAAGCCTCGCCCTGCAAAAGCAACTCGGTAAGGCGCTGTCCGGTGACACGAACTTGCGCCTTGTAGTCGCCGGCGGGCAATTCGGCCGTCCAGATGCCTTCGGTTGTTTCCTTAAAGCTGCCCGCCGAACAATATACACCGACCGGCCAATTGGCTTGCCGTGGCAGCTCATCGGGCCAGCGCAGGCGCACGGAGACGGCGTTGGCGCGCAGCGTCACGGTCGTGGTTTGGCCGGAACGAACCACGACGTTGGTTGAGAACAGTTGGAACTGGCCGGGAGGAACCTTGGCAAAACTGAAGTGGCCGTCCGCGTCCGTCGTGGCGCTGTAGTCTGTTCTGTCGAGTTCCAGACTCTCGCGGTTCTTGATGTTGGCGAGGACAAGAACCCGGCCGGGCGCGGGATTGCCTCCGACGAGGTAGTCGCCCTCCAACCGGCCCCACAGTTGGAGGCGCAGGGTTGGCTGCGCGGCCAGCGCCGCCGGGGCCGCTTCCCCATAACCATCCTCGTTCACCGCAATGACCCGCACCACGCTGTCGTCAGGCGGCAGGGCGACGCGGCCCTGGTCGTCGGTCTTGGACACATTGATAGACGCCTGCGGCCTTGTGTGCCATAATGCGCCTGGACTCAGCGTTAATCCCGTGCCCGGCATGTCCAATCCAATGTCGGCTTTGGCGGCGGGGCGGCCATCGGGCGAAAGGACGGTCACGGTCTTGGAGGCGGCAGGCAGCAACATGATGTCGAACGTAACCTCGCCTTCGTCCGCCCGCACAAACCGCGTGACAAACGGCGCGTAGCCTTCCGCCTCGAACTTGAAGCACAACTGCGGGCCGCCGCCTGCAAACCGGAACTTCCCGTCGTAAAGGAGCGGACCTATCCACTGAGCATTCGTAATGCCCTCCTTCACAGAATAGGGGGCTCCGTAAATTAAACGAAAACGAGGGATCGGCAGGTGGGTTGCGGCATCGCTCACAGTCCCCGATATGGTCACCCGTGGCAGAGCGGGAGAAGGCTGGGCGGGCGTGAGCCTGACCAGATGTTCCTCCCCATTGGCTTGGACGTGGAGGCCTGCGGCCACCGTTATTTCTGCGGCGGGCGGCAATCCTTGAGCGCGAACGTTGATCACCAACTCACGGTCGGGCGCGCTTTCCCACACCACACGGCCGTCGTCATGGTAGTTGAGCCTGCGGAGAAGCACTCCAAGAGGTGACAGCGCGTTAACCGTGGCCCTGGGTGGTGGCAGCCCATTGGTGTCCACCACGCGCAACCGCAGAATATATCCGGGTTGGAGGATGAGGCGCAAGGGAGCGGTGTCGGCTGTAAGATTGACTTCCAGCTTCGTGTAGGCGAATCCGCGCGCCTCAATCGCTACCTCATTCGTGCCCGGTCGGCAGCCGGTCACTCTAAATGTGCCATCAGCCTGATTGGTCGTTGCGACCGGTGTCGCCGCCGGAGCACCCATAGAAAACCTGCCCTGATTATTCGTCGGGAGATATGCGGCTCCCAGATGCCTGACCGTCACCTCTGTTCCAGGGAGAGGGTGGCCGTCCGTGTCAACGATGACGCCGCTTATCGGCAAGCCGCGAGTGAGCCTGTAAAGGTAGGTGCCGGCCAGCTTTTGCTTTTCCGCCTCGGGTCCTTCGCCATTCATAACATGGAAAAAGGGCTGGACGATGTAGTCCGGATGCGCTGCGCGGATGGAGAGGGTCGCGACGTCTTCCCTTTGGACCTTTTCGCTGTGCCAGCGGCCGGCAGCGTCAGTGACTGCCGGTGGGCCGCCGGTCTCGGTTGAGAAGCCGAGGCGATAAGAAATATGGCGGTCTTCCGGGTCTCCCCGAGTCTGTCCTTCGAATTCAATCGTCGCGCCGGCAACAGGCTTGCCCTCCTCATCCACCACCAGTCCGCCAATGGAAACGGCGCGCTTGAGGCGCAAGGTGAATTGGGAGGGGATTATTTCGCCCCGGTTTGGGAGCCAGTCAACACTCTCGTCAACAAACCCATTTGTCGTCCTGCTGAAGAAGCCGAATGGGCCCGGCGCGCCCTGCCACATGGGAATCTCGCACACGCCTAATTCGTCAGCGGTCGCCAATAGCTTCTGCGGCATTGACCCTGCTGCTTCTGGACCCGCGCCCGGGTATGGAAGTCTCGCAGGGCTGTAAATCGCCGCCCCCGGAATGGGCTGGCCGGTGTCGTCGGCGATGATGTGGAGCACCATGACGTTGCTTCGCGTGGTTTTGGCGGCGGACACTCTCTTGACCGCGTTGCCATTCGCGGCGGCGGAGGCGATTGGGGCCGCGCTTTGGTTGGTGGTTGTTCCGCGATTCTTGTCCCAGAAGTGCGGGACGACGACCAAGCCCGCGAGCATTACAACCACGCTGGCGGCAACCAGCACCTGACCCTTGATTAAGCCGGCCAGCTTGAGCAATCCCCAGCCCAATGCGCCGCCGGCGGCAACCGTCGCGACGGCGGCGTTGCTGACTTGCGCCGCCAGTCCGGCAGGCACGGCGCCCACCGCCCGCGCGGACAGCAGCACGGCCAGCGCGGTAACGGTCGAGGTTACCCCGCGTTTGGCCAGCGCGGCGCGCAAGCGGTCAATGGCGCGCTCCACCCGCATGTGGGCGGCTTTGTCCGTCAGACCGAGCCGCGCGCCGATTTCCGCCAGCGGAAGGCGCTCGAAGTAACGCAACAGGACCGCCTCGCGGTCTGTGGCGCTGAGATCGTGCATGGCCTCATCCAGCATGGGGCGCAGTTCCTGCCAAGTCGTGTCGGAATCGGCGGATTGGAGGAGTTGGTTCATTTGGTGGGCTTCCTGTTCATGGGAACGGCGGGATTGCTCGGCGCGGCGGGCCTTGGCAGCCAGATAGCGGGTGCTGGTGTAAAGCCAGCCGGTCAGCGAAGGGTGGTTCGTCAGGCCGGGGGCCTTGCGCGCCAGGTCCGTGAACACCGCCTGCGTCACATCCTGCGCGGCCTGCGCATCGCCGTGTACCTGCCGGAGCGCGGCCGAATACACCAGGGCGATATGCCGCCGGACCAGTTCCGCAAATGCCGTCTCGGACTGGCCGGCCACGTAGCGGCGGAGCAATTCGTTCGTCATCATGTTACAGGATAACACCCTCCCGCGGCCAAAATTCCACAATGAGCTTTCCCGTGGAAAACAGCAAGGCCCGGAACGATAAATCGTTCCGGGCCTGTGGGTTGTGTTAGTTTGGAAGATGAAGGAAGATTACTATGGGGCGCCGGCTTTGCCGGTCAGTCCCACCTTCTGCAAGGCGGCGAACACATCCGAGTCCTTAAAATCGCCTTTGACCTGAAAAGTCTTGGCGTCTTTCGCCACCCCTGTGGTGGTTTTCACGCCGGGCACGGCGGCGAGAGCATCCGTGACCGCCTTGGCGCACTTGGGGCAGCAGAGATGGACATTGCTGACATCCAGCGTTTGCACCTGCTGGCCGGTCGCGCCGGTGTTGGGGGTGATCTTGATGTCCGCGTTGCTGCTCTTGCCGAAATAACCGGCTTTGACCAGCGCGTTGGCGGCCTTCTGCACCGTGGCCGTGTCCGGCCCGGTCACAGTAATGGTGTCGTCCTCCTGGCTCGCCACGGCGGTTGCGCCCGGCACGTTATCGGCGACCGTCTTCTGGGCAAGATTGACACAACTCTTGCAGCAGAGATGAACGTCGGTGAGTTTTGTGGTGACGTCGGCCCCGCGGGCCGAAACGAGCATTGCACCCAGGGCGAAAAGACAGGCAAAAGCAGATTTCATAATTCAATAATTCGATGTTTGTTTCAGGGCAACTGACTGCGTTTATACTAACTGCGCGGGTAAATTAACCACGCACAAGCCCATTTGTCAAGGGATTTCGGAAGCTTTTTTGTGATGGGTCAGTGACGGCGGGTAGGGCGCGCACTCCGTGCGCGCCGCGGCGGGCAGAGGAGACTGCCCGCCCTACCTTTTCCCCCTGCGTCACTGACGCAGTACAGCTTTCTTGCCCGCGCTTTTGGGCCTATCCCATAAGCCGCGCTCGCAGCGCCTTCAGGCTCCGGGTGGGGTGGCGAACGGTGATGCGGCGCA
>Ga0326728_10026046_pt1 | contig 10398 bp, 10 predicted proteins | sample MB3enrmetagenome_FD_207602 | JGI IMG/M metagenome (GOLD analysis project Ga0326728, IMG submission 207602) | Lab enriched peat soil microbial communities from McLean, Ithaca, NY, United States - MB31MN | ecosystem: Environmental > Terrestrial > Soil > Wetlands > Peat | place: USA: New York... | reverse complement strand
GCCGGGGCGGGGGTGGTCTGCGCGAACAGCGGGCTCATGAGGACACCGGCCACGAGCAGAGCGGCAAGCTTCTTCATATTGACCTCTCGTTAGGTTGCCAGCACGGCTGGACTCATTCCCTAAAGCAAGTAATATGCCATTTATTAAATTGTACCATTTCTTTCATTCCATATTAGAAACTTGTAATGAACCTGTGCCATTTCGCAACTGTGATGTATTTCACAACACGGAGCTAAACGAATCCCACCCCCAGCGCCCGGGCCGGCTCCATCACGAACGGCCGCCGGCGGGCCCGGGGGTGGGGCAGTTCCAGGTTCAGTTCGGGCCCCAGGGCCAGCAGGTCCGGGGGCGCCGGCCAGCGCCAGGATCCGCGTGTTCCTTCCACCGCCACCAGGTCCAGGTCCAGGATGCGGGGCGCGTTGCGGCCCAGGGAGCGGTCCCGCCCCAGCCGCAGTTCGGCCCGCAGCAGGGCCTCCAGCAGAATCCGGGGATCGTCACCTGGGGTTTCCAGCAAAGCGACGGTATTCAGGTAGTCCGGCCCGACCCCGGACTCGTCGGGAGTCTCCGGCCACAACGGTGACGGCGTCACCCTGCCCAGGCCGGCCAGGGCGGCCAGGCCCGCCTCCAGGCTGGACCGGCGGTCGCCCAGGTTGGAGCCCAGCGCCACCAGCGCGCGCACGCCCTCAGTCCCCGGCGCCCGGGCGCGCTTCCCTCCGCCCATGCTCGGCGGCCACCAGGGTGCGGATCCCGCCCCGGATGAGGAAATCGCCCTCCACACGGATCCACTGGGGCGCCAGGGCCGCCACCAGGTCGTCCAGGATCTGGTTGGTGACCGCTTCGTGGAAGGCGCTCCGGTCCCGATAGCTCCACAGGTAGAGCTTCAAGGACTTGGACTCCACGCACAGCTGGTCCGGAATGTAGGTGATGCGAAGCCGGGCGAAGTCCGGCTGGCCAGTCATGGGGCACAGGCAGGTGAACTCGTCGGTCTCGAAGCGCACTTCGAAGGCCCGGCCGGGACGGGGGCTGGCGAAGGTCTCCAGGGTGGTGGAGGGCTGTGTGACGTGGCGCCGTGGCAGGGTCTTGAGGGTCGGTTCCGGATTCAGGGCAGGCACGGGCGGCTCCGGGGTCAATGGCGGGCGGGGAGGAGATGGGAGGGGAGTGCGGCGTAGGGGATGGGATCGGTCACGCCCGCCTGGGCGAAGCCCCGCAGGCGCAGCAGGCAGGAGTCGCAGCGCCCGCAGGCGGCCTGCTCTTCCTGGTAGCAGCTCCAGGTGAGGTGCAGGGGGGCCGCGAGTTCCACCCCCTTGCGTACGATCGCGCCCTTGGTCAGGTGCACCAGGGGTGCCCGCAGGCTGAGCCGGGTCGCGGGGCGGGTGCCGAGGTTGGCGGCCAGTTCGAAGGCCATGAGGAACACTTCGCGGCAATCCGGGTAGCCGCTGGAATCCTCCTCCACGAAGCCCACGTAGATGGCTGCGGCCCCCAGCACCTCGGCCCAGCTTACCGCGGCGGCCAGGAGGTGGGCGTTGCGGAACGGCACATAGCTGGCCGGCACGCCCTGGCGGTGGAGGTCCCCTTCCGGCACCGGGATGGAGGGGTCGGTGAGGGCCGAACCGCCGATGGCCTTGAGCCCGGCGAACGGGACCACCAGGCGCCGCACCGGCCCGACCCCGTAGTGGTCGGCGATGGCCTCGAACGCCCGCCGTTCCCGGGCTTCGGTGCGCTGTCCGTAACAGGCGTGCAGCAGCGCCAGTTCGAAGCCCTCGGACCGGGCCACGGCGGCGGCCACGCAGGAATCCAGGCCCCCGGACAGGCAGACCACGGCGATGGGGGGAACGGGCATGGGCGATCCTACATCCGGACGCGGCCGGGATCTAACAGCCTACCCGGGAAGCACCGCCGTTTCACGCCTCGCCGCGAGGAGTCACTCCTGGACCCGGCGGGCCTGCGCCTGCAGTTCCCGCAGGCGCGGCCGGTCGATCCCGGGCAGGTCGTCCTCCTGGCGCGCCCAGAAGGCCCGCAGCCAGGGACCCGGATCCTGGCGGTGGTGCGCCAGCCAGCGGGCCTCGAGCACCAGCGCCTCCAGGGTCCAGATGCCCCCGCCGCGCTCTTCCAGGGCCCAGCCCAGGTCCCGGCCCGGCCCGCCTGTGCGCGCCATCCGGTGTTCCGTCCGCAGGAACTGGATCCAGCACTTGCGCAGGCGCACCTTCGGCGCCAGGCCCGGCGACTCCGCCCAGGGCGCCAGGTAGCGCTCGGCCCTGCGCAGGTCGGGTTCCGGATCCCGGCCCGCCCCGGCCAGGACCATGGCCCGGTGCAGCACGACGTAGACCTTCGCCTCCAGGGCCAGGGCGCTGTCCGGGTCGATGGCCAGGGCCTTGTCCGCCAGCCGCTCCGCCTCCGTCCAGGCCGTCAGCGCCTCCCGCAGGGGCATGCCTCCCAGGCCCAGCCGCTGTATGCGCGCGGCCAGGTCCGCCAGGTAGCAGGCTTCATCGCTCTGGCCGATGGCCTGGGCCACTTGGGCCGCCAGCTCCGCTTCCCGGAACAGGCTCATGGCCGCCCTGGCATCGTCCCGGTCCAGCCGCTCCCGGCCCAGCCCGGTCAGGGCGCGGGCTTCCTCCAGCTTGGCTTCATAAAGCCAGGGGGCGTCCCGGAACACCTGCCGGGCCTTGGCCAGGCCGGCGGAAAAGGCACCCTCCTGCACCAGCAGGGCGGCCTCCCCCAGTTCCGGCGGTTCCCAGCCGGTGCCGCCGGCCTTGGCGAAGCAGGCCCGTGCTGCTGCCAGGTGGGGTTCGCGCAAAGGTGCCAGGTTCCGGTCGGCCGCACCGGGAATGGTGTCGTCGGCCAGGCGCAGGCAGTAGGCGCAGTGGATCCGGCAGAGCGCATAGGCCGCCTCGGCGGTGGCGTAGTTCCGGTCCCAGGCCGTCTCCAGGGCCGACCGGGCGCGGTCCAGCTCGCCCAGGGCGGCGTAGCCCCGGCCCAGGGCCAGGCTGCCCGGCCCCAGGGCCTTTTGGCCCAGGGCGGCCATGTCCCCGCGGATCCGTTCCAGGCGGCTGAACATCAGCGCCCGGGCGGGCCGCAAGTCATGGACCGGGATCAGCCGCTCGATGCGCATGCGGCTCTGCAGGTCGCGGGTGTCCAGGGCGAACCGCTGGGCCAGGTCAGCCTGACGCCGGCCGCGGGCGGTCATGTGGATGGACCAGGCCCCGAACCCGCCGCCCAGGGCCAGGAACATGGCCAGGGACGGCGCCAGGGCCGGATGGGCCCGGGCCGCCCGGCGCAGTTCCCGGAACCAGGTGCCGCGTTGGGTCAGCAGGGGCTCTCCGTCGAGGTAGCGGCGCAGGTCGTCGGCCAGTTCCCCGGCGCTGTGGTAGCGGTCCAGAGGGCGTTCCTCCATGCAGCGGGCGATGATCATGCGCAGCTTCCGGGGTAGGGAGCGCCCGGTGGCGGAACCCGGCGCATCCCGCTCCAGGGGCCCGCTGCCGTCCTTCCGCCCGTCCTGGCTCCCGGCCCGGGCCAGTCCCAGCACAACCCGGAGGGTCGCCCCCAGGGCGTAGACATCCATGGCCGGTCCCAGCGCCTCCGGATCCCCGCGCAGCTGCTCGGGCGCCATGTATGCAGGGGTGCCGATGGGCACCCCGGTCTGGGTGGCCGGTTCCTGGGCCAGGTCCTTGGCCAGGCCGAAGTCCGCCACGAAGGTGTTCACGCCGCCCATGCCGTCCGGCTCCAGCAGGATGTTGGAGGGCTTGATGTCGCGGTGGATCAGGTCGAGGCGGTGTGCCGCGTTGATGGCCATGGCCACCGCGTGCAGGATCTCCACCACTTCCCTGGTCGACAGGTCCGGGGCGGCCTGGAGCAGGTTCGGCCCCTGGACCAGCTGCATGGCGATGAACGGCACATCGCCGGAGGCGTCGACGTCGTAGACGCGGCAGACGTTGGGGTGGGTGATCCGAGCCTGGAGCTGGGCCTCGCGCATGAAGCGCGGGAGGGCCGAGGCGAAGGGCACGGTCAGGGATTTCAGGGCCACCCGCCGGTCCAGCAGGGTGTCCCAGGCTTCGTAGACCTCGCCCATGCCACCCTTGCCCAGCAGCGGACCCAGCCGGTAGCGCCCCAGCCTGCGCGCTTCCGGGCCGGCCCAGGGCGGCTGCAACAGCCTCCCCCCGGGGTGGGGAGGTGGGGAGGCGGGTTCCGGGTTGGCCGAAGGGGTCGACGGAAAATCCATTTATAGATTATTGCTCAAGTCTGGCATTCCATCGAATAGCCAAGGAGGGATTGATGGCGGTTTTCAATTAAAACTAAACCCCAGCTATCAGTCCTGCTTAAGACGAAGGAGCAATGCCAAGCTATTACCTCGAGCCGTCAATCTTCAAATGCGTATTCCAGCCTTGGACCCATGAATTCCAGCGACCTGTGGCCCCTGTTCACCGACCTGCGCTTCGCCGGCCCGCGCAGCCATCCCCGGCTCGGCCCCTGCTTCGTGGCGGAGGGGCGGATCCTGGTGGAGGACCTGCTCGCCTGGGGGCGGGCCGGGAAAATCAAGGTGGCGGCGGTCCTGGCCGAGGCCAGCCAGGCGGAGGCGGTGCGTCCGCTGCTGCCTGGCGGGACCGAGCTGCTGGCCGCGGACCGGGCCGAACTGGAAAGCCTGGCCGGGTTCCCTTTCCACCGAGGGCTGCTGGCCGCGGCGGCGGTGCCCGCCCCGCCGGACCGGGAGCGCCTGCGCGCCTGCGCACGGCTGCTGGTGCTGCCGGGGCTGGCGGACGCGCAGAACCTGGGTCAGCTGCTGCGCACCGCGGCGGCCCTGGGAATGGACGGCGCGCTCCTGGGACCGGGCCCCGACCCTTTCAGCCGCAGGGCGGTCCGGGTTTCCATGGGCGCCGCCTGGAAGCTCCCCATCTGGCGGGAAGCGGATGTCTGGTCCGCCCTGGAGGAATGGCGGACGGCGGGCGGTGAAGTCACCGCGGCCGCCCTGGAGCCCGGGGCGGTCCCGGTCCGGGACTGGCGCCCCGTGGCCCGGACTGCCCTGGTGCTGGGACCGGAGGGGCCGGGCCTTGCTGCCCGGGAACTGGCCCGTTGCGACCGGGTGGTCCGGATCCCCATGGCCGAAAGTGTGGACAGCCTCAACGTGGCCTCCGCCGGGGCGATCCTGATGCACTGGCTGGAAGCTGGCATGGCGCCCCGATGACCCGCAACCGCGGCTATGCCTACCGGGAACGGATCCAGGACGGGTCGACGGGGCTCCTGGACCACCTGGTCCGGCGCCATCCCCATTCCACTGAAGCCCAATGGCGGGCCCGGATCGAGCGGGGCGAACTGGAACTGGACGGACGGCCCACGACGGCTGAAATGACCCTGGCCGCCGGCCAGGTGCTGGTCTGGCATCGTCCTCCCTGGGACGAGCCCGAGGTGGACACCGGCTTCCAGCTGCTGTTCGCGGACCCGTGGCTGTTGGCGGTGGCCAAGCCCAGGGGTCTGCCGACCCTGCCGGGGGCGGGGTTCCTTGACAACACCTTGTTCGCCCTTGTCCGGGCCTCGTTCCCCGGCGCCAATCCCATGCACCGCCTGGGCCGGGGCACGTCCGGAATCGTCCTGTTCGCCCGCACCCATGCGGCGGGAGCGGCGCTCCAGGAAGCCTGGCGCGGATACCGGGTGGAGAAGGGCTACCGCGCCCTGGGCAGCGGCAGCCCGGACTGGGAGGAACGGGTGATCGCCGCCCCCATCGGCCCGGTCCCGCATCCCTGGCTGGGCACCCTCCAGGCCGCCAGCACCCAGGGCAGGCCCGCCCTGAGCCGGGTCCGGGTCCTGGAACGGCGCGGGGCGGACACCCTTTTCCAGGTGCTCATCCACACCGGCCGGCCGCACCAGATCCGCATCCATCTGGCCTGGGCCGGGCACCCCCTGGCGGGGGACCCGCTTTACGCCGCCGGCGGGCTGCCGCGGCCCGACGACCTGCCTGCCTTGCCGGGGGACGGAGGGTACTGGCTGCATGCCGAGCGGCTTGTCTTCCCCCACCCATGGGACGGCCGGCAGATGGATCTTCGGGCGTTACCGCCAAGGGAATTGCTGATGGCCGGGGAACCGTGAAGGCATTCGGGCCCGCCGCTACCGGAACGCGTCCTCCGCCCAGGTTTCCATGCGGTCCAATTGTTCCTCCAACCCGGCCCGGTAGCCTTCCTCTCCCTCCTCCGACGGTACCTGGAAAGGTTCCCCGTAGCGCACCACCACCCCGGAAAACGGCATGGGCACCAGCATCCCGTCCCAGGTCCGCAGCTTCCTGGCGCGTTCGTAGGCCACGCACACCGGCACCACCCAGGCGCCGGTCTTGCGGGAGACCGCCAGCACTCCGGGCTTCACCTGCTGCCGGGGACCCCGGGGGCCGTCCACGGTGATGCCCAGGTCCCAGCCTTCCTTGACCGCCCGGATCATCTTCACCAGGGCCTGGGCGCCGCCGTGGGTGGCGGTGCCCCGCACGGCGTGGATCCCGAACCATTGCCAGGTGGCGGCGCTGCGCTCCCCGTCGCGGCTGTCGCTGGACAGGATCGCCACGCCGCGCGGCTCGCCCTCCGGGGTGCTGCGGCGGAACGGGTAGGCTCTGGGCATCATCACCAGCCGCCGGTGGTAGAAGGCCAGGATGAACCGGGTTCCGGCGGCGGCCAGTTCCTGCACCGGATCCTCCGCCTGGTACCGCACCCTCAGGGTGTATGAAAGGACCTTCATGCACTGGGCGGCCAGGAACGGCACCAGCCGGAAGCTTAGCCAGACCTGCAGGGGATTGCCCAGGGGCCGGCCGCGCCCGGCGATCTGCACCTGGACCGCCATCACTGGCCGCCTCCGCCGACCAGCAGATCCTCGGCCGAGATGGAGTAGGCCTTGCCGCAGTAGTCGCAGCGCACCTCCAGGGGATTCCCGGCCTGGAACAGGTCCCGGACCTTGTCGGGGCCGAACCCGTTCAAGGTCGCCACCAGGGCCTCCCGGCTGCAGCGGCAGCGGTAGTGCAGCTCCATGTCGGCGAGGATTTCGGCGCCCTCGCCCTGGTTGACCCAGGCGGCCAGGAAATCCGGGCTGCGCTCCCGGAGGGGGACCACCTCCAGGCCCTCCAGGGCTGCCACCAGCGATTTCATGCGCTCCGGCGGGCATCCGGGCATGGGTTCCACCAGCAGCCCGCCGGTTTCACCGGTGGACGGTTCGCACCACAGGGACATGCTCGCCTCTCTCTGCTCCGATTGCTGCAGGTAGGCCTCCACCTGGGCCTGCAGCGGGCCTTCCACCATGGCCAGTTTGCCGATGTAGGGCTTCCCGGCCGGGTTGGAGCGCATCACCTGCAGCAGTCCCGGCGGGCGCACCCACGGCAGATCCGGGGACTGGTCCGCGGCCTGACCGCTGGGCGCGGGATCGAGCATGCCGCGGACGCCGCCGTCGGGCCAGGCGTCCGCCACCACCGCCCGGGCCTGGCCGGACGTCTTCAGCAACAGCTGCAGCCGCTCCGAGAAGAAGGTGCGGGACTGCAGCAGCAGCGCCGACGCCAGCAGCTCCGCCAGGGCAGCGCAGGCGGCGGCCTCCAGCTGGGGATGGCTCCGGCGCACACCATCCCACAAGGGGCTGGCGTCGAGGGCCGCGAAGCGGACATGATGGTCGGTGCTCAGCGCCCGGATGATCCTGGCTGCGGAAGTTGGATCGGACATGTCCCCAGTGTAACGAATCAGCCGCCGGTTCCCCCCTGTATGAGATTTGGCGTGAGATCTTGAAATCCCAAGGAGGTGGCGATGGCCACACCCAGCCGAGCCGCAGTGGCCCGCGCCCTGCACCTGGTGTTCGGGGAAGGGCAGCGAGTGCCCGAGGCCTGGGACGCCGCCCTGGCTCCGGGCGATGCCGGCCTGGCCAACGCTCTGCTTGGGCTGTGCCTGCGCCGCTGGGGGACACTGCAGGCCATGGTCCGGCCCCAGTTGCGGGAACCGGCCCGCAGCCTGCCTCTGGGCACCCAGGTGGCCCTGGCCATGGGCCTGTCCCAACTGGCCTGGCTGCCTGGCGTGTCGGACCACGCTTCGGTGAACGAAGCGGTGGACCTGGCCACGGACCGGCACCTGGGCTTCCCGCCCCACAAGGGCCTGGTGAACGCCCTGCTGCGGCGCGCGGCCAGGGACCGCCCGGCCCTGGCGGCCGCCCTGGAGGCCATGGATCCGGCCCTGGACCGCACGCCCTTCACCGAGCGGGTGCTCCGCTGCGCCCTGGCGCCCCGGGGCGGCGGTCCGGTGCAGGAACTCTGGCGGCGCCTGCAGGCGCCGCCCCGCCCCTGTTTCCGCGCCCTGCTGGAGGGCCCGCAGCCCCCATGGCTGGAACCGGCGCCGGAATCCCCGGACGCCCTGGTCCTGGCCCCGGACGCCCCGTTCCCGGCCGAATGGCTGGCCCGGGGCGCGGGCATGGTGCAGGATCTCAGTTCCCAGGCGTTGCTGGACTTCAACTGGGACCGCCCGGTGACCCGGGTGCTGGATGTCTGCTCGGCGCCCGGGGGCAAGGCCACCGTGCTGGGCCGGCGCTTCCCCGCCGCCCGCCTCACCGCGGTGGAGCGCAGCCCGGCCCGGGCCGCCCGGCTGCGGGAGAACCTCCGCCTGCGTGGCGTCCGGTGCGAGGTGGTGGTGGAGGACGCCGGTCCCTGGCTGCGCAACGCGGACCAGGATTTCGACCTGATCCTGCTGGACGCTCCGTGCAGCGGTTCCGGCACCCTGCAGAAGCACCCGGAGCTGAACTGGCTGGGAGATGCCCTGGACCTGCCCCGGCTGCTCCGGGTCCAGCGCGATCTCCTGGAGGCGGCCCTTTCCCGGCTCGCCCCCGGAGGACTGCTGCTCTACGCCGTCTGCTCCTGGCTGCCCGAGGAAGGTCACGACCACCGGGAGCGCCTGCAGGGCTGGCCCCGGCTCCGCCCCGTCCCGGTATGGCCCGCGCCCATGGGGACGGAACCCGGCCCCACCAGCTTCTTCCTTCCGGACCCCCTGGCCTGGCCCGGGGAAGGCTTCCAGGCCTTCGCCTTCACTCTGGACCCGGCCGGCTAGTCCTTGCCCATCACGTTGGCGAGGTTGAAGATGGGCATGTACATCGCGACCACGATGAAGCCGATGATCCCGCCCAACAGGGCGATGATCATGGGCTCCATCAGGGCGGTCAGGCCGGCCACGGCGTTGTCCACTTCCTCCTCGTAGAAGTCCGCCACCTTGCCCAGCATGGCGTCCAGGGCGCCAGTGGCTTCGCCCACCCCCACCATCTGGACCACCATGGGCGGGAACACCTTGGTCTCCGCCAGGGGCGCGGCGATGTTGCGGCCCTGCTCCACCGCTTCCCGGGACTTCAGGATGGCGTTCTGGATCACCACGTTGCCGGCGGTCCGGGCGGTGATATCCATGCCCTCCAGGATGGGCACGCCGGAACTGGTGAGGGTGCCCAGGGTCCGGCAGAACCTGGCCACGGCCACCTTGCGCAGGATGTCTCCAATCACCGGGATCTTCAAGAAGAGCGTGTCGAAAAACAGGCGGCCCGCAGGGGTCTTGTAGTACTGCTTGAGCCCCACCACCATTACCACCACCACGATGACCAGCACCGGGAAATAATGGATGATGACGTTGGAGATGCCGATGCAGACCTGGGTGGGGACCGGCAGGGAGCTGCCCATGCCTTCATACATCTGGGAGAACACCGGGATCACCTTCACCATGATGATCCCCACCACGGAGATGGCGATGCAGATGATGGTGATCGGGTAGGTCATGGCGCCCTTCACCTTGCCGGTGAGCTTGACCGCCTTCTCGATGTACCCGGAGAGCCGCTGCAGGATCAGGTCCAGGATGCCGCCGGCCTCGCCGGCGCCCACCATGTTCACGTAGAGGTCATTGAAGGCCCTGGGGTGCTTGGCCAAGGCCGTCTGCAGGGTGGCGCCCTGCTCCACGTCGGAGCGCACCGCGGCGATGATCTTCTGGAACGTCTTGTCCACCTGCTGGGCACCCAGGATCTCCAGGCACTGGACCAGGGGCAGGCCGGCGTCGATCATCACGCTGAACTGACGGGTGAAGATGGCCAGGTCCTTGGCCTTGACCTTTCCGAAGCTCTTGGTGCCGGCGGCCGACTGCGGCTTGACCGACAGCACCTGGATGCCGTTGCGTTTCAGGGCGCCGACCGCGCTGTCCCGACTGTCGGAAACGATCACGCCTTCCTGGAGGTCCCCGAGGCGGTTTTTGCCTTTCCATGCATATGCGGGCATCAGAACCTCGTGGTTGGGGGGGGAGGGAGGATGGCTTCAGAGGAGGACCGGAAATTCATGTGAAATCGTACAGAAACCCCTGGATCGAGTCTAAGTGTATTTGATGTTTGGATTCCGACCTCCGAGCATGGGCGAGGCCGCTCCCTTGGCTGGCGCCGGCT
>Ga0326728_10026045_pt1 | contig 10398 bp, 6 predicted proteins | sample MB3enrmetagenome_FD_207602 | JGI IMG/M metagenome (GOLD analysis project Ga0326728, IMG submission 207602) | Lab enriched peat soil microbial communities from McLean, Ithaca, NY, United States - MB31MN | ecosystem: Environmental > Terrestrial > Soil > Wetlands > Peat | place: USA: New York... | reverse complement strand
ATCGCGCGGATGTCCCCCTCGTTGGTCATCACGTCGGCGACGAGCATCAGGTGGCGGATGTCGACGCCGAGACCCTGCTCGGCGAGCGTCCGGTTCGCCTCGTGGATGAGCGCGGCGCGCGCCGCCTCGACCCCGTAGACGCGGTAGATCTCGAAGACCGAGTTCGTGGTCGTCCGGACCGCGTCCACGCCGGGGATCTCGATGACCCCCTCGAGGTTCGACCCCTCGGTGTAGATCACGTACTCGTCCTTCTCCTTGCGGATGAGGGCGCGCTGGATCCCCTCGACGCCCTTGATCTGGATCCTCTTCGCCTCCTCGCTCGCGATGAGGAGCTTCTTGAACGGCATCTCCTCGACCATCTCCTCGCGGCGGGATTTCGTCGCCCCGACGGTCGCCTCCTTCAAGTGGACCTCGAACGAGCGGGTCTCCCCGCTCCCCGAGCCCGGCTTCACCTCGAACAGGCGAGGGTCGAGGTTCGCGATGAGCGCGGCCTCGAGCTCGGCGCGCTTCACGCCCCGCGCCTCGAGGAGCGCGGCCTGGGGGGAGACGACGACCTTGAGGTCCTCGACGACGGTCCCGATCGACGCGACGTCCGGGACGGTCGTGACCTCGACCTGGAGGGCGATCTTCTGGACCGCCTCGCGGTCGCCTCGGAGCTTCCTCTCGACGTGCACGGTCATCATCGGCGTCGACGGGACGCGTCGCGCGTCCACGAGCTCGATCAAGCGGGGGAGCCCGAGCGTGACGTTCATCTCGGCGACCCCGGCGTAGTGGAACGTCCGCAGCGTCATCTGGGTCCCCGGCTCGCCGATCGACTGGGCCGCGACGATCCCGACGGACTCGTGCGGGTCGACCCCGGCCTTGCGGAACCGGCGGGCCACCTCGCGGACGACCTTGGAGGCGTCCGACGGCTGCAGGCGGAGGCTCTGGAGCTTCGCCCGAAGGTCCTCGACGAGCGACGGCGGGAGCGGGATCCCGGTCTCGCGGCGAGCCATCTCCTGGATGCGGGTGGAGAGGTCGCGGACCGCGACCTTCTTCTCTTCCGCGGCCATCGGTCGGGCTCACTCCCCCCCGAACTCGGGTCCCTCTTCGGGCGCCCCGAACTCCTCGGTCTCCTCTTCCTCGGCCTCTTCCTCGAGCTGCGCCTCGGCCTGGAGGTCCATCTCCTCCTCGGTCACCGGCGGCGCGCCCGCGGCGCCCTCGGGCCGCCGCTCCTCGCTCGAGCGGACCCTCCGCCCGAGCACCTGGGCGACGACCTCGTCGAGCGAGACCGGGGCGCCCTGGTAGGAACGGGTCGGGTCGATGCCGTCCTCGCCGTACTTGTACTCGATGATCGTCTCGGCCGTGTTGCGCACGGTCCCGTCCTCGTTGACCTTCAGGTCCTCGAGGGCGTTGATGAGCCGCCGCTGCATGTAGCCGGACCGGCTCGTCCGGACCGCGGTGTCGACGAGCGACTCCCGGCCGCCCATCGAGTGGAAGAAGTACTCCGTCGGCGAGAGCCCGCGCTTGTAGCTCGAGCTCACGAAGCCGCGCGCATCGGCGCCGAGGTCGCCCCGCTCGAAGTGCGGGAGCGTCCGGTGGACGAACCCGCGCATGAGCCGCTCGCCCCGGACCGACTGCTGGCCGACCGCGCCGGCCATCTGCGTCAGGTTGAGCATCGAGCCGCGGGCGCCGGACTTCGCGAGGATCACCGCGGGGTTCTCGAGCCCCAGGTACCGGCCCGCGATGTCGCCGGCCGTGTCGCGTGCCTGGCCGAGCTCGCGCCGGACCATCACCTCGAGCGTCTCCTCGAGCGAGCGGCCGGGCATCTGCTCGAGCTCGCCCTTGCGGTACTCGGCGACGAGCTCGTTCACGCGCACCCGCGCGTCCGAGAGCGCGGTGAGGATCTCCTTCAGCGCCCCTTCGGGGACATCCTCGTCGTCGATCCCCGTGGAGAGCCCCTTGAGACCGATCGCGGTGATGGCGAGGCGGCTCATCTCGTCCAGGAACTGGCGCGCGCGCGGCATGCCGTTGTTGCGCGCGATCGAGTCCAGGACCGCCCCCTTCTCGTAGGCGATCGCCTTCTTGTCGATCACGCCCGCCTTCAGGATGCCGTTCTCGATCACGACGTTCGCGTCGTGCTTGCAGTTGAGCGGCGGGCAGTCGCAGCGCGCCCAGATGTTCGCGCGGAACTCGATCGTGAGGTCCTTCGGGAGCGTGAGCGAGAAAAGCTGCTTGCCCGTCCAGAACGGAGCGCCGTCCTTGTCCTTCCCCGCGGGCGGCGGGAGCGGGTAGTTGAGCTTCGAGAGGAGGTACGTCACCTCGCTCTTCGTGAACGTCGGGTTCTGGTACGTGAGCAGGAACGCCGCGGTGATGTGGTCGTGCAGCATCCCAATGATCGGGCCGCCGTACCGCGGGGAGAGGATGTGCTCCTCGACCTTCATGAGCACCTTCGCCTCGGCCCGCGCCTCCTGGCTCTGGAGGACGTGCAGGTTCATCTCGTCGCCATCGAAGTCCGCGTTGTAGGGCGGGCAGTCGCAGAGGTTGAACCGGAACGTCTTGTGCGGGAGGATCCGGACGAAGTGCGCCATCATGCTCATCCGGTGCAGGCTCGGCTGCCGGTTGAACAGGACGATGTCGCCGTCGATCAGCTGGCGTTCGACGATCGAACCGGGAACGACGAGCTCGGCGCACGCTTCCGCGTTCTTCTCCATCACGCGGATCCGCTGGCCGTCCTCGCGCACGAGGTAGTTGACCCCGCACCGGATGTGCCCCTCGGCGTCGGGCGCGGGGGACGGGCCGCGTCGGACGAGCTCCTTCGCGACCTCCTGGTTGTGCAGCGTGACCTCGAGCGGGACGGTGAGCCCCCGCGCGACCTCGACCGGGATCCCGACCTCGTTGATCGAGAGCAGCGGGTCCGGACTGATGACCGTGCGCGCCGAGAAGTTGACCCGCTTCCCGGAGAGGTTCGAACGGAACCGGCCGTCCTTCCCCTTCAGGCGCTGGGCGAGCGTCTTGAGCGGCCGGCCCGAGCGATGTCGGGCGGGCGGGATGCCGCTCGTCTGGTTGTCGAAGTAGGTCGTGACGTGGTACTGGAGCAGCTCCCAGAGGTCCTCCACGACGAGCTGGGGCGCGCCCATGTCGCGGTTCTCGCGCAGGCGCTGGTTGATCCGCAGCACGTCGACGAGCTTGTGCGTGAGGTCGTCCTCGCTCCGCTCCCCGCTTTCGAGTGTGATCGACGGGCGGACCTGGACCGGCGGGACGGGGAGGACGGTGAGGACCATCCACTCGGGGCGGCCGAACTTCGGGTTAAGCGCGAGGGCGCGCACGTCGTCGTCGGGGATCCGCTCGAGGCGGGCGCGGACCTCCTTCGGGGTGATCTTGTGGCTGTTCTCGCGGAAGGTCGTGGGCTTGTCGAGGACGATCTTCTGCTGGATCTCGTGGCAGTTCGGACACGAACGCTCGTCCTTCGCCTCGCGCGAGCGCGGGGTCCGCGGCGCCGGGGTCGCGTCGTCCGAGTCGGAGGTGACCTCCGCACGCGCGCTCGGCGCGTCGGGGAGCACCCGGCCGCACGCCCGGCACGTGGACTGGAGGAGGCGCTTGACCTCCTTCGCGTAGCCGACGTGGATGACCGGCATGGCGAGCTCGATGATGCCGAAGTGGCCGGGGCATTCGTTGACCCGACCGCCGCACGTGCGGCAGCGCAGGTTCGGCTCGATGACCCCGAGGTGGAGGTCCATGAGCCCCATCTCGATCGGGTAGCCGTCGTCGTCGTAGGTGTCGGCGGTGATGATCTTCGCGGCGCTCATGCGCCGGATCTCGTCCGGCGAGAGGAAGGCGAACTGGAGGCCGCGGATCTTCTTCGAGAGTCCTTGTGCCATCGTCGTCCTCCTACCGCATCTCCTCGAGCTGGAGCCGCATGATCACGCCGAGGCTGATCAGCTCCTCGAGGAGGAGCTTGAACGAGTAGCTCATCTCGACCGGGTAGATCGACGAGGTGTTCCCGCAGCTCGGGCAGCGCAGCGAGTTCGCGCGCGTGTCGGGGATGGCGATGTGCCCGCACTCCGGGTTCCCGCAGACGTACTGGATCGTGCCGTCCGACTCGTCCAGGAGCCGGTCCTTGATGACCATCGCGACGCCGTGGCCGATCAGGCAGTCGCGCTCCATCTCTCCGAACCGTAGACCGCCCTGGCGCGATCGACCCTCGGTCGGCTGCCGCGTCAGGATCTGGACCGGGCCACGGGAGCGCATGTGCATCTTGCCCGCGACCATGTGGTGGAGCTTCTGGTAGTAGATCACGCCGATGAAGATCTCCGCCTCGAACTTGCGACCGGTGAGCCCGTCGTAGAGGGTCTCCCGGCCCGACGGGTGGAACCCGAGGCCCTGGAGCCCTTCGCGCAGGGCCTCCTCGCGCGCCCCCGAGAACGCCGTGCCGTCGATCGTGTGGCCCTCGAGCGCCCCGACCTTGCCGCCCAGCATCTCGAGGACGTGGGCGACGGTCATTCGGGACGGGATGGCGTGCGGGTTGATCAGCAGGTCCGGCGTGATCCCGTCGCGCGTGAACGGAAGGTCCTCGGGCGGGACGATGAGGCCGATGACCCCCTTCTGCCCGTGCCGGCTCGCGAACTTGTCGCCGAGCTCGGGGACCCGCTGGTTGCGGACCTTGACCTTCACGAGCTTCGAGATGTTCTCCCCCTCGGTCAGGACGACGTTGTCGACCCAGCCGGACTCGCCGAAGCGGACCGTGACGCTCGTCTCGCGGCGCTTCTGCGGCGTGAGCAGGTCGGTCTTCTCCTCGAGGAAGCGAGGCGGGCTCGTCTTCCCGACGAGCACGTCACCCTCGGTCACCTCGAGCTCGGGGAAGATCAGGCCGTCCTCGCCGAGGTTCCGGTAGGCGGTGTCGACGCGCGCTCCCGCGACGTCGGGGCGGGGGATCTCGAAGCGGTCCTCCTGGCCCCCGGGGTACTTGCGCTCCTCGCCACGGTACGTCCGGAAGAACGACGAGCGGCCGAGGCCCCGGTCGATCGCGCCCTTCGAGAAAACGAGGGCGTCCTGCATGTTGTACCCCTCGTACGAAAGCACGGCGACCACGAAGTTCTGGCCGGCGGGCCGCTCGGTGAAGTGGACGTAGCGCATCGTCTGCGTCCGAAGGAGCGGGGCCTGCGGGTAGTGCAGGAGGTGGCCGCGGGTGTCCGGCCGCCGCCGGTAGTTGACCGACTCGACCCCGAGCGCCTGCTTTGCCATCCCCGAGCCCATCGTGTTCCGCGGGGCGCTGTTGTGCTCCGGGTAGGGGATGAGCCCCGTGCAGACGCCGAGGATCAGGTTCGGGTCGATCTCGAGGTGCGTGTGCCGTTCGGTGAGCAGGTTCGGGGTCGGGAACGTGCCGTGGCAGAAGCCGCACTCCACGGTCGCCTGCTCGTCCTTGTCGCCCATCGACGCCCAGCGGACGTCGGAGCGGCTGAGCGCCTTCTGGCACTTCGGGCAGCGGTCGGGGGAGACGTACGCGTCGACGGCGATGAGCGCGTCCTCCTCCTCTTCCGCATCGGCCCACTCGATCTTCCCCTGCCGGACGAGGTCGCTGAACGAAAGCGTGCCCCGGCCGAGCTCGTCGAGGTCGGAGCGCGTCACGCGCGGGACGCCGTTCTTGACGACGACCAGCGGGCGGCGGAGGCGGCCCCCGTCGCAGTGGACGATTACCTCGTTCATCTCGTCGTCGTAGCGGACGTTGAGCTCGTACGTCTTGTCGCCGAGGGTCGGGGAGAGCGTCCCCGTCCGCCGGCGCTCGCGGATCTCCCGCACGAGCTCGAGGGGCTGGGAGTGGAGACCGACCAGGTTCCCGTTGACGTAGACCCGCGCCGCGCGCTTCCCGCGGGGCGCCGCGGACTCCTGGAAGACCTCCGGACCGATCTCGCGGGTATTCAGGTCCCGGAGGATGAGGGTGACCTCCTCCTCGTCGGCGCCCTCGCTCACGTCCACGCAGAGAGCGTAGTTCTTGACGAGACCGCAGTTCTGCCCCTCGGGCGTCTCGTTGGGGCAGAGGCGGCCCCACTGCGTCGGGTGCAGGTCGCGTGCCTCGAAGTGCGGCTGGCTGCGCGTGAGCGGGCTCGTGACGCGGCGCAGGTGGCTGATGGTCGACATGTGGCTCGTCCGGTCGAGCACCTGGCTCACCCCGGCGCGCCCGCCGACCCAGTTCCCCGTCGCGAGGGCATGCACGAGCCGCTGCGTCAGGAGGTCCGGACGGATCGCGCTCGCGATCCGAAGGTCCTTCTTCCGCGCGAACGACCGCTCGAGCTGGTACTTCAAGTCCTTCAGGAGGAGGGAGAACGCGACCCGGAAGAGGTCCTCCATGAGGTCCCCGGCCAGCTTGAGCCGCTTGTTCGCGTAGTGGTCCTTGTCGTCCTCGCCCCGGACCTTGAGGTGGAGCTCGAGGACCGTCCTCGCCATGCGCGCGAGGTAGAGCGCCTTCTTCAGACGGTCCGGCTTCGTGTCGCCGAGGTGGGGGAGGAGGGAGCGGTCGAGGATGCCGTCGACCTTTCGCTGCCGGTACTCCTTGGCCTGGCCGGTCGCGAACTTCTTCTCGAGGAAGATGAGCGCGTCGTCCGTCGAGAGGACTCCCTCGGGGGGGTAGAGCTTCTTCGAGACGCACTCTTCGAGGTTGACGTTCAGTAGGTGCTTCATCGTCTGGACGAACGGTTCGTCCAGCGGGAGGAGCTCGCCGAGGACGGCCTGGAAGATCTCCTCGTCGTTCTTCATCCCGAGCGCCTTCATCAGGATCACGAGCGGGATCTGCCCGCTCGCCGTCGGGACCGATACCTGGAGGACTCCGTCCTTCTTCTTCTCGACGACCGTGAGCGAGCGGTACCCGCCGCGCTGGCTGAACACCTTCGCGCTCTCGATCGGGGTGCCGTAGCGCTCGTTGAACTCGGCGAAGATCCGGTTGGGCGCGAGGTCCTCGAGGCTGATGATGACCCGCTCCGTGCCGCCGATGATGGCGTACCCGCCGGGGTCGAGCGGGTCCTCCCCGTACTCGACGAGCTTCGCCCGGTACTCGTCGTCCGAGAGCCAGATCTGGTCGTCCTCGGAGATCTTGTACCGGTTCAGGTTGCAGGGACGGCTCTTGACCATGATGGGCAGGTCGCCGATGTGCACGTCCTCGGGGGCGCGCTCGACCCCGTTCTCGACGACGGTGACCTTGAGGAAGATGGGGGCCTGGTAGGTGAGGTTCCGGAGCCTCGCCTCCATGGGGGTAAGGGTCGGCTTCGAACCCACCGGCTCCTTCACGAACGGAGCGCCGATGAAGATCGTCGGCTCGGCCGAGGGGTTGACGTTCCCCCGAGCGTCCCGCCGGCGGCCGACGCGCACGTAGATCGAGCTCTTCGTCTTCTGGACGTCGAGGCGGATGACCCCGCGCTCCGTCGAGTCCTCGCTGACGCGGGCGTCGTCCACGATGCGCTGCATCCGCGAGTTCGGGTTGTCCTTGGTCGGCAGGAAGTCGTTGAAACTCGCCAGATGGTGATTGACGATCGAGCGCTCCCGGAAGAACGCGTCCACGATTTCGCGCATGGATTCGGATCAGTCCCCTCCGACGGACGGGACGATGAGGCGGTAGGCGATGGCCTGCCCGGCGGTCGCGCTCGGCCGGCGGACTCGGACGAGCCGTCCCACGAGGACCTCGCCGCGTTCGCGCAAACTCTCGAACTTGGGGTCGGTCTTGAGGCCGGGGTCCGAGACGAGGATCTTCGGGAGGCGTTCGGGCGAGGCGCCGAGCTGCTCGAGGACCTTCCGCGTCTCCTCCTCGCTCAGGATCTCGTGGGGCGGGGCGAGGTGGTGAGCCACGAACGGCCGGGGCGGGGTCACGACCTTGGTCGCGGCCGCGCGCGCGCGCGATCGGCGGGGTGCACTGGGCGTCATGCGTTGCTCCGAGGAACGTGACGGGCCCGGGGGGACGTCCGGAGCGACCTCGCGGTCGGCGCGAGGAGGCTCGTTCGAACCCCCGACCACCTGGTTAAAAGCCAGATGCTCTTTGTAGGGCCGCCCGGCGGGCCGGACGACCAACCTAACTGAGCTACGGGCCCGTTTCCGCTCCGAGGGAGCAGGACCCGGGAGCCGTATTTGAGGGTATGCCCGACCGGATTCACTGAAGGCTCTCCAAGCTCGAGATGATCGACCAGATGGCGGTGCGTCCGTGGGTGGGCAGGTTGGGGTCGTTCGCGAGGTCGTCGAGCACGGTTACCGCGCTCGCGATCCGCATGTCGAGGGCCGCCCGCGGCTTCGAGAGCTCGTCCTTCGCGCTCTGCGCGCCCCGCCGTACGTTCCTCGGGACCAGGGCATCGTCGGCGAGCTCGGTGAGCGCCGCGACGATCCGCTCGAGGCCGGAAGGCTTCCCTCCGGACCTCGGCGCCGGCGGTGGGGCCGTCCCGAGGGCGGGGGTCGAAGGGGCTGTAGTGGGGGCCGTCATGGGCGGGAAGCCTCGCCTCCCTCCTTGTACGCGGTGACAACGAGCAGCGTCTTCGTCTCCCGGATCCCGCGGACCGAGGGGAGGCGACGTAGGACGAACTCCTTCAGCTCCTCGTAGCGCGGGAAGCGGGCCTTGAGGAAGATGTCGGTGTCCCCCGTGACGAGGAAGTCGTCCTCGACCTCGGGAAACTTCGCGACCTCGCTCGCGACGTTGTCCGCCTCCGCGGTCTCGACCTTGAGGGCGATGAGGGCCACGACGTGCTCGTTCCCCCAGACGTTCGAGAAGGTGCTCTCGACGGCACGACTGACCGGCGGCTGGGCCGAGGTCGGTTTCTCCACGGTGATCCTCCCTACGGAAAGCGTCGTCTCCCTTGTGAAAAGCGAATGCCTGTCCCCGAGCCACGCTACGCCACCGGGGCGGACTCGAACTCCTCTTGGAGGTCGTTGATGACCTGATCGATCACGGCACCGGCCGTGCCCCCGCGGTACTCGCGGATGCCCCCCGCCTCGCTCGAGACGCGGGCGATGACGTCGGCCGCGCCGCGCAGGAACTCAACACTGCAGATGAACTCCTCCATTGACGGCCGGCCCCCCACCGAGCCGGGCGCCCGAAAAAGCTCCACTATATAGGGTTTTGGAAACCTCCGAAACCTCGACGCCGACCTGGGGGGGTCGCGCCACCCGAGCGGGAGTCCGCCGCGGGCGTATCGTTGCACCTCCGGTCCGGTACGACCGGCTCCAAAGACCCATCTATCGGCATCTGCTACCGGGTTCATGCCTCGGGGCTCACCGAGGGTCGAACGCGCGTGGCAGGTTCCTGAGGGACGGATGGTCCGCGGCGCTTGGATGACGGTGGCGGTGGTCGTGGTCGTGGCCGCCGGCACGTTCGGGGCACTGGACACACCCGGCGTGGCGGGCGCGGACCGCATCGGATCGACCCCGCCGGCGCAACCGAACGCCCAGCCGGTGCCGGTTCCCTCCTACCTCGAGCCTGCCTACCCTCCCGCTCTGGTCCAGAACGCGATGGTCTACGACGCAGCCGATGGCTACCTCCTCATGTTCGGAGGGTACGTCGGAGCCATCGGTTCGTTCGGGCCCAACGTCACATGGGTGTTTCTGAACAACACCTGGTACCGTCTGACCTCCGCGGTCGAACCGCCCGCGTCCCCCGTGGTCGGGATGGCCTACGACCCGGTGAATCGCGAGGTGGTGATGTATGAGGGGGTGACCGCGGGGGATCAAACCTGGAGCTACTCCGCGGGGAACTGGACGAACCTCAGCGGCACGTCCGGGATCGCGGGCGGACGCCTGTTCGAGCCCCAAGCGATCACCTTTGATGACGCCCTGGACCAGGTCGTTCTCTCGGGCGCGGAACCCACTTCGGGGGTGAAGGGGACCTACGCTCAGGAGATCTGGGGGCTTTCCCACGGTGGTAGCTGGGAGAACCTTACGGTGGTCCCGTCCCAGCTCGCCGTCATGTTGGGATGGAGTCCGATGAACGACTCGCTCTTGTTCGCCAACTGCACGGAGATTCTCTCGTTCCAATCGGGCTCGTGGACGATCAGCGAGACCCCGCCGGTGGGGGGACCATGCCTCGACAATGGGGGTGTTCCGTTCGGCTCCATGATCACGTGGGACCCGAGCATCCCGGGGTTTCTGGTTCTCTCGATAGCGTTCGCGTACGAGTATGGCCAATCCTGGACGATGCTGCCGAACGTCCTTCCCCTTCCCGGCCAGGACGGTGCTCTCACCTACGACGACAACTCCGCGGCCGCCGTCGAGTTTGGCGGGGTCCTCGTCAATAACAGCGCCGGAACCGTGCGGGTCAGCGACACGACCTGGCTGTTCGCCCACGGCAATTGGACGGCGTTGCCGATGCCCCCTTCCGCCTCGCCGTCCCCTCCCTGGACGGTGATCGTCGTCGTGACGTTGGCGGCCGCGGTGCTCTTGGCCATGGTCGTG
>Ga0326728_10026044_pt1 | contig 10400 bp, 8 predicted proteins | sample MB3enrmetagenome_FD_207602 | JGI IMG/M metagenome (GOLD analysis project Ga0326728, IMG submission 207602) | Lab enriched peat soil microbial communities from McLean, Ithaca, NY, United States - MB31MN | ecosystem: Environmental > Terrestrial > Soil > Wetlands > Peat | place: USA: New York... | reverse complement strand
TGCAATAAATGAACTGGTCATTGCGGTTTTTGGACCAGGCGGCTTCGTCATGACCGGGGTCAACCGGTTTGTCCTTGCCGTAGCTGATGGTGCGGATGCGCGCGGGATCCACGCCGATGCGGGCGAGGGCCTCGCGGGCGGCCAGGGCGCGGCGTTCGCCGAGGGAGCGGTTGTATTCTTCGGTGCCGCGCTCGTCGCAGTTGCCTTCGATGAGGAGCCTGGCATTGGGGTCCCCGGCAAGGGACTGGCCCACGCTGGCGAGATTGGCTTGCTCGCTGTCCGGGATGACGGCGCTGTCGAATTTGAAATGGATGGTGTAAGCCGCCAGTTTGTCGCGGTCCTGGTTCATCATGGACGGGTCCCAATTTTCGGGGAGCGGTCCGCCGCCGGGCAGTGTGCCCGCGCCAGTGCCGGGAGCGCCGCCGGGAATGCCGCCGGAGTTATCCGGGGGCGGCAGCTGGCCGCCGGGCGGTAACGTCGAGCCGGGGCCGGTTTCGGGAATAGCCTCGGCGCGCTGACCCGGGAGGGTGGTGACTTTGCCGTTAAAACCGTGCCGACAGGCGGTGGTGGACAGAGCGGCCGCAAGCGCGAGAACGAGCGGTAAAACAATTTTATTCAATTTCATAAAGCTAAAATTTGGGTGGAGAATCATGAAACTGAATCATCGCGCCCAAGCGGGCTGGGAATTTTCCCATCGCACAGGGATTATCCTTGTATTCTTTGGCTGAAACGTCAAGCACAGACAATGGGGTTGAAAGGTCGAAGTTGGAGCGCAATTCGGTGAGGTTCAAGGCGCCGGATTTTTGGGATGCAGCAACACAAATTCACCACGGCGGTTTTTGGCCCAGGCGGCTTCGTCGTGGCCGGGGTCAACGGGCCGGTCTTTGCCATAGCTGACGGTTTTGACGCGCATGGGATCCACGTTCAGCTTTTGGAGGGCCTCGCGCAACGCGAGCGCGCGGCGTTCGCCGAGCGACCGGTTGTATTCTTCAGTGCCGCGCTCGTCGCAATGGCCGTTGATGAGCAGCTTGAGCTGCTGGTCCCCGAGGGCCTGGACCACGCTGGCGATATTAGCCTGCTCGCTGTCCTGCACCACGGCGCTGTCGAATTGGAAATGCACGGTATAGGCGGCCAGGGCATTGGTGTCTTGAGTGTAATCGGCGAGGTCAATGTCGGCAGTGCGAATGTGGCCATTGGCGTCAACCGGGTTGGGGACCGGCACCGGGTTGGATGTGACCGGGGTGGTGTCCGGCGGATTGACCGGCGTGGTGTTGAAATCCTGCGGCTGCGAAGGCGCAGAAGCCACGGCGGGCTGGTTTAGATGGGTGAGGGGGGGTGTGTGCCGGCCGCCGCAACCCGCGATGAGCATGGCGGCGATGACGCTTGAGAGGGGAATGAGAAGTGCATTGATTTTCATAGTTGTGCCTTATGTTGTGTTTTTAGATTTTCGGACGCGCAGAGGAAACGGCCTTCACCGCGCCCAGGCGGGCTCGGAGTTGCTGCCGCTGACGCGCCGGCAGTCCCTGGATTGTTTGGTGAAGACATCGAGCACGGCCACTGTTTGATGGCCGGCGGGGCCGTGGTTGTAAACGAGCGTGCGCGAGTTGGGCGACCACGAGGGGTTCTGGCCGGGTGTCAGCACTACTGGCCCGACAGTGCCGTCGGCGGACATTACGCAGATGCTGAAGTCGCCCATCTGGCAGGTGAAAGCGATCCACTTGCCGTCCGGGGACCAGTCCGGCTCGGTGGGATTGGCCACTCCGGCGGTGGAGAGGCGCTGAACTTCGCCGCCCCCGGCCGGGACCTTGGCCAGGACGCGGCGGGAGGAAATTTTGGCGGCGAAACAAATCCATTCGCCATCCGGGGACCAGCAGGGCGAAGAGTCTTCAACTCCATGCGTCACACGTTTCAGGCCGGAGCCGTCGGTGTTGCAGACCCAGACGTTGGGGCTGCCTTCCTTGCTCAAAATCATGGCCACGCGCGAGCCGTCCGGGGAAACGGCCGCGCTGGTGTTCAAGCCGGAATAACCGGAAAAGACGCGGCGCTGGCCGGTGGAGAGGTTGTGAAAGAAAATGTCGGGATTGCCGCGGGCGTAGCTGGTGTAGTAAAGCGCCATGCGGCCCGGCATCCAGGCGGGCTTGGCGGCAATCGTGGCATCGGAAGTGACGGGCTTCGCCTCATAACCGTCGAAATCGGACACATAAATTTCCCCGCTGCCGGTGGGCGATTGAGATTTGAAGGCGATCTTGGTGCCCCCAATGGGCTTGGTGCCGCGAATGGCGCCGACGATGTCGTCGGCAAAGGCATGGGCCTGGCGGCGCAGGCTGGCGCCATTGTACGAGCGCGAGAACAGAATTTTTTTGGCGATGTGGTCGGTGAGGCTGCCGGCGACACTGCCTGCGCTGCTGCCTTGCACGACATATTGCGCGGCGTCGGCGGGGACGATGCTGAACCCCTGGACGGCCAGATCGAAGCGCAAGACCTCGGCGGCCTCGCCTGAGACGCCTTCGAGGGCGATGGGGAGAGGGTGCTCGCCGAAATAGTCTTTGGTGGTGCTGATGATTATTTCCGGCTGCGCCTGGCAAACCGATATAAACAGAAAAGTTAGAATGGAGGCGATAATGGTGAAGCGGAACACCTCACCCCGGCCCTCTCCCCATTTTGCTCCGCCGACTCCGCAAAACGCGGAGAGGGAGAAGATTTTGCCGTGTTCTCTGGTTTTGGCGTTGCCGCGAAAAGTGGAGCGGGTGGAGATGACTTCTGATTTAGTTTCAAAATGTAATTTCATTTTTATCCTAGCATTTGCCGTTTGGCTTTGAGGTTGAAGTTGATGATGTAAGTGCGTTCCTTGTCGGTGGCGTCATCGGGGAAGGGAGGGAGCTTGGTGACCCGGTCGAGTGCCCGCTGGGCGGAGCGGTCCACGCTGGGGTCGCCGGAACGCTCGACGATGTGCGCGTCGGTCACAGTGCCGTCGCGCGCGATGGTCACGCTGACCTTGACGTTGGCTTCGTCATTGGCGGCGGTGTCCGGCAGCGTCCAGGCGTCGGTATAGACGCTCTTGACGACGGCGGCGTAATCGGCATAAGCCTCGGTGGCGTCGCCGGGCAGGTCAATAATGGTGGCCGAGGGGGCGTTCTCCTTGATGGTGTTGAGGGCGGTGCGGAGCGCGTGGAGTCTTTCTTCCTGCGCTCTTTTGGCGGCGCGCTCGGCGGCCTTGGCCTCGGCTCTGGCCTGCGCCTCGGCTTCCTTGTTATCCGTGTCAGGCGTTTTCTGCCTGATGACCTTTGTCAAATTGGGTTGAACCGTATGGGGCTTGGGTTTGGGCCTTGGTTCCGCTGTGTCATCCGGCTTTGGCGGTTCCGGCTCGGGCGGTTTCACCGGTTCCACGGGCTTGACCACCTGCGGGAGTGGTTTGGGTTGCGGTTGGGGTGGTGGCGGTTGCTGGACCTGGGGCTGGATTTGGGGCTGAGGCGGCGGCGGTTGGGCGGAGCGGACCCCGCTGGTAAAGGCGGCGTCCACCAGCTTGGACGGGATCATGGTCAGCACCGGCGAATTGTCCGGCTTGGGACTGGGCCGGATGAAGCCGGAGCACAGCACAGTCACCACCACCAGGAAATGGATTCCCGCCGCGGCGACGAGGCATTTTTTTTGCAGCCGGTTCATCTGGGGGTGGGGTCGGTGCGAAGCGAATAACGCGAGATGCCGTAGCGCTGGCAGCCATCGAGCACCTGGGCCACGAGATCGTAGCGGCAATCCTTGTCGGCGCGGATGTAAACGACCAGGTTCGGATTGGCGCGCGAATCCTGGACGATATCGGCGATGATGGTACGGAGCGGTATTTGCCGGCCCTCGAACTTATAGACGCCGGAACTGGAAATTTCCACGGTGCGGATGTCGGACTTGGCGAGTTTCGTGTCCGGGCCGCCGCCCCGGGGCAGGCGCAGTGCAATGCTTTGGGTGAGCAGCGGCGTGGTGATGATGAAGATGATGAGCAACACAAACGCGAGGTCCAGCAGCGGAGTGATGTTGATTTCACTCAGCGTGACCATGTGACTGCGTTGTGAGAAGCGGCGCATGAGGCGATGGGGTCACTCTTCAGCGAGGAATTCGGTTTCCATATTGGAGACGAGTTCCTGGGCGAAATTGTCCAGTTCCACGGTGAAGGCGCGGAGGTTGTGGACGAGCCAGTTGTAGCCGAACATGGAGGGAATGGCGACGAGGAGGCCGGCCACGGTGGTGACGAGCGCGGCGGAAACGCCAGGGGCCATGACGGCCAGGGTGGCGCCCTGCGGCGATTGCGCAATGCCGGCGAAGGTGCTCATGACGCCCCAGACGGTGCCGAGCAACCCCATGAACGGCGCGCCGCTGACGGCAATGGCCAGCAGAATCAAACCCGACTCGAGCCGGAGCGATTCCTTGGCCACGACGTTTTCGATGGCGCGCTTGATGTGTTCCATGTTTTTGAGACTGATGCGCTGCCGGGCGCGTTCACCGGTGGGACCGCGCAACCGTGAATCGAGCTGGGAGCAGCCAGCCTGATAGACAGCATAAAGCGGACAACCTTCGACCTCCAGCTTGCGGTCATACATTTCGAGCACGGTCTTTTGAGACGTAAATTCCTCGCCGAAAAGGAAATTGAGTTTTCGCGCGCGGTGCATTTGAATGACCTTGAAGATCATCATCCACCAGACGGCGATGGAGGAGATGAACAACAGCACGATGATCACCTTGGCCTCCGGTCTGGCCTGGCTCCATACGTACAAAAGCTCCACCTGCTGGGTGGCGGCTCCGATGTGTGCAAGAGGTAACCCGCTCATAAAATCAAAACTTGGTGGTGAGGACCGATTTAGGGCCAAGTAGCGGAAATCCGAGCTGCCATCCGCCGAGACCCATTATCAGTGGACGGCCCGGAAATTGCAAAGGCTTTTTTGCGGGAAAATGTTTCCTGGCTAAAACGATGAGATAATGATCGGGAGTACACGCCTCTGGCGTGTTGTTTGCGGCGTCGCGCCGCAAATGCCATACACAAACTGATCCACCAAATGGTGGGGAGAAGATGGTTTGAGGAAGTTGACGGCGCGACGCCGTCAACAACACGCGGGACGCGTACGCTCCCCAATATAAAAAACCGGCAACTTGCGTTGCCGGTTTTGAAAGAGCAAATGCGGTTCAGGCTTTGACGGTGACCAACTGGCGGCGGACGAGTTCCAAACCGCCCAAGGCCAGGAGCAGGAGGGCCGCTGTGGCGGCCATGTCCGGCACTGAATTGTTGTGCGTGGAGGAAAGGGTGTACTGGAAGTCAAGACCGCCGACGGTGTAGTGGCAGTCGGGATCAATGCCGATGTTGAAGGTGCCCGCGCCTGAGGTCAGGTACGAATTGAGGGCGGTCAACTGCGAAGCAGTCAGGATGTAGCTCCAAGTGAGGGTGGTTCCGACGGATTTGAAGAACTGGGTGCCGAGGCTGGTGATGTTGGCGCCGGAGAATTGGGTGGCCCAGTAGTCGCCGGGCGCATCATTGTCCGAAGGCGAGGTCACACCTTTGTTGGAGGAATTGAGCAGGTCGGTGTACAAATAACCGGTGCCCGAAGAGTTGGCCGCAGTCAGGGTGATGCTGGTGAAATCAATTTGAGCGCTGGAAACCGTCTGGCCCGTGGGGACCGCGATGGAGATGCCCCACGAATAGGCGTTGTTGCCTTCGAGCGTGTTCAAGGAACTGGGAGCCGTGATGGTGGTGGCTTGAGCCAGACCACTAATGCCGATTAAAGCCGAGAGAATAAATAATTTCTTCATGCGCATTCCTAAAGCAATTCGTATGCCTACCTGAATTTATGAAAGCTGTTGCGCTTGCAAGTGGCTGCCATTGTGGTAGTTAATGTAATAATTGGAGGTACAAGGCCGGGCTGATAGCGCGCCAAATAGTGTAAAGTCCTCCAACAAACGCCGTTACCGCAAGGGTGGTTTGGGAGCAGGAGTGGGGCTTATTGCGACCCGCCAGACCCCCAAATCCACGTTCCAAACGGCCATGGTTTTTCTTGAACCGCTCTCGCCACAGACCGATGTGTAAAATTAACCGACACATTGACCGTGGCGGTGAGCATGACGTCGGGGGATTATCACTTAAGCTGTGCCAGCATCTGTTTGGCAGAGGCCCCAAGGGTATCGGGTAGTTTCAGGGCCACGGCCTGTTGCAGGTTGGCTTTGCTCTCGGCCCGATTCTTGAGGTTGAACTGGGCGGCACCCAAATAGTAGAAGGTTTCGGGGTCGGAACCGGACTTCATGGCGCTTTGTTCCAGCGGAAGGACGGCATGAGTGAAGTCGCCGCGCTTGAAGTAAATGATGCCCAAGGTTTTCGCAACGGCCGGGTCGTCAGGGAGAGCGTCATGGGCTTGCATGGCGAGTGACAAGGCGCGGTCAAGTTTGGCAGATTGGGCGGTATAGATGCGGGCCAATTCCGACTGGGCCGGGGTAAAGTCGGGATAATGGAGCAGGACTTTTTCACAGTCTGCCGCGGCCGTTGAAAGGTCGCCGGTGGATTCGGCGGCGGCGGCGCGGGCCATGAGCGCGGGCACGTCGTCCGGGGCGGCCTTCAAGATGTCAGTGATGCGGGCCGAGGCCGCAGCGGCCTGCGCGGGTGCATTGGCCAGAGAAATCATGTCCAGCATCTGACGGGCTTGGGCAGCCTGCGACGCGGGCAGGTTCAGGGCGAGGGAGTTTTGAAGTGCGGACTGGGCATCCGCGACTTTGCCCAGGCTGTAGGCGGCAAAGCTGTAATCCAGGAGGAGCGAAGCATTGTTGGGCTGGTTTTGAACGGCCTGCTGCAACATGCTGGCGGCGAGGTGATAATCGCCTTGGGCGAAGGCCAGACGGCCCAGCGTATGGCACACTTCGGGATCGTAAGGGGCAATTTTGACGGCGGTTTTGGCCATCGAGTAGGCTTTCTGCGGGTCCTTGGGTGTGTAGAGGTTGATCAGGTTCATCTGGGCGTCCAAGTCCTGGGGTGCGGCTTGGACGATGGTTTCATAAGCGGCGATGGCCTTGTCGGTGTTGCCGGTTCGTTGATAGATGCGGGCCAGCCGGTGCTGGGCGACAGGATCGTTGGGCTTTTCGGCAACGCGCTTTTCCAAGGTCGCCAGGGCGGTTGGGTCCGCCTTGGAGGGATCAATGTTGAGAATTGTCAGGCAGAGACCGCATTCGGCGCGATTGGGAAAATCTTTGCCTGATTGCCAGGCTTGTTGCAGGGCGGTACGGGCGTTGGATTCGTCTCCGGTCATGTAGCAGACCATGCCGAGGTGGAACTGCACTTCGGACTGGTTGGGCATCTTGGCGGCGGCGGATTTGAGGGCATCCAAAGCCGGTTGATAAGCGCCCCGTTTGAAGCAAACCCAGCCATAGGTGTCCGCGGTGGAAGGATCAAAGGGGAGCATTTCGCGGGCTTGCTGCGCCAGGTCATAGGCGCGGTCAAGGTTGGGGATTTCCTCGGTATAGATGTAGGCCAGATTGTTCAAGGCGGGGCTGTATTTGGGATCAATTTTAAGCACCTTTTCATAGGCGTCGGCGGCGCCCTGGTTGTCGTTGTTGGCACCGTAGATGGTGGCGGCGAGCATGAGCGCGGGGATGTTTTGCGGATCCAGGGCCATGACGGCATTGACTTTGTCCCGCGCTTTTTGATTTTGTCCCGCGTCGGAATAGATTTGCGCCAGCAACAGGTTCACCCCGGTATTTGTGGGGGAGAACGTCAGGGTGTCCAGGAGGGTCTTTTCAGCCTGGTCGCGCTGCTTTCCGGCCAGTTGAATTTTGGCGGCAAGAATGCGGAAGGCCACCTGCTGGGGATACTGCCGGATTTGGTCCTGGATGAACCGGGTGGCGGCATCCAAACGCTGGTCGGCAATGTCAAGATCCACCAACTCCCCAACGGCCGACACCTGGCCGGGGACAAGGCGCAGGACTTTTTCAAATTCCTGGCGGGCCGCGGCGTTGTCCTTGATGTGCAACAATGCCGCGCCGTGGAGGATGGCCACCTGGGCATTGGTGGGGTCGGCGCTCTCCAGGGTGTTGTAGATGGCCAGGGCCTCGTCGTTCCGGTTGCGCAAGCGATAGGCGTCGGCCAACAGCAGCTGGGCCTGGACGAGTTTGGGCTGCTGCTGGCGAAGGCGTTCGAGCGAGGCAATGGCAGGGTCGGCATTGCCGGTCTGGATCTGAGTTTCGGCGAGGGCCAATTGCGCTTCGACGTAGTTGGGGTTCAATTGGAGAGCGCGCTCGAAACTTTCGGCGGCCTTGGTGAGGTCGTGGGTGGCCAGGCAGGCTGTGCCCAGGTGATATTGCACGGGCGCCACCTGCGGATACATGTGGGCCATGCGGTCCATGTCCGTGACGGCCTGGGCCGGCTGGCCGCGGGCAAGTTCCAACTGGGACTGGAAAAAGAGCGCGTCAAAATTGTCGGGGTCCATTTTCAGGGCCTGGTTGAGGAGGTCGGCGCATTCATCAAATTTTTTCTGGTCGGCGGCGACTTCGGCAAGGATCAGGGTGGCGGGAAGATAATCGGGCGCGGCTTTGAGCAGGTCGTCGAGCACGGCGCGCGCGCCAGCGAGGTCCCCCGTTTCCATTTTGAAGCGAATGAATTGCATGCGGCGGGGCGAGCGGACGGGGGACGCATCGGCGGCGGCCTTGAAATACGCATCGGCGCGCGACAAATCGCCTTCCGACCATGCCTCGGTGGCGAGGGCGACGTTCACGGCGGGGGATTTCGGGTCGAGAGCCGCGGCTTTTTTGAAATCAGCAAAGGCGGTCGCAGTGTCCCGTTGGCGGAGCGCGAGGTTGCCCAGGGCCACTTCAATGGAGGCGCTGTCCCCGGAGCCGGCGAGGGATTGCAGGCGCTGGCGGGCGGCGGCGGCGGCCTTGGGATAGACAGCGGCTTCCGCGAGCAGGAGGGGGGCCTCGTCGTTCTTGGGCTGTTTGTTGAGGACGAAGGTGGCCTGGGCCTCCGCATTGCTGAACTGGCTGATGGAAGAATAAATGAAGCCGAGCTTGACGCGGACGTCGAAGTTGTCCGGCTCCATCTGGCTGCCTTTGCCGAGGAAAAAGGCGGCGCGTTGCAAGCGGCCCTGGTCGTAGTACATCTCGCCGAGGCGGATGTAGGTGCGGGTGTTGGCCGGGTCGTACCGGAGGACATTGAGGTACTCGATTTCGGCGGACTGCATCTGGCCGGTTTTATAGTAACTGTCCGCGCGGGAAAGGTGATAGGCCCGCCTGGCCTTGGCGGTGCAGCCGGTGGCCCCGACCGCCAGGGCCGCCACCAGCAGAACGATGAGGAAACGAGAGGTTTTTTTCATAATTTTCAAGCTTGGGAGGCGACCACCCCGCCGCCTTTGACAGTTTTCTTCTCAGTTTTTCTCAAAAAATAAAGCAAGAGGAAAAAGGGCACCAACGACAGGACGAAGAACAGCGGACCGCCATGATGATGAACGGGCGAATCAATCATTCGCGGGCCGACATGGATGCAAAGCTGGCCGATGACAAAGACGCGGAAGCCGTTGCGCAACAGGGCCAGGGGAATCACCGCCAGAACGAGCAACGCGCGTCTCCAGGCCTGGTGAAGGATGAGATAACCCGCCACGAAACTGGTGATCAAGAGAACCCAGGTGGAGTGAATGCCGCTGCATTCGGGCGTCACCTCCAAAGTGATGCCGGGGAGGTTGAAGACGGTGTCCGTGCGCCAGAACGCGGTGCCGGTGACGACAAACATCCAATCGGCGACGGTCGCCGAGCCGTGTTGCAGGGCGCCCTCAAGCCAGTCCCGGGCGTGGGCGGGAATGGGCACCATGAAAAGGAGGAGGCAAAACGGGAAGGCCACGGCGCGGATATGGGGTCCGCTGAGGAACCAGCATCCCATGCCGGCCAGGCACAACAGCCACGCAAAGGTCGTGAGGGCGAGGAAATTTTCGGGCGCAGCCAGCGCGGGCGAACGGGCCAGGGCAAAGGCGGTCGCGGCGGTTGCGATTCCCGCCGCCAGAAAGAGAGCGGACAGAACCCGGCTCCCGGCGAGGGCGTCACCCCCGGAAGTTAGTCCGGATGGCGGGGAAGGTTGCGCGGAGCGGGGCGGTTGCGCCCAAATGAGATACGCGGTGACGAAAGGCATCAGGGGAATGTAGGAATAGAGGTCGTCGCCAATGGAAAAGCGGAGGAGGCGGAGGAGCGGGACCGAGAAGGCCAGGGTGACCAGGCCCGCCGCGATTGCAAACGGACGCAATTGCGGGGGCGGCGAACCGGGCGGTGGAAGGGAGTCCGGCACTCAAAAGCTGTAGCTGATCTCCAGCCCTTCCTGGTTGCTGTCAAAGGAGTAACCAGCCTGGGACGAGGAGTCGTTTGAGTATTGGTAAAACACCGACCAGGTGCCGCGCTTG
>Ga0326728_10026043_pt1 | contig 10400 bp, 6 predicted proteins | sample MB3enrmetagenome_FD_207602 | JGI IMG/M metagenome (GOLD analysis project Ga0326728, IMG submission 207602) | Lab enriched peat soil microbial communities from McLean, Ithaca, NY, United States - MB31MN | ecosystem: Environmental > Terrestrial > Soil > Wetlands > Peat | place: USA: New York... | reverse complement strand
ACCAGGACCGGCCCACCAGAATGGCCAGCTTTTCCCTGGATGGCTCGGCGGGCTGGACGACCGACGGGCGGAACTGGACGCGCTTCACCAGCCTGGGGCGGAACTGGGATTTCGGCTCGGTGGACTGGGCGGCCGACGTGCCCAGAACCATCATTGCGGCCAAACACGAAACCGACCCGCCGGGAGAAGTCTATGTGAGCACCGATGGAGGGATTGCATGGCGGAAGCTGGCGATCCACCTCAATGCAAACCGGGAGCGCATTTCCATGGTGGGCGCACTGGCGGGCGGGACATTCATCTATAGCCGGGGCGAGGGCATCGAGCGGAGCACCGACGGCGGGGCCACCTGGACCAGGGTTTCCTCCGTAAATCCGCAGACCAGGATTCCCGTGCTTTTTCATGGCGCGCATTACTTGGGCACCGAGAGCGGCCTGCTGGTCAGCCAAGACCAAGGGGCGAGTTGGCAGGCCCAAGGAGGCGCGGTCAACATCTGGCTGGGTCCATTTTTCGGCCACGACGAGAGCGAAATGGTGGTGGTCGGCCGGGAGGGCGCCTTCCTGACGAAGAACGGGGGCCAAACCTGGACGCGCCTAGCCGGCCTTAAACCGAAAGAGGGGAACTATACCTTCGGCCCGAACTGGTTTGGCTGTTACGCCTGGGACCCAGTCGGCCGGTTTCTCTATGCCTCCGCCATGGGAAACGCGGTTTATAGGGTGGCGCTTTGAGCGGCGAGAGGCGGTTGGCAGGGTGGTCCCCGGAGGAGCAAAAGCGGTCCCGACCGCCTCGGGACCGCAGCCCAAGACGCTGGCGCGCAGTGCTGCGCGCCGCCGCTGGCGAAGCTCTGGGACTGCGCTCCAGACGCGCCGCACACGCCTCAAGCTAAGCTCCGCGCCACCTGCCTCGTTTTTGGGCTCCCTTGCTGAGCCACGGCGCGCAAGGTCGCGGAGCGTATGGAGTGCAAGGAGCGTAGAGGCATTGAGAAGCGGGTGTCCGGCGAAAAGCGTGTCCGGTTTGGACGGTCGGTGCCGATATACTGGTGGCAATGAGCACGCACGGACTCGATTTGCTGGAGCAGTACACCCGCCATGGGGTCGAGGAGGCCTTCGCCGCCCTGGTGCGCCAGAACGTGGACCTGGTCTATTCGGCGGCCCTGCGCACCGTGCGTTCACCCCAACTCGCCGAAGAGGTGGCCCAATCCGTCTTCACGGACTTGGCCCGCCAAGCCCACAAGATGAAACCGGATACCCTCCTGAGCGCCTGGTTATACCGCGTCACCCGCCGCACAGCCATTGATGTCGTGCGCCGAGAGTCGCGGCGGCAACAGCGCGAACAGGTCGCGGTCGAACTGGCCCGGCAGGACTCGGCCGCGCCTTCCGAGTGGACGGACGCCGAACCGCTCCTGGACGAAGCCATGGAGGCGCTGCCGGAGGCCGACCGCAACGCCGTTCTGCTGCGGTTCTTTGAAGGCAAGGACCTGAGGGCCGTCGGGGGAGTCCTGGGCGTCTCGGAGGAGGCGGCGCGCAAACGCGTGGCCCGAGCCGTGGAACGGCTTCGCGAGTTCCTCTCCAGGCGCGGGGTCGAGGTGACGAGTGTCGGGGTGGTGGCCCTGCTCTCCGCCAAGGCAGTGGAGGCCGCGCCGGCGGGTCTGGCCGCGGCCATCACCGCCGCCCTGCCGATCTCCGGGGCCGTCCTGGGCGGCGCCGCCGCCCTTCAGTTCACCAAGGCCGTCGCCCTGACGACCGTGCAGAAAGTGGCGCTGGCTGCCGCGGTCATCGCCGCCGTGGGCACGGGGGTCTATCAGGCGCACCGGGTCTCCCAATTGGGGCGGGAAATCGAGACGCTGCAGGAGCAGCAGGAGCCGCTGGCCGCGCAGATCAACGCGCTGACCGATGAGCGCGATCGGCTGGCCGCCAGCCTCCAAGCCGTCCAGGCGCAGCACCGGGCGGACGTTGCCGACCTGCCCAAGCTGCGCGCCGAGGTCGCCCGCTTGCGCAACGACTCGCGGGAATTGGCGCAACTCAAGGCGCAAGCGGCCGCCGCACCACGGACAGCCGCCCCGGCCGGGCCGGGTTCCGAAGCGCTCGCCGCCAAGATCGCCTTGCTCCGGCGCAAGCTGGACCAAATGCCCAACCTGAGGATACCGGAACTGCAGTTCGCCAAGGAGGAAGACTGGCTCCAAGCGGCCAAGCGCGTGGCGACAGACTCCGACGAGGACGTGCGCAAAGGGCTGAGCCTGCTCCGCACGCTGGCGAAGGAGGAAGTGGCCCCGATGTTGGTTGCCGCGCTGCAGGGCTACGTCACCGCCAACAAGGGAGAGCCGCCCGCCACCATGGTCCAACTGAAACCTTTCCTGCAGGCGCCGCTGGACGACGCCATCCTCGATCGCTACGAACTGGCGCTTGCCGGCAACATGAGTCCGGGCGCGTACGATCCCGACAAGCCCATACTGAGGGAGAAAGCGGATGCGCGCATCGACGACACATACGACCCGATGTATTGGATGAGCCTCAAAGGGTCCGGTGGCGGCGGAGGGCCGGGCGTGGTCCTGCCCGAGGGTCCGGGCCAGGGATTCAGGAGGGGGACTAAAGTCACAAGCCCGGGCAACGCGGCCAGCCAGGCGGTAACCAACACGAATCAATGAAGACGAAATTCTTGCTTTTGGGAATTGGCGCGCTGCTCGTGGCCGGAGGGCTGTGGTGGGGCCGGTCGGCCTGGCGCGCGCGCCATGAACTGGTGACCTTGGACGTGCGGGAGGCTCCCCTCGCGGAAGTCTTGCGCAAGGTCGAGAGGCAGACCGGCACAAAACTCCGGGCGGAAAAGGCAACGCTGGACACCCGCATCACCCTGCGCGTGAAGGACAAACCGCTCGCTTATGTGCTGAAGCGGCTCGGCGAGCAGGCCGGCGGCCGTTGGTCCACCCTCTACGCCATCTATGGCTCGACCAGCGCGCTCAAAGCGCTGGATTCCGCCCTGGCTGGGGACGGCCAGATTGAGCCGGCGGGCTGGACGCGAGTTGCCCTCAAGCCGCCGGCATGGGCCCTGCCGGGCGCGAGTGGAGGCGCTGCGGCCTTCGGCCCTAGTCCAGGCCCGGGGGATTCGCCCTCGGCGCCCGGCCGGGGCGCAATGATGATGTCCAAAGGCGGGCCCGCCTTCCCTGGCGGCGCCAACGGCCCAATGGGGATAGGGTCGTTCGCGCGGCTGATTATCGAGTCCTCCTTGAGCGGACTCCTCGCCGGTGAACCCCAAGAAGGCGCGACCGCCGCGGTGGCCGCCCAGATCGCGCGGAGGGTCAATGGCCGCTGGACGACCTACTTGGCGCTGGCCAGGTTGCCCGTCGGCCTTCGTTACTCTGGCGGCGGTGGCTTCGGCGGTGGTTTCTCCAGCGGGGGCGGCGGCGCTCCTCCTCCGGGGTTCGACCCGCTCAAGCTCATCCAAAAAGGCAGGTTCGATCCCAACGACCGCTTCGTGCGCCTGACCCCCGAACAGCGGGTGCAACGCGCCCGAGAGCTCCGCGAGCTTCGCGAACGCCTGGGACAGCGACCGTAAGCCTCAGACGAACCTCAGAATCCCTTCCCTGCGGAGGATACATTGTGAAAACACAGACTGATTCCGAACACCTCGCCATGGCAGCGCACATTCGCCCGCTACCGGGCGGGAGCTGCCGCGCCTTCACCCTCATCGAATTGCTGGTGGTCATCGCCATTATCGGCACCCTGGCCAGCCTGCTCCTGCCCGCCCTGGGGCGGGCGAAGATCAAGGCGCAGAACACCGCCTGCGCCGACCATCTGCGGCAACTGGGCATCGCCACCCGATTGTACACGGACGAAAACAACAATGTATTGCCCAGCGCCGAACTCCTGCCCACCCACCCCGTCGATCCGCAGAACCCGTTGCCCCGCATCTGTGACGTGCTGGCGCGCTATGTCGGCCAGACTGCCGCAGCCAACACCAATAGGCTCACCGTCTTCAAATGCCCCATGGACAAAGTGGGCCTGTTCGCCGCCGAGGGCTCGAGCTACGAATGGAACTTCGATTTGAACGGCCAGCGCATTGACGTCACGCGCACGGCCCAGGTGGCCGTAGGGGTAGGGCGCTCTGGCAGCCCGCCCGTCTTGCTCACCAACTATGTGGTGCAGTTTCCTCCGGAGACCACACCCCTGTTGCTCGATTACGAGGACTTCCATCCCCGCGCCGGTCAACCCGGCAAGAACGCCGTCTTCATGGACGGTCATGTCGCCCCGCTGCAGGGGTTTGAGGAGCCTGGTGCCGGTGGTGGCACCGGGGGCCGGGTCCCCATGGACGGCCATGGCGCCCCGATCGAGGGGCAGGCCCAGTGAGACCCGCATAGGCGTCAAGCCCAGAGAAGCGGCGTGATGCGCCGCTCCCCCAACCCCCCCCCCACGAGGCAGCGACGCGTGGGCGGAGTCGCCAAGCGCATGGAGTGCGGCCAGCTTGCTGGCGCTTTAGGCCGGCCGGGCGCGCACGAAAGCGGCAGCAAGCCCCGCGCCGTGACGAACTGCGCGCGGCAGAACTTGCTTTAGGGAACCCTCAGCGCTTCAGCAACTCGGTATTCCTTCACACTGAGACGGTGCCTGGTTTGCGCCGGCATGCCCGAAGGATAGCGAATTCCCCGAGCTTCCGCAACCGCGCCTTTTGCCCGCCTTTTGCCCGCATTTGGAGCGAAGAAGGAGGTTCACGCATTCAAAGCCCCCTTGCCATTCCGGGCGCAGGGTGGTAGTCAGCGGGACATGGGTATCGTCAACCTCCATTCAAAACAACGGAAGGCTCTAAGGGATCGAACATCGCACATTCACAGGCGGGACGATTTGCCGAGGCCCGTGCGCGCTCAAATCGTTCATGAATCTGGACGTCATGCTGCCGGGAAAAGGGAGCCGGGCCGAAGATACGCCGCAAAGCTCTTGTTTCAGTTTCTTGTCCTTGTGGGCGGGAGGGCCGGCGTTCGGCGCCTGTGCGAGGAGCGCATCATCACCTTTCTCGCCACGGATGGTCCGGCTGCTCTTGGAGAGGCCAAGCGGCGTGGCCGCCGCGCACAGCACTGCTACAAGAACAGCGACGGCCATCCCGTGCGTTTTGAGTTCGTCGGTCTCCTCGAGTTGCTCTGTCTGGACCCGGCTTGCGACGCGGACGAGCTTTGGTATGAGATCAGGGAGCGCGTCCGCCCGATGGAGCGTCGGGCTTCGATTATTCCGACAGAAACCTGCTTGTCAGCGATCAGAAATGACGCATGAGAAGGCCAACCAGCCCCTGGAGGCTTAGGAGCGCGCTGGGGAGCCGGGAGAAGACCGCTGGATGGCTGGGGCCTGCCGCGGAGGAGTCGGTCCTGCTCGGGCGGCTGGATCCCGCGACGGAGCGGCTGCTGTATTTCATGAAAGTTCTCTTCCGAGCCTTGCCTTGTCGGGTGCCAACGGGCAAACTCGGGCAACATCTCTTTCACGACTATGATAAGAAAAGCTCTGGCAATTCTGGTGGCCGCCACCGCGGCCCTCATTGCGTGCGGCGCGCAGGAAGAACCGAAATGGATTTCGCTGTTCAACGGCAGGGACCTCACGGGTTGGACCCCTCACGGCAAGGCGAAGTGGTCGGTCCAGGACGGCGTCCTGGTGGGCATCGGCGGAATGGGGCATTTATACTCGGAGGCCGCTTGCTCCGATTTCGAGGCCAAAGGGATGTTCCGCGTCACCAGCCAAGGAGCCATCCCCAACAGCGGGTTTTATTTCCGCGCCAACCCGCCGGCGGACAACCCGAATGATTTTCCCCGCGGCTACGAGGCGCAGATCTGCAACCATGGCGAGGGCTATACCGGGTGGCTGTGGAAGCCGGGCAAGCCGACCGGGCCCGCCACGGAACTGCTGACCAAAGACGGGGAGTGGTTCCGCTATCGCATCCGGGCTGTGGGCCCGCACATCCAGTTCTGGATCAACGATAAGCCGGTGATGACTTACGACGACGCCGAATACAAGACCGGCCACTTTGCCATCCAGGGGCACAATCCGGGCATGAAGGTCGAGGCCAAGGAATTGTACTACCGGGACCTGGGCAAGTAAGCGAGCGTGAGCCCCGTGCCCAAAGACTTAACCAGCATGGCCCAAAGGCCCTCGAGGACCTCCCCAATGCCGGGGGGGGCATCCCGCGGCACGGCCACGGCGGCGGCGCCGCGCATCACTTCCATCGATGCCCTGCGCGGGTTCGTGATGTTCATGATGATTTTCGTGAACGACCTCGCCGGCGCGGGCAAGGTCGTGCCCGATTGGATGGTGCATTTCAGCGACCGGCACCGCGGGGGCAGCGGCATGACCTTCGTGGATTTGGTGTTCCCCGCGTTCCTGTTCATTGTGGGGATGTCGGTTCCGCTGGCGCTCGGCGGGCGCACGGCGCGGGGCCAACCCTGGTGGGGAACGCTCTGGCACGTCGGCGTCCGCACCGTTTCGTTGCTGGCCATCGGCATCCTGATGGTCCACGAAACGCCGGACACGAAGGCGCTGGGCTGGTCGGGCGATTGGTGGTGCGTGCTGATGTATCTCTCAGCCATGGCCGCCTTCGGTTCGATTTCGCCGCGGCCCTCGGCCGCGGAATCGCGGAAGCGGGGCTGGAGGATGGTGGGCGCCGCCGCGCGGCTGGCGGGGCTGGCGGGGCTGGTTTGGCTGGCGTTCGCCTTCCGCGGGGCAAACGGGCAGCGCATCATCCGGCTGGCGCCTTTCGCGCTGCACACGAAGTGGTACGGCATTCTGGGCCTCATTGGCTGGGCGTATTTGGTCACGTGCCTCGTCTTCCTGGTCTTCCGCGGAAACCGGACGGCGCTTTTGGGCTGCACGGCCCTGCTGATGTGCCTGTTCGCCGCGGACAGGAAGGGCCTGTTTGACGGTTGGTGGCTGAATCGGATCGTGGGCATCGGCGGGACCCTCGGCTCGCAGGGGGCCATCGCCGTGGCCGGCTTGCTGCTCGGTTCGATGCTCACCGCCGCCGACATGGCCTCCTTGCGGGCGCGCACGCGCTTCACCTTCTGGTTCGTGGCCGGTTGCGCCGCCGCCGCGCTCCTGCTCAACCGGCTCTACGGCATCAGCAAGAACCAGGCGACCCCATCATGGTGTTTCTGGGCCTGCGCGATCACCGCCGCGCTGTGGTATCTGTTTCACCTGGCCTCGGACGTTCGCCCGGTAAAGTTCATCTCGCGACCGCTGGCGCTGGCGGGCCAGAACGTGCTGCTGGCGTACCTCATCTCCGAGATGTTGCCCGGGCTGCTCGAGGCCTTGGGCTTGGGCAGCGCGTACGGCGGCCTGGCGGCGGACCTGCCGTCGGCCATCGCCCGCTCGGCACTGTGCGGAGCGTTGATCCTGTTCGTGTCCACTATGCTGAACTGGCTCGGCTTCCGCATCAGGCTTTGATGTCCGCGTCTGGTTTGACGACGTGCTGGTGGTGCCGCTGGCTCAAGGCACCCGAGCGGGGGCCACGCCCAGGTAATCGCAGATTCTCCGCATCCCTTCCGCCGCGCCGAGCGGCAGCCCGAGGTGCCCGGCGGGCACGGTTTCCTCACGCGGGTTGATGCGGATGAGCCTGCCGCCGAGGCGCCGGACCACGCGCTCGGAGGTATGACGGACCGTGGGGAGGGCGCTGCCCGCGCCCAGTTCGATTACGGCCAGCGTCGCGCATTGACCCTCCAACTCGGCGAGCCATTCGGAGAGCCGTTCCTGTTGCGCCTCGGTTCGGCGGCCCAGCCATGACCAGTCTCCGAAGTTCAGCCGGTGACCGTAGAAGGCCCAGGCCAAGGCGGGGTCGTGGTTGAACCACTGCGGGTTGGCCATTTCCTCGAAGGAGACGCCGAGTTTGGCGATGGCGGGATACGCCCGCCAGAACCCTTGTGTGCCCCGGAAATCAGGCAAGCCCGAGTCCACGCCCATGCCAGCGCCGGCGGTGATCAACAGCGCGTCGGCGCCCTCGATGGCCTCCGCCGCCAGCCTGGCCTGGTGGTCGATAGTGGATTTCCGACGCATCTCAAAATCATGGTTACTGTTCAGGTGGGCCATGTAGGGCAGGCTTCCCAGCCTGCTGATGAGGGCGGCTTCCAGCCGCCCGGTCGCAGGCCTGCGCCGCGGGGCTGGAAGCCCCGCGAACCGGCAGCCTGGAAGGCTGCCCTACGTGAACAGTCACAAGTCATGGGGCCACTTTGGCCCGATAAAACAGGCTCCATCGACTGCAAGTGTTAGTCGGAGCGGCGAGCATCTCCCAGTCAGGCCCCAGGATATTTGTCACGGTGGTCCAGGTGGTCAAGTCAGGAGAACTGCCAATTTCATACGCCACGTTGGTCACTCCGCTCAGATATAGCTCGTATTGGCTCGGGGAGAGCAACCGAATGCCGAGCGTCGGCGTAAGGTCCGGCCCCGGCAGTACCTCGGTGACGTTCGTCACCACTTGGATGGCATTGAAGAACTGGCGGTTCAGCACGACGCCAAAGACGTTCGTAAGCGGCCCCGCGGCCACGGGCATGACGGTAAGGCTCAGGCTGGGACGTGAGGACAGGCCCAGGTATCCAAGCGAGAACGTCACTTGCCGCGCCGCCGGGTCATAGCAGATGGTCCCTTGCGCCGACCGGGCGCTGAAAAACTGGACCCCCGGCGGCAGCACGTTGGTCAGCACCACGCCGGTGGCCGGGCACTCCCCGCCCCGAATGACTTGCACGTCATACTCCAGCAGGCTGCCCGCCAATGCCGGGTCCGGCGTGGCGTCCGCCTGCGGATACACCTCGACGTCATTGTTGACGCACCAGCTCCCGCGCAGCAACCAATAAGCCGCATTCTCGAACAAGGCCCGCAGCATGTTGGTTGAGCCGGGGTCATCCGGCGGGCAGACCCGCGTGTCTTGAGTGAAGAGGCGCGTTTGGCCGGTGTCGCTCGCCTGCGAAGCCGGGCAGGCCAAGAGCACGTCCGCCCCGCCGCTCGTCCCGATGACCTCCGTGTTGGCGTCCACATTGGTCGCGAGGTCCAGGCGCGCCGGATACGCAAAGTTGCTCACCGTGCCGAATTGACCGGCGTACAGAATCGGATTGGAAGGGTCGCTGCTGTGGACTGCCACCGTTCCGTCTCCTCCTGCTCCGCTGGGCGCGCTCAAGCGGGTCAAGGCCGTCCACTCGGACTGCTCGGGTTGGGGCAGAGTCGTTCCGGCGGACGCCAACCGCTCGCCCATGAGATAGAGGGGTCGGCCGTTGGTATAGGCCGCATAGAGCGCATCGACGGTGGGCGCGGCCAGCCCGTTGGTGCTCGTGCCCAGGCCGTCCCAGATGACGAGGTCGTAGATGGCGAGCGCCTGGGGACCGAGCGCCGCCAGTTGTTGCTGGTCATACACGGTCGAGCTGAACTGCATGTCCGCAAAAAGGTAATGCCGCAGGGTGTCAATTTCGGGGTCAGCTATGGCGCGGACGATGGCTACCTGTCCGCACTGCTGGGCTACAACCACCTCCACCGCGGGGGAGGTCGCGGCGTTGCCCAGGCCATCGGTCGCCAAGGCCGTCAGTGAGTAGGTGCCGGATGGCGGAGCGGGCCAAGTGATACGGTAAGGACTGACCGTGGCCGCCCCCAGCAACGTGGCGCCGCCGACAAAGAACTCGACTTGGGCGCCGCCTATGGCGTCGGTGACTACCGCATTAATCACGAGGTCCTGTCCCTGGCAAAAGGACGACAGATTGGCCGGGCTGACGATACTCACCTCGAGCGCCGGCGGCAGAGGGTTGGTCACGACAATGTCGACCACCGCCGAGGTCCAGACCAATCCTCCGCCGCCCAACGCTGCGGCTGTAAGCAAATAATCGCCGGCCGGCACATTGCTCCAGGTGAGGCTGTAAGGAGCATTGGTAGCCGCCCCGAGCACATTGGTGCCGCCTTGGACAAATTGTACCTCGGTCACCGTGCCTCCCGGGTTGGTCACGGCAGCAGCCAGCACCACGTTGCTTCCGGCCGGGAACGCAGCGCCATTGGTTGGCTGGGTAAGCCATACGCTCGGCGGGACGAGCACCGCGAGCGTCGCCACCAAGCTGGTGACGGCACCTGCTTGGTTGCTCACCGTCACGGAATAGCCGCCAGTGTCAGCCGGCCGCGCATCGGCCAAGGTCAGCGTGGCGTTGGTAGCCCCGGCCAGGACGTTGGTCTGGTTGAAGAGCCATTGGTAACTCAGCGGCGCGGTCCCGGTGGCGCCCACCTGGAAGCTGGCCGCCGCGCCGGCCAGGACGGTTTCGTTGGTCGGTTGGCAGACGATGCTCGGCGGGACCAGGACGGTGAGCGCGGCCACTGCGCTGGTGACTGCGCCGGCCAGGTTAGTCACCACCACCGAGTAGTCGCCGGCGTTGGCCGATTGGACGTTGGCCAAGGTCAGCGTGGTGTTGGTCGCTCCTG
>Ga0326728_10026042_pt1 | contig 10400 bp, 7 predicted proteins | sample MB3enrmetagenome_FD_207602 | JGI IMG/M metagenome (GOLD analysis project Ga0326728, IMG submission 207602) | Lab enriched peat soil microbial communities from McLean, Ithaca, NY, United States - MB31MN | ecosystem: Environmental > Terrestrial > Soil > Wetlands > Peat | place: USA: New York... | reverse complement strand
TGCTTGACCAGCCTGCCGCCCGTCTTCACCAGCCGATGCCATTGGCTGGTCAGCGACCAGTTCTCGAATCGCTTGGGGCAACTGCTCGAATTCCTTGTTCCGGCTGTATGACCGGCAACCCGGAAATAACCAGTTGGTCGACGGCTGTTGCGAGTGTTGCCAAAGTAGAAGCTGACGGGTGGACGACCAACCGCCTGGAATCCGCCTAAGAGGATCGACAGAACTCCTCACTTCGTGAGAGGAGCTGACAGTCCACTTGCTGATCACGCCTAACGAAGGAGGAGCGAATCGCTCGCGAGTGGGCATGTGGAGACTATGCGTCGGCTGACGGCAGCAGGATTGGTGTCTCTCCGGTAGCCGCCGAGCGGAGGCCAGCGCAGGTCCAAAATAGCTGTGAGGTGCGGCCCAAGCGAGACCGGACGCCCAGGGCGCCTTCGCTTGGGTTCGGTCTGAATCCGATTGCGTTCTAGCGGTGCTGCTCGCCATGGCCGCCGCCCTGATGCCCGGGTAGCGCATGTTCATTGCTGGCGTCATGATCGCCCTTGACTACGTGGCCTTTCCCATCCCTCGCTTCGTTGCCCTGGAAATGGTTGAACTGCTCAGCTCCGCGCACGGGCAATGGTCCTCTGTAACCGTGACGAGGGTCAAACCGGTTATCGACATGGCCGGAGAAGTGGGCGGGGCCGTGGAACCAGGGGCCAACTCCAATAAACACCCCGTCAATAAACCAATCGGGCCCGTAGTAGCCGTAGGGTGCACAGTTGTATGGAGCGTAGTCGAAGTACCCATAGGGGCACACAGGCGCCACTCCAATGTTGATGGCGATCTGGGCTGGCGCCGCAGGCGCACAGCATAACAAGCCGATTGTGAGGGCTACGAAAGCAAGGACTTTAATCTTGGACATCATTCTCCTCGATTCATTTCGATTTTGGGGGGCAGTTGTGTCTCGGGTGCACGGTTTCAACCTGGAAAATAAAGCACCGGAATGATACCACGGATCAAAAACGAGTGGCCGCCTTCATAGTGAGTGAACCGTTGCGCCTGGATGACTGCCAATCCGGAAGCAACGTGAGCGAAATCACGTTAGGGAAGGATTGGCGACAAATCACCCCGAGTCGGCATTGACCGGCTTACTGAGATGAGAGCTTCTGGGCACTTGCCAGTTGCGCCAAGCGGAGCGTTGGTCATGTTTTGCGGGAATATGCAGAAAATGATTCAGCGCAGCAGTGACCTCCAGGTTGGATGCTGGCGTTGGCGATAATCCGTTGCCGGTCATCAGAGATCATAGGGTTATCCCGATGGTAACCATTTGTCCTTCGCGCCACTGCTAGAATTCTCGAGATTACCTGGCGGTCCGCTCCTGCCAGCCGTAATTTTCGCCCATGTAAGTTCCGAATGGCGAAAGCAGTTTCTTTGGGGCGGGAAAGACGCGGATTATGCACGTTAGTGAAGTTGCCGCAAGACGGAAGGCACCCGTCGTCCTAGGCAACCATGGAACCTCCAGATGGTATGCACGAGGCTTTTTCCCGCTTTTCCTAGCGAGTTTCCTGGCGCTTTATTTTGAGCTTGTTGTCATTCGATACCTCTCGACTGAAATCCGAGTGTTCGCTTATCTCAAGAACCTCGCACTCATCGCCAGTTTTTTGGGAATCGGGTTGGGAATGGTCTTGGAGAGTTCTCCCAAGGCCCTCAAGCGGCTTTTTCCCTTCATAGTGGCAGCTCTTTTCCTCCTCATCCGATTTGCATCTTTTCTCAAGCTGACCCATCTGTCTGCTCCCACTTGGGACTACCGCATGTTGGGCGACCTACCCATTGCACCTACCGGCCATTGGCTTCTGCTCTGGGACACCTTGATGATCCTCATTTATCTCGTTGGGATTCCAGCCATCATGTACCTGGTTGTGGCATTTTTCGCGGTGCTCGGCGGAATCGTAGGGGAGCAACTCAAGCAGTTCCCATCGCTCAAAGGTTACGGAGTGAACCTTGGGGGAAGTCTCACAGGCATCGCCGTCTTTACAGCCCTCTCGATCACGGGCACGCCCCCAGTTGTCTGGGTTCTGCTCGGCTTGTTGGCTCTTACTCCCTTCTTTCTCCATCAGCGTTGGACCTTAGCGGTGTTTGCCCTGATTGTCGGAGCCATCGCTATCCCGCAACCGCACGTCTACTGGTCGCCCTACTATCGGATCAGCATGACCGACGTCACGCCGCCGCCGGGATGGCCTCGTCCGGCAGCTTACTTTGTTGACGTGAACCACGACTACCACCAGAAGATGCTTGACCTTTCGCCCGAATTTACCGGGCGTTATCCGGACGCTGAGCCCAACCACACCGGGCGAGCGACCTATGAGCTTCCCTACCAACTGGTTCCAGATCCCGGACAGGTTCTGGTGGTAGGCGCAGGAACCGGAAACGATGTGGCTGCAGCTCTTCGGCATGGAGCGACACATGTGGACGCCGTCGAGATCGATCCCTTCATATTTCGGCTTGGTCGAATGTATCATCCGGAGCACCCTTACGATTCGCCCAAGGTGACCGTCACCATCACGGATGCCCGCGCATACTTCAAGACGGCGACCCGGAAATACGACTTGATTGTTTTCGGTTACCTCGATGCACACACGATGGTCACAGGCTTTTCCTCCATTCGGCTCGACAATTACGTTTACACGCTGGAAAGCTTTCGCGAGGCTCGAAGCCTTCTTAAAGAGAATGGCACTTTGGTGCTTGCTTTCGGTGGGGGCAAGACATTCATTAGCGATCGGCTTTTCGCAACATTGGCGCAAGCCTTCAATGCCCCGCCGCGCGCTTACTTCACTGGCTACGATGAGTCGGGAGTGGTCTTCGTGGAGGGCAAGGGGGCGGAATCCAACCGGGCTGGAGGATTTCCCGAAATCAGCAAGGATCTGCAATCACATCAGGCCGCCGCTGTCCTCGCTACCGACCACTGGCCTTTCTTATACCTCGAATCCCGAACTATTCCCTTCGCTATTTGGAGCGTGCTTGCGCTGTTTCTTTACTTCGCCGCGGTAGTGCTCCAATGCGAGGTGCCGATCCGGCGCCTCGCCAGCCCTCAGGGGCTACACCTGTTTTTCCTAGGCGCGGGATTCATGCTTTTGGAGACCAAAGGGGTCACAGAACTCTCGCTGCTTTTTGGTTCGACCTGGATCGTCAATGCGGTGGTAATTGCTGCATTTCTCGTCATGGGCCTCCTTGCCAACACCTTTATCATGTTTCGTCCTGTTTCCCGTGGCATCGCCTATAGTGTTCTGTTCACTATCCTGGCCGCGGGAATGTTCATTCCGTATTCGCTCTTTAACGCACTTCCTCCCCTCGAAAAAGTGCTGGGCGCCGCCGCTTTGGCAGGCTTCCCGGTATTCTTTTCGGGACTCATCTTTTCTCGCAGTTTCCGGGATGTCGCACACCCGGCACAAGGACTTGGCATCAACCTTCTTGGCGCTGTCGTCGGCGGCGCTCTGGAAAATCTGGTGATGATTGGCGGCACGCCAGTTCTCGGACTGCTTGCATTTCTGCTGTACGGGCTATCTGCTGTCTTCGCGTTTAGGCTCGCTCCAGAGAAAGAATATCTCGTTGCATCGTCAACGGAGACGCTGAATCCATGAGCCCATCGAGTTGGAATCTACTTTGATTATGCTCAAGGGTTAAGCAAAGGTCTTCGCACGATTTTTTGAGCATGGCCCCTGATATAGGTGAATGGTCTTCGTCTGGGTGTCGTAGACTACGCCGCCTTCTGGTTTGTCGCGTTCAAAGTGCCTGAGGACCTCGTGACGTCCGTGAGACAGATGCCATCAGGCCGTAATCGTCAAAGAATTCCGATTTTGGTGAGTCCATTTGGATGTCACTCGCGGTCGAGTAGCCCCGGGGAATTTCACCCCGAGGCCCTCACAGATCCGTACGTGACACTCTCGCCCAATGCGGAAAACATCTTCTTTGCATTCATGGTGTCCTCGATTTCTCCATTTGGAGGTCCGTGAAACATCCATCGCGCAGAGATTCATCGTAGGTGGCCGGGCGATGCAGTGCCCGGCCAGACCACAACGTGCCTGTCACGGCTTGTTCACGGCGTGTTGGCCGTAAGGGCTCATAAGGTTGGCAACGAGGGGTGTGACCACCGGCGACGCCACACCTACAAACTCGGTAATGCTGTTGGTCCCATAGTACGAATTCGATACCCATGCATTACCCGAGCCGTCGATGGCCACGTCAGATGGATTAGCCAAAACGCCTTGCGAGCAGCCATAGAATGAATTGCAATAGCCATAGCCCTCGTAGAGGCTGATGGGCGCGCCGCTGGAGTTGAATTCGCTGAGGTCGCCGCTCAAGTTGGGCGCCCAAACATTGCCGGAGCCGTCAATAGCCACGGGGCCAGGCTCATCAAGTCCCCCGCCGGTATAACCCGAGGCGCCCGAAATCGCTGTGCCGCTGGAGTTATACACAACATAGAATCCAGAGGAGCCCCCATCCTCGTTATCCACCCAGGCATTGTTGGAGGCGTCGATAGCGATCCATAGGGGAACGGTCAGTCCACCACTCGTGTAGCCGGTGGTGCTCACAGGCGAGCCATTCGAGCTGAGTTCGCTCACGATGTTGAAGTTGGGGCTTGCAGCCCAAACGTTTCCCAGAGTGTCGATGGCGATACCATAGGGATGGTCGAGGCCGCCGCCGCTGAAGGGTGAGCCGTTGGCCGGCGAGCCGCCCGAATTGAACTTGCTGATCGATGAGGCACTATAATTCGCCACCCAGACGTTTCCGGATTTGTCGACGGCGATGCCTTCGGGCTCACTTACCCCGCTAATGGGCGAGCCATTGACCGCCGAGCCGCTCGAGTTGAGCACGCTGATGGTGTTTGCAGTTGGATTTGCCACCCAGACATTGCCTGAGCTGTCAATGGCGAGCGAGGAGGGATGTGTTAATCCGCCGACGGTGAACGGAGAGTTAGTGTTCGGCACGCCGACGGGACTGAACTCGCTCACGCTGTTGCCGTTCCCGTTTGTTACCCACACATTACCCGCAGCGTCGATTGCGAGTCCGTTGCAAATATCTAAACCCCCACCCGTATAAACAATGGCGATGGAAAAGTCCCAGGGTGTGGAGCTCAGGTCCGGCTGGAAGGGCGAACTTGCCGTCTGCAGGCCGTAGAGTGCTGCGATGTTCGTTTCCGCAGTGTTCTCGCCCGGATTGTGGGCGATGTTGATCGCCGCTGTCGCCGTGTCCGACGGCGCGGTGCTGCCGTTCATGGCGTTCGCGAACAGTGTCGCGCAGGCCGAGGAGGTAGGCCCTGTCGAATTCACGCACGCCGCGAGAATATTCGCTAGCGTGTTGATCTCAGCCTGCGGCACCTTGCCATTGCCTCCGGCTGTTGTGGTGTTGGCCACGCCCGTGCTCGGCGTATACAGGTTCGTCATAGTGCCGGTGGCGTTGTTGAGCGCCGTCTGGGCCAGTGCACTGCCTGAACTCGATACGTGAGTGGGATCGGTGATAAAACCGGCAAAGGCGTAAACTGCCGCAATCGTCGAAACCTCATTTATAACCCGGTATGAGGAAGTGTTGCATGCGTCAACCGGCGCCAGCAGGGTCGCGGCCGTGTTATTGGTGCCTGCCGCCAATCCGGGATTGCCGCCCACGGCGTATAGGTATGTTTGCTCGTATGCGGTCGGGCAGGTGTACTCGTTGGTGATCGTGAAATTGCCGCCCGGATCTGTCGTCACGTAGTAATTGCCGTTGCCGTCCTGGCCGCCTGCGGGGTTCTGGCTGAGCACGCTGCTCGTCAGCAGCGAAATGGATGCGTTGTTGCCCGACGGGGCGATGCCGGGCCCACCGTAGTAGCCGTTGTTGGGCATGGCGTACAGATACACGTGCGCGCCGGAGATCGGGCTTTGACCGCCGTGCACCATGCCCCTCAGTGTTGTGCCTTGGACAGCGTTTGATTGGGTTGTATTGGTTGTGGTGGGTACGCCCGCACAGCCGGAGAGAAGAAGAGCGCATGAGACTGTCGCAACACCCAGGGAAGTATGCACGGCGGAACTCCTTTCGTTTACACGTATCCCGATGCTGGGAGCCCAGACGAATTGTGAGGGGAAGCAGCCCACATATTACACCGCAAATGAATGGGCCAACTTGAAATCTACGAACTTTCGAGAGAGATCGCGCGTGGTGGTGATGTCCGTCACTTGTTCTTGAATGTGGTGTACTACTATTTGCGCCGACGGGACGCCACGCGCTCTTCGGTTACGTTACGCCTGGATTACCGGCTACACGGACGTTACTGGGCAGTAACGGAAGGGTGGGCGATACACCCGGAATCTCAATTTCAGATGGAATGATCGGATAGCATTACATTCTATGAGCCAACTTAGGCTTCCCAAGCCAGTGCGAAGGCGCGAAAAAAGATGCGGAAGATGGTGAAGGCCGGCCGTGGGAAAGCAGCAGTTTACAGCTTGGTGGTTGCACTCGCAGCCGGCAGATTCGCCCGTGCGCAACAAGCTGGGACGCAATTGCTTCAACCTGGAGCGGGGACGCCGCCGGCATTCGAGGTTGCGACGATAAAGCCGAGCCGCGGAAACAGCGGCCAGACCAATTATAGGATTGCCGAGGGACGGTTCAGTGCAGAGAACGTGACGGCCGCCGAACTGATCCGGTTCGCGTACAACGTGAAGTCGGACGATCAGCTGCAGAAGGGGCCGGATTGGACGAACTCGGACCGATTTGACATTCAGGCCAAAACCGCGGACGAGGATGGGATCGCGCTGCAGAAGCTTGCTCCCACGGAGAGATTCGACCAATACCGGCTCATGGTGCAGTCGCTGCTTGCGGACCGGTTCAGGCTGAAGGTGAGCACGCGTGAAAAAGTGCTGCCGGTTTATGCGACGGTGGTGGCCGGGAATGGCCCAAAATTGACAACCACTGCGCCCGGAACGCAACACATGCCGTGGCTGTGGGGCGGATCGAGAGGAGAGTTGCATGCAGCAAGCGTGTCGATGGATTTCTTTGCCGGTTGGCTTTCAGGCAAGGCGGACGCGGGCGGGCCCATTGTGGTGGACAAGACGGGATTGAAGGGGATCTATGACTTCACGCTAAAATGGACGCCGATGGACAGCGCAGCCGGGGGATCGGCGGAATCAAATGCGAGTTTGCAGACCGCAGGCGGGCACGCCAACGATGCAACGGAGCCGTCGCTGCTTACGGCTCTACAGGAGCAGCTTGGGCTGAAGTTAGAACCGCAAAAGGCGCCGCTCGGAGTGCTGGTGATTGATCATGTGGAGGAACCGTCGCCGAATTGAGGCCGTATCACCGCCCACTCGGACCTTTGGCCAACTTTCGCCTGTCTCGGTGATCCGTCTGACGGAAGGAGAAGAGTGGGCCCGTTCACAAGTATCATTAACCTTTACAACCTCGCGCGCACGGGCCTTGTACACAACAAGGCAAAGCCAAACAAAGGTTGGTAGGGTGCCGCCGAGGGTGGACCCTTGAGGGGAGATTCTATTGCTTCAAAATGCCGGCAGTTCTCGGCAGAACGGCGGACGCACGCTGGAACGAAAAACTCTACGCTTTCCTGACCTGATGTGGCTTCTGTCACTGCTGATTTGCACGCTCGCAGTGGCGCTGGCGTTCGTCTACCTCGATGTACCGATAGCCCATCGCGTCTATGGGCTTCTTGGGTCAGCTGAAAGCTTGGGGAATGGATTTGCAAGTGCCGTTCCTCTCGGTATCGAAGCGGCTGCTGCGCTGGCGCTGGTTTGCATTCGGATAACGCGCGGACATTTGTCGCGTTTAGGTGAGACGACCGCGCTCGCGTGTCTGACCTCCATCTGTGCTTACGCAATCAATGACAGCACTCTGAAGCTCTTTTTCGGGGTACCGAATCCTGTGGTCGTGTTGCACGGAACCCGACATGCATTCGATCTCCTAACCGGCTCTTCGAACAGCAGCTTTCCCTCGGGCCACATGGTCCTCGCCGGCGCCTTCGCGGGTGTTTTCATGCGACTCTATCGAACCAGTATCTTGCCGTTATCCGCACTGCTGCTCATTGCGGCAGTGCTGCTGATCGCAGGTGACTGGCATTTCGTCAGCGATGTAATTGCCGGAACATTTCTCGGTGTCTCGGCCGGCCTACTGGCCGGCGAGGTCTGGCTCGTCCATTCAAAATAGGAGGTTATGCTGCTGGCAGTCCTGAAGGCTTCGCGCGGCGAGAACTCCACGGTGGGTTTCTGCACCCCCCTATCTGAATCGTCGGCAAATCGCGAGGTATGAGCTCGATCGTCAGATCACTACCGCACGGTATTGACGCCAATATTCACACAAAAGACGCGGCTCCTTGCCGAATGCCCGCTATCCGGACAGAACCCAATCTGGGAAGGGTAATGTCGGGATCAGCGCGGCGATTATTACGTAATCCAATTTGCTGTCACTTGCCTTTTAGTCCATCGCGGTAGGCCATCGCTTCGAGTTCCACGCGGATGGCGTCGGCGACGGGGACGACGGGGCGGGCTTCAAACGTGAAGGCAGGCAACATCGAACAGAACTTATGCACTTCGAGCGGGTCGTCACATTCCATCAACATATACCCGCCCCAATCACCGACGCGGATGACGAACGACTCGATTTTGAAATTGGCTGGTGCTTTCCACGGGCCGAAGACCTCCAGGATTCGTTGCTGTGCATTTTCGTACTCGATTGGCGTGCCCTGGGGACGTTCGTTCCAAGTGATCATGTACTTCATGGTTTCTCTCCTCTTTGGCATTTTGTGACGATCCGCCCCGTCGCTTATAGAGATGGCTTAGCAACTGGCCACGGGGAAGCGTGGGACAAGGATACTCTGGCCCGCTCGGATTGAAACAGCCAAAAACTTCGGTAGGTCCTGCTATGGCCAACAGATCGGCTGTTGGTGTTTTCCTCGGCGCTTGCTCCGGTCGGTTAACCGCCTATGCGGAAATAACTACTTGATCAACATCCGCCGCAGGTGTTATCAAAGATGAAACTTCCGGTTGGACGACAATTCGAGAGCTACTTCATTCCCGGACCCTAGGCGGTTTGAACTAAGTCGCTGGCGCGACGGACACTGACATGCGGGCTTTCCCCTGTCATTCTTGACCGTGTAAGGGTTGGATCACAGGAGCTTATCGTGACCCATCTTCGGCAGCAGATGCTGGATGAAACTCCAGCGTCACAACTACTCTCAGAGCACTACACATTCCTATATCTACGCGGTGGAGAATTTCCCAAGCACTTCCTTCGTCCGCCGACTCCCTTCTCGCCCGCCAACGATCCAGCAATCGTGCGCAGAGCTAAAACTCACACAAAGCTGGGAGGTGAAGTTATGTCGAGCGGTTCAGTTGGGGACGAGGCCACTGGAACCACCGGGGACTTGCGACGCCGGCCAGAGAAGAGTCGCGAGCAGCACCACAAGGGCTTGGCGGATGTCCTCATCTGCGATGGACCGCTTCTTTTTTGCGGCCTTTTTCACGACATGACGGACATAAGAATCACAAAAGACCATTGACCATTCGGCTGGTATCAAGATAGCTTGCCCGTGACCGTCGAGGCGCACGCCGGAAGGCGCAGGAAGATTATCGGCGAAGCGGATCCGCCAGGTAATTGGGGCACACTTCATCTGATTGGGCAAAGAAGATTCAACCTGCTCGAGAAGCTTTCGGGCGGCCAGCGCAAAATCCTCGGGAACCGTTTCCAAAAGTACGATATCGGTGCTGTCTACGCTGATAGGTTGCCCGACCATAGGGTCCTGGAAGTTTCTCGCCCGCGCGTAAGCAATGCTCGCGGTGCGGGCCAGATCGCGATCGACGTCATCCAGGTGTTGCGGGCTGGGAGACATGCGAGCGTAGTATCGATATCTTGCCAAATAGGAAAGCTCCGCCTCCGATCCACGAAAATGTTCATATTGATAGAGAAGATCCTCCTCAAGCGACGAAAGCCCTCGCGCCCGCGCCAGTGAGGCATACCACTTGAACGCTTTGTGCAGGTACCAGCCCTTCGTCTTATTCAGGCGGTCTTCATCTGAATTCTCACCGAAAATGTTGAAGCTCAGTTGGTTGAACATGTCGGTGTAGTCTTCTCGCAGTTGTACGATCACGTCGGACCACAGCAGACTGGCCGACTCCAGGTGTTCGTCCAGGGAGCTCTCGGGAAAAAACGCGAAGTAGGGAGAGTAGCCACCATCACGATGAATTTTGCCCCGGACAAACCCGGGCTTCATGGTGATCAGGAAGAAGTGAAACCCGTGGACTTGCCCAGTTCCAACTTCGCGCAGTTGTACCTGGCCGAGTCCATGCGCATCTTTCCCGAACAACAGCGGATAGAGTCCGTATTTGTGAAGCTCTTCCGTCAGGATCTGCTCCAGGTGCGACTTGAAGCCGGAAAGATGGCCA
>Ga0326728_10026041_pt1 | contig 10401 bp, 9 predicted proteins | sample MB3enrmetagenome_FD_207602 | JGI IMG/M metagenome (GOLD analysis project Ga0326728, IMG submission 207602) | Lab enriched peat soil microbial communities from McLean, Ithaca, NY, United States - MB31MN | ecosystem: Environmental > Terrestrial > Soil > Wetlands > Peat | place: USA: New York... | reverse complement strand
GGCTGCCGCCCTAAAGCGATTTCGAATTCGCCTCCCCCGTCGCTGACCTGGAATCCTTCAATGCCGTGGTCTTCACCAGGGATGCCCGAGGTCATGCTCAACAGGTGGCGGAGCTTGATCTTTTCTTTGGCAGGATCGCTCAGCGGGTAGCCTTCGGGGATGAACGAATAGGCCGGGCTGTCGAGGTCAACCTGCGCATCGTGGGGAAGCCGGTGGTGGCGGCTGTCGTCGAAGAGTAAGCCGTAGGCAATGCCGGTGGCGGATTTCGTGCACGACCAAAGATCGAAAGTTGTCTGCGGCATGGCGTTGGCTCCCATCCATTCACGCACCAGGTAGCCGTGCCGGATCACTAGGAGCTGCCAGGGCCCTCCGTAAAAGGTAAGATTCATGCGGCCGACCCTCGCCAATTTCCCGGGATCCATACCGCCCAGCCGACGGACTTCCTCGTCCGTCTTGCAGCGTCGCCACCCGCCCGCTAACTCGGACGGCGGGTAGTAGCTATCGGCAGATGCCGGTTCCTGCGCGCCGAGCATCGCAGAGCTGAGGATGAGACCCATGACAATGAATATGAACTTTTTCATAACGAGCTTCTCCTTCGTTCGCTTGCAATGCCTTCGAACTCCGGAAGGTGGTCAACCGGTAGCCGCGAAATCAACCCTCGGATTCACCCTTCATGGTGCGGCCAACCTTTCCTCCGGAAGTAGGCTCTTACCGGGCTCGATATACCTCCAGCACACCAGGGCAATGATGTTGAGCAGCGCGGCAAGGCAGAAATACTTCCCCACCTTGCCGCTCCTTCCGACCAGGAGAGGGAAGAGCACTGAACTGGCTAATGACCCCATGGCCCCGAACGCATTCATGGCGGCGGAAAGCATCCCTGAACACGTCCCCCCCACATCGCAGCAGACCGTCCAGCTGGAACTTAAGGTGAAGTCCACGCCTACTGTTGTCAGAGCAAAGCAGGCCACGAAACAACCGGGCGAGCGCATGAAGGGGGCCGCGAGCAGAGTCGCAGTAGCCAGCCCGAAGCCCAAGAGGGCGGGCAGCGCTCGTGACATCTTCCATCGGCCTGTTTTGTAGATCCAGTCAACTGCCAAGCCGCCGGTCCAGGTGGCGAGCGCCCCACAGTACAGAGGAATGCTGGAGTACAGGCCCGCCTGGCTTGACGTGATGGCGTACCGCGCCCTCAAGAATGGCAACAGCCAGCTAAAGCAAACAAAGAAAGTAAAATTGCAGGCGAAGTACTGATAGAGAATCAGGTAGAAATTGCGCGACAAAAGAAACGCCCGCCAGGGAAGTTTGTTGTTTGCGACTGGCGGGGGGATGTTGCCGCAGGCTGGAATAACTTCAGTCTTGCGCGTGTGGAGCTTGACCCCCGGCAGGTCGCGGAACCAGCAAAACCAGATCGCGGCCCATATTGCGCCGATGATTCCCAACCAGGCAAAACTCTTTCGCCATCCCAGCCAAGCCACGCACAGGGGTGTCACCATTAACCCAAGGGCCGCGCCCAGTCGTGAGCCCATATTGAGAAGTCCCAGGGCCAGCCCCCGCTCCCGCGGGAGAGTCCAATTGTGGAGGGCGCGTGTCGCTTGCGGGAAGACGCCGGCCTCGGCAAGGCCGAATAAGAATCGGACGCCGATTAAGGTGGCGATCCCGAACGCCAGTCCCGTGCATAACGTGAACAGCGACCAGAAAAAAACGCTGAGAGCGAGAGACTTCCTCGGGCCCCAGCGATCCGCCAGCAAGCCCGCGGGGAGCATAAAGACGGCGTAACCGAGGGCAAAGGCCCCGAAGACGAAGCCGAAGGTCAAGTCGCCGATGCCCAGGTCTCGGGCCATCTCAACCTTGGCGCCGGAAATCCCTACGCGAGCCAGGATTGTCAAGAAAGAAACCAGAACGACGGCAGACACAACCTCCCAACGCTCGCGGCGAGGAGCCAGGACCGTAGATTGGCTATGGGTCTCGGGGAGGGTCATAAGGCTGGATCTCAAAGCACTCCGGCGGCGGCTCTATATTCCAGCGCGGCGTCATACATTGCCGCAACATTCTGGGGCGGTACGTCCGCCTGTATGTTGTGGACTGCGGCGAGAACGTAGCCGCCGTCCGCGGCCAGGTCGTCGATGCGGCGCTTGACTTCCTCACGCACCTCCGCAGGGGTCCCGTGGGGAAGCACGCGGCCAGTATCCACGGCGCCCCAGAAGGACAGATCGCGGCCAAACTCGCGCTTCAGCTTCTTCGTATCCATGTGTGCCGCGGAGACCTGTACTGGATTCAGTGCATCAACACCCATCTCGATGAAATCGGGGATGAATGAAGTCACCGAGCCACAGGAATGCAGGAACAGCCTTTTGCCGTGCCCCTTGATAGCGGCCATCATTATGCGGTGACGCGGCTTGATCATGCGCCTGTAGACCTCCGGTCTAAGCAGCGGACCTTGCTGGGTCCCGAGGTCTTCGACGATGGCCACGACATCGACGAATTCGCCTGCCTCGGCGAGAGCCCGCTCGGCTCCCCGGACCCAGAAGTCCATGATGTAATCCATCAGCCCTTCGGCGAAGACAGGATTGGTGAGAAGATCTTCGAGCCATGGTGCAAAGCCGCGAACAAATTGCGCCAGATGTACAAGGCCCACCCAAAGGTTGAGAACCACTGCTTGATCCGTGGTTTCGTGGAGAAACTTCGCACGTTCGCGCAAGCCGCGGTACCGCCCAGGGTCGTCAGGATCGGGCCAGACGAACGCTTCCAGATCCTTTAGAGTCGGGCTCTCGAGGCGGCAAAACGGGCCATCGGAGTTGATGAAATGCCCTCCAGCCGGTTTGGTCCAGGTCACGCCCCATTCATCCATGTAAGTGTCATCCGAAAGGTAGCCTCCAGGGTCGCGGTCGGGTGCGCCAATCACCAGCGGACGGGCGTCCAAGCTGAATCGCGACACGATATCCTCGCCAGGGATCACTGTAGCCGCCCGGGACAACAGAAACGCGGGGGTCGGCTCCTGCGGCAAGCCCAACCAAGCGCGGAGCGAGGTATACGCTTGGGCATTGATGCTCGTACTGAAAGTAGAGCCGAGATCCACCGGAACCCGGTCCGGCGCGGAATGAGCTAAGGTGGAAAGAATCCGTTCGCGGTGGGTCATCGTATCAGGCGCCTCATCTCAGAGTGGCCTCGCCGACATTTCCTTGGCGCTGTCGAATCCGCAAGAAGAACGAACGATGAGCCGTGTTTCGAGCACCACCTGCCGGCGCGGCAGGTCGGGCTCGCGAACTCGGGCGAGTAGTAGTTCGGCAGCAGTCCGACCCACTTCGAAGGCCGGCTGCGCGACGGTCGTCAGGGGAGGCCGCAGGGACATCGCCCAGGGCATTTCATCGAACCCTACAATCGCCATCTGACCCGGTATGTCGAGACGGCGCTCATGAATGGCTTGCAAGGCGCCCAGCGTCAGCAGGTTGCTTCCGGTAAACACTGCGGTGGGAGGGCAGGCCAAGTCCAAGAGTTGCTGCATGGCGGAATAACCCGCTGCATGGCGGAAATCGCAGTGGACGATAAGGTTCTCATCCACGGGCAGGCCTGCCTCGCGCAGCGCGTCTTCGTAGCCTGACTGGCGATCGCGTGCGGTCGTGAATACCAGGGGCCCGTTAATGACGGCGATGCGTTTGTGGCAGAGCCGGATCAGATGCGAGGTGGCGGCATAGGCGCCATCCCGATTCGCGACCATGACCTGATCGACGCGCCAACGGCTCAGGGGGCGGGACACCGCGACCAGCGCCAAGCCGGCTTTCCCCAGCTCCGCGTAGAGCGGGGAGGGTGAGCGGCTGGCAGCGAAGATCAAGCCGCGCACGCCCTCGGCTCGGAAAACCTCCAGCCGGCGCGCCTCTTGATCGGGATCCTCATTGTAATTGGCCAAAAGCAGCGAGTAGTCGGTCCTTCTGAGAACGTCTTCAATCCCGCAGACTACACTTGTATAAAAAGGATTCTCGATGTCTGGAATCAGGACCCCCACCGCCCGACTGGAACGCACTCGGAGGTCACGAGCGGCACGGTTTGGAAAATAGGCAAGTGACCGCGCTGCCTCAAGGACGCGCGATCGGAGTGGTTCCCGGACGCGGGCCGAACCGGAGAGGACACGCGAGACTGTGGCGGTGGAGACGCCGGCGCGCTGGGCGACTTCCTTGACGGTGGGTACCGAGGACAGGACCTTAGTCGAGCTATCTGCGTCATGCATGGGTCAAGCGATCCAATTCTATAGCTCAGAACGGCAAGAATATACTCCTGGGCGGGCTTTCGCATCAACCCCGCCGCAGGCAGGGGGTTTCACCGGAACCGGGGCGAATCACCGACCTGGTTAGTAATCGTTTGCAGCGCGATTATGAGACTCGTGAGACTGGATGTCAACAGATTTTGAGGACTTCGTGAAGGGATCCGACAGGTCATCGAGTTACTGCTTGACAAGGCTTCTTCAATGAGTATAATCCGCTATGGTAGATGAGCAATCGATTACAGCAATGCTCCAGCAAAGTAATGGTTCGCGCCTATAGGTCCAGGAGTGGCGCGCCGAATGGAGAACAACATCGCAGTGGCTACCGCGGCCAGCCACGGCATGGGCCGATTCATTGCGATCCGATTTGCGCAGGAGGGTGCCTGCGTCGTTGTCGCCGATCTGGAGGCCTGAGCGCCGCCAGAAACACGGCGGAGGTCGAGGCCTCCGGGGGCCGAGCTCGCAGCCATGCGGTCGATGTGGGCGATCAAGCACAGGTAGAGGAATTGATTGCTTCGACCGTGCGGGGTTTGGCGAGGATTGAAGTGCTCGTGAGCGTTGGTGGCGCGGGGCGAACCAAGCTGTTTCTGAACACCACCTTGGAACAATGGGAACACCTGCTGCGAGTCAACCTACCTGGCTGCTTCCTGCACTCGCAGCCGGCCGCCCGGAGTTATGACCGCGTAGGGCGGTGGAAAGATCATCAAGAGCGCTTCGCTATCCGGGCGCAGTGCGGAGGAACCGGCCGCGCTGCGTAAGGCGCCTCGAAGGCTGAGGTTACATACTGACAGTGTTATGGCCGTTGAGATGGCACACTACGGCATCACCGTGAATGAAAATACGCCGGGCCCTGTTAATACCGAAAAGACCGCGGCGACTCACCATGAAGCCGCGCGGAAGGCTTATCATCGCCTGATTCCCATGGGCCGCCAGGCGGAGCGCGATGAGATTGCCGCTGCCGCGGTCTTCCTCGCCTCTTCAGAAGCGGATCTTGTCAACGGCCACCCCTCAATGTGGTTGGGGGGGCGGCGGCGGGATTGATGTTCGACCTGTAAGAGCAAGTAATTTGGACTGCTGCAAGGGAGAGCCAGATGAAAATAGTCAAAGCCTGGGAAGAAAAGGGGGTCGAAATCCCTGCCCCCTACCGCCGCCAGATTAAGGTGATTTTCGCTCCCGACAAGGAAGGCGTCGAGGAATTATTGTTCAGTCATGCCATCCTTCCGCCGAACGGCCGCACCGACTACCACAGCCACGACCGGCCCGAACTGATCTATGTGGTCTCGGGTAAGGGAATCTGCGTGCATGAGGGCGAGGAGACGCCGGTGCAAGAGGATGTCGCGATGTGGGTCCCGGCGGGCGAGCCGCATCAGATGATCAACACGGGCGACGTGCCGCTCAAGCTGGCCACCGTCTTCGTCCCGGCCTATAAGGCCAGCGAGAACTACCGGCGTTGCCTGGACGCAGCGAAGCCTGGGGACGTCAAACCATAACATGCGCCTTGGCATCAGCTCTTGGACGTATCCCTGGGCGATCGGGGTCAACGGATTCGCGCCGCCGCCCCAGCCGTTTACGCTGGCGGACTTGCTCGAAAGAGCCTCGGCACTCAGGGTGGGGGTCGTGCAAGTCGCCGACAACTTGCCGCTCCACAAACTGGACGTAGCCGAAATCCGCGACGCTCGCGATCAGGCTGGCAGTCTGGGCCTCACGATCGAAATCGGAACCCAGGGTGTCGAGCCGGCTCACCTGCTTCGCTACCTGGACCTGGCGCTCGAATTCGACGCGGTCCTGCTTCGAACTCTTACCCACACTTTCGAATCGCAACCCTCACTGGAACAGGTGGAGAAATGGATTCGCGATGTACTGCCGGAGTTTGAAGCCGCAGGCATCACCCTTGGCCTGGAGAACTACGAACGGCATTCCTGCCGCGATCTCGCGGCCGTGGTGCGCAGATTCGAAAGTCGCCACGTGGGCGTTTGCCTGGACACCGCGAACTCCCTTGGGGCGCTGGAGACGCCTGAACGCGTCGTGGAAGCGCTAGCCCCTCTAACTGTGAACCTCCATGTAAAGGATTTCGTGATCGGCCGAGTGCCGCAGATGATGGGCTTCATGGTTAGGGGGGCGCCCGCGGGAGAGGGCATGTTGGATATCCCCTGGCTACTTGGGCAGATGTCCCAAAGCCACAATGATATGTCTGCCATCCTCGAGCAGTGGCCACCCCAGAGAGAATCTGTCGAGGCCACCATCGCGATGGAACGGGAGTGGGCCGAACGCGGGGTTCGATACCTCCGCTCATGTTCTGAGCACCGCGAGGGATGCCCGAGTCAACCGTATTTTAGAGAGGGAACGAGGTGAAGAAGTTTCTCAAATACAACGCGCTCCCGCTTAATCGAAAAGGGTAGCTGTCACTGGGTCGTGCGAACCTGCGAAGAGGACCCCGACCCGAGTAGGTCTTCCCCGCTAGGGGCACCCCCAAATAATGCCAGTGGAAGGAACCACTGGCCCGCTGATGGGAAGCCATCTGGTTCGGCCTACTGGCGGAAAGCCGAGATTCGAGAGATTTGATAGAAGCTGCGAGACTCCGTTCTCATGCGGGCGAGGACGACCCGCGGCCAAGTCGCAGCCGCAGTATCACCCTTACTGCTCCGCCCATTAACTCAACGGCGATGAGCCTTACAGACCATACCATAAGGAATCCCATCATGAAGTTAGTTACAGCATTGCTAGCTTTCGTATTTATGTCATTGGCCCCGCTGTGGTCAAGAGATGGCGCCAGACCGGCTGGCGTGGGACAGCCGCTTGTACCCCCATCTGTGGAACTGTTTAAGCTCTCTCAGGTGCAACTGGGCGAAGGGCCCTTTAGGCAGTCGATGGAGATGAATCGCCGGTATTTGATGCGGCTCGAACCGGACCGACTGCTGGCCTGGTACCGGAGGGAGGCCGGACTCACACCAAAAGCGCCCGCCTACCCGGGCTGGGAATCCATTCCCGAAGATTCGGAGTGGGGTCCACTACCGGGGCCAATTCTCGGTTTCTATCTCTCTGCGATGTCGATGCTATACGAATCCACAGGAGATCCGGGCGTTCTCGAACGGCTTAAATACACGGTCGAGGAGCTAGACGCGTGCCAGCGGGCGCAGGGCGATGGGTACCTACTCCCGACGGTCAATGGCAGGCAAGTATTCGAAAAGGTGGCTAAAGGCGAGATCGTTACTGATGGAGGAATGATCAATGGGGTCGCCGAACCTACTTATGTGATGAACAAGATCATGCTGGGGCTCACCGTTGCGTACACGAGGGCCGGCATTGCGCAAGCCCAGCCGGTGCTGATCCGGATGGCGGATTGGTTCGGGCAGAACGTCCTGGATAAACTCGACGACAAGCAACTGCAAACCCTACTCGTCTGCGAAGACGGCTCGCTCAACGAGGATTATGCCGATGTTTACGCTTTGACGGGTCAGCGGCAGTATTTGGATTGGGCGAAGCGGTTGACTCACCGCGCCATGTTCGATCCTTTCGTGGCTGGCAACGACATCTTAGACGGGTGGCATGCGAATACTCAAATCCCGAAGTTCACCGGCTTCTTCCGCGTGTACCAGTTCAGCGGCGAGAAGGACTACGCCTCAGCGGCGAATTCCTTCTGGGATACGGTGGTGCGGCGCCGCTCCTGGGTGATCGGCGGCAACAGCACGGACGAGCATTTCTTCCCGGCCAGCCAGACGCGCAGGCTGATTTTGGAGGGGACAGGTCCGGAGACGTGCAACTCGGTGAACATGCTTCGGCTCACCGAGGCGCTGTACTGCGGCTCGGGCGAGGCGAGAATGGCCGATTACTACGAAAGGACGTTGTACAACCACATTCTGGCGGCCCACGAACCTGAGCGTGGAATGTGCGCATATTACACGCCGATGCGGCCCGGGCACTACCGGGTCTACTCTTCGGAGTTCAATTCGTTCTGGTGTTGCACGGGAACCGGAATGGAGAGCCCTACCAAGTACGGTGCCTTCATCTACGCGCACGACCAGGACGGGCTCATTGTTAACCTGTTTATTCCGTCGGAGTTGAACTGGGAAGAGATGGGAGTCCAAGTGCAACAGGCCACCAGGTTCCCTGACGAGCCCCGGACGCAGTTGACGTTGTCGCTCAAGGCGCCGCGAGAGTTTGCGGTGAAGATCAGGCATCCGTGGTGGGTGCCGGCCGGCGCTCTGGGAATCCGCATCAACGGCGAATTACAGAAAGACTTAACGCTGCCGAGTTCCTACACGCAGATCAGGCGGCTCTGGAAGAACGGTGATTCGATCGGGGTGGACTTGCCGATGCGGTTGTCGCTCGAACACCCCGCGGAGGCCTGCGACTATGTGGCCGTGCTCTTCGGCCCGCTCGTGCTCGCCGGCAGACTCGGGCTCACGGGATTGGATCATGACGAATTCTGGCAGACGACGGATTACTACGCGCGCAAGACGATCCCGCTTGACGAAGTGCCCGCGCTCGTTGGGGATGATGCCGAGATCCTGTCTGCCGTTCCGCGTGGCGATGGTGCCGCCCTGGAGTTCCGAATCACCGCCCGGGCGCCAGCAAGTGAGTCAAGTCAGGAAATAATCCTGGTCCCCTTCTATCGCCTGAGCTACGAGCGCTACGCAATTTACTGGAAGCGATACGGGACACAGACCGACTGGAGTAAAGAGCGCAGGCGGCTGGATGAAAACCGACGCGGAGCCCTTTGGGCGCAGGAGCACACGGTGGATTGGGTCCGGACCGGTGAATCGATTTCGGAGAGGGAGCATGCCCTTGAGACCGTTCACAGCGAAACAGGGGTCGCCGAAAGCCGGCACTGGAGACGCGGCACCGACGGCGGCTGGTTCAGCTACCTCATGAAAATCGATCGTAGCTCTGCCGTCGGGTTGTACGCCGAATTCCACGGGCTTGATGAGGGTGATTTCGACATTCTAATCGATGGACACAGTATCACGGCGGGGAAGGGCCTCATGGCCGAGCAGACACCGGGCATTTTTGGCGAATTCCTCCGAGTTCCAACAGCTCTGATTGAGGGCAAGGATTCAGTGACGGTCAAATTCCAAAGCCGGCTGCGCGGCCAGACCCGCAGGTTATTCGAGCTTCGGACCGTGAACGGTGAGCCCCCTTCGACCACGCGCGAGTGATAGGAGAGGACATTCCACAGTAAATAGCCTTAATGGTTCAACATATTTCGTCTCCGCGAACAAGATTATCCAGCACCAAGATTATCGCAACTCGGAGTCCAGCCTTCGGCGTTGATTAAGCGAGTCGCTTAGATCGAGAGACCGATTCGGCGTTAGTGGTAAACACAAGAAGCTGGCGGCCGAACTCGACAAGACCTTCCCCCTGAACACGCGGGTCCAGATGTATTGGCTGCCCAGCATCCGGGCGGCGGTGGCCCTGGAGCGCCAAGACCCGAACCGGGCCATCGAACTATTGAAGGCGGCGAGCACGGTCGAACTTAGCGAACCAACGCACGTCACGATATTCTTGTGCCCGGTTTATTTACGTGGGGAAGCCTATCTCATGCTCCACGACAGCAACCGGGGGGCAGCGGAATTTCAGAAATTCATCGACCACCGAGGACTGGTGATGAACTTTCCCTGGGGTGCGCTGGCCCGCCTCGGACTGGCACGCGCCTACGCCATGCAGGGCGCCGCCGCCAAGGCCCGCGCCGCCTATCAGGATTTCCTGACAATCTGGAAAGACGCCGACCCCGATATCCCCATCCTGAAGGAAGCCAAGGCGGAGTACGCAAAGCTGAAATAATCCCCCGCGCTTTCAGGACCTCCTGCGCCGCATGAACATCCCGCCGCAAGGTCGCCCTCGCCCTTTGGCTCCCCCATTCCTTACGTGCGCCTCCCATGCGATTCCGTTCCGCACATACGCTGTTGCGGAATCGACTGGCATACATGGCCACAAGGGAGAAGAGCCCTTCCGGGCACCTTTGCCAGATTGTGCCTGTGAAAACAAGCTTCCCGGAAAGTAGGACGACTGCACTTTGAAAGCGGATCAAACTCCTATTGGCCTGGCATCAGTAATGAGTACTCGCATTGTGTTTCTCGACAGTTCCGCAGGGGCAATCAGAAGTTCTGGGCGATCGACGAGCTTTCTTATCGAAGTCCAAGTTGCCATAA
>Ga0326728_10026040_pt1 | contig 10401 bp, 9 predicted proteins | sample MB3enrmetagenome_FD_207602 | JGI IMG/M metagenome (GOLD analysis project Ga0326728, IMG submission 207602) | Lab enriched peat soil microbial communities from McLean, Ithaca, NY, United States - MB31MN | ecosystem: Environmental > Terrestrial > Soil > Wetlands > Peat | place: USA: New York... | reverse complement strand
GGCAAGGTCAATATTGATCCGGCCCAAATGTATAAGACGTTCCTGGGTGCCCCACCCTCGCCGCGCTTTTGTTCTTGCGGCTAGGGTGGGATCGGTAAGTCTCACCTCGAAGGGCCGGATCAATAAACAGAAAACGCCTTAGGGAACCTCTGAACAAGCCCTGTTTTGAAAGGACACGGCTTTAGTCCTGCTGTACACAGAGGTTCTTTCATGTTTTGAAAGGGCACGGCCTTAGTCCTGCTGTACACAGAGGTTCTTTCATGTTTTGAAAGGGCACGGCTTCAGCCGTGCCGCTAAAGTCCGCATAATCCATGCGGGCTTTAGCCCCAGAGGAATGGTTTTCTCGAATCTGGCACTTGTTCAGAGCTTCCTTAAAACATTTCTCTTGTTTCTGCAGAGTGGGTTTGTCGTGTTCCACCCTGGCCGCAAAAGCAAGAACGCGGCGAGGGTGGGGCGCCCGTAACTCTGCATGATCAGGAGAAATGCTTTAACCGTCTGAAGGCGCAAACAGTCCACACTCCCGCGGGTCAGCCCATTGGCCCCCGGGGATGGGTAACTTATTGTTCGACCTCCGGGATAATCAGCAGCACTTCCACCTTGGCCGCCTTCCCACTCTGCACGGCGGGCCTGAATTGCCACTGTGCGAGCGCGCCCAGAACAAACTGCGCCTGAGGGAAATCCGGGGGGAAGGCAATGGTCAGCGCCTCAAAGCGGCCAGCCTCGCTGACATAGCCGTGGACCATGAGGGCGTCGGCATTGATCCCGCCGGCGGGGATGTTGGGCCGCACGATGTTATACGGCCAGGGCGCCTCGATGCGCGTGATGTCCCCCGCCGCCGCGGCCTCGGCGGAGCGCGGCAGCGAATACTGTAGAATCCAGCTTCTCGCCGTGCCCACGTGCAGATATACGGTGTAGGCCAGCCGGTCGCTCCATAACTGGGCGGTCTCCGGGTATTTCTCTTCCAGCGAGGAGCCCACCACCACCACTCCGAACTGGCCGTCCTTGGGCAGGCTGATGTGCTCGGCGAATGGCTGGTTGCCAGCGGCGGAGACGCCCGACGACCCGCTGTTCGAGCCGTTCTTTTCGCCGTTCGGGTCAGGGTCGGCCGGCTTGCCAGTGGGGCTCCCCGCGGCCTGCGCCGTGCCTCCCCCGCCCGCGTTGCCATCCGCCCGGCCGTTGCCATCCAGGGAGCTGCCTCCCTTCTGCCCAGCCTCGGTTTCATTCACTGGCGGCAGGGTGACGGTTCCTTCCGGCATGTGCAGATCGGACATCGAGATCACCGCAGCGGGCGTGGGCTGCCCGGGCGAGTCCGAGGTCGTCACCGGCGCCAGTTGTGTCAGCTCAGGCCCTTTGACAACCAGGGGAGACGTGGTGCCGGGGAGCACCGGCAGCGTAGGCGCAGTCAGAGCCCTGGCAGCGGCGCCAAGATCGGAAAGGTCGATCTCTTCATTGGGCGGCTCCAGCGATGGCCTGACATCGGCGGCCGTGGGGGGCTGCGGCTGGGGCGGAACAATGGTTTTGGCCAGCTGCTTTTCCGGCGTCCAAATCACCACTTTCGGGATCGGGATCTTCTGGGCGAGCTTCAGATGGGTGGGGAGATTGGGCTGCACCACCGTCTGGGGCCCCGGCGTCAGTTGTGGCATTCGCCGTGCATTGTCTGGTTGCGGGCTGGCCCCGGCAGGAGGCGCTTGCACCTTGGCCTGCGGGCCAGGATATCTGATGCTGCCGGCGGCGGATCGTTGCGGGTGCGGCTCCGTCTGGTGCAGGTCCAGGTGCCGCAAGTCATACCGCTCACTGAGCATCGGGTCTCTGATGGCCGGTGCGGAAATGATCCCGTAGTACAGCAGCCCCACCACGGCGCCATGCGCCAGAATCGAGACCGCAAAGGAGGTTGGCTGCTGGCTAACTTCCGGCCGATCCGAAAACAACGTAATCGTGCGGGAAGACCTCATGACCGGGTGAATGCTCTCCCTTGCGCCGTTTGGATCGTCTGTTGCCTCACCGGAGGGGTTACATTCCAAGCGCTTGCAGCCTGGCTCAATCCTGGGCGCGGGGTCAACGCCCTCTTCAGGAACCAATTGTAATCTCTTTCCCGATTTCCCCGGCTGGGCTCCCTCATAGCGCTTTTGATACCCCCGGGGCAAACGCTTTGGACATGCGCCCCATATAGGACGATAAGGGGGTATACACTGAACTCGCCATTGGACTTGTTTGCCCATCTTCAGATTCTCCGGGGAGTTCCAAGCGGAATCGAAACTCGTTTCCATGGATGCAGCAATTGCCGTAGGGGCAGAAGGGCGGGACTGGCGGTGCCGCCAGTTCAAAAACGGGCTTCTAAATGAACCGAAGACTACTGACGATCCTCCTCTTTGCTTTTGTCATCGCCAGCGCGTGCGCCTGGGGCGTGTACCGCTTGATAGGCAACCGCATTGTGGCGTCGCGCCCCGCGCCAACGACGCGCGTCGTGGCCGCGGCCGGGGACATCAAACTCGGCACCGTGCTGTCAGCCTCCAATCTGACCACAATGGAAATTGCCGGAACGGTTCCCAAGGGCGCTCTTCTCAAGCCGGAGGATGCGGTTGGACGGGGCGTCATCTCGGACCTGTATGAAGGCGAGCCGATTCTGGAGAACCGCCTGGCCGCCCCCGGCACCGGCGGTGGCCTGGCATCCACCATTCCCAACGGCATGAGAGCGTGCGCGGTCAAGGTCGATGACGTGGTGGGCGTGGCTGGCTTCGTTACCCCCGGAATGCGCGTGGACGTCCTGGTTTCGGGCATTCCTCCCGGCGCCCAGGGTGACCAGAACCATTCTTCAGAACATCGAGGTTCTCTCGGCGGGTACCGATTATCAGAAGGATTCCCAAGGCAAAGCCAAGCCCGTGCAGGTGGTCAATCTGCTGGTTACCCCGGAACAGGCCGAGACCCTGAGCCTGGCCAGCAACCAGGTGAGAATTCAGCTTGTCCTGCGCAATCCGCTCGACACCAAGATCACCAAGATTAACGGCACGGCCATGGGTAGCCTGTTTGCCGGTGACAATGGCGGCCCGGTCAAAGTGCGGCCGGCAGCCGCCCCCGGAAAGACCAGTCACAAACCCGCCACCCAGCCGTATTCAATCGAGATCATCAACGGCTCCAAGCGGAGTGAAGAGAAATTTGCTGCTCCCGAGGAAAAGAAGTGAGAGCAAAGGTCGCCTTTCCCATCGCATGGTTCAGCGCATTGTCGCTTGCACTCTGCGCCTGCTTGGGCCTTCAGGCTCAAACCTCAGTACCGCAGTCCCCCTCCGCCGCGGCCACCATTCAAGACTCCGCCAATGACCTCTCCGTCGCGGTGGGAAAGACTGTGCTCATCGACTGTGCGCGGCCCATCGCGCGGGTCGCCATCGGCCTGGGGGATTTTGCCGAAGCCTCCGCCATCAACCCAACCGAGATCATGCTCAATGGCAAGGCGCCCGGTGAGACCAGCCTGATTATCTGGGACAACATCGGAGGCCGCCAGTTCTTCAATGTCACGGTGAGCCCCAGCGATTCGCTCACCAACGATCACCTCGACGCGATCCGCCGCGAACTGAAGACCGAGCTTCCCGGACAGACCCTGAAGATCAGTTCGGAGAACGGCATTCTCTTCCTGCGCGGCACGGTCAAGAACCTCAACAATTCCGCGCGCGCAATGCAAATCGCCTCCACGGCCGGCAAGGTCGTCAACCTGCTCAACGTCGATGTGCCTCCCGCCGATCCGCAGATTCTTCTCAAAGTCCGCTTTGCCAGCGTGGATCGCAGCAAAGGCAAACAGCTCGGCATCAACCTCTTCAATAACGGGCTGGGGAACACTCTCAGCTCGATATCGACCGGACAGTTCACTCCCCCATTGACTGACTCCTCGGGGACGACTATATCGACCGATCAGAACCTTATGGCCGCCTTCCCCGGCCTGAACAATTTCGGCGCCACCATCCAGGCCCTCGAGAGCAAAGGCGTGGTGCAAGTCCTCGCTGAGCCGAACCTGCTGGCCGCAAACGGCAAGCAGGCCAGCTTTCTTGCCGGCGGGGAATATCCGTATCCGATTGTGCAGGGCGGCTCGGGCGGCGCGGGATCGTCGGTAACGATCATGTTCAAGGAGTATGGAGTTCGTCTCAACTTCATCCCCACCATTACCCCGCGCGGAACAATCCGTCTACAGGTTGCCCCCGAAGTCAGCTCGCTGGACTTCAGCAATGCTGTCGAGGTTTCAGGATTCAATGTCCCCGCCATTTCCACGCGGAAAGTGAACGATGAGGTCGAACTGGCCGACGGCCAGAGCTTCGTCCTCGGCGGACTGCTCGACAATCGCGAGACCGAGACCTTTGAGAAGATCCCCTTCCTGGGGGACATTCCGATTCTGGGAAAGTTCTTCCAGTCGATCTCGAAAAACAGAACCAATACCGAGCTGATCGTGATCGTAACGCCGGAGATTGTGGCTCCCATGGCGGCTGGAGCGTCCCTGCCCGAGTTGAAGTATCCGGCGAAATTCCTGCCGCCCAACTCCGGCATCTCCCTGCACAATCCAGACGCCAAGACGCCCGCCAACACTCCAGCGCCTGCACCCGCAACCATCCCCATTGAAAAGCTGATCGAGAGCATGAAGCCAGAGACCCCGCTGATGATCGACAGCGCCACGGGAGGTTTTGGCAGCGCGTCCCAGGGGGCAACCAGCAGTGCTGCACCCGCTGCCCCACCCCAATAAAATCGCGGCGGGCCGTCACGCCAGACAGCCTGCCGCAATGGAGAACGGGCGCTTCCCATCCAGGCGAAGTTTCAGACGTGCAGAGGCAGGCGTGGATGCCCGCGCTCTGCGAATTCGGACCAACCCCGCAGTCCTCTTGGGCCGGGGCTCCAGACTGCGGAAAGAACCAGGGAAACCGGATGAATGAGCTTGGCCGATTCTTCACAGGGCTCTGGGCGCGCCTCACTCTTGGTAGCCCGGCTAAGCCGGTTACCCTCCTGAAGGTCTCAAACCTCACTCGTCAAACGGTGCTTGCGACCCGCATGGCAGTGGCCGATCAGGGGGAAACGCGCAGGAAGGGCCTCCTGGGCCGCAAAGGGCTTGCTCCGGGTGAGGGCCTGTGGATTATCCCCTGTGAAGCGGTGCACACCTTCGGCATGCAGTTTTCCATCGACCTCGTCTATCTGGATCGCAAGAACCGGATCAGGAAACTCCGGAGCGAGGTGCCTCCGTGGCGGCTGTCGGCCTGTCTGACCGCGCATTCCGTGATGGAGCTTGCCGCAGGCACGATCCACGACACGCAGACAGAGCGCGGAGACGCGCTGGAGTTCTCGCCCGTGGCCCAGTCGACTGGCGGCGCCGAGGGGGAAGAATAGGCCTGGCTCGGTTGCAAGCGGCTGCGCCATAATCGTTGAATTCCAGGCGAGAGCTGCAGGTTGAAGCTGCTCCCTGAAGAAAAGCCAAAGAGAGGCTCAGGATGACGAAGCCGCGGCTCGACGGTCTGTATCTCTTGCTGCTGGGGAGCGTGGCCTTTCTTTTGCTCGGCACCATCATGGTGAACGCCAATGCGGCCGCGATGGTGGACTTCAAGGTCCTCTACTACCCCGCGCGATGCCTCATCCAGCATGGCGATCCGTACAACGAAGCCGAGGTCATGCGCATTTCCCAGGCGGAAGCAGGAGCAAACACCTGGGATCCCGCGAATGTGCGTCATATTGGGAGGTATATCTACTTTCCGACCACATTCTCGGTCAGCGTTCCCCTGGCAATGCTGCCGTGGGGGTTGGCGCGCGCCCTGTGGATAACGCTCACGGTTGCGAGCCTCATCCTTGCCTCGCTTCTCATGTGGGACATTGGCGCGGGTTTCGCGCCCGTTCTCTCCGGCGCCCTCATTGGCTTTCTCCTCGCCAACAGCGCATTCCTCATGACGGTTGGCAATGCGGCCGGGATCGTCATAAGCTTCTGCGTCATAGCCGCGTGGTGTTTTTTCCGGGAGCGGTTTGCCCTGGCGGGCGTTCTGTGCCTTGCTCTCAGTCTCGGAATCAAGCCTCACGACGCGGCTTTGGTCTGGGTCTATTTCTTGTTGGCCGGCGGAGTTTACCGCAAACGCGCCATTCAAGCCCTGCTTGTGGTGCTTGCCCTCAGTTTGCCCGCGGTTCTGTGGGTCTCGCACGTTGCGCCTGATTGGATGCAGGAACTCCACGCCAATGTTCTGGCCTTCTCGGTGCGCGGCGGCATCAGCGATCCGGCACTGGCATCAAGGGGGGGCCGGGCGCTGGGCATGATGATCAACCTGCAAACGCTCGTCAGCGCTTTCCGGGATGACCCGCGCGTCTACAATCCGGTCACCTATCTCGTCTGCGCGCCGCTGCTCGCGGTGTGGGCTTTCGTCACTTTGCGGTTCCGCTCCTCGCCCAGGAGAGTCTGGCTGGCGCTGGCGGCAATCTCGGCGCTTTCCATGCTACCCACCTATCATCGGGCACAAGACGCAAAGCTCTTGCTGCTTGCCATTCCGGCCTGCGCCATGCTGTGGATGGAGGGAGGGCTGATTGGGTGGCTTGCGCTCCTGGTCAATGCTCTGGCGCTGGTGTTGACCGGCGATCTGGTGTGGATTCTTCTGTTCAGCCTCGTCGATCGTTTGCACTTGCCCGCGCCGGGCCTGGCAGGGCAGTTGGTGACCGCCATGCAGGTCTTCGCCACGCCGGTGATTCTGCTGGTGATGGGAGTGTTTTATCTGTGGCTCTACATGCGGCGCTCTTCCGCCGGGGAGACAGGCATCAGAGGCCGTGGGGCCATCCCGGAAATCCCGGAATCCAGTTGAGTCAGCTGTGAAGTTCCACTCCGGGCGCGGTAGCGGCCTCGGCCGCGCGCCTGGCCGGAATGCGCCACTCTCTGAGGACCTCCAGAATCGCCAGCGCCACCGTAACCGCCGCAAACCACCGCAGCAGGCCAGAGTGGCCAAGCAGGAACGGGTACTCAAACCGGACCGCGAGCGACCACGACAGCACCACTCCCAGGTAACCAAGGGAGCGCCAGACCTTGCGGTATCCTGCACTGGCCGCGAAGCATCCGAAGGCCAGCCCCGCCACCAGATCAATTGCGTAATGCTCTCCGGTAGAGAGGGTTGCCAGCGCCGTCGCGGCCAGAAACGCCAGGGAAATCCCGCGCCACACCTTGCCGGGGGCAAAAAGCACCAGCACCAAGGCCGTCGCCACGTGCAAGGAGGGGAAAGCGTTGGGCATGGCCGCGAGCCGGATTGCGTCTGCGGGCACGCCGGGGGGATGAAGCCACTGCGCGCCAAAGACATAAATGGGTCCGCACGCCGGCAAAACCGCGTACATGAGCGGGCCGCAAACCAACTCGGCAACATAAGCCAGCACCACGGACCCGCGCCGATTCCGGTAGCGGGTCACCAGGAACCAGCAGATCATCATGGGGACCATGAGCTGATAGGCCACTGCCAGGGGCATCCGGAAGGCGCCTTGCAGCGGCCGCGCAATCGAGGCCGCCGAGACGCCCAGCGACTCGTCCATCAGAAAGAGAACATGATCGAACTTCCAGGGCAGCAGACCGCCTTCTCCTGCCATGAGAACGGTCATGAGAAAACCGAAGAAGAGATTCAGCGCCAGGGCGAAGACAAGCATGGGTCGCGTCCTGTCGCTCTCGTCCCTGAGCATCCAGAGTACAGACAGGAAGAGGGCCAGCGTGCCGATGACGGCGGGGTTCAACAGGAGCCCAAGCAGATGCATACCCAATTCCGCCGATCCTCCGCGGGGCAAGGTTTGCCTGCGGAAAGGTCAGTGTAGCGTAAGCAGCCTGGCAGAACCGGTCGCCGCATTCCGGCCGCGCTACACGCTCGCAGGCTGCCCAGCCGGCTCTCGCTTCGCGGAGGCGCCAGCCAGCAGATACCAGGCCAGCCACGCGGGCGCAGTCCAAAGATGAAGGGCTGAAGTCAGCTTGAAGCCCGTGGCCGCTTCAAGCCACAGTACGATGCTGGCAACAGCGAGTGCGGCCAACAGCATCCGGGACCGGGTGATATACGCACCCTGCAGCAGGGCCGGTATCGCCAGTGCTTGATCGAATAACCAGCAATACGGAGCCAGAACAATTGAAACCAGCATCAGCAGGCTGCCGTCCTTCGTCCAGTCCCATGCGTGCCGCCGGGGCCAGAAATACCCCAGCGCCCAAACGCAAGCCAGCGCAACCGGCAAGTATTGAAGCCACATGGTCTGTGGGCTCACCCGAAGGCGCAGTACGATGCTCAGGCAGGGAATGAACTCCTTTTCGATCCCCGAGGTGCGCATCATCTGCGCGTAATCGGTCCATGCCGTCGGGTCAACGCAATACACCGCCGCGCAACTGGCGGCCATGGCCACCGCCGCGCCCGCCAGAAGCCTGTAACTCCTGGAAACAATGACCCAGGCCAGCAGCACAACGCCGAAAGGCACAAAAAGGTGAGGCTTCAGCGCGCAGAGCCAGAGGGACATCCCCGCCAGGAAGGGGCGCGTGCGATGCAGCCGCAGGAAAAGGACCAGGCCCACCAAGGCAAAGAGCGCGGTCTGCCCCGCGATCAGGCAAATCAGCGCCGGAGCGAAGGAGAGCCCCAGCCAGTGCAGGTAATTCCCTGGGCTGCCGTGCAGCCGCCAGAGCATGTGGACTGAACCAAGCAGGCAGGCGAGCAGAATCAGCGACCAAAGCAGCGTTGCGACGCGCACGCCGATCAGCCCCAACGGAAGCGTCAGCGGCAAACCCCAGGGAGGGTTGCGCATGAACCCCACGCCGTACATGGCAGGCAGCTTCGCCGCGCGCTCAATCCGCGTCATGGCCTCCCGGTCATAGGGACTGGCATGATGGACGAGCTGCTGGCCCGTGGCCCAGTAAACGACGAAATCGCGTGCGCCGGCAATCTGGCCCGACAAAGGCGCCGCGCAGATAAAGATGGCGGTTAGCACCAGCGCAAGGCCGCTTACAACGGCAATCGAGAGTTCCACCAGGTCGGGGGTTGTCTTGGCCGCGGGGAGATCCGTCCTGCTTGTCATAGACGCCATTCTACTTCGAGCGTGGCAGGGTGTTTCCAGGTTGATTGTTGACCCGGTTCGATCGGGTTCAGGCGCAGCACGGCAAACACGACCGCGGGCCCCCTTCCACGGCGCTGCGCCGCAAGGTCAACCCTTGACTGAAGCATCCGCCGGGGCTTGATCGATGAGTCTTCAAAGAAATTGAGGGGCGCCGGCCTTCTTGGCCTCCAGGACTGGACCGGGGAGCTCCTTGTAGTTACTACACTTTTGTGTCGTGTATACGGCGCCGGTCTTTCCGCCCCATTGTGTGTACGGTGGTTTACACAAGGACGCCACGGCCCTTTCGTGAGCAATCCCATAAGTTGTTGAAATATAAGGAAAATGCCAGCGCCCCCGAGAATGGCGCTCAACATGCTACAAGTTGGGTGCCCGGCTGAGGCTGGGGAATTCAACCCACGGAGAACGCAAATGAACACCATGCTTATCAAGCTGTCTTTGAAGTTGCAAGACCTGATGAACCGCGAAGAGGGCCAGGATCTGGTCGAGTACGCGCTGCTCGTCGCCCTCGTTGCCGCAGCCGCCATCACCGGGATCGGCAAGGTTGCCACGGCCGTTAACCTCGCCTTCAGCAACATCAGCGCCAGCATCGGAAGCTAGTCCCCGAAAAAGGGATTGGCAAGGCCTCGCAGAACCGCAAACCCGTGCCTCCGTGGGAGAGTTACGCGCACAATACCAGTGCAGGGACGTACTCTCCCATAATGAGGGGTCAGCAGGCCCATAACCTGCAAAGGGACAGCCTATGCGACTTGGACCATGGTGGAAACTCGCCTTCAGAGTGCAGTGCCTTCTGGTGCGGGAAGACGGCCAGGACTTGATCGAATATGCTCTCTTTACCTCCCTCATGGCCGCTGCGGGGGTCGCCGCCTCGGCGAAGCTTGCCACCGCCATCATCACCCTTTACGCCAACATTTACGCCAGCATTTCCTGATCCTTGAAATACGGATGAAAGGGCGGCGCGGTCCGTTCTATCATTTGCGGCAGGGAAGGAATGGGCAAATCGCTTGCCGAGACATGGACTTCAACCCCGGTAGGGATTGCCCTTATGCAGCTTTCGATCATGAATCCGGCCTTGAACCGGCCTGAGAGTTTGCCTTGGGGGCATCGCCGCTTCTACGGCGCCTCTTGCAATATCGGAGCATAGAGCGGATATGTTCCAGCCTTCTGCTCCAACCCAATACGTTACGCCGGCGCTCATTGAAGCCGGACTGACCGCGATCCTGGTGGTTGCCGTATTTATTGCGCCCAGGTTTGGCTCTACCTGGTTTTCGCGCATTGAACCTGTTTTTGCGCGGTTGGCGCGGAGAAAAGGCCTGTCGGTCGCGGCTGTCGGCCTCGCTGCCCTCC
>Ga0326728_10026038_pt1 | contig 10401 bp, 10 predicted proteins | sample MB3enrmetagenome_FD_207602 | JGI IMG/M metagenome (GOLD analysis project Ga0326728, IMG submission 207602) | Lab enriched peat soil microbial communities from McLean, Ithaca, NY, United States - MB31MN | ecosystem: Environmental > Terrestrial > Soil > Wetlands > Peat | place: USA: New York... | reverse complement strand
GAGCTGCGTGAACGGGAGATGACGAAATACAAAAGCGAAAATAACAATGCCCAGAAACGGTGAAGCATTTTATATCCTCCTATTTTCCCTTACCTTTATGTAATCCGCAACGTAATTTATACAGGCGCGAGGGTAGCCAAGCCAGGTCAACGGCGCTGGATTCAGGGTCCAGTCTCGCAGGAGTTCTTGGGTTCAAATCCCATCCCTCGCATTCTGTTTTCCGGTTAGAGTCCCTGAACTGAGAAAGTTTAAGAGTACTGGTTCGACTCGAATAGATGTGTCAAGGAAAAAAGTGAACACGTCCGGGAAGTCTCATAGAGCACCAACACCTGCTGACGGTAAATTTCATTTGATCAAGTCCTCATACGCCGCAAATTCTCTTACACGAGCGGTGGAATCCGGGCAGATCACAGACGACGATAAATTCCTCATCGAGAAACATGTGGCATGGTTGGGGCGTGGTAACATCAGCGTCGGAAGACTGAACAAGATCACGTTCCATCTCGTAGGCGCGCGGCGATTTATCGGATCGTTCCGAGACAACACCTTCGATGATCTCATGGGGGGTATCAACCGTCTCAAAAACGATGAAGTACTGACAATAGCAACTGCCGGCAGACCCGCCCACCCGTATAAACAGAACACGAAGCGGGATTTTGTGTCGATCATCAAGAAATTCTACCTTTGGATGACCAAGAACGGCCACACAGCCATTCTCAAGGATGACCTTGAAGAGATCCAAGTGCCGGCAGATGACACGATGACGAAAACGGCGGCACAAATGTTCGCTGAAGATGAGATCGCTGCCATGATCTCTGCATGTGAATCGTCGATGGAGAGAGCCATGATTGCCACGTTGTATGAAGGTGCACTCCGGATCAAGGAACTCGGAACGCTGACATGGAATCAACTCTCCTTCACCGAACAGAATGTCGTGTTAAATGTCAACGTGAAAACGAACAAGCCCCGCCGGATTCCCCTGTACAGTGCGAAATCCTATCTGGCTGCGTGGAAATCTGATTACCCCTACGCGATAGAGGCTGACTCGTTGGTGTTCGTGAACGAACTACACCATAATTTCAACCATGCAACGATTACGAAACGGATCCGGACAATTGCCAAGCGTGCCGGAGTAACGAAAAAGATTAATGCACACGTTTTCCGGCATTCGAGGATTACCCACATGCAACGGCAAGGCATGTCGGAACAGACAATCAAGACACTTGCATGGGCAAACCAGAAGACCAAAATGCTGGCAACCTACTCGCATCTCTGTGATGCAGATGTGGACAAGGAATTATCCGCAATATACGGTATTGCTGACGTGAACGCGTCTGAATCTCACGCGATGAACCCTCAGCAGTGTGAACACTGTGGGTGCGTGAACAGCCCGACCTCCAATTACTGCGGAGTCTGTGGTCTGCCACTCACCGCTGAAGCAGCACTGACAACCGAACAGCTTGCCTCCGAGTTACAAAACACAGATCTTTATAAACAAATCATGGCAGATGTGCAGAAGAAACTCATGGGTAGTGTCACTACAGCAGTATAACTCCCATTTTTTGTGATATACGAAAATACACGCTGGAGTTGTTAATGGGGCACGAGGATATCTCCAAGTTCCAGCAAATCTACCATATCTGTGACGATCCTTTTCTTTCTCGCGTAACTTGCGTCAACCATCTCGGGAGTAAGTGCTGCCTTCCCTTTTAACATATCCGATTCCATTTTCTTATATTCTGCATCTTCGTGATCATAGCGGGAAATCTGTTTGTTTATCTGATCCAAAACGCCGTTATCTTCGGATGCACGTTGACATACTCGTTTCAGGGTCTCAATCATCATGCCTTGCATTATGTCGACATTATTCCATTGGATCATGCCGCGTTCTTTCTGTTGCCATATTTTCCGGAACGTTTCAAGGAGATTATACTCTTCATCCGTGGATTTATCCGATACTTCATCGGAAAATAGACAGAAGGTGAAAAGATCGTAGTATGCACGGAACGGATAGAATCTCGGCTGGATCCGATCGATATAATGTTTCACCGACTTTTTTGATGGCTTAGGACTCCGGTTATCTCGGATATAACTCCAATGCGCGGCAGTTTGTTTTATTGATGGCGATGTCAAGCATATATGAAAGAACGACGGGGACAGTTGTAACATTTTATGCAGGTTCCGGATGTCTTTTCCTTGGACATTGTCGATCTCGTCTGGGTTCAGACCCTGCTGCACAATAACATCGTATACCCAATCGATTTTACCTATTATTTCCCGTAGCTCTGGATAGTCTGCGTAGATAGTTCGTAACACCCGAATGTTCTTATCGAGTTCCCATAACTCAGACAACCTTCCCTTTCCGAGTACCTTTACCTCACGTCCCCGTTTGTCCCGCACTTCCCTCTTCTTCTCTTTACTGATGAGAATGCCGGCTGTTATCAACATCCTCATTGGTTCGGTGATGGGGTCATGTCCGCTATAGGATTTTGTCAGACCAAGCTGTTTGGAAATTTCTCTCCTCGTTAATGGGATCGACGTCAGAAGCACCAACAAAATGCGTGCAATTTTCACTTTTGTCGGGATATTCGCTGCCCGTTTTCGTCCTTGGGACTTTCGTATCTGGTCGAAATCTCTCGGCGTATAACCCCACCCCGGTTCAGAGTAAAATGTGTTATCATAAGGTAATTATTCGAACTTTATGATAAGATTTTTCGATTAATTGGCGGATGGTAGGATTTACTCGTCTTTTGTTTCCAGACATTTCGAGAAATCGCGCAATAAATGGTTTATTCACGAAAATAAGGTCGTTTTGGGCTTAAATTGGGTGAGAGGTAACATTGTAATTGTAAATGCGGCGGGGACTCCTCCAATGGGGTGAGTCCCGTCGAAGTTTACAGGAGGTCAAAATGACAAAAAGACGCATCACACAAGAACAACTGGAACACCTCCCGTCAGACCTGCACAAAATGGTTGCTCAGGCACTTATTACCCGGGGCGAATGGATTGTTGTCGAACACATGAGCCAGACATCTGGTGATTGCAGGATGGTGGCAGCATGACCGCCGCCATCTCTCAGATGCACAGTGAACTCTTCCGGGGCGGGGGATTTTACCGCAAATCCATCCTCGAATCTCTCGTCGAGAACTTCGGTTCTGAACGGTTCACGTTCAATCAGGCAAATGCACGGATCGATGGATTCAATCGGTCTACATGCCGGGATTTCCTTTCGGCAGGATTGATTCAATATGAAACGCGGAAATACCCGTTTTTCTATCGTGTCCACCAACCCCTGCTGACGCATAGGTTGACCCGCAAGGAACTTATCGAACGATGGAGGAAGCAGACAGGCGCGATCCTTTCAGTTGTATCGGTAATGAACGAACAAACCTACGAAACAGATACAGGAGGAAAAACACATGAAGAATAAAGAGGGAGTCCCGCACACTGGGTCTAATCAGCAGGGCACTCCTACAGAGGAATCGTCCCCAGTCAATATCAATGTTGCTGGGATGAGGGAAGAATCTGGCACAGCGGCAGCACCCGAAGTGCCGCCTACGGTGTCAAAACCGGATGAACGGCATCTGATTAACTATGAGGATATTCTGCTCCCGCCCGATGGATTGTTGCCGATGGAGCATATCTCCTCAACGATCCCAGTCCGCAAGCCGTACAAGGACGAGTATTTCCGGACACGGACTGACTCGGGCTGGGAAGGCAACCTGCCTATCTTCGTTCACCGTGGAGCCACAGGGGGAGACGAGACATTCCTCGTAATGCCCGAGGCACAGATGTATCTACATGAGCAGAAGCTCCTGCGCCGGGTTCGGATGTTTACCTTGATAACGCAGGGCGGAGTGTTGCTCCTAATGCCGATACCTCTGCCAGATTCGGATGGTACCTCCAATTCCTACAACGATGGCAAGCTTGCTGCTGTCATGGAAGCTAAAACCAAATGGGTTCGGATGGTAGCAAATACCGGTACAAAGGGGTATGATCTCCACTACTCGAAATCGATACTCCCGGAGCCGGTATGGCCGGCACTCCCTGCGACGTTCCACAGTGCACTGGACATAGCGTTCAAGGGTAAGATCATTGAGAACATGGATCATAAGCACATCAAAGCGTTACAGGGTATCATATGATGCCGGCATATGGGAGTGTTCAGTCAGTGGACTTTGAATACCTCAGTGAACCGGGAGGAAACCCCACCCCGGTTTGCATGGTGTCTCACGATCTGATCACCGGAAAGATCCTCCGTGTTTGGCTCCATCAGGACGGGAGTGCGGGGGTCACCCGTTCCTGTCCGATCAGTGTAGATTACGATACTCTATACTTAACGTTCTCTGCCGGGGCAGAAGTGAGCTGCCACATAGCTCTAGGGTGGCCGATTCCGGAGCGTGTGGTGGACACCATGGCAGAGTTCCGGGTAATAACCAACGGCTTACCCGGAGTGGGAAAGTCAAACATCCTGACAGCCTGCAAGCTCTTTGGGGTGGAGACATCTACCACCGAAGAGTACAAGAAAATGATGCGAGATCGCATCCTTGCCGGCCCGCCGTACTCGGTGGCGGACCGGAAAGAAATCATGGATTATTGTCAGGAAGATGTCCGCATTCAGAGTGAGTTATACCTCAAAATGCGGGACTATCTCGATGGTGACAGAACACTCCTCCGGGGTGAGTACATGAAAGTCATGACTAAAATGCAGTACCGGGGCATTCCCTTGGACACTGAAGTCCTGGCGCTCATGGAAAAACACTTGGAAACACTGCAACAGCGCATGATCCACGAAGTCGATGCTGACTTTAACTGCTACGTTGGTAAGACTTTTAAGTTAGACCGGTTCGAGGACTATCTCGTTAAGCATGGAATCCTTACATGGCCCCGCACTCCGTCCGGAAGACTCAGTCTGGAAGACGGCGTCTTCAAGGACGCTGTTCAACTGCATAAGGAACTACAACCCCTGAGGGATCTGCGTTACCTCATAGGTACAATGCGATTAAATTCCCTTGTAGTTGGTGCAGATGGAAGGAACAGAGCATATCTCTACCCATTCGGTTCAACGACCGGCAGGTGCACGCCCGGTTCTTCCGAGTATATCTTTGGACCGGCTGTCTGGTTCCGATCACTGATTAAGCCGGGTCCGGGAAAGGCAATTTTATATGTGGACTATTGCCAGCAGGAGTTCGGGATAGCGGGTTTCCTGAGTGGCGATCAGAACATGATCGATGCCTACAAAACCGGCGATCCATACATGGCTTTTGCCGTACAGGCCGGCGCTGCCCCTAAGGGAGCAACAAAGAAAACCCACGGCGCAATCCGGGATCTCTACAAAACCTGCGTACTTGCATTGCAGTATGGAGCGGGAGCTCAGACATTAGCCAGCCGGTTGGATACCACGGTCGTAAATGCTCGGCACCTCATCTCCCAGCACCACCGGGTGTATAGTCAGTACTGGGCTTGGTCGGATGCCGTTTTAGATACCGCGCTGTTGACCAAGAAGATCAGTACACGGTTAGGATGGAGACTTCGAGTACACCCATCTGAATACAGCAAAAAGGCTAGGGATGGCAGGATTACCGAGGCCGGCAGGATAAACGAACGAAGCATCCGAAACTGGTCTTTGCAGAGTACCGGTGCGGATATGCTAAGGGTGGCACTTGTCTTTTTAGACCGGGAAGGTCTGGAAGTTATCGGCGCTGTCCACGACGCAACACTCATAGAATGCGATATCGAGGATGTCGAAGACGTCACCCGGCGTGCCGTTACCGCCATGGAGGATGCATCTACCGTCACGTTAGGAAAAGGCGCACGGATCTTTGCGGAATGTGAACAGTCCATTGTGTACCCGGACAGGTACCGGGACAAGCGTGACAAGGATACGGGTACTTTCGACCGGGTTCTCCGTATCTTAAACGAAATTGAAGGATGTGCGGCATAATGATCGGTAGAGGGTGGACAAAATATTGCGTCCATGTGAGTAAATCGAAAGACGCAGTATTGCATCTTATAAGGCGCAGAATTGCGTCTTTTAAAGACGCAGGTACCCTCCCCCTGCTGATCTTATTATCTTATAATGGGTCTCTTGATAGTAGACTGGCTCGTGCAGTAGGAGATGCCGAACTGTGCTGGTAGCTCCCGCCCATCCTACCCGCAGCTTCTCACAGAAGCCTATTGCGTTGTTTCTGAAAGGCCCCGTTCCACTTCCGTGGTTATCGATGGCACAACATGCCGGAGGTACTGCGTTGGGTGTTGGGGTATTTCTCTGGCACTTGAAAGGTATGACAGGTACTACAGAGAATTTGGTTGTCACTCGGAAGCGAGCAAAAGAAACCATGGGACTCGGGAGAGATGCCCTCTCCCGGGGACTCGACAGACTTGAGGCTGCCGAACTCATCACCACCACCCGAGGTCGGGGAAAGGCGATACGGGTAACGATACTACCGGCAAGTCCCACAGAATCAGACAGAACCGCGTTCACTCATGCAGGAATGCCCCCCCAAGGGATGTAGATCGATCCTGTGAGCAAAACTCTTCGGTTGTGGGTAAATGTGTGTAAGTTGCTGGATGGATCCCCGCGAACCGGCGCACCCTAGCCTCTAACAAGAAAAAACCGAATACGAATTGCCGGCAGGAGATATACCAAAAATAAAAGAAAATAGGTGAGTGTCTCCGCATAATGGGGGTAATGCGAAGACAAATGAGTACGCCTAACGGCGGCGGCTCACCATGGATCGCTGGATGCACGACATGATAGTCTCATCTCCGTCGTCATCCTCCGCGTCATCTGGCAGATCCTCCGTATCATCGAGATCCGGATCTGTATCGTACAGCCCCCGACTCTCATCTTCGTCGTCTTCCCCGTCACCATCATCGTTTTGACGACGTTTCTTCTTGACGATACTACGATCAGTGTCGCCGTTTTCCTTGCGACGGAGTTTGTTGATTCTGACAACCGGTTCATCATCTTCGTCGATGTCTTCGAGCTCCTCTTCGGGTTCCTCTTCGTCTTCGACGGGATGGACGCTTACGTTGCCGATCTTAAGCCGTGGGCTGCGATCCCCCGTGCCGGGTTCGATCATGCCGGTGATGTGGAATTCAAACTGCGATTCTTCATCCTCATCAGGAGTTCTGGTGAGTCTTTTGGTTGAAGTGTTAACACTCTTCATGGTATGTCACCGCTGACTATATGCACAGTGGTTCTATAAAAATGTTTGCTATTTTTACGACGTGAAAGACCCACTTAATGAACATCCCGCGGGCAAATGGGGTATAAAAAGTTTGTTAAGTGTGAAAAAAGAGAGAGTTCATGCGGATCGGGGATCCTATTAGAAGATCCTCGGGTCCCTCATGGTTTCTTCTGTTTCTTCCCGTGCGTCTGTTTCGTCCCCGGTGCTGCTGCTGCGACCGACCCGTCACCCTTCCATCCGTTGGTGCTTCCAGACTTTTTCTTCAAGGAGACCGAGTCTGAGATTTTATCGTAGGAATCCTGTATTCCCTCGTCAGTCACCTTGAACAGCTCGATGTTTTCTGGAGGAATCCCGAGTCCGATTGCAAATTGTTGTGACCGGCCATCCGAGCCGAGCCATATAAACTCCCAGTTGCTTTCGATTTTTTGCCGGACTAGGTCTCCGACAGTTACTAAGCCAAAATGTCGCGAGGCGTTCTCCTCGCCATCCGTCAGAACAACGACCAAAACCGTTCCCTCTTGCCGCTGCTCCATCTCTCTTATAGCCGTCCCGATGGCGTCCAGTAGGGCAGTATTCCCGTCTGGTTGATAGGTCTCTGGGGTAATGTTGGAGACCCGGCCAACCTGAACATTGTTCCACAGACGCTGGGCTTCGTCCGCAAAAAGATAGAGAGAGAAAAAGGTTGTCTCTGCTCCCGGTTCCTTTCGCTGTTTATCGAGGAATGCGTTGAACGCATCGATTGTACTCTGCCGGATCTCGCCCATTGATCCCGATCTGTCGAGAACGATGACGACGTGTAGCGCTGTGTCTTGATTTTTACCTGCAATGGTTTCTGCCATAGTTGATCCTCCTTCTCCGGTATTGCCGCTGACTTTTCTTAGGCTCTGGTGGAACGAGTACGCCAACATCGTTGATAAACGCCGTAAGCATGTCCAGAGCCTTCTCTTTCACACTGTCACTTGCGCCGCCGGTCAGTAAGCGCGTGACTTGTTCGAGCCTAGACTCCCCGAGCCGGGATATAGTGTAGGTTTCCTGACGGTTGATTTCGGATCTACGGGGCTTCGCGATGTTCTCCCGGAACATTTCAAGGGTTTTCGTGGGCTGTGCGTCTAGCAGTGCCGTGAAGACGGCCGACTTGATGTTCGAATCCTCGGACTCGTTGGCGTACAGATTCTCGAACAGTTCGATAACCTTCTTATCCCCTGCGGTGAACCCTGCAAGAATCTGAACACCATAAAGGCGAACCTCCTGATACGGGCTGCCGAGCATGCCCATGGCTGGATCGATTACGAGTTGTCCACGAGCCCGGAGAACTTCAACAAGATAGTTTGGGAAAGCTTCCTGCGGATCCGTGTTCAGATACCCGAAGAGGCGCATCCCGCTCGTTGGTGCTCTCGGTAGTTCAAATGGATTCTGTTCAGCCAACCGACCCTCATGGTGGTCTTTGAGAAAGTTGGTCAGTTCTGCGATGATAATCCCGTCTGCCTCCCGATCCAAGTGATAAAGCGCCCGATTTACCCTGTCGATTGCCTCGGATAATGACGTATATTCATCATGACCTCCATCGTCTACATCTTCATCCAAAGTGCTGAAACGTCGCTCTTGGTAGTGCCACAAGGCACTGATAAGCTGCTTCGTACATTCGGGATCCCGGAGATCCCCGAGTGCATCAATAACCCCGAATGTCAGCAGACCCGGGACATGATCGTCATCGTCTACAAGTGCTTTCAGTACGCTGATAAGCACCGGCGTCGCAGTCCGGTCGCCGATAAACCCCAGCGCCCGGGTCGCAAAGAACACCTGATCATGCCCGATGTCAGAGAGAGCACAGGTTTGGGGGATCCTCTCCACGATTGTTGTCAGATGGGGTACCGACGCCTTCAGTTTGAGTTGGCCGGCAGCGATGATCGCCTCCTGAACTACTGCCGGATCGGAATCTGCCAGTGCATGGACTACCGAATTCTCGACGTTATCACTGAAAAATCGTATCCTGCCCAGAGCCCGAACCGCAAACTTGCGGACATCCGGTGATTCGTCGTCAAGAACTTCGAGTAAGGCGGGGATCTCCTGACGGAGTCCGACGTACCCAATGATCTGGGCCGCTGCACTCCGGATTTTTTCATCCGTTGACGACAACGCGTCCGTCAGTTCCATGAGGGCAAATGTCCCCAGTGCGACAAAAATCTTGTAGATTTCGTGCACGATCTCCAGCTGCTCTGATCGTGACCTGTTGTCACAACCTATCTCCGAAAATACCCGAATCAGGCTCCGGAAATGACTTACGTCCCTGCTTCTCGATATCTCACGAATTCCTCGCAACTTCATAGAGGTGGACGGATCCTTCAAGTCCGACTCTACGAAATCCTCCCGTTGCGGGGGTTGTATTTTCTTCGTTCCCATGTTATCACTTCCCTTAACAAGATTTGTCGATCATATGGTTATCAACAAATCCCATTACTTATGATATAAATCATAAGTATAAAATGATGTGGGAAGATGGCCGGCTAGGTGAACTGAGGAAAAATATGTTCTATTTCTTGGTGCGTGAGGAAGGATAATCCTCATACGCCTTCTGGATGAGAAGACCGAGAGAGGTTCGTTTGACCGTCTTGGACTGCCGATTTCTTTCCCTAACGAGGAATCCACGGTCTTCGAGGATTTTTAGTTGCGCGCTCAGGTTGCTGTCCTCGATTCCATCGGTTTTAAAGAGTTTTTTAAGTTTCGTTTTCAGGGATTCGGTATTTTCAGCGCCGGAATCGCCCAGAGCCCTCAGTATCTGGTATCTCTTCGTGGCTATCCGACAGAACGGGACGAGAGGGACGGTAACCGGAGTGTCATTTCCAGCGGTCGTGATCACCCGGCTCTTGGTGATTGATCCCACTATACCCGCAGCGACCGTGAATGTAAAAATGGACGAGTCGGTGATGTTGATAGTTATGGCGTGCCCTTGTTTTTTCTCCGCTGTCACGAAATCGTAGATCGCCAAGGCACAACCGGCGACATCAGAGATATTGACGCCTTCAACGACAACTTCTGTACAGTATTTCGCGATCTCGTTGCGCAGGTGCTTGAATTCGCGTTTCCTGTCATCCGGGATCACCATAACTATTTTCTTCAACGAACCGGAGTTCTGGGAAGTACGGAATGCTTCGTGCACCCGGGAAACATCTCCGGCGAAAATAACGTGGGTACTATCGTGGGTCTGTCC
>Ga0326728_10026036_pt1 | contig 10402 bp, 8 predicted proteins | sample MB3enrmetagenome_FD_207602 | JGI IMG/M metagenome (GOLD analysis project Ga0326728, IMG submission 207602) | Lab enriched peat soil microbial communities from McLean, Ithaca, NY, United States - MB31MN | ecosystem: Environmental > Terrestrial > Soil > Wetlands > Peat | place: USA: New York... | reverse complement strand
CTGGCTCCTGTAGTCTGGCGCTCCGCTCGGCGTCGGCCGACCTAGCGGCCGTCGCGGGCCACGGAGCGCCGGCGGGCGCCGCGCCCGTTGCCACGACCGTGCCGTGCTTATTGTCGTGTCTTGATGGCGGCCGGAAAATCAAAACCCCGCTGCAACTGCCTAACGATTGATAACAGATGGGAAAATCAAGACGCGATCGCGGCTTGATCAAAGGCTCTCTTGCTGTGCCGCGCGGGCGCGGGGCACGCGTTTAGGCAGTCAGTACGACCGGATCGAATCAAAGACTGCAACATACTGACGATAAATAACAAAATCAAAAGACTTGGCCCAAGATCAAAAGCCGAATCAAATCCTCGCGCAATTCACCGCACGAAAGCCTATGCCGACGTTTGGACGTCGAAACGGCGCGGGGACGCCGTCGTCGGGCGGCGTCCCGGCCTTTCAGGAGTGACGCCCGCGACGCGCCCGGAGACGCCCCTTGCCGTCGCATCCCGGCGGGCTCTCCGATGCGGCCGCGTCCCGGCGCGCCGGCGCCGTCGTCAACCTCCGATCTCCCTCCGTCCGGCAGAAGGGCGTCCCGGCGCAGCGACGCCGCCGACTGCCGCCGGCGTCTCAGTCCATCGGGAGCGGTGGCCGGCGACCGATCCGCTCTGCCGGCCGACGACGCGCCCGCTACTGCTAACCTGGCGTTCCTGTCGATCCACGCGTCCGTCGCGCCGGCGCCGTCGCCGACCTTCGACGTTTCCCCCGTCACGTGGTGAAGGCGCCCAGCGCGGCGACGTGGCTATCGGCGGCCGAGTCTTGCCTCGTCAGGAGCGACGACCGGCGACCGATGCGCCCTACCGGCCGGCGACGCCCCCGCCATTGCTTCCTTGGGCGTCCCCGCAGATCCACGCGTCCGGCGCGGCGGCTCCGTCGCCGACCTTCGACGTTCCGCGTCCGGCGTTGGAGGCACGCCGGCGCGACGACGCCGGTCGGCGGCCGGCGTCCACGATTCGCTCGGAGCCACGGCCAGCCCCCAGATCTGCCTTGCCACAAGGGGAACCGCCTTTGCCGGCCTCACCTCATCGCCAGCCCGGCTTGCGCCGTCCCAATGGGAGGGGTCGCAAACCCCGCAGAACCACGCCACGCCTCGGATCCTGCCCCGTCGCCGCCCCCCGTTTACGTCGGCGCTGTAGCCGACGCCCTCGAGGTCAGGAGTCTCTGCGCAGATGAGCCACTACCTCCCAGGGGGCCCCATCACCCATTACAGAGTCTGAACACCCCAATTAGTTCCTATTTTGTTCACTGGCGATTCGGAAACTCGACCATCACCGCATGGGCAGTGCTGAGCGGTATTCCGGCCGTCGCCGCAGCCGCCCGAAGCGAGAGGCCTCCAGACATCAATTTGCGCAGCCTGAAGGAGACTTCCATACGGGCCTGCCGCCGCGCCTCTTGCGAGACAACGCCCTGTCGGGCGCGGCAGCGTTGCTGGGACCGCCGCCGGCGCGCCTTCTTGGTTTCGACAGGCGCAACATGGACGAGGCCGAGCGCTTCGGCCTCGGCCGCGGTGACCGCGAGCTTCTCTGCGACGGTCTCGCCGCGGATCTTGTATCGGGGGTCCCGTCGGCGACTGGTCGACTTAATCTTCTCGGGGCGAGCCGCCCTCTGAGAGCGACTGACGACCGTACAGACCGCAGAGCGGACGCGCTCCCGACTCCAGCCCGTAATCGCTCGACCGACGTCGGTTAGTTTGCTCAGCAGTTGATCAGCGGGCGTCAACCATGCTTCGCATATCGCGAGCGTGAACAGGAAGAGGTCACGCATTCCCGCGGCCACGAATTGGTCGCCGTAACGATGAACCCGTAAGGCATGAATTTCGTCGCGAACCTCGATCCAGTAGCGATGCACTGCGAATTGAGCACAGGCCGACTTCGTGTCCCTCTCTTCCGACGTCCGCGTTGCAACGACCCGCCGTCTCGATTCGTCGCGCTGCCGGCGCCGCTTGCGCACCTGACCACGCGTTAACGGCAGTACTTCCCGCGCGAAGTCTTCAAAATCCCAGCGAACGACCGAGGACGCATCATTTGGGTAAATCGCACGCACCGGGACGCCCCGATTGAGCGAGCCGACGACCCGAAAGACCTTGGTCGGCGTCGTCCCGCTGCGATCAACGCCGAGGCCACTGAGCGCGTCGTGGAGGCTGGCCTGAATTCGCTTCCAACGCGGCAATGCGTCGGCCGGCACAGGAGTATGCAGCCAAACGCACAATAAGCCGCGCCCTGAGGACAGCACCACGCTCGGCGATGGCAAGCGGCCGTCCTTGAGCCGCATTTGCACCTCCATGAGAACTTGCTCGGGCGACCACGCGGCGCGCCGCGTCTTGTAGTAGTCGAGGTCAACCCAGCAGCACCCTAACTCCGCAAGAAGCTCCTCGCTGTTGGTTGCGCCGAGATATCGCGACATCGTGACATACCGATCGGACCAGCCGTCGGCGAATGTACTTCCCACGTGCGGGATCTCGCTGGCGCGGACGCGGTCCCGGTGCCAGCGTGGCTCGTCTAAGCCTTCGACTCGAACTGTGCAGCAGAGGAACGCCCAGCCCCGGGAGGTCGGCGGATGGAGCAACCGAAGATACTGCGCGCTGGTGATCGGACCCGCTGCTCTCGCCGCGGCCGGAGCGGCGTCGCTGGACCACACGACGCGTGGCCGGGCAGCGGTCGATTCAAACTCCTGCTGAGGCTGTTGTGTATCCTCAGCGTTTAATTTGAAATTCGTAGGATCTGCTTCAGGTACAAGACGGCTTAGACTGGCGGTGGTGCGCGCGTGGCGCGTCACACGACCTCACTCTGGCAATTCTGCTGGCTAAGCCTACGCATTGCGGCCGCCTCGCGGGAGTGACGGCACGATGTAATACGCAGAAGAAAAATGCAATCCTATAGGGGTAATAAGACAATCACGTATTCATTATGACGATTGTCGACGTCCGATAAGTGTCACTTATCGGACGTAGACCTACTCTATATGCAAATTCATGAACTCCATCGAACCATACACGTTTCTATATGCTGCCTTTTGTGGTAGTACATGGATCAAGTGTGTCGCCCGGCCTTAAGCGCCCGGGCGACACAACAGTTGACGGATGGACAACCACGTGAGGGGCCCATGACCAGGCACAAATTCGAGCGCGGTGACCTAGCGGAATTGCCCAGTGGGGTCAGGCTTTTGGTGTATCACCAGGACCGGTTTTGTCGCGACCGTACGCCCTGCTACACGATGGTTCACGACATGGATTGCTGCGAAGAGCAGCAAATCGACGGCGTTCCAGAAGAGGGAATGACGCTGGTGAGGGCAGCGCCTCGCGTCGTCGTCGAAAGGTAGGCGATCTCAAGACACCTCGGCTTGCAGCATGCCCACCTTCGAAGCCGTCGTCGGCGAAATTGATCTCACGCCCGAGGCGCCAGTGATCGCGCCGCGCCTACTGACGCGCTCGCAAGCCGCACAATACTGTGGCCTCTCGCCCGAGGGCTTTTCTGCATGGGTGGGATCTGGGAGAATGCCGCCACCAATCCGGGGGACAAGGCGTTGGGATCGTGCAGCGATTGACATCGTGCTCGACCAATTAAGTGGCGTAATGCGGGCCGAAAGTCCGCCTGTGAACGTGTTCGACGAATGGAAGGCTATGCGTAATGCGCGTCCGCCTCAGAGGAATCAAGAGCACTAAGAAGCGGCTGGCCGACGGCACAGTGAAGATTTTCCACTACCTGCGGGAGACCGGGGCGCCCATCTCCGGCGAACCCGGCACTCCCGCGTTCATGGCGTCGTACAACGCGGCCGTCGCGGCCACCCGCGAGCCGACCAGCGGACGTTTCGTCGAGCTAATTGCGGCATTCAGGGCGTCGTCCGACTTCACGGGTCTCGCGCCGAAGACGCAGTGCGACTACCGTCGATATATTCGCGCAATTGAGTCCGACTTCGGCGACCTACCGATAGCAGCGCTCTCCGACCCGAGAATTCGGGCCGAGTTCATGGAATGGCGAGATGTTTTGGCGAAAACGCCCCGAGCGGCTGACTACGCCTGGACCGTCCTGGCTCGCATTCTGAGTTGGGCCAAGAATCGCAACTTGGTCGCCGTCAACCCATGCGAGAAGGGCGGCCGCATCTACGCCGGCGGCCAGCGGGCCGATATCGTGTGGAAGCCGGACGATATTCGGGCATTCTGTGAACATGCCTCCCCAGCCGTCTTCGCCGTTGTGATGCTCGCTCTATGGACTGGCCAGCGACAGGGCGACCTTCTTCGCCTGGCTTGGAGTGCATATGACGGCAAGTTTATCCGGTTACGCCAAGCGAAGACCGGCAAACGCGTCAGCATCCCAGTCGGCCAAACCCTGGGCCAGTTTCTCAATTCGATTGAGAAGAAGGCCGTGACCATGTTGGTCAATTCGAAAAGTCGACCCTGGACCAGTGACGGGTTTCGGTCGTCTTTTTTCGCAGCCTGCGACGCCGCCGGCATCAGGGGCCTGCATTTTCATGATCTGCGCGGCACGGCGGTGACGCGCCTAGCGCTGTCGGGATGTTCAGTGGCCGAGATCGCGGCGATCACCGGGCACTCGCTGAAAGACGTCAGTGCGCTGTTGGAGGCGCACTATCTCGGCGGCCGCCTGGAGCTGGCCGAACAGGCAGCGCTGAAGCTTGAAGAGCGATGGGGGGAGAACAAAACCGCTTCAAAATTGGCAACCAAGTGACAACCGCGGCTCAGTGTTTCAGTCTGTTCCGACTGCTGGGACTGAATCTGTAATTGATTTCAACGCTTTCGATGGTGGGCGCACAAGGGCTCGAACCTTGGACCCGCTGATTAAGAGTCAGCTGCTCTACCAACTGAGCTATGCGCCCATCGAAATCGCCGGAGCGGGGCCCCACGCGAGGCCCGGCATGTAGCAAAGGCGCGCCGGCCTGTCCAGCGCCGAAATCGCCGCGGAGCGCTGTCAGTTCCGCGACTTGTCGACCAGCTTGTTCTTGCCGATCCACGGCATCATCGCGCGCAGCTTCTCGCCGACCGCCTCGATCTGGTGCGCGTTGTTGCGCGCCCGAATCGCCTTGAACGAGGTCTGGTTGACCTTGTTCTCGAGCATCCAGTCGCGGGTGAACTTGCCCGACTGGATGTCGGCGAGCACGCGCTTCATTTCCGCCTTGGTCTCGGGCGTGATGATGCGCGGCCCGGAGACGTATTCGCCGTACTCGGCGGTGTTGGAGATCGAGTAGTTCATGTTGGCGATGCCGCCCTCGTAAATGAGGTCGACGATCAGCTTCACTTCGTGCAGGCACTCGAAATAGGCCATTTCCGGCGCGTAGCCGGCTTCCACCAGCGTCTCGAAGCCGTTGCGGATCAGCTCGACGAGGCCGCCGCACAGCACGACCTGCTCGCCGAACAAGTCAGTCTCGCATTCCTCGCGGAAGGTCGTCTCGATGATGCCGGCGCGGCCGCCGCCGATCGCGCTGGCGTAGGAGAGGCCGAGGTCATGCGCGTTGCCGCTCGCGTCCTGGTGGATCGCGATCAGGCACGGCACGCCGCCGCCCCGCTTGTACTCGGAGCGCACGGTGTGGCCCGGTCCCTTCGGCGCGACCATCAGCACGTCGAGATCGGAGCGCGGCTCGATCAGGTTGAAATGGACGTTGAGGCCATGGGCGAACATCAGCGCCGCGCCGTTTTTCATGTTCGGGCCGAGCAGGTCGCGGTAAATGTCGGCCTGCAGCTCGTCGGGCGTCAGCATCATCACCACGTCGGCCCATTTGGCGGCCTCCGGCACGCTCTGGACCTTGATGCCTTCCGCTTCGGCCTTCTTGGCGCTGGCGGAGCCGGCGCGCAGCGCGACCGCGATCTCCTTCACGCCGCTGTCGCGCAGGTTGAGCAGGTGGGCGTGGCCTTGGCTGCCATAGCCGACCACCGCGACCTTCTTGCCCTTGATCAGGTTGAGGTCGGCGTCGCGATCGTAATACACGCGCATGGAATGTCCTTCACTGGCGTTTCACAGCGGCTTCGCATAGGGAGCGGTCGGGCAGCCGAGCGCCGGGCCGGTCCCGGCTTTCTAGTGAAAGCGCCAGCGCCGATCAAGGTCGGGCGCGCCAAAACCCCGGGGTCCTTTGACCCACGGCCAAATCGGCGTTACGCTCGCCGCAAGAAGTCGATCGAGGGCGCAAAACCCCAATAAACCCATAATAGACCTCGGAGGAAACGTCATGTGGCTAATTGCCGCACTCTGCTGGGTCTTCACCGCCCCCGCCTTGGCCGGGGCGCTGGTCGTCGCCGTGCTCGCGACGCCGCAGCTCGCCGCCCAATCCGAGCTGTGGATCCCCATCGCCGCGCTGCTCGGCGCCCTCTACGGCGTGCCGGCCGCCCGCTGCGTCGCCCGCTTCGTCGAGGCGCCCGCGGCGCCGGAAGCCGCGGCGCTGCGCTGGGGTTGGGGCCTCGCCGCAGCGCGCCGTCCGGCGGCGCGACCCTTGGCCGCACGCCGCGCGCCCCCCGCGGCTTTTTGACTAGAGTCAAATTCGCCGTCGCCGCAGCTTCCCAATCTTGCATTCGAGCAATGCAAGGGAGGGGTCCAACATGTGGCGAGTCGCTGCGCTCTTTTTCGTCTTCATCGCGCCGGTTCTCGCCGGCGTTCTCGTCCTGGCCGTGCTGATGTGCCCGGCGGCGCAAGTCGACGCCGGCAAATGGATCGCCTCGGCGGCGATCGCCGGCGCGGCGATCGCCGTCCCGGTCGCCTGGATGATCGCCAGATCCTTCGCCGGCAAGACCGCCTGAGGCGGCGGGCCGCCCGCCCCCTCTGCTCTCTCGCAATCGCCTCGGCGACCAAGCGCGTCGACGCGCGCAAAGCGCGCGCGATCGCTGGATTGTGTCGCGAAAAAAACCGCTTTGCCCCAGCATCGCCAACATTTTCCGATCTGTGTCGCGCGCGAATGCTCCGCGGCTTGAGGCGGGGGCCGATAGCCGATACCAAGGCGTCGCCGCGGCGGCGGCCGCTTCCGATGCGCGCGAGGGAATCGACAATGACGCTGTCAGCGAGTGTGACGACCCCGATCCGCGTCGCCGCGCTCGTTGGCGCGCTGGCGCTGATGGCGGGCGCCGCGGCGGCGGGGCCGTCGCTGGTCGTCGACGTCGACAGCGGCCAGACGCTGAGCGAGCAAGACGCGACCCAGCCCTGGTATCCCGCCTCGCTGACCAAGCTGGTGACCACCTATGTCGCGCTGCAGGCGGTGCGCGACGGGCGCCTCACGCTCGACACGCCGCTGACGATGTCGGCGCACGCCGCGAGCATGCCGGCGTCCAAGATGGGCTTTCGCCCCGGGACCGAAGTCACGCTCGACAACGCCCTCAAGATGCTGATGGTCAAGTCCCCCAACGACGTCGCGGTGATGATTGCCGAGAGCGTCTCCGGCTCGGTCGAAGCCTTCGCCGACGAAATGAACGCGACCGCGCGCAAGCTCGGCATGCGCGAATCGCATTTCGTCAATCCCAACGGCCTGCACGACCCTGCCCATGTTTCTTCCGCTCGCGACATGGCGATCGTCGCCCGCGCGCTGTTGCGCGATTTTCCCCAGCAGCGCGACCTCTATGGCATCGGCGCGCTGCAGCTCGGCGACGAGATCATCCTCAATCACAACGGCTTGCTCGGACGCTATCCCGGCGCCGACGGGATGAAGACCGGCTTCACCTGTCCGGCCGGCTTCAACGTCGTGGCGACCGCGACCCGTAGCGGGCGGCGACTGATCGTCGTCGTGCTCGGCGCGCCCTCGCCGCTCGAGCGCACGCTGGAGGCGGGGCGCCTGTTCGACGAAGGCTTCGCCAAATGGGGCGGCGGCGAAGGGCCGCCGGAGAGCCTGCCGGATTCGGCCGCGCGCAGCGCGCCGGACATGCGCGCCGAGATCTGTTCGCGGCGCAATCGCGCCGCGGTGCTCGCCGCCGAGGAAGAGAACGCGGGCTCGGCGACGAACGCTTCCGGGCGGGGCGCTCCCTATTCCCTGTTCATGCAGGCGCCGGCGCAGATGACGATCGAAGACGCGACCAAGCCGGTCCATTTCGATCCCGAGCCGATCTTCGTCGGCCCCAAGCCGGGTTGGACGGGGCCGGTGCTCGCCGCGAAGCCGACGGGCAAAGACGACAGCGAAGCAGCCGTCGACACAGCGCGCGCCTACGCCGCCGACAAGCCGCCGTTGGCCGAAGGCGCCGACGCCGGGAGCGCGCCGGCGGCGCTGAAGGGCGCGTTGCGGCCGGTGAAGCTCGCTCCGCTCGCGGCGCGGCCGCACAAGCCGGTCGTCGCCAAAGCGCTGCGCCGGCAGACGGTCGCCGCCAAGGCGAACCAGACGGTCGCCGCCAAGGCGAAAAAGCCGCCCGCCGATGCCCCGCTTCCGCCCGCGCAATGAGGTCTTTGCGGCCGGTCACGGTGGCGTGAAAAATGCCTTCGTTTTGCCCGTTTGTGGTCAATTCGACGCCGCATCAGGCGAGCAAAAAGATAGCGAGCCGCGATGGTTCGGTTCGGCGCCGCGCTCGGTGTATTTGCCCCCCAGCCCCCGAGCGGCGATCCGAACCTTGAAATTGCCACGCAGGCTGGCGGATCGGCGGGCCCCCTCCCAGCCGATCCGCCTTTTTTTTTGTGCTTCGCGCAGCGTCGCCAAAGGCGCCTTGAAAGCGCAGAAAATCTTCGCGATATGAGCGTCGCCGGCGGGCGACCGCGTTCGCCCCGGCCCGTTTCACGATCGACGAGGCGAAATTGACAAGCGACGCGCATGTTTCCGCCGGCCAGGAGGCCAAGTCCCAGAATTTCGAGGCCGACGTCGCCCGCCTGCTGCAGTTGATGGTCCATTCGGTCTATTCGGACCGCGACATCTTCGTGCGCGAGCTCGTCTCCAACGCCGCCGACGCCTGCGAGAAGCTGCGCTACGAGGCGATCGCCAAGCCGGAGCTCATCGAGTCGGGCGAACCATTCCGCATCGAGATCGCGCTCGACCCCGAGCGAAAGACGATCGCCTTTTGCGACAACGGCGTCGGCATGACGCGCGCCGAGCTCGTCGATGCGCTCGGCACCATCGCCCGCTCCGGCACGCGCGCCTTCCTCGATCGGCTCGCGGTCGAAGACGCCGGCAAGGAGGCGGCCAATCTCATCGGCCAATTCGGCATCGGCTTCTATTCGTCGTTCATGGTCGCCGACGAGGTCGTCGTCGAGTCCCGCCGCGCCGGGACGGAGCAAGCGTGGCGCTGGTCGTCGGACGGCAAGGGCGTTTTCTCCGTCGCGCCGCTGCCGCTCGCCGAAGCGCCGCTGCGCGGCGCGCGGGTGATCCTCCATCTCAACGAGGCGGCGCACGACTATATCGAGCCCCACCGCCTCGAGCGCATCGTGCGCGAACATTCGGGCGCCGTCGCCGTGCCGATCGACCTCGTCGACAAGCCTGGCGCCGAGCCGCGTCGGGTCGCCGACGGCGCGGCGATCTGGGCCAAGCCGAAGAACGAGATCAAGCCGGAAGAGTACGCCGAGTTCTATCGCAGCCTGTCGGGCCAGTTCGACGAGCCGGCGCTGACCGTCCACTGGCGCGCCGAGGGGCGGCACGAGTATTCGGCGCTCGCGTTCGTGCCCGGCTCGCGGCCGTTCGACCTGTTCGATCCGGCGCGCAAGAGCCGCAACAAGCTCTACGTTCGCCGCGTGCTGATCACCCAGGACGCCGACCTGCTGCCCGGCTGGCTGCGCTTCTTCCGGCTGGTCGTCGACAGCGCCGACCTGCCGCTCAACGTCTCGCGCGAGATGATCCAGCAGAGCGCGGTGTTCGCCGCGATCCGCAAGGGCGTGACCAACCGCGCCGTGCAGGAGCTGACCAAGCTCGCTGAAAGCGAGCCGGAGCGCTACGCCAAGATCTGGGAGCACTTCGGCGCGGTGCTCAAGGAAGGCCTGTACGAGGACCCCGAGCGGCGCGACGCGCTGTTCAAGCTCGCGCGCTTCGCCAGCACGACCCATCCCGCCGGCGATCGCACGCTGGCTGATTACGTCGCCGCGCTGCGCGAGAATCAGACCGCGATCTATTACCTGACCGGCGAGGACGCCAAGCGGCTCGCCGCCAGCCCGCAGCTCGAGGGCTTCCGCGCGCGCGACGTCGAAGTGCTTCTGCTCGCCGATCCGGTCGACGCCTTCTGGGTGTCGAGCGCGGTCGGCTTCGAAGGAAAGCCGTTCAAGTCGGTCAGCCAGGGCGCCGCCGACATCGGGGCGATCGCGCTCAAGGATGGCGCGCCGGCGCCCGCCGAGGCCTCGCGCGAAGTCGCGACCCTGATCGCCTTCTTCAAGCAGACGCTCGAAAGCGAGATCGCCGAAGCGCGCGCCTCGGAACGGCTGACCGACAGCCTCGCCTGCCTGGTCGCGCCGCACTTCGCCCCCGACCG
>Ga0326728_10026034_pt1 | contig 10402 bp, 5 predicted proteins | sample MB3enrmetagenome_FD_207602 | JGI IMG/M metagenome (GOLD analysis project Ga0326728, IMG submission 207602) | Lab enriched peat soil microbial communities from McLean, Ithaca, NY, United States - MB31MN | ecosystem: Environmental > Terrestrial > Soil > Wetlands > Peat | place: USA: New York... | reverse complement strand
TCTGGGCGATTTCCACGGTGGCGGCCTGGAGTTGCGCGGGCGTCGCTTTGGGATGATCGTACATCCAGTGCCACACACCCATGTCCACCAGTCCTACCCCGCTGATTTCGTAGGCGGCCCAAAAATCGTTCAGAGTTTTCAGCGACTCGCTCTTGGCATCGGGTGCGGCGAGGCCGAGGAGCTCCAGATCGCGCCCCTGAAAAACAAAGGCCAAGGCTTCCGTGAAGGCGTTATTGGGGACGCCTTTGAGCAAAGTGTAGTCAATCTCGTTCAGAGAGAAAGTCTGTTCCACATTGTGGCCCATCTCGTGGATGGCGATGTTGTAGCCCTTGTAGTTCATCCCGGTCTTTTCCACCCGCGTGCGCAGGTGCGCCTTTTCACTTCGCATCTCCGCGCCCATGGCGTGCCCCGAGCCTCGCGCGGGGTCCACAATGATGTTGTTCGCCAAGAACTGCGCTTTTTCGTGCGTGAAACCCAGCTTGACCAGCAGATTGGGAATGTCCTTCTGATAAGCCTCCGCCGTCGGATATTTTCTTGCCACGATGGCATCAAGCTGCGCTTCGGTGTAAGCGCCGCGCGGCCGGAAACCGTCATACCAGATGTCGAATGGCTCCAGCGGGCGGCCCAGGCGCGACTGGATGAGCTTTGCCACCTTCGGCACAAGCGGCGACGCCAGGACCTGCTCGAACATTGTTTCCACGCGCTTTTCCGGGATCTCGCGGTCTTCGTCAAAACGCCGCGCAATGAATGTGGGAGCAGTCGGCGAATAGGGGTCCGCCTTCTTGACCGCTGCGAAATCCTCGAGCAGCATCGCATAACGCGTGTTCGGTTCGGGAGCATTGCTCACCGGTAATCCTGGGGGTGCGGGAGAATCGGAATCCTTCTCCGCGGCGGGCTTGACCTCATTCGTGCGTGGATTCCAGTCCACATTGGGATTGTTCACCACCACCTGCGGAATCGTCTGCCGGACAATGTGCTCCATCACCTGCTGGATCATGCGCTGCTTGCGAAGGCCATTCTGGGGATCCGCGTAGTCGGCCTTAATCTCGTCGCGCAGATTCCAGTGGCTCAGAAGGCGAAGCTTCGGCGGAAATGGCCGCTCGCCATTTTGATCGAGCAGATGGTGCATCCAGATGTTGTATTGCGCGATGTACTCGGCGCTATCGCTGCTCGCTTGCGCAATGGCCAGGTTGACGTCAGCCGGAATGCGCTTGGAGAATTCTTGCGCCAGCCGCACTTCGGCCCATTGGCGGCGCGTCCACTTTGGGCCTTGCGTCAGGCGCTCCTCAAGGGTGGTTAGAGGGAAATTCAAAAGCACAACAAAGGCGACCTTGTTCGCGAAAAAGTCGTCGAGCACATGCGCTGCAGGATCGTAAGCCGCGAAGATGCCGTCCAACGGGAGCATGGGACCAAGGTCCAGATCGGCTTGCTGCCGAAATTCCCGGTTAATCTCGTGCATGTGGCCGTTCAACTGCTCAAGCAGCCGTTCGTAGCGGTTGAACATGGCATCGAGCGTAGCTGGATCGCCGGCGAAATTCGTGCGGACAAACTCCTCGAACGCGGCGGCATCGCCATCCTGCACGCGCCAGTACTCGGACATCTGAAGAAGTCCCCGCTGGATTCGCGGTTGCTCCGGCTTGCCATATTTTGCGGTAAGCTCTGCCTCCAACTCTGTAGCGGAGCCTTTCATCCAGTCGGGCGCTCTTTGAATCGTGGCGATTTCAGACACGGACGACTCCTGGGGATGGATTGGCGTTGCCATTAAACAGCAGACAGCAAATGTAAGATAGACAGTACGCAAGGCAGTACCTCCTCGCCGTTGATTTCCTGGTGGCAATTCACTGCAGACGGGCATTGGGCCGGGGTATGCACGGTGGTTTCGATGGCCATTCGGATTCTACCTCAGATTGCGTCTCGCGCTTGGCTGGCCATCGGTGGGTTGTCTCTCTCGCGGCAAGGTCATACAATCACGACTTGTGCTGGAACAGCACATGAGACTCATCCCCAGTGACTCCGCGACGTTTCTTCGCTCTTGCGGCGGCCACCAATAGGACGAAAAACGTGAGCAAACAGATTTTTGGCAAGCTGCCGGAAGGCCAGGAAGTCGATCTTTACACACTGAAATCCGAGAAACTGGAAGCCCAGATCAGCTCTTATGGCGCCGCAATCATTGTGCTGCGCACACCGGACCGTCGCGGTAACTCGGAAGACATCGTCATTGGACCCCAGGATCTTTCCAGCCATGTCGCGAACCAGCGCTCCAAGGGACCAATTTTCTTTGGCGCACTGATTGGGCGCTACGCGAATCGTATCGCGCACGGGAAATTCTCGCTCGACGGTAAGACCTACACCCTGCCGAAAAATGACGGCGAAAATTCGCTCCACGGGGGTCCGGGCGGGTTTCACAATGTAGTGTGGCAATCGGAGCCGATCCCAAACGGCGTTGCCTTCCGGTATCTGAGCAAGGATGGGGAGGAAGGGTATCCGGGAAATCTCTCTGTGACGGCACGCTACACCGTAACCGGCGCGGACTTGAAAATCGAGTATCAAGCCACGACCGACAAGCCCACGGTCCTGAATCTGACCAATCATGCGTACTTCAACATGGCCGGGGCGGGACGTGGCACGGTGCTGGCTCACCAATTGAAGCTGTTTGCCTCGCGCTTCACCCCGGGAGACGCTTATCTGATGCCCACCGGTGAGATTCGCTCCGTTGCCGGGACGCCCCTGGACTTCCGGAATTCCACGACGGTTGGCGACCGAATTAATTCCGGCGACGAGCAAATTCGCCTGGCCCACGGATATGACCACAACTTCGTGATCGACGAGCAAGGGGTCAAGCTCAAGCAGGCGGCGGAGATGTACGAGCCGGGCACTGGGCGTGTGATGGAAGTCTGGACCACCGAGCCCGCGATCCAGTTCTACACCGGCAATTTTCTGGATGGCACCTTCAAGGGGAAGAACGGCGTTGCCTACGGCAAACGGGAGGGATTCTGCCTGGAAACGCAGCACTATCCCGATTCTCCCAATCACCCGGAATTTCCCTCGACCGTGTTGCGCCCGGGAGAATCCTTCCGTTCGGAAACGATCTACCGATTTTTCGGCCGGTAACGAAGGAGAACTCCAATCCGGGGGAACGGTGTACGTGTTGAATACGAGATTTGTCTTGCGGGCATCGCGAGCGTTGCATGCCAAGTGGCCGGTGGCCACCAGTGAATAGAATCAGCGAGGAGCCTTGAGCGTATGAACAACAAGCATGCGAAGCGGTTGACCCAGAACAATTTCACGTTGGGGATTGCCATGCTCGGCCTGTTGCTGGCGGTCGCGAGCAATGTCGCCGCACAGTCCAAGCCCGCAGCGAAAGAACCATTCCGCCCGGACCAGATGGACACGGTGTTGTACGGCGCGGCCTACTACCCCGAATACATGCCCTACGAGCGCACGGACGAGGACATCGCGCTGATGAAGAAAGCAGGCATCAGCGTGGTGCGCATCGGAGAGTCCACCTGGGGATTGTGGGAACCGGAGGACGGCAGATTCGAGTATGCGTGGATGGACCACGTGGTCGAAAGGCTGCACGCGGCGGGAATCCGAATCATCATGGGGACGCCCACGTATTCCATTCCTGCATGGCTATATAAGGAGCATCCGGAAATTGTCGTGACGCGTCTGGACGGGCAGTACATCTATTACGGGATGCGCCAGAACACGGACCTGATGAATCCCGCGTACCGCTTCTATTGCGAGCGCGTCATCCGCAAAATCATGGAACATTACAAGGATAATCCCGCCATCATCGGCTATCAGATTGACAACGAAACCTCCTCCGCCGGCGCGGCCAACAAGGATGTCCAGGAAGGATTTCGCAATTACTTGAAAACAAAGTTTAAGACCACGGATGAATTGAATCGAGTTTGGGGGCTGAACTACTGGGGGCAGCGCCTGAATGACTGGACCGAAGTTCCCACGCGCGAGGGAATCCGCAATCCCGGTTGGAAGCTCGAGTGGGAGCGGTATTCGCAGTGGGAGACTACGGATTTTCTGGCGTGGCAATCTCGCATTGTGAATGAATACAAAAGGCCCGATCAGTTTGTGACGCACGACTTCGCGGGGCCGCCGCGGCCGGAAGTAAGCGAGATTGACGTCGCGCGAAGCCTGGACATCGCGGCAGCGAATCCTTATCACAGCACGCAGGACGATTTCGATGGTGAAGCATCTTCCTTGGCTGGCGATTACACCCGCTCCCTGAAGCGCACCAATTACCTGATCACGGAGACGAACGCGGAAGCCATCGGCTGGGATTCCAAGGGACAGTTTCCGCCCTATGATGGGCAGTTGCGGCTGGATGTCTATACCCACGTTTCGTCCGGGGCGAACATGGTGGAGTACTGGCATTGGCATTCGCTGCATTACGGGCAGGAGACCTACTGGAAAGGCGTTCTCGGCCACGACCTGCAACCTGGGCGCCCTTATGAATATGAAGAGGTTACCCGCACAGCGCAGGAGTTGCGCAGAATCGGCCCGGAGATTGTGGACCTGCACCGGAAAAATCAGGTAGCGATTCTATACAGTCTGGATTCATACTACGGCGTCCAGTTCATGAAGTTCAGCGACCGGGTGGACTACAGAACGCTCCTCTGGCAGATGTACGGAGTGCTTTACCGGGCCAATGTCGGTGTGGATTTTGTCTTTCCAGAAAGCACAGACTTGTCGGAATACAAGGTTGTGGTGGTGCCGCCATTGTATGTGGCGAGCGATGCACTATTGGCGCGGTTGGTGGACTACGTCAAAAATGGCGGGCGGGTGGTGATGGCCTTCAAGAGCGGGTTCTGCAACGAGGACTCAACGGTCCGCTGGGAAACCATGCCGGGACCTTTGCGCGCCGCGGCGGGCTTTCACTACCAGGAGTTCTCTTCCCTGAAGAAGCCGCTGGCGCTCAAGGGCGATCCGTTCCAGGCGGGAGCGGAAAACCAGGTCTCCGAATGGGCGGAAATGATCGTGCCCGACACTGCAAGAGGCCTGGCGTTCTATGACCATCCGTTCTTCGGCAAGTATCCGGCGATCACGCAAAATCAGTTTGGGAAAGGCACGCTGACCTACGAGGGTACGTTCCTCAGTGACACGTTGCAGCGGGCCGTGTTGCTCGGTGTGTTGAAGGAAGCCGGGCTGACCAGCGCGGATCAGGATCTCCCGGCGAGCGTGCGCGTGAAGCATGGCCAGAACCGCAATGGCAAGACGCTGCACTTCTACCTGAACTATTCCAGCTCCCCGCAGACTCTGAATTATTCCTATGGGGCGGGCACGGAGCTGCTCTCTCACACGAGTTTGAGCCACGGGCAAACGCTCTCGTTGAAAGCATGGGACGCGGAGATCGTGGAGGAAAATTAGGTTACACTCCATGATTCGGAGTTCGGCGAGGGAAAGCACGTGGGCAAGAAAGTGAATCTCCAGCCGGGCGAGTCAAAGCAACTGAGTGTAACCCTCGACCGGCGGGCGTTTTCATTCTACGATGTAGGCAAGCACGATTGGAGTGCCGAACCCGGTGAATTTTCAATTCTTGTCGGAAGTTCGTCCGCAGATATCAAACTCCAGGGAAAGCATCTTCTCAATCCCGGACTGGAGACTCATTAGGACCCCATGACAGCCGCCTTTGCTTTTCTTGACGTTCATCGATTGGTGCATCTATCCACCGTTGATCTGATCATCATTGTTTTTTACTTCGCTCTGGTGCTCGCCATTGGGTTTTACCTGAAAGAGCGCGCCAACACCGGCGAGGATTTCTTCATGGCCGGACGAGAGATGACCGCGTGGATCGCGGGGCTGAGTTTCCTTTCCGCCAATCTGGGAGCGCTCGAGTTAATGGGGTGGGCAGGCGCTGCTTATCAGTACGGCATTCTGGCCACGCACTGGTATTGGATTGGCGCGATCCCCGCCATGTTGTTCCTTGGGCTGGTGATGATGCCGTTCTACTACATCTCCAAGACGCATTCCGTTCCCGGCTATCTGAAGCTGCGTTATGGTGAATCCAGCCGCGCGCTCTCCTCGGTCTGTTTTGCGTTCATGACCGTGCTGATGAGCGGCATCAACATGTATTCGATGGCGCTGGTGCTGAAGATTGTCCTGGGCTGGAACATCAACGTCAGCATCTGGGTTTCTTCGCTCACGGTGGCGATCTATGTATCTCTCGGTGGTTTGCGTTCCGCCATTTTCAACGAAGTTCTGCAGTTCGTTTTGATCTGGGGTGGCGCGCTGCTCATTCCCATTCTTGGGCTGGTGGAGGCGGGCGGGTGGAGCGGCTTGAAGGCCAGAATCGCGGTAAACGCTTCCGCGGAGTACACCCACATGTGGAGCACGATGGGGCATTTCAAGGACAACCCCATGGGCATTCACTGGACCGGCATCGTCTTTGGCCTCGCTGCGGTGATCTCGACGGGCTACTGGACCACGGACTTTCTCGTGGTGCAGCGCGTGCTCTCCGCCAAAGACCTGCGTGCCGCGAAAATGGCTCCCATCATCGGCTCTGTTTTCAAGATGTTTGTGCCCTTCATCGTTATTCTTCCCGGTCTGCTGGGACTCGCGCTGCTTCCGATGAAGCTCATGCCGGAAGCCCAGGCCATCGCCACGGGCGGGCACAGCTACAACGAAGTGCTCCCGCTGATGCTGGCACGGTACTGTGGGCCCGGCTTGCTGGGACTCGGTATCACCGCTCTCATTGCGGGTTTCATGTCCGGCATGGCCGGCAACGTCAGCGCCTTCACCACGGTCTGGACCTACGACATCTACCGTGCGCTGATCAATAAGAACGCCAGTGACAAGCACTACGTCGGCATGGGCCGCGGGTCCACCGTTGCTGGCGTGATCATTTCCATCGTTACGGCTTATCTGGTGATGGATTTCAAGAGCATCATGGACTACGTCCAGGCACTCTTCAGCTTCTTCATTGCCCCGCTCTTCGCCACGGTAATTCTCGGGATGCTGTGGAAGCGCGCCACGCCTGCGGGAGGATTCTGGGGGTTGCTGACGGGCACGGGTGCTTCGGTCGGGATGTGGGCCTGGGTGAAGTTGGATCCCTCCGCGCTTCGCTACGTGGCGCTTTCGCCGTATGCCAAAGACATGGCGGAAAACATGTACCGCGCGCTGTGGTCCTGCCTCACCTGCGCCATCGTGACGGTTCTTGTCAGTCTGCTCACGAGACCCAAGCCGGAAGCGGAGCTGACCGGCCTGGTCTACGGACTTACGCCCATCCCCCACGAGGAGCACGTTTCCATTTTCCACCGTCCGGCTTTCTGGGCGGCGGTGGTTGGGGTCGTATTCGTGGCCCTGAATATTATTTTCTGGTGAGGAAAAATGAAAGCTGGCGGCTCGATTTCCATTTGGTTTTTCATCGGCGTTTCACTATTGTTCAATGGCCTGCTCATTTTCGGAGCGGGAATCCACGAGCTTTTCCATCCCCCGCAGACACCCGTCGTGCTCTTTCACCTGCACGCCAGTATCTGGTGGGGCGGGCTTTTGGCGCTGCTGGGCGCCGGATACTGTTTTTATTTCGCGCCGGGCAAAGGGCGTGTGTAGCGGGAACAGAAACTCACGGAGCAAACTATGTCCAATAAGAAAAAGATGACCATGGGAATGATCGTGGGGAATCGCGGATTCTTCCCCGATCACCTGGCCAAAACCGGCCGGGAAGAAATGATGCAGGCGCTGCAGAAAGCCGGGATGGATGTCGTGACGTTGGCCACAGACCAGAGCAAGTACGGCGCGGTGGAAACGCACGAGGAAGCCAAGCGTTGCGCGGCGCTGTTCCGCTCGAAGGGCGAGCAGATCGATGGCGTGATCGTCACCCTGCCCAACTTTGGCGACGAGCGAGCCATCGCCGACACCCTGCGTCTGGCGCATCTCCACGTGCCCGTGCTGGTGCAGGCTACTCCCGATACGCCCGCGAAGATGGGCATCACGCACCGCCGCGACAGCTTCTGCGGCAAGATGTCCGCCTGCAACAACCTGCGGCAGTACAACATCCCGTATTCGCTGACCACGCTGCACACGGAGAGCCCGGATTCAGCGGAATTCGCGAAGGATCTGGAATGGTTCGCCGGAGTCTGCCGCATCGTGAAGGGCCTGCGGAACCTGCGCATCGGCGCCATCGGCGCGCGGCCCACGGCGTTCAACACTGTGCGCTACAGCGAAAAGCTGCTGGAAGCCAACGGCATCTCCGTCGAAACGCTGGATCTTTCGGAAGTGCTCGGGCGCATCAGCCGGATGAAGGATACGGATGACGCGGCCGTCCAGAAGCTGCAGGCGATCCAGCGCTATGTCACCACGAAAGACATTCCCCAGACAGCCTTGCTGAAAATGGCCAAGCTGGGAGCGGTTGTCGATCAGTGGATGAAGGCCGTGGATGTGCAGATCAGCGCGGTGCAGTGCTGGACCTCGCTCGAGGAGAACCTGGGAATCGTGCCGTGCACGCTGATGAGCATGATGAGCGATTCGCTCCTCTCGAGCGCCTGCGAAGTGGACGTCTGCGGCGTGCTGGGCATGCATGCCCTGCAGCTCGCCTCAGAAACACCGAGCGCCCTGCTCGACTGGAACAATAATTACGGCAATGATCCCAACAAGGCGGTTTGCTTCCACTGCAGCAATCTGCCGAAGCACTTCTTCAAAGACGTGAAGATGGACTACCAGGCCATCATCGCGGGCACCGTGGGGAAAGAAAACACCTTTGGCACGTGCGTGGGACAAGTGAAAGCCGGGGCCATGAGCTTCGCGCGCTTCTCGACCGATGACGTAAACGGTAAGATCCGCGGCTATTCCGGCAGCGGACGCTTTACGGACGATCCCCTGGAAACCTTTGGCGGCGCGGGTGTCGTGGAGATCCCGGGATTACAAAAGCTGTTGCGCTATATTTGCGAACATGGCTTCGAGCACCACGTCGCGGCGAATTTTTCCAGTGTTGCGCCGATGGTGCACGAGGCCGCCATTCGCTATTTCGGCTGGGAGATGTACGCTCACCAGGCGTAACAATACAGCCGAAACGAAAAGAGAAGCACACACATGGCAGTTGTGGCGGGAGTGGATTTTGGCACGCTCAGCGTGCGTGTCACCCTGGTAGATACGGCGAAAGGACGCCTCGGCTCCGGAACCGCGGAGTATCCTCTGCATCGCAAGAAGGAAGATCCCGATTACGCGACGCAGAGCCACGAAGATCACATGCGCGCGCTGGCCGAGGCGGTGCGGCGCGCGCTGGCGGCGGCGAAAGTTCCGGGCGGCCAGGTTGCCGCGCTGGCAATCGACACCACCGGCTCCAGCGTCATTCCCGTTGGAGATAAACTCGCGCCCCTCAACGAATATTACCTTTGGTGCGACCACCGGGGCTGGCGTGAGGCTGCGCTGATCACGGAGACGGCGCACCGCACCGGTCTTGAGGCGATCAACTGGTGTGGCGGAACATACTCTTCCGAGTGGGGCTTCTCCAAACTCCTGCACTGGCTGCGCCACAATCCCGAAAAGCGTGGGAAATTCGTCAGCGCCTTCGAGCATTGCGATATGGTGGCGGCGGTTCTCTGTGGAATTTCCGATGTGGCCGCGGCGCCGCGATCGGTCTGCGCCATGGGCCACAAGTGGATGTGGAACGCTTCGTTGGGTGGATTGCCGCCGGAAGAATTCCTTGTGACAGTGGACCCTCTGTTGAAGGGCGTGCGCGCCAAGCTGAACGGTCGCTACGAAACCAGCGACAAGCTCGCTGGGGGGCTCAGCGCGGAATGGGCCCGAAAACTGGGCTTGCAGGCAGGCATCCCCATTCCGGTCGGGGCATTCGACGCCCACTGGGATGCTATCGGCGCGGGCGCGCGCACCGGCGACGTTGTAAACGTGGTGGGCACTTCCACTTGCATCATCGCCATGAGCGACGATACGCGGCTCATACCCGGCGTCTGCGGCGTTGTCCCTGGTTCGGTGCATCCCCAAAAGACCGGCATCGAGGCGGGGCTCTCGGCCACGGGCGATATTTTCGACGCCATTGCCCGGCGCGCGGGAAAGTCCGTTTCCGAGCTTTCCCAGGGACTCGAAGATTTTCAGCCAGGCCAGACTGGTTTGCTACGCCTCACCTGGGACAACGGCGACCGCACGGTCCTCGTGAATCCGGAGCTCGGCGGTGTGACGTTCGGCTGGAACTTGACGCATTCGGCCCAGGACGAACTCTTTGCCGCGATTGAGGGCACTGCCTTTCACACCCGCGTTATTCTCGAACGCATGGAACACCACGGTGTGCCCATCCGTCGCGTCATCAATGCGGGCGGCATTCCGCAAAAGAATCAAGTGCTGAACCGCGTGTACGCCAACGTGTTGAACAAGCCGGTGCTGATACCGCAGTCCGATGTGACCAGCCTCGGTTCGGCCATCTTTGCCG
>Ga0326728_10026033_pt1 | contig 10402 bp, 7 predicted proteins | sample MB3enrmetagenome_FD_207602 | JGI IMG/M metagenome (GOLD analysis project Ga0326728, IMG submission 207602) | Lab enriched peat soil microbial communities from McLean, Ithaca, NY, United States - MB31MN | ecosystem: Environmental > Terrestrial > Soil > Wetlands > Peat | place: USA: New York... | reverse complement strand
TCTTCTCTTGACTTTACAACAGCTAGGGCGCTATCGCGTGCAGTCCCTGGATACAGCAGGCAGTGGAGAAGATGCTTTACGCGCCATGGCAGAGGAACAGCACCTCGACTTCATTATATATGGGAAGCTGTCCAAGCCGGAGGCGGGAGGAATAGACTGCCGTCTTTCAGTTTTTGACCGTGCAAAGGGGAAGACAGCGCTATCACAATCGAAGAAGGCAGCGGGAGTGCTGGATATATTCGATACGACAGATGACTTGGTCGTATCGGTATTAGAAGCCATGACAGGAACGCATATTGGCTTCGGCTCGTTGACGTTAACCAACACAGGAGAAAAGGGCAGCTATACAGTTCTCGTGGATGGCTCATCTGCTGGGTCAAACCTTGATAGTCTTGAAAAGATTCTGAAAGGGAAACGCATAATAACCATTGTCCAAAAGCGAATGTTCGGAGATAGGGAGATAGCAAAATCAAGCGTGGATGTGAAAGAAGGGGATACAGTCGGAATCACCTTTTCAGTACCATATCTGATGGATGATGAAAAACAGAAGGTGGAAAGTCTAAAGGCTTCCATAGATGCCGGCTGGACAGATTCAGCTCATCTGGCCGATGTCGATACCGAAGTCACTCAGTTCGGCTCGCTCTTTGGGGATGTTTCGTATAGTCCAAAATTAGCGACCTATAAGGACGAGGCGAAGCAACTCACTGGCGAGTGGGCTTTACGCAAGAGCCGACTGGCGATAGAAAACTCGGCATGGGATCCGAAGCTCGAACTCCTCGATGAAGCGGGAGCTATCTATACGGGCGCGAAGGCGTATCCCGATCCGGCTAAGATCAAGCGAGCCTTCGGGGACAACGCCCTCCTCGTGGCGACACTCTTCGAGCTGGAGGCCGGGGAAGCGCTGGCGAGCGGGGACCTGGACAAAGGCCTCGAGTGCTTCGGGAACGCCCTCACGGTCTCGACGAAATACCTTGGCGGCAAGCGCATGACGGACTACGCCTATGCGATAACGATGCTCCAAAGCATCCAAGAGCAGGAGAGCGCAGGTACTGCGAATTCAGAGGGTGATCGAAACCTGAAGACGGTCTTCGGTGATACAATACGGGCCGGGCAGCGATTTTATGGTCTAAAGGACCAGGTTGTCGCGGGGAAGGCTTACGCTGTCGTGGCGAGTGACTTTACAAAGACATTGAGCATGGACGGCGGCGATTACGCGGATGCTCCTGTGGCATTGGAGCCGGCTACGGAGACGCGAGCATTACGCGTGCAGCCCAAAGGGGACGAGACGCCGACTCCAGTGATGGTCTCTACCCGGACGAAGCTCCTCTTCATCCAGGATGGCTTCGCGCCCTTTGGGAAAGTCGCGCTCGGCTCCGCGCCGGGAGCGATCGAGGTTTCCGCGACCGTGAGTCGGTTTATCTTGGACAAAATCCGAATCCGTGCGTCTCTCGACGGCGGAGAAGAAGTGGATCTCCCTCATGTGTATGAAAACGTGCCGTCGGGCAGTCATACGATACGAATTCCGGATGTTTACGCTGGATCTACTTTATTTGCCGGAGTCGAGGAGAACGTCACGGTCGAACCGGGGAAGCGCCTGGTTTTCAATCGCACACTCGAGGTTGGCCACGCCAAAATTCACGTGGAGGACATACCTGAGGGATCGACCCTCCTCATCGACGGCGACGAACAGACACTCTCCCAGAATCCCGCGGGCGGCATGGCTTTCGATGGCATAGTCGAGGCGGGGTCTCCGAAAATCGAAGTAGTGCATGACAACAAGGACTGGTATACCATTTCTGAATTGCTGAACGATGTCTCGAGCGTTAAGAGTTTTTCAGTGAAAGATATGTATTTACAGATAACACTACAGCGAAAAAGCATCAAGTTCACGGGAAAGGAAGAGGATTGGGAAGGGATTGAACCCATCTTCAAGGCGTCCCAACTGATCAATAATCATCCGAAAATATCAGGCAGCCAGATTGCAGGCGGAAGTATATGCAGGGATGACAAGTATCTATATACGAAGATCGATTTCTCTAATGGGAAACCCGCTTGGGTCCAAAATTGTGTGCGCGATCTGGTCTTGTTTCAGCGCGTGACCTATCAACTGCAAGAGGAAGAGTGGGGGAATGGAACGATGCATACCGATATTTGGTACCCGAGCAGGCAACAGGAGTCTCAGGTAGGTTCCTGTACTGAGGGCTCTTCGTTTATTGAGATGCGGTTCCCTTTATCGTGGCTGTCAAAAGATTTCGAATTTTCCAAACCGATACGAGCGTGGTTTCAATTTTCGACTAAAGAGGGAATAGATCCGAATAGAACTCTGACGTCAAATATAATTATCGGAAAATAATGGGATGAAACATGTTGTATAGATGCCGATTTGAGAGAAACAACGCTGAACTTTCCCCGGCACGAGGAACACAACGCTGTATGCTAAAAACACGAGATATCCTATGTGCGATTAAGGCTATGGAGACGCAGATTCCCGTCACCATCAACCTCGACTTCGCGCAGATTCAGGCCATCGTGGAACAGATGTCCGAAGACGACAAGGTACGCCTTGCCACGTATCTCGACCGCCAGACGGTCGTGAAGCGGATCGAACGCTTTCAAGCGTCCGCCGGCAGCTTCCCCTTGAGCGATGAGGAGATTCAGGCAGAGGTCAAGGCAGTAAGACGGGAAAGGCATGCTCAGAGTAGTCGTTGATTCCAAGACGGCTCTACGTCGAATTTAGCTCGAGCCAAGGCATCAAGCAACATCCGCTTCTACGAATAGAGTGTTTAGAACCCAGCAAGACGATACTCGAGGGCATTGCCCTGCGTATGAATCGCGCGCCGTAACGACCTGGATTCAGTCAACCTCGCACGCCCCGCCCACAACTGTCCGGTGGGCTCGACCTACCGGGCCGTCTCCGCCTAACTCAAGAAGGAGCTGTTGAGAAAATGGCAAGAGCTTGTTACCATGAAAGGAGAATCATGATGAGCAGGAGCATGACCATGGCGACGACAGTCGACGGGATCCTTGAAGAGATAGCGCAACTGAGCATCGAGGACCAGGAGATGGTCGACGAGATCATGCGTAAGCGGATCATCGAGGGCAAGAGGGAAGATATCCGAGCCGATTATCTGGCAACTCTGGAGGACCGGACAAAGGGCCGGATAAAGTCTGGCTCCGTCAACGACCTCTTCGGGAGCCTATGACGGATGATTCGACTGGAATGGTCCGACCGCTTCGAGAAGTCCTTGAAGAAGTGGATTTCCAAGCATCCGGAAAGCCGGGAAGCAATCAAGCAAAAGCTCGAACAGTTCAGCGCGAATCCCTACGACCCCGAGTTGAGGAACCATAAACTATCCGGCCAGCTAAGGACCTACGGGCTATCTCGGTAGCCTATGATTGCCGCATTGTGTTTGCCATGGTCGAGGGAAACGCCGCCTTGCTCGTGGCAATTGGCACCCATGACGAGGTGTATTGAGTTGAGTCGCTGTCCTTCTAAGCCCTACCGAAAGCCCTAAGCGAGGCGACCAAGGCCATGGTCCTGCCCAAGGGCCTCGACCGCGAGAGCTTTTAGCCGCCATCCTCGAACGGGAGGCCCCCTGCCCATGGCGTGGCTACCCTTGCCGCGGTGTTCAACCTCTGCCAGCATCAAGCAGGAAAGAATCCCACTTGCTTGGCTCGATTGCCCTCTCCTTCGGCTCTTTCTCGGGAATCTGGGAGGACAATATAGAACAGATATCAGCTGTCACGGGACTATGCAATGTCGTCTTCGATTCCCAGACCCTGAACCCAATACCAGGACCTTGGGAGGACAATATAGAACATGAATAGACCGTAACGGGACTATGCAATGTCGTCTCTTCACCCTTCGATTCCAAGACCTTGGCTGGAGACTAGGTCGAGTTCTCTCGGGAGGAGGATGCCTCGTCCGTCGAGCCAGGGCTCCTCGAGCCCGCGACATATGATTGATATCATTGACCATCGTAATAACGGGACTTTCGGCTCCACTCGATGGGGCCTAGCTGGGCGTAGAAACGCTCGGCATGGGCCACGTTCACCTTTCCCGCCTCCTTCGACAGTTCCCCTTTCAAGAACTCGTTGTAGATGGTTTCCATCCACGGGTCGGGAAGGTTAATGGACAATTCCTCAACCTTAGCCTTGGCTCTGGCCCTGGCTTCGAGCAGGAAAGAATCCCACTTGCACGGCTTGATTGCCCTCTTCTTCGTCCCTTTCTCGGGACCACCCTTTGTTGCCTTTGTCCTTACTTTCGTCCTTGGTGGCTTGATTGCTCTTTCCTCCGTCCCCGTCTCAGGAATCCGGGAGGGCAACATGGGACATGAATCGGCCGTAACGGGACCACGCGTCGTCTTCGCCCTCGATTTCCTTGCCTTGAACCCGATGACGTAATGGATGCAGGCATGTCTCCGGACGTCATAGTGCCTACCGGTCGGCAACGTCAGGAAACCTATCTCGATCAGGAGCCTCACGAACTCCGCGTAATGGGTGTTCACCCCTCGAAGCAGGGTACTTGGCACCGGGGTGGCCCCCATCCGGTGGTAATAGGCCGTGAACGGGTGTATGGCGTTGTCGTACCACAGTCCCTCGGGACAGGAGCACGTCCCCTCGAAATCGTCCTTGGCCCAGAGGAGGGTATCCACTATCCTGCGGAGCGACCGGGCCTTGGCCGGGGAGAGAGCTTGCCGGGACAGCTTCTTGAGGACCGTCTTCATTATGCCGTCGAGGTCGGGATGCTCCTCCCTCCCCTCGGGGACGGACTTCCTGGTGGGATGCTCGTCGAACGACGCTATCCTCCTCGTCAGCCGCCGGATGTCCCTGAGCTCGCCGTCATACGACGGGTCAAGCCATGAGGTGACGGTGTCGGCTATCTGCTCGTCGGTGTATCCCTTCCCCTTGAGGTGCGGGACGACGTAGCACAGCGACGCGTTGGTGTTCCCGTTCTCGAAGATGAGGGGTATCGTCGAGCCCATTCGTTCGTGAGGCTTCCATGCGGGGAAGAGCGCCTCGAGGAGCGCCGTCGGGTACTCCTCGCACGTGACGTTGAACAGCGCCGAGGCCCTCGGGACGGAGAGTCCCACGTTCCATGTTCCCGCAACCTCCACGTCTATCCCCGCGCGGTTTAGGGTGGCCTTCACCCCCTCGGTGAACCATTGGGAGTTTACCCAATCCGTGAGAAAGTAAAAAAAGTGAAGACCATGGTTGGTCCTTTCCATGGCGGAGGGGTCGATACCGAACAGGGCCCTCACCCGCTGGGCCTTAGTGGCGCAAATCGCTTCCACCTCCTCCGCCGGGACGTTATGGGCGTCGATGTCGAGGCATAGCATCCTCGTGTTGATGCATACGAAGAAGCCTACCTTCCGGGATGAGGTCCCGTCGAAGTACGCCTTGATGTCGCGTTCCTTGAGGGGATGGTTCACGGTGACCCATTCCCCGTCGGCGTAGGCTTGGTGCTTGGAGTAAAACACGTTCCTGGAAAAGAGCTGATAGAACCGGGATGTCGAGTCATTCTCAATTGATACGTCATTCATGCTTTCTTAAATTAACGGGACCCCTTCGACGGGGAGGCATTCGTGCACGGACGCTAGCCTGGCCCAGCGGAGGAATGAATGTGGTCTGGCCGTTTACGATTCCCCGGTTAGGTTGTCACCCCGATTCCATCGTGGGCGGCGCCGTCGTGGACCGCCTGTGTCATCGTGAAGCCGGGCAGGTCCGGCGGTAAGGAAGCGCCATCCCGGCCGATACCTACCACGATACCCGACGGAAACGGGGGCGCTTTCCCCCCCATTCCACGGAGTCCATCCCAAGGCCCCAGGGACCGGAGGCTGAGAATCGAGCGGCCTTATTTCACTTTCCGAAATCCATTGGTATTACTTAAATGTACAGAAGACACTGTCTTTTATATTCGCACGCAGACGAATGGAGCGTAGCCGAGTGCCCCGGCGCCCCCTAGAACCGCCCGCTTTCACCTGGGGCGACGGTTCCCGCATGGGACTTCACCCCATCCCCTGGACTCTGGCCACAAGGTACGCTGGACCTTTGGGGGCCTCAGCAGGGAAACAGTGAACGGCTCCGACGCTGGGTTCGACAGGCACACGCCGGAACACGCGAAGGGCTGACGACCGGTGAGAGTGGGAGCCCGGACGCCATGAGCGTGAGAGCAAGGAACTCCGGCAGGACAACGGAATCCTGAATCTAGCACCCGTGTCTTTCGAGAATGTGGACCTCGACCCCGACGGGAGTTACCGTCGCATTCATCCATGGGGCTTCCTGGCGTCGCATGGGGAAAGGCGAAGCGTACAATTACCGCGACCTCTCGACCTAGTCCACGGGAAGGTCAGAGCTGACCGTCCGGGCAGGCAGTGGGTTACCGATTGGCTACGTGGAGGGGCCTTGCCTGCGTCGCCTTCGTCACCGGCGTTTCCCGCGCATGGTAATCGGATGGCGAGCGATGGGCATGTGAACACAACTGACGCTCGGAGCGCTGGAGCAGGCACTCTGGGCTTTCCGCCAATAACCTAAGCACTCGTGTTCCATTCCCCCCTCCCCTGGATATTCATGTCTCCAGGAACTTTTGGGAGACGGGAATATTCCCAGCGGTTCCTCGCGCGAGTCTCGAGACTCTTTAGCTTCGTTGAACTTCCCATTCCCATGGGAATTCCCGCGTCCTTATTTCACTTCCCGAAATCCATTGGTATTACATGAATGTACAGAAGACACTGACTTTTATGTTCGCGCACGCGAATGGAGCGTCCCCGCCCTTCCCTGGATTCCCCAGTTCCCCTCCGGGCGCTTTCACCTGGGACGTCAGTTCCCGCAGAGAGTTCACCCCGACTTCCCCCGTCGCTGTCACTTAGGATGGCGGTACCCGCAAGGGAGTTCACCCTGTCTCCCCCTGGTCGCTGTCACTTGGGATGTCGGTTCCCGTAGATGACCTCACCCCGTCTCCCCCCGGTCACTTTCACCTAGGACGACGGTTCCCGCAGGTTGACTTTCCCCTGTCTCCCCTGAGGCCTCATGAAGCCCTGAGTTTTTCGGACCCTCGGTTAATTTAAGGTGTGGCTGCTCGTGAGATTCCGAGCGCCACACTAATTGACCGCCAAGCGGCGGACCCGGTGGCGCCTTTGGGGGAGAAAAACCTTGGTCGGTTCCCTCCCGAAGGACCAGAAAAGGGCCCCGTGTCGGAGAAGGGGATGGACCGTTGAAGACCACGACCACAGACTATGCCGCCATGCTACAAGCCCTATCGGAGAGACAGAGGGAGTTCCATGAGACGCTTCGGGGAAAGGCCGAGGAAGTGCTTAGGCAATTCCTGTCCTGCTTCCATACGGACCTTCGCGAAGGCCTCGTCAATTTCGACCTAATCTATGACTACGCGATGGAGATTGGTGACGCGGATTTCTGCCGCTATGAACGCATGGTCATCGACTTCCTTGCCCGCGACGCCGACTTCCCCAAGTACGTCGACATCAAAATCAACGTGGAAAACCTGTCAGCCCAGGACGCCGTCACCCAAGCGTTCCTCGACTGCGCCACCAACTCGCCGAAGGGCCGATTTAAGTCGCGGGCGTGGTTTTTCCTCACGCACTACTTTAACTGGGCCATGGCCCCTAAGCGCAGGAACCTTTCCCTGGATCTCTTCCTCGAGGAGCACGCCGAGGACTTGGACACTTGGTGTGAGCATAATGGGCTCTCCTCCGTTGACGACGACTTCCGCAGTGGAAGGGGGATAGAGGAGATTGGCAGGTCGGTCAAGAGGTTCGTGACAGGCCCCTGCGGGAATGACCTCGAACGTGCGATAGCCCTTCGCCTCGGCCTCAACGGGTTCAACGGTTCCCATGAGTGCACGTCGGAGGTCGTCCGCGGCCTCATGGAACACGGCTATGGCATCGGCAAGACTGAGCGGACGCTCAGGAACGTCGTGGACTGGGTGATGAAGAGGATAGCCGCGTGGTTCGTGGTCGACGACCTCGCATCGAGGATCCATGAGGAGACCGTAGAAATATACGGTCGGATTGAGGCCACGCGCGGGTGGTTCATGCGGTTCGCCGAAGTATCGTCACTGGAGGAGGCGAAGCGGGTCGCGGAGACCGACCTTAAGCAACGAGAAAGGGAACCGAAGTCCAACACGGGCCGCGGGAACGCCGTGGACCTGGACGCCATAGAGTGCCACTATCGCGCCAATGACATCCTCACGAAGCGACGGCAATGGGGCGAGGGTGAGGTCCTTGAGCTGTGGTGCTCCGTCACTACGGGCGAGAAGCGCCGGGGTGCGGCCACGTACGTCTACAGCAACGGGGGCTACGATGACTTCGCCGCGGGCCAGACAGGGCGCGCAAGGGAGCTAGTGTCATGAGCCACTGGCTTATTCCCCTTAATAGAGGCGTGACCGTGCTCCTTTGTGCCGGCTTTCCATAGAGCCCATTTTTTACGGGAACCATGGAGCCAATGAAGCGCTTCAGGATGTCGCCATCCCGGCCGGGGTTTCCTGTCCTTCGGGTATGGCCATCTTGAATGGGATAATCGAGTCTATCGAGGCCTTCCGCCGAGTCAGGACAGTGTCCCACGTACCGTGGCCCGGCAGTGGCCACTTTGGGTGTCAACGCAGTATGGGGAATAGTCATGATTTTTCACATCTGCCTTTCCTTGTCCTTGAATGACCGCAACACAACAGTAGAACACTATGCCTACAATAAAGGTCCGGTATGCAGGGTGAAACCTTGAATCATGGGGAAATGTTTATACGGATGTGGAGGCACTGGATGAGGGTTTTTGATGCCGAAACGAATCAGCCTATCGAAGAATTGAGCATAAGCGCCATGGATACGAAGGGTCCTATTACGATTGCCGTTGAGTCATTTAGCGAATATGAAAAAAATCGTGAATGGGTCATAGAGCACCTTGCGTTTCCTGAATCACTCCTAAAAGAGGCATTGCCGGAATATAATGTCGACTGGGAACGCGGCGTTCTGGTCTTGAAGATACGGGATGGCATTATTCAGAGCTTTTCCATGCAATAAGGTGAGTGAAAGGCTAACGTTTATACCCTCTGCCTTATCATCGAATAATACTTTTTATTTTTTTCGATGAGGACACAGTTCCTCCCGCAACTCCTCGCCGCAATACCCGTCGTCCCGCTCCCGGCGCAGAAGTCGAAAACTGTCTCCCCTTCGAGGGAGTAGGTCCGAATCAAGTACTCGATAAGCGCAACGGGTTTCTCCGTTGGGTGGAGTTTCGACCCGCAATGGATTGGGTAACGGAGAATGCTCGTGGGGAAATAGAGCCCCTCGGGATTATCCTCTTGCTGGAAATCGGAAAGGGACATGCCGTTACCGATTAGCCTGTTGGAATGATTCCCCCCGGTCTTTCGACCGAGATATGGCTCTCCCTTCCTCATCTGAGGGTAGTACCGGCTTCCTCCGAAGATGGAAATGTTTTCGTGCGAGGACATCGGTCTCTTCTTGGAGAGGAGGGGATTCGAGCCTTTGCCCTTATCCCAAATCAAGTCGTATTTGTAAGCCTCGAGGTTGCTGAACCGAAGTTTGGAGGAGAAGGGTTCCGTCCCGAAGAGGGCGATGACGCCATTATCCTTGATGACCCGCTTCAATTCCTCCCACATAGGCTCGAACGGAATGACCTCGTCCCATGAGCACGCTGTCGTTCCATAGGGAGGGTCGGCGACGACGAAATCGATGGATTTATTCGGGATGGTCGGCAGTATGTCCAGGCAATCGCCGAGGAAGACCCGTATCGAAGTCTTGGGGGCTTTGGCTGAAACGGGATATGAGATGGCTTCCCTACTAATCCTCGCCATTGGTCGGGAGACCCGGAGAAGCCCTATTGTCGTAACCTCCTGTTTCTCTTTTCTGGTATCCTTGAGGTAGTCTTGGAAGGCGTCCTCGGGAATCTGCGCCAGGCACTGAAGGATGCTGCTCTTCGATTTCGATATCCCAATTTGAGCTAACGTCGTTCGATCAGACCTTAGCTCCTTTTTCTGGTGTTGGTTTGAGCCCTCCCCTCCACGCTCTATGTTCTCGGATATCCACATCCCTCTTTTCCGGTCTACCCGGAGGCGGAACTCGGCTATCTTGTTCTGCGTTTCGAGGCCCTTCTTGCTCTGCTTCGAGAGGACCCGGATTGTCTCGACTTTCGACCGGAGCGCATTGAGGTCCTGAATAGTGGTGGCGTCGCCTATCGCGCGGGATAGGGAGTCCAACTCGATAAGCGCCCGTGTTTCCGTTCCCATAGATGAAGGATAGACGGTGCGCAATTGATTGAAAACCCCCGAAGCTTAACCCTCTGAGCCCTTCTCAAGACCCCAGGGACCGGAAACTGCAAATCGAGATTCGAGCGTCCTTACTTCATTTTCCCGAAGAGATAGGTATTATAA
>Ga0326728_10026032_pt1 | contig 10403 bp, 9 predicted proteins | sample MB3enrmetagenome_FD_207602 | JGI IMG/M metagenome (GOLD analysis project Ga0326728, IMG submission 207602) | Lab enriched peat soil microbial communities from McLean, Ithaca, NY, United States - MB31MN | ecosystem: Environmental > Terrestrial > Soil > Wetlands > Peat | place: USA: New York... | reverse complement strand
CGAGAGGCGACGTGGCACGCTATGTACTTCTTCCTGGGGACCCTGCTCGTGTGAAGGTGATAGCGTCACTGTGGGATGAATCGCGGAAGGTAGCTGAGAACAGGCAATACGTGACCTATACTGGGAAGGTGGGGAATGTTGAGGTTTCTACTACGTCGACTGGAATAGGAGGCCCGAGTGCTGCCATAGCAGTGGAGGAACTTGCTAGGTGTGGGGCGGACACATTCATTCGGGTTGGAACTTGTGGAGGGACCCGCACGACTCAGAAGGTTGGCGACATTGCGATAGCGACAGGTGCCGTAAGATGGGAAGGGACGAGCCGACAATATGTCCGACCCGAATACCCCGCTCTCAGCGCCCCAGAGATCGTGTTAGCTCTGATAGAGGCGGCTGAACAAACCGGCGTCAACTACCATGTCGGCATCACAAAAACCAGCGACAGTTTCTACTCGAACATGGGTTTTGGTGGTTACACGCAAAGCTGGATGAATGACATCGAGAGAGATTTCACTAGAGCAAACGTGATCAGCGTGGAGATGGAGGCGGCCGCCATACTTACGCTAGCAAACCTATACGGACTACGTGCGGGATGCGCCTGTTCCATAATAGACCTGATTTCTTCTATGGAGAGGAGTGAGACAGAAACTCATGAGCTGTCCGTTGAAGAAGCTCTACAACCGAAACCAGAGTTCATTCGCGCGGTCTGCGAATGCGCCGTAAAAGCTGTGCAGGTGCTCAGCAAGTGGGATACCGACAGAGATGCGAAAGGAAAGAAGAACTGGTACCCGTCCCTCAGCTATGGCCCTCGTAAAAATTGAGCGGCCGGGTTAGTCGGAGCAGGAGACTGGAAAGGTTGCTCTACTGGCGATAAGAGAGAAGCCGATCACATTGTGTCGTTAAGGTAAACAGTCACTGATCTAGCTGGAAATGTGTCATCTCTCCCCTTGCGGGGAGAGTGATTTCTCGGAAAATGGTGTGCTTGGTCGGTTTGCTTATTCTGGCGGGAGCTCTTTGAATACGAGGCTCATGTCGAGCCCTTGTTTCTTGAAGTACCATTTTGCGATCGGGTAGGCGATGAGTCCTGCTGCCCACACACATAGGATCAATGCCCATGATGCTGTGTTAATGCCGTAGTAGGGTAAGCCAAGGCACTGATATGTGATGTAGCCGAAGAATCCCATGACGACTATGCCGCACAAGATCAGCAATGTGGACGCATTCTTCAGCTCGGCTTTCTTTCTCCACCCGTACACGATCGCGGTTATGCCAATGAATGCGAACCAAAGCGAGCCTTCAGCTGTGGTAGAGAAGAGGTATGGGAAGCCTGGGTTGAATGAAGTAATGAGAATCAAAGGAACCGTTACAATGAACACGATAAGAATTGATATGATGGGAGTGTGGAACCTGTCGCTTACACCGGCGAGTCTACGAGGAAGAACACCGTCAAAGCTCATGGCTAGGATGTATCTGGAATCCGCAAGGATGGTTTGCTGAGCAGCCGCCAAATACCAGAACGCGAAGAAGATGTTCATTATCCAAATGAGCGCCGGGTTAGTGCCAGCGGCAATGGTCGCGATGGTCAGCATGTTCGCCGTCACCCCCACATTAGAAAGGGCGGACGGCCACGACATTGGTGCCTGCATCGCGAAATTGAAACCTAAGTAACTGTAATACATTTGCAGGAATAGCATCATAAGCGCACCACTGACAAGAACTGCGACCACAGTCCCGTACAAAGACGATTTCTTGATATTCTTCAATTCCCCGCCAAACGCCGCGGTGTTGTTAATGAAAGGTAACGTGAACATCAAGTATGGAAAGAGAAGAGCGACCGCAGCAAGGTCAACCCCTGAACCGGTGTATTGAGACGCGATGCCAGTGTAAGTAGCATTGTTCTGCTGTAAAAGGGCCGAAACGCTTGATTGAATTCCACCCGGACCGGCTGCCGCAAAAACGCCAGCGACCATTAACATTCCGATCGTGCCGACGGCCGAGAAAACTGCGATTAGCAGGTAGGATCTTGATGGTGAAATAATGTTAACGACGGTCAACACGATCATTATCACTATGGAAACGACCGCCAGGAAAACGGGGGTTGTAAGCGAACTAGCCGCTGAGGCTAGCGCAGTATTGCCTGTAACCACGGCGATCGTTGAGATCGACGGCCCCAACGCTAACGTGAACATCCAATTCAGCGAGATTGCTATGAACGGAAATCCGGTGAAGAGGAATCCGTAGATGAGAATGGTTGGAATCCACCCGCCCATGTTTCTGCTCATCCATACGTAGTCGCCTCCTGTCCTGCCAACGACAGGGATCATTCTATAGTAGACGTACGCTTCGAGCAGCGCCACGATGAGAAACAGGAAGGTCGCAACAACAACATTACCCCCAGGATTTCCGTTAGGTAGGTACGAGTCGGCATCATTCATGAGGAGAAGGCCTGTACCAAGGCCTATCTCACCTATACTCGCCCAAAGCATAACCCAGGGACTAATTGATCTCACAAGGCCTGTAGCTTGTCGGGTGAATACTGGCACAGACTTAGTCATGGCAGATTCCAACGAGGAGAACGGTTCGTGGAAATATATTAAACTTCGTAAGGTGGAGCAGCCCCAAATTTGATAATTCGCGTGAAAAATGCAATGTCAGAGGCCGTGACCTGTTGCTCAGGCCAATGGTATGGAAAACAATTACATTGATTATTCTTCGGTTCGTTTGGTAAATTCCCGCTAAGCCTGTTCTATTCGCTTTTAGAACAAGCCGGTTAATGCACCTAGACTAACGCGAAGCGCTCTCTCTTCAGCAACTCTCCTGATCCTTGGGTTCTCCGCGAAGGAGGAATCAGGCAGGACCCCGACGATGGCGGAGACCATTCCGAAAGAGGCGTGATGCTCACGCGCCGCAACTGCGATTGCTGACAGCTCCATTTCTGTTGTTCGACAATTCTCAGTTCGACACAACTCAAGGAAAATATCGTTGCTGCGCTCAGCGTATAGAGAGTCCTTAGTGACGTTTCCGCCGCTGTGGTACGATTCCTTGGCTAATCGTGTGCCTGCAAGCTCTATAGCTGCGACTACATCCCGACTGCATTCGACCCGGGGATGACCCCCTGTGGTTATTGTGAAATCTGAGCCTAGTTTGTTCCATTTTGAGCGGAATTCCTCGCAGATCCCTGGGTTCCAAAAGTCTAATCGTGATAGTGCTTGGATGGTTGCTCCCGTGGCGCCGATTGAATGAGTTGCGTTGACAACATCGCCGACTTTGATGGGGGGTGAGCCTTTGCAGTTGATGCCCCCAGCCGTGCCTACTCGAATTACGATTTTCTGGGGTGGGCTGATCCTTCTGCTCTCAACCCTGTACTCGATGCTGGTTAGCTGGTCCGAGAGAATCTCATTCATTATGATCTGAGTCGCTGGGGAACCCATCTGCGTTTCAACGACCAAGACGGGTATGGATGCAAGTGTGCCGATCGCCATGGCTATGCGTCCAAACTCAGAGGTAGAGGGGAGGTGATTGGATGGGAGTCGCGGATTCGACAGTTTCGCCGCAGCTTCAGGAATAAGTACTGGGTTCCGAAGCCTACGTGCAATCGTGTACACCCTGCGTCGATCACCGACCGCGAGCACTATCGGGGGCGCGCGTCCGTCATTCTCTCTGAGGTAGCGTATCTGACGCCAAACATGTGGTTTCTTTTTGAGGAGTGATAGGGCGGTGTGGCGTCCTAGAAAATCCTCAGAATCCCCGGGTACTCTGCTCATGGTGACAGGCTCCGTTTGGATCATTAGGGTTTGAGGCCTTCAATTATAGAGACACTTGCACTAGCGCCAATGCGGTTGGCGCCTGCCTCAATCATCTGAAGCGCCTGTTCCAAGGTTCGTATGCCACCAGCCGCCTTCACGCCAAACTTAGGCCCGACAATTTCTCTCATCAACCGAACGTCCTCAACTGTCGCACCGCTCTTGCCGAAACCTGTCGATGTCTTCACGAAATCTGCTCCCGCTTGCACGGTCATCTGGCAGGCCTCTCTCTTCTCGTTCTCCGTGAGATAGCAGTTCTCAAGAATCACTTTCACTGTAACACTTCTATCGGTTCTCCTGACTTCCTCTACTACTCCCTTAATGTCATTCAGAACAGCCCCCGAATTCCCTGATTTGAGGGCGCTGAAGTTCATTACCATGTCGATTTCATTCGCACCATGGTCCAGTGCTGTTCGAGTTTCATGCACCTTGTCCGTTGTTGTTGAAAGGCCAAAGGGAAACGAGATGACACTGCAAATCTTCACGGTCGAATTCTTGAGTTCTCTTCTGACGATCCTTACGTGACTCGGATTTACTACGACGGCCGCGAATCCGTATTGGAGCGCCTCTCTACATCCCCTCTTGATATCGTCGTCAGTAACACTAGGATTCAGTAACGAATGATCGATCATCTTCGCGAGCTGTTCCCTCGAAATCAAATGCTTATCCTCCCTTTGCTTTTGCTAACGCGTCTTGAGCGAGTGCATTGACAATTTCCAGAAGCTTGTGAGCCTCATCTAAGTTAGGGCTTTCGGCGTAACCGCGTAATGTGGGCTCAGTCCCCGACGCTCTGAGAAGGAATGATGAATGGTTCGGGTAGTTCACTTTGACTCCGTCAATTAATGAAACTTCCACGTCTTTTGCACTCTTCCACTCGCTAACGGCAAATTCCAAGGCACGGGATTTCAGTTGCTCGGGGCAGGGGAATGTCGACTTGAATTGATGGAATTTTGGAAGCTCGCTCTCAAGTTCTTCTAAACTCTTCTGCTCCCTCTTCATGATCTGAAGCAACCGGCCAGTTGCGAGTGCAGCATCCCCGTACATGAGAACTTTGGGCCAAATGTACTTTCCAGACTCCTCTGTCGCGATCAACGCGTTCTTCTCGCCTCGGAGAGCTTCAGCCATAGCTGGTGGCCCGACCTTTGTTACGGTCAAAGCGCCTCCATATTTTTCGCACATAACTCGGATTACGTTGGATGTATTGATAGTTGTGATCACTTTCCCACCGTTGTGGTTTTTCAATTCGTTCTCGACAAAAATAGCGCAACTGCTGTCCCCCCATAACACCCGCCCGCTCTTCGCGAATAGGGCCCTATCTCCATCGCTGTCAGTTCCAACCCCTAGATCGGCTTTCGCATCTTGAACCGTTGAAGCCAGCTGGCCTAAGGTTGAGGGTTGAGGATAGGGAGAACGGGCTGGGAAAGTTCCGTCGGGCTTCCCGTTTATCGTGACAACTTGACAGCCTGCATTTTCCAGTACAGGACCCAGCGTTCTCCAGGTTGACCCGTTTCCCGGATCAACAACCACTCGATAATCGCCCAGACTCCCCAACTCCTTGTTTAGCTCTTCAAAATACATTTCCAAAATGGTGAGGGAACTCGAGGAGCCAATTTCGTTCCATGGCATTCGTTTGAATTGCTCTGATCTGAAGAGTTCTTCGAACCTCACTTCGTCGTGTTCATCCATTTCACCAGTATCCGCCAAGAAGAACAACAGTCCTGTTGTAGGTGCTGGTGTGTGGCTGCCTGTTACCATTACGCCCCCAGAGTGACGCAATCTCTTGAGAGCAAATAGAAGAGCAGGCGTCGGGACGATACCGCAATCAAATGTATCAACGCCCCCCGCCAAGAGCCCAGAAATCAAGGCATTCTCGACGGGTTGAGAGCTCAGCCTGACATCTCTACCAACAAGAACAGCCCCCCTGTTTTGCAGCATGGTTGCGAATGATAGGCCTGCCCGGGCTGCAAATTCGGGAGTCAGGAAATCATCTACTCGTCCCCTGATTCCTGAGGTTCCGAAGAGTTTCTGAGTGGAATTTAACTCAGTGTTCACAGCCATGCCGTCACCTTGACTCCCGACCGAGATAATCTCTTTCAAGCTTTTCCAAGTCTCTTGGGGTATTGAGGTTGAGAAAAGTTCTCAACTCTGGATCTAGCGGTGTAATTTCGTCTTCCACGCTCACAAACTTTACGCGAGGCAAGTGATCAACTAGGCTAATCATGCTCACAGTTTGTTCCTGAACGACCTGGCGGCTGGCGCGTCTGGTTGCGTTGCAGTTGTAGACCGCGTGCAATGGTTCTAGTCTCCCGTCGCGCCACTTTGGAACTGCGCCGGAAGAATCCTCGGCCTTATGGAAGAGATATTCAACGGCTTTGGGCTCGATCGAGGGCATGTCGCATGCTCCAAGAAAGCATTCGGTGGATTTGCATTTGTCAAGCGCTGATATGAAACCTGCCAAGGGTCCCTGGAAGTCAACGGTATCCTGAGCTAGGATAGTATCCTTCGGTAATATGTGCCGATAATCATCCGCGGCATCGTTCCTGCCAATGCTCACAACATACTCGTCAGCCATATCCTGAAGTCTGTGGATAATGTGTGTTAGTAGAGGTTTGCCCGCGAAATCTACAAGGGCCTTGTCGCGGCCAAAGCGAGAACTTCGCCCGCCCGCTAGAATTATGATTGCTCGCAAACTCAGATCGCTACGAGCCAATTTTTCAATTCAATTATGTGTAGTAAATCAAACGCACTAATATTCATGGCTTAGTTGAATTGGTGTTCGTGTTCCCGAAGATGTTCTGGTAGACCTCTGCTCGCCTACAGCTTGGGCAAAGTCGCAGTGTCTGTTTGTCTGCTTCAAGTGTTTCTGAAACTTTGCTCAGCATTTTTGCAGAAACGTATGGAGCGTTGCACTTGGCGCACTTTATCATCTCATCTTTGTACACGGTTCTCGTACCGAGCATCAGAGCTCCCGCCTTCTCAGATAGGGTTATGGAGCGTTCTGGGCAAATTTGCTGGCAATAGCCGCATCCAGTGCATTTCTCTTGGTGAAACAGTAGTTCGCCTTCTTGGATTGCTAGCGCTTGGTGTGGGCATGATTCTGCGCAGGCGTTGCAGAGCGTGCAGGAGTCGGCGATTTGGATGTCCGTGAATCCGAGATCTGTCGCCTGCGTTGTTTCAGTGGAGATTGATTTGAGGGAGCTTACGTAATCCGTCCAAGGAGTTGCAGTTGGAGTGAGAGCTCGTTCACGTTTCCTAGCTGAGTTGTGAATTCGTTCGATCTGAGCTACGCCCTCTTTTCCCTCGACGTAAGATACTACTGGGGTCGTTTCGTTTGCTATGGATGAAACTAGATTGGCTGCTCGTTTAGCGTTCTCTTTTCCAGCGCACAATCCGTCGGGACAGTAGACGATAACCTCGCTAATAGAAGAGTTAGCGGCTAGGGCCAGGTGCCTAGTTCCCACTGCGCCTACTCCCGCCACCTGCTCAATGTCCATCCATGGCAGCTGGGGAACGCTTTGTTCGTTGCACGTGATTACAAGTGTCTTCTTGGGTGCCGGGGAATTTTGAATGGCGGTCAGTAGCCCTCGGTAGACCTCCTCAGACATGCCGGGAATTTGAATGGCGGCTACTGGGCAGACGCCTGCGCACAAACCGCACCTGATACAGTGTTCGCTTGAAACAACAACGGACTTGCTCTCAATGATCAAGGCCCCTGGCGCAGGGCATGCGTCAACGCATTTGCGGCAACCGAACCTAGCCTCGCATGAATCTGGCAAGACGACCGGTGCGTCATTCGATTGAGTTGATCTGTGAAACGCCCCAAATAGGAAGTCTCGCCTCGAGACTGGCGAGCTTTCAGAGATTTTCCTGTCTGCACCCAAGATGTTGGATTTTGATAGCTTACCGAGTTTCGCATCAACAAGAAAGAGAACTTCTTCAGTCGAGCAGTCCCCTACTCCTACCGTTTCCTTTAACGGCCATGTTTCTTTGACCGCGGCCTGCCTCTTGGATCCTATGACAAGAAATGCTTTGGGAGCACCATTTCGCCATGTCTGGTCTTCTCCAGTGTCGATTGTGACATTTGGCCAATTCACGCGTATGTGTGATGTAATGTTGGTTTTGAGCGACTCATTGAGGTCGGTAAATTGTACGATGACTCTCATTCCGTCTTTCCTTCGCTGAAGTACTCGAACTCATTCTTGGTAAATTCCTTCAGCAGGGTCGCCGCCTCCTTGTAGAATGGCGAGTTTGTTGATGCTAGGACGCAGTCTGTAAAGTCTGAAACCCAAGGTTCGAGGTGATCGCGGAGGAAATCCAACTCCATGTTTTGATGCTTGTCAACTTCTTCTTGATTTCCTTGGTGCCGATAATTCGATTCTTCGGCGCAGAGAAAATGCATGAATTCCAGCTCGGCTGCAATGTGGTCTGGCAAGTCCGTGTAACTCTTCGATACAGCTAGGCCGGCTGCTGCGTATCGTTTTCGTACATCGGCCGTTGATGGACCCATGACCAAACCCCGCTCAAATTTCGGCCTATCCTTCCGAACCACGGACTCATATGGCGGACATTTTACGTGGCCTGGACCGACAAATAGCCTGAGATGTTCTTTGGCCAGATCTGAGAAGGAAGGTTGCTCGGGGACAGGACTTTTCGAAGCGATGCTTTCGTTTTGGCCTAAGGATTCTTTTGCTTCTAAGATAGCAGCGTAGAGCTTCTTAGCTTGGTCTTCGCCTTTGGGGGTGGAGAATGCTAGGGCGAGGACTCGGTAGATGCTACTTCTGAAGACCGCCGAATCTCTATCGTTACGCAAGACTTTCGCCCCCCCACGACGCGGGGGTTACCTCGCGACGGCGACTTAAGGGGGATTCGATTAGGAGACGAGGTATGAGGTTACCACGACAATTATTCCAAAGATGACTAGGTATCCAACTATCAGGGTCACTAGCCAGATCACGTAATACTTGGCTCGCAGAATGTTGGCAAAGGCGGCGGATAACAGCACGATTATTCCGCAAACCCATAGAAGCGGGGCCCATAGTACTCCTGTGCTAGCCAGCGGAAGCGTGACAACGGAGCTGGTTTGATCACCTAAGACCCATAACGAGAGTCCTGAAACTAATATGAGAAAACCCACTATGAGAACCGCTGCGGTCTTTTTGTCCACCATTTTTCTTACCCCTTCACCACATCCAAATCGATTATTGGGAATAGTTTGATGAATGCTATGTAGAGTAGGGTAGCCATCCAGAAAGTTCCTAGCATTATCGAGATTTCTATCGGTGTGGGCATGTATATCCCTGTTTGATATAGCGGCGGATTAAGGAGCGAGGGTACGACGATGGTGAACCTCTTAACCCACAAGGCGACGTTGAGAATTATTGAAGCTGCGAAGGTCAAGCGCGGGTTGAAGTGGCGTTTAGCGAAGATTGGTTTGAGTAGTATGATGGCGGGTATGCCGAACCCGACAATCGCCAACGTCCAGAATATCGGGGCGTAGGGCCCGAACCAGAGGTAGTTGCTAACGGCCAAATCAGAAGATGAGCCCATGTACCTAGTCGTGAGTTCTTCCGCGATCCATAGGTAGATGTAGATGATTAACACATTTCGTAGCGCCCAAGTGATTCCTTTGAGCACCTCGTCGGTGATCAGTGATTCCCACTTGTAGAGCGACCTGAATATCCATGCTAGCGAGTATACGGCCGCGACACCGCTGACTATTGCGCCTACGACGAAGTAGATTGCGAATATTGAAGAGTACCATTGACCCCTCGCGATCATTAGCCCGAACACGAACGACACAACGCTGTGGACTGTCACCATGATTGGAACGATAGCCAGTGCAAGCCACCAAAGCGTCTGATTGTGCCTTTCTTTTTCTGTCTCTGTACCTTGGTAGTTCATGGCGAGGCGTTTGTAGAACCATTCCCGGCGGGGTAGCTTGTGTGCTAGTTCGTCTATGTCGCCCCGTAGGCTGAGGTAGAGGTAGACGATCGTGCCCATGAAGTATGTTGTAATTGCTGTGAGATCCCATAGCATTGGGGATTGGAACCTACCGTATACAAGCAGGTTGATTATCCTGTCTGGGCGCCCTTGGTCAAAGACTATTGAAAGCCCCGCCATCGGCAAGGCTACCAGGGTCAGCACCTCAGCCATTCTCGCAACCACCTTGTACTTCTTTAGATCCATCAACCTCACGGATGCGGATATGGCGATTCCAGCATGGCTGATACCTATCCAGAAGATGAAGTTCGTAATGTAGATGCCCCAGGGAGAACCGCCCGCAACGTATGGCGCCATATAGTTGGGTGCATTGTAGATACTACGCATCCCAGTCACGACTAGGCCAGTTGTCAGTTGAACATACCAAGCGTAGAAGAATTCTCCCGTCAAAACTAGAAGGACGCAGACAAAGGCGTAGAAGGCAGTACCCGTCTTGGTTAGCGACTGAAGAATGGTATCTTCAGAAGCTACATTAATTCCACTTTTCATGTTTAGCTCACCTGAACCTTGATTGTTGGGTTACGCGGTGGCACGTAGTACACCGAGGGCTCTGTTCCAAGCTCCTCTCGCAACCTAACAGTCGGCTTCGTTTGGATCAGTTGG
>Ga0326728_10026031_pt1 | contig 10403 bp, 9 predicted proteins | sample MB3enrmetagenome_FD_207602 | JGI IMG/M metagenome (GOLD analysis project Ga0326728, IMG submission 207602) | Lab enriched peat soil microbial communities from McLean, Ithaca, NY, United States - MB31MN | ecosystem: Environmental > Terrestrial > Soil > Wetlands > Peat | place: USA: New York... | reverse complement strand
GGCGTGGCTACGCCATGGTGCGTTGTGCACTGGATATGGGTCTGCGCTGCAGCGAAGTGGCCAAGCTGCAGCTCACCGACATCGATTGGCGTCACGGTACCGTGACACTCAGACGAACGAAGTCGCGACGCGAGGATATCTTGCCGCTGCCGGCGCTCGCTGGTCGTGCGCTGGCCGATTACCTGCGTTACGAACGCCCGAAGACCATCAACCCGGCGGTGTTTGTTCGTCGCCAGGCACCACGGGATCAACCGATCGGTGTCGATGCCGTGCGGCGCGTGATCCGTGATGCCTACCGGCGTATTGGTCTAACGCATGGGCGCACCCATGCGCTACGGCACACGGTGGCCTCTCGTCTGCTCGACCGTGGCGGCTCGCTCAAGGAAGTCGCCGATGTGCTGCGCCACCGCTCCCTGAACACCTCGCTGATTTACGCCAAGCTCGACCAACCGCGACTCGCCGCGGCCGCGTTGCCGTGGCCGGGGAGCGCGACATGAGCGCTGCCACTATCACACAGAGAGCGCAGGCGTTCCTGGCCGAGCGGCGCCGCTTGGGCTTCCAAGCGCGTACCACCGGCTATGCTCTACTGAGCTTCGCACGCTTCATGGACCGTCACCACCCGAAGGCGCCACTGACGATCGAGCGGATGGCCGACTGGGCGCGCCGCGACAAGCAGCAGCGTCGCACGCCCGAGACCTGGGCGCGACGGCTGAAGCAGCTGCGGCCCTTTGCCCGCTGGTTGCGCCAGTACGAGCCGCGTACCGAAGTCCCCGATGAGTCGGTCTTTGGGCCGGTACCAGGGCGAGTAGCACCGCATATTTACCGCGAGGACGAGATCGTCGAGTTACTGGCGGCCGCGCGACAGCTCAACCCACGGGGCGGCCTTCGCCCCACGACCTACGAGACGTTGTTCGGGCTTATCGCCTCGGCCGGCCTGCGGGTGTCCGAAGCACTTGCGCTACGAGATCGTGATGTCGATCTGACGAGCGGTATGCTCACCGTGCGGCAAACCAAGTTCGCGAAGTCGCGGCAACTGCCCCTGCATCCAAGCACGGTGGATGCGTTGACACGATACCGGCGGTTGCGCCGCCGGCATGTGCCGGGGAGTGCCGAGATGAGGTTCTTCGTCGGCACGCGCGGTCAGCGGCTTGGCCACGCGTTGGGCCAGCGCCAAGTACACCGTGTCTTCATTGCCCTGCGCAACGAGTTGGGCTGGATCAACCGCGGCGCTCACGACGCACCGCGTATCCACGATTTGAGGCACGCCTTCGCCGTGCGCCGCGTGATGCTCTGGTACCGCCAAGGCATCGACATCGACCAGATGATGCTGTCGCTGTCCACCTATCTGGGTCACGCGAAGATCTCCAACACCTACTGGTACTTAAGCGCTGTACCTGAGCTGATGGCGCTCGCCGGCAATAAGTTCGAACGCTTCGCTGAGGCGCCAGGAGGGCGCGATGAGTAGCGTCGCACGATCCATACCCGTCCCCTCCTTCCCAGCACTCGTGCAGGCGTTCTTTGCAGAACACCTCGCCCAGCAGCGCGCATTGAGCCCGCGCACGGTGGCGGCCTATCGGGACGCGTTCATGCTGTTCCTCGGCTTTATCCAAGCGCGACATGCCAAGGCGCCGGCGACGGTGAAGCTGACCGACATTACACCAGAGTTGATCTTGGACTTCCTCGATCATCTCGAGCATGAGCGCCATAACACTGTACGCAGTCGCAACGCTCGGCTCGCCGCCTTGCGGGCGTTCTTAAAGTTCGCAGCGCACCGCGACGTCTCGGCGCTCCACGTCATCGAGCGATCCCTCGGGGTGCCCGCAAAACGCTTCGAGCGGCCAATGCTCGGCTTCCTCTCGCGCGAGGAGATGATCGCCGTGATCGGCGTGGCCGGCAACCGTTGGCTCAGCCGCCGTGACCATCTATTGCTGGGCTTGCTCTATAACACCGGGGCGCGCGTGTCCGAGATCATTGGTGTACGAGTTGCCGACGTAGTGCTCGATGGCGCCGCTTGCGTGCACTTATGCGGCAAGGGTCGCAAGCAGCGCTCGGTTCCGCTGTGGCGCTCAACGGTCAAAGAGATCAGGGCCTGGCTAAAGCTCAACCCGCACCTCGGCCCAGCATCGGCGCTGTTGCCGAACCGTAACGGCCAGGCGATGACACGATCGAACGTAACGCAACGACTGGCGATAGCTGTGCGCGCCGCCGCCAAAAACAACGCTCAACTCACTCGGCGACCCATCTCGCCACATACGATACGACATACCACGGCAATGCACCTGCTGCAGTCAGGCGTAGATATCAGCGTGATCGCGCTATGGCTTGGCCATGAAAGCCCAACGACCACTCACAACTACGTCGAGGCAGACCTGGCTATGAAGAATCGTGCGCTCGCCCGGTTACAGGAGCCGAAGACAAAAATGCGCAGTTATCGTGCATCGGACTCGCTGCTGGAGTTCTTGAAGGGCCTGTAATTATGTGCAGCCCGAAGCGCCTTCGGCGGCCTGATTGCAGGGCCGCCGACGCGCTACTGTGCATAACTGGGTACTGTGCATAATGGCCGATTGTACTCATTCGCCGGCAATCGACCGGTGTCTCCGGCTTTACGGTCAATCCTGACCCGTTGCTGACGGTGACGAACGGCAGCAATCGGGTGCCCCAATTAAAAGGGTTGAACGGCACCCTTTGACAAACTTTTGCTGGCGCCAGATATCAGGGATTCTTCGCCCCAAACTGGAAATAGGCGAACCCGATTACCATGCCAATCAACCCCGAGAGCACGATTGCCCCGCGACCCAGAGAGTCGACGATATTGCGCGCGAACCAGGCGAGGACGCCGATTTGGATCATGGCTGCACCGTAAAGGCGCGACATGAAGATTGTAGGGCCGTCAGCAGTGGCTCCGTATTGAGCAAGCAGTTCAGCGGGGGCTGCGAGGAAACCGATGCCAATTAGAAGGGCTACAACTCCGGCAACCGACAGTAAAGTAGGCAGTTTCATTTTGATTTCTCCAGAAGTATTTGAATTGGAGGTTTCTGAATGCGCCGGATATTCGGAAACGTGTCATCTTCTGTCGACGCGAGGGGATACTAGCGACGTTCACTAGGCTTGTCGACAGAGCATTGGATACGAAGCGCTTGGTCTCGATTGCCTTGCCGTTGCATGGCAGTTGAAAGTCCGAAGCTAATTGCTGCACCACGGGGATGGGAGGTGCGGCGCTCATGACGCAGCGTTCAAGCAGTAGGCGCAATGCTCTACCAGTCCAATTAGCACCGAGGCCGGTATCACCGCGTCCCGATGTCTTCTACACCTCGGTGACCTCCCTACGGAATACGTTGGCGGTGAGCTGACGACGAACTCCATCATTTCACGCAACGTGATCGGCGATGTGGCGATGTATCCAACCCACCGGACAGCGTGATGGGGGTTAGTCGCTGCCGGGAGCACCGAATCATATAGCGCAAGCACGCTCCGGCAATGGACTGTGAAGGTCTCCTTTGGGGCCGCGATTCCAGTACAGCTGCCCGATAATGGCCGAGGCTGTGTAAAAACCCTCGGCACTTTTGCAAATTGAGCGAGACGAGCCAAAAATCCCAAGCGTGATTCAAATCTGCGAGATTTCGAAGTTTGAATTTTGCAGAATTGATTTACAGCGAGGTCGGTTTTTGTTTTTGCACAGCCTCGGCCGCGAGCCGCCCCCGACTCCTTCAAAGAATGGCAACCCGTGCTTGGCGAAGCACCGCGTCCCACCTGACTTTCCATCCGCCGATTGATTCGCATGCGCTCCTGATGCAGCGGACTGATAAGATGCCGGCCATCAAAATTCAAACGGCGACTGTCAATCACTATGCCCGCTATCCCAGCCTGTCCTCTCTGTGCAATGGAAAATACGTACCCCGACGGTGACAACTTTGTTTGCGCCGACTGCGGTCATGAATGGCCCGCGGTAAGCCGCGCGACCGCGGATGACAATGCCGACCAGTTCGTTAAGGATGCCAATGGCACCGTGCTCGCGAATGGCGATTCCGTCGTGTTAATCAAGGACCTGAAGGTCAAAGGATCTTCAATCACACTCAAGGTGGGCACCAAGGTCAAAAGCATCCGTCTGGTCGATGGCGACCATGAAGTCGACTGCAAAATGGATGCAGGGAGCTTTATGCTGAAAGCCAGCTTCCTGCGGAAGGTCTGAGCCACGCGGCTTACGCGGAATACTCCAGACAGGCTCCTCGGCGCGTGGGAGTCGATCTCCGATTCCGCCGGCTCCACTGCAGACCGTTTGCCAGCGGATTCACCCTGGCGGCGCAGTCTGCTCAGACCCCCATTTCACGATCAAGCGCCGCATACGCTGCGGACTCTAGACACACCAGCATTGACTGCTCGAATGCCGGAGTTGACCCTGAAGCGACGGTCGCAACCGTCAGCTCCGGAGAACCCAACCTCCTACCCCGTCGCCGCAACACTGTGACTTGCGCCGGATTCACGCTAAAATTTAGGAGTTAGATTGGCCGTTCGGCAGGAATGCAGCAAGGAATTCGCGCGTGGATGCGCCGACCACAGGGAGGGGCGTTGGGAATCACGCAGTGCGTCAAGCGTGCGGTACAGCAGAATCGCCGCGGTCGCGCCACTATGTTTGGCGCGCGTACGCGCTGCTGGGATGAGTTTGCGTCCCGCGTCGCGCGTCTGGCGGGCGGCCTTCAATCATTAGGAGTCGAACCCGGCGACCGGGTGGCGGTGCTCGCACACAATTCCGACCGATACCTCGAAGTCTATGCTGGGGTGCCCTGGGCGGGTGCGGTCATTGTGCCGCTTAACACCCGATGGTCGGCCGCGGAGAACAGCTACGCAATTGGCGATTCGGGCGCCAAAGTTCTTCTTGTCGACGATAAATTTGCCGCGTTGACGGCTTCAGTTCTGGCCGAGACCTCGTCGGTGCGCGCGGTGATTCATATGGGGGATGCACCGACGCCCGCAGGCATGATGCCATATGAGCGCCTCGTCGAAAGCTCTGCGCAAATTGCGGACATGGGACGCACCGGCGAGGACTTGTCAGGCATCTTCTATACTGGCGGTACCACGGGCTTCCCTAAGGGAGTCATGCTGTCGCATCGCTCCCTGTGGGCGAGCGCGGCTGCATGTACGAGTTTTGCGCTGACCCGCGACTCCGTTTACCTTCACGCTGCGCCAATGTTCCACCTTGCCGATTTCTGCGGCACAATGATGACACTGCTAGCAGGCGGTCAGCACGCGGCCATCCCTGCCTTCAACGCAGAGGGCGTCCTGGCCGCGGTCGAGCAGCACGGTGTCACCCACATACTGCTCGTGCCGACCATGATTCATGCGCTAGTGGCGCATCCGAAAGTCGCGACAGCCGATATAGCTTCACTTAGCTGCATTATGTATGGAGGATCTCCTATACCCGAGGCTGTGCTGCGGCATGCGATGCAGGTCCTACATGGATGCCGGTTCGTCCAAGTGTATGGTCAGACCGAGCTGTCACCACTAGCGACGTTACTGACACCGGAGTACCACACGTTCGATGGGCCAAAAGCCGGCAAGCTCGCCTCCGCAGGCCGCGCGTTGCCGTGCTGCGAGTTGCAGGTGGTCGGGCCTGAGGATGCCGAAGTGCCTCATGGCACGGTCGGCGAGATTCGAGTCCGCGGCCTCAATACCATGCTCGGGTATTGGAATAAGCCCGAGGAGACGGCAGCGACGCTGCGCGACGGGTGGGTTTATACGGGCGATGCCGGGCGCATGGATGAGGAGGGCTTTTTATACATTGTGGATAGAGTCAAGGATATGATTATCAGCGGCGGCGAGAACGTCTACACCGTTGAAGTCGAGAACGCGTGCGTCAAGCACCCTGCAGTATCACAATGCGCCGTGATCGGAATCCCGGATGACACCTGGGGTGAAGCCGTGCACGCGATTGTCATCATGAAAGAAGGCCAGCACATTTTGGCAGAAGAACTTATCGCTCACTGCCACAGCCTAATCGCTGGCTACAAGTGTCCGCGCAGCATCGAATTCCGCAGGGAACCGTTCCCGCTGTCCGGCGCAGGCAAGGTGCTCAAACGCGAACTCCGCGCGCCATATTGGAAAGGTCGGAGCCGTCAAGTGAACTAACGGAATTGGAAACGCGCGCGTCAGAGCTTTGATGGGCGGCCATACGAGCCAAATGCCCGCCATTATCCAACCTCTCGGCTCGCCGCAAACTCACGATCGTCTAAGTCAGTCCGGGCAGAAACCCAGTGCCCCTCATCTAAGATATGCGGTGTGAACGGCAGCTATTCTTCCACGATTCACGACAGCTCAGTGTCAACCTTTGGCCGACAGCGCCAATTCGCGGTCCAATTTCCAGCAAACGTCGGCAGACGACAAGTCTTGACCCGTTGCAGGCATACGCGAACGTCCGGAATCGGGCGGCTCAATCATGCAATTTGTAGGCGTCGAAATGCCGAAATGGTTGTCGCACAAAGGTTAGATTGTGTTGAATAACTCCTCGACGGCGACCGGCTTCGGCTCAAAACGCCGACTTGTCGGGTCGCCCCAGGGATCGCTCCGCTGGGGCTCCCACAGATCCGGACGTGCGGGATTCCCGCATCCGGCTCTTCGAGTCAAGTTCGCGCTGAATGATGGTAAACACTGTGAACCACGCGTACAGGAGGTAAAGGATCACGCTGCAGGAAGGCCGAGAACCGAGCCCACGGTAGCTTGGGGTTGGATCGGCGTCGCAGCCACTTGCGCCAGATACGTTCGACGTGGTGTCGGAAGCTCGCCATCGAGCGGCCGTTGCCAGTCAGCCCGTAATACGCGTAATGGCCGCGCAGCTTGCGGCTGAGTTGCTCGTGCTGCCATCGCATCGGTGTATGACGATATCGCCGGCACCAGGCTTCGACGACGCGCAGCGCGCGACTCAACCGATTCTTCGCGGTCTTACGCCGCACCACCCAGTGGCCCTTCCGAGAACGACCCCAGTACAGAGTGAACCCGAGAAAGTCGAACGACCGTGGCTCGCCCGGCCCGCGCCGGGGAGGATTATTCGAACCCGGCCGATGCAGCGCAATGAGCCGAGTCTTCTGCGGATGCAAGGTCAGCGCATATTTTGCAAAACGCTTTGCCAACACCGCGAAGACTCGTTCCGCATCTTCCTGTCGTTCAAAACCCAGCACTGCATCATCGGCATACCGGATCATGAACGATGTTCCTTTGAGCCGTGGTTTGACGTCCTGTTCAAACCACTGATCCAACACCTCATGCAGATAAATATTCGCCAGTAATGGCGAGATCACTCCACCCTGAGGTGTACCCTGCTCGGGATAGCTCAGCTGAGTTCCTTCAAGAACCCCCGCCTGAAGCCACTTACCGATCGCACGCAGGATCACTCCATCACCCACCCGACGAGCCACCATCTCCCGTAGCCGCGTTCGATCTACTCGGTCAAAGAAGCTCTCGATATCGAGCTCGATTAACCAACACTGCGCCAACGGCATGATCCGTTGCCACAGTACATCCAGCGCTTGGTGCGCGGAACGTCCCGGCCTAAAGCCATACGAGAAGTCTGAGAACTGCTGTTCATAGAGCGGCTCCAATATCATGACGACCGCCCGTTGCAGCACTTTGTCCTCCAACGTCGGTATGCCGATCGGTCGAAGACGTTTGCCATCACCCTTCGGGATATACACACGCTTCACCGGCGGGGCCCGATAGAGCCCCGATTTGAACCGATCGAGTAGACTCGATAGGTTCGCCTCCAGGTCCCCTTCGTACTCCGCCGCCACTTGGCCATCGACCCCTGGCGCTCCATCTTTCCGGGTCCGGCGATACGCCTCGCGCAGCCAGTCCAAATCGATGAAGTGTGCCAACGTCATCAACGCCTCATGGGGATAGCGTTCGGCTCGCTGTGCTAGCTCAAGTTGTTTCGTTGAGATGGTCTGTGGACTCGGTGTTCCCACCATCTATCCCTCCTCGAGCACCTTGACCCGATCCTCCCCTTCCCTCCGCCGGCTCCGCTCGGAATACGTTCGCCGGCATCATCGGTACTATGGGAAGACTCCGACGTCTCTGCCCTCGTCTGTGCGCCCTTCACAGGAGCACGTACCATCGCGTTCGTGCGCTCTTCGCTTCGCTCGGCACTGCACGTCATGCCGACGACCTGGACTACTTGATTAAACGGCGCCCGCACCGTTGTCCTCGCAATGGAAAGTCAGAGACCTCCCAGGTTCCTGTGGAACCCACGCGTCAAACCATGCCCTGCTCTTAGACCCCGCGGAGAGATTCACGCCAGGCGTTGCGGCGTAAACCTTGCTGCCTTCCACTTTGAAAACAGTGTCAGCCTCCGGTCAAGATGTATTTCGAGGCTCAATCGCACGGCCTAGCGACTCCCTGTGTACGCTTCGCAGCCAAGGTCGCCCTTGGACCACGCAACACTCGGTTCCGGCTGGTTGCCAACCTTTGCCGGGCAGGATTTCCCCCGCCGGGTTCCATCAGAAGCTTTCAGTCGCGTTTTCCTTCACATGACTTCCAACTCCTCCAGGCTTCGCCTGGCGCACTTTCAACAACATCGTTAAGTTTTGCGACAGCCGTTTTCGGGCCTCAGAACCCCGTTTAACAGTGCTGAATTACGCACGGCCCTCGAATGAGTCCTCTTGACCCAAGCTGCCTTAGGAGGCGTGGAAGGACAAGACGAGCGGAGAGTGCGCAAAGAAAAAACGGAATGGCACCGCGTGAGCGTGCTCGCGCCGGGTCTTGTGAAGCTCACCGAGCAATATTTGAAAAAGGGCGGCCGGGTTTACATCGAGGGCCTTGAGACGCGCGACTACACCGATAAGGATAAAGTGAAGCGCTATGTGACCGAGATTGTGCTGTGGCCCTATGGTTCGACCATCACCATGCTCGACGGCCTGAAGGCGAGCGCAGCGAGTGAGCCACCCGGAAGCAGCGCCGGGCGAGCCCGCCGCTATCGAGGATGACGTTATTCCGCTCTGAAGCACAAAGGGCGGCCATCGCTGGCCGCCCTCCCGTGTTTTATCACTTGGCAGTTTGGAGGCGTCCCCGCCTTGAACTGCGTTTCTACTTTAGCGCCGAAGTTAAGGTGACGGTGGAGATTTGCGAACCGGTAGCGGTGAAACCGCCGTCGCGACCACGGTTTGTTGAATAAGCGCGGCTTCCAACGCCTGCGGCGTGCCTTCCAGGAACTGAATCGCGGAATAACCATTGACGATATTGGAGCTACATGGACCCAAGCTTAAGTTGTTGGTCTCGCCAGTGATACCCACGTAGCCGACTCGGGAGTCACCGTCATTGAGACATAACAGCGGCAGATTGGAGTCGTTTAGTACGTTGACGGTCACGCCAAGCACAGAGCCTTGGTTAAAGGTAGCCTGCGAACCATTCGTATTGCCGACCACATTGAATTCGACCGACTGCCAGATGCTGGCAATATCGATACCGTCCTCATTCGGCGCGTCCTTATTAAAGTTGTCCGATTCGATAACGGCATAAGCATCTGCCCCATAGCTGAAGTAAAGCTCGTCGTTCCCATTTATCTGGACGCTGCAGGACAACTTGACGTCACCGAGGCCAGTCACTGGCACGATCACCGGCACCGATTGCACGTGGCCGTTTCTCCAACAGTCAATGCCGCCTTTTTTACTTGCGTTTGGGTTCCAGCCATGCGGGCAGGTCGCCTTCGGGTTCGACTTCAACTCCGACGCCGAAATCCAATTGAACAGCCAGTACTGCATGAACAATTCGCTATGGCTCGGGGCCGGGCCGCGGTCACCGTTGAAATCTGTCGTATAGATGAACTGTTGCCAGATCTGACATCCCGTATGGCCCTGGCACGCTGGGGGCGAGGCAGTGGGTAGTGATGTCGAGTTGGGCTGGCCATAGGGTAATGACCAGTTCGTGTTGATCTGCAACCCATAGTCGTTTGAACCCGTGGTGTTGCCGTTAGTGTCAACATTCGTCTCAGAGGTCACGCCGCTGACCCGGTAGAACGTTCCGGCCACATGTGTGATGAGCCCGTTTTGAATCAGGGCGACGTAGTCACCAGTGGCGCCTCCCTCTTGTGGGCCTGGACCATCGTCCGGCGCTCGATTGGGCGTGGGATGAGAGCTGGCCTTACCCTTCGTGCTGCAGGCGACAGCTTCCCAAATGAAGTTTGGGTAGGCTGCGTGAAAGCACCCATTTCCCTGGCCCGACGCGGATTGCTCCGTGATCTTTTCGCGCCAATTCCTTTTCGCTGCGGCCTCGGGGTCTACGGTGGCAGTGGCAACAGTCCCAGCCTGGGCCGTCATGCTCGGGGTCTGCACGAGGATGCCCGCGACGAGAAAAGCAGCGGCGATAATACGGTTAGACATCATGGCACCTAAATTGAAAAAAGTTGAGTTGGATTAACGTTT
>Ga0326728_10026030_pt1 | contig 10404 bp, 8 predicted proteins | sample MB3enrmetagenome_FD_207602 | JGI IMG/M metagenome (GOLD analysis project Ga0326728, IMG submission 207602) | Lab enriched peat soil microbial communities from McLean, Ithaca, NY, United States - MB31MN | ecosystem: Environmental > Terrestrial > Soil > Wetlands > Peat | place: USA: New York... | reverse complement strand
TCCACCAGGCGGCGGAGAAGATCGGCATGCCGACGACGACGAGATGCGCGTCGCGCGAGCGATCCTTGACGAAACGCACGGTCGCGACGTCGTCGGCTTCCGCCTCGACGCTCTCGACTTCGACGAGAAGCTGCGAATAAGTCGGGTGCGCCTTCTCTTTCAACGTGTTGAGAGAAAAGGCGACGTCGGCGGCGGTGAGGAGCGAGCCGTCGGCGAAGCGCGCCTCCGGCCGGAGCAGGAAGCGGTAAACGAGCTTGTCCGGGGAGACGCGCGCGGCGCGGGCGACGAGGCCGTAGACCGAGTCGGGTTCGTCGCCGTTGCCCGCCATCAACGCGTCGTAGGCGCCGGACATGCCCGCCGCGCCGTCGCCCTTCTTGGAGAAGATGTTCAGCGTGTCGAACGTGTCGAAGTTCTGGTTGCCGCCGGTGGCGGTGATCTGCAGCGACAACAGGCCGCCCTTCGGCGCGTCGGGATTGACGTAGGCGAAATGCTTGAAGTCGGGAGGCAGGGCGAGATCGCCGAAGGACGACAGGCCGTAGGTCTCGATCGCCTCGTCGGCCAGCGCGCGCGGCGGATGGAAGCTGAAGGCGGCGAGCCCCGCCGCGGTCCATTTCAGCGCGCCGCGCCTTGTCATGACGAGGCCCATGAGGCTTTCTTTCCCTTCGTCGCGTGGGCCGAGCCGATTCGCCGGCGATTTAAGCCGGCTTCGTCCCGCTTGGCCAGCGCCCGAACAAACGCCGGCGGCCCGAGGAGAGATCGATGAATGACGCCTTTTTCAAGACCGCGCCGCGCCCGCTCTCCTTCGGTTTCTATGGCTCGGGGCTCGACCGCGCCGCGCGATTGCGCGACGACGCGGCGGCGGTCGCGGCGTTGCGCCGGCAGGACGACGCGCGCGCGGTCCTCCTCGCGCGCGACACGCCGCTCCTGCCCAAGGGCGCGGGCGTCCGCGACCCGCTGTTCCCGCTCGCGGAAGCGGAGGCGCTCGGCGGCGCCCGCGCGGAGGCGCTGCTCGGCCTCAGGCCTGGCGGCGCGCCGCTCTTCGCCCTGGCGCTCGGCGACGAAGCGGTCGAGGAGATCGGCGACGCGAGCGACGGCTTCTACGATCGGCGCGCGCTCGTCGTCCCCGGCCGCGACGACCTGGAGCTCGTCGCGCTAAGGACCATCGCCATGCAAGGGCTGGTTTCGCGCGAGGCGGTCGCCGCGCTCGGCGCGGCGAAGGCGCTCCTCGACTGGCACGCGCGCAACGGCTTTTGCGCGCGCTGCGGCGCGCCGACGCGCCCCGCCGCGGCGGGCTGGCGGCGCGAGTGCGGCGCCTGCAAGGCGCAGCATTTTCCCCGCACCGACCCGGTCGTCATCATGCTGGCGGTCGACGGCGAGCGCTGCCTGCTCGGCCGCCAGGCGCGCTTTCCCAAGGGCATGTATTCCTGCCTAGCCGGCTTCGTCGAGCCCGGCGAGACGATCGAGGAGGCGGTGCGGCGCGAGATCGCCGAGGAGGCGGGCGTCGCCTGCGGCGAGGTCGCCTATCTCGCCTCGCAGCCCTGGCCGTTTCCGGCCTCCTTGATGATCGGCTGCCTAGCGCGGGCGACGTCGCGCGAAATCGTCATCGACCGCAGCGAATTGGAGGACGCGCGCTGGTTCGAGCGGGCCGAGGTGGTCGCCATGTACGAAGGGCGGCGCCCCGACGGCCTGTCGCCGCCGAACCCGATGGCGATCGCCCATCACATCGTGAAATACTGGATGGAGCGTCCGTAGCCGCGCGCGTTGAGCCCGGCTTTGGCGCGGCCGGCGGCCGCGCCTAAAGTTCAGGCGATCACCGCTTTCTGCAGCTCGATCAGCCGCGCGACGCCGCCGCGCGCCAGCGCCAGCATCTTCATCAGGTCTGCTTCGCTGAACGGCGCGCCCTCGGCCGAGCCCTGCACCTCGACCAGGCCGCCGGCGCCGGTCATGACGAAATTGGCGTCGGTCTCGGCGGTCGAATCCTCGGCGTAGTCGAGGTCGATCACCGCCTCGCCTTTGACGACGCCGCAGGAGACCGCGGCGACATGGTCCTTCAGCGGGCTGTCGCGCAGGATGGAGCGCTGCGTCATCCACTTGAGGCAATCGTGGAGCGCGATCCAGGCGCCGCTGATCGCCGCGGTGCGGGTGCCGCCGTCGGCCTGGAGCACGTCGCAGTCGAGCGTGATCTGCCGCTCGCCGAGGCGCGGCAGGTCGACGACGACGCGCAGCGAGCGGCCGATCAGGCGCTGAATCTCCTGGGTGCGGCCGGAGACCTTGCCGATCGTCGCCTCCCGCTTGGTGCGCGTCGCGGTGGCGCGCGGCAGCATGGCGTATTCGGCGGTGATCCAGCCGCGGCCCTGGCCGCGCAGCCACGGCGGCGGCTTGTCCTCGAGCGAGGCCGCGCACAGCACTTGGGTGTCGCCGAAGCGCACCAGACACGAGCCCTCGGCGTAACGGGCCACGCCGCGCTCGAAGCTCACTTTGCGCATTTCGTCGTTGGCGCGCCGGGAAGGTCGCATCGAATCGTTCCTTTTCGTCGCGCGGCGCTGTAGCCCCGGAGCGGCTGCAAGGCAATCCGGGCGCGCGCCGACCGGCCGGACGGCGAATAGATGAAATAGCATCGGACGAGACGCCGTCGCGCCGCAAGCCGAGAAATCGCCACAAGGAAGGCGCATTGATGCGATTGCGGCGGCGGTCGGCGGCGCGGCGCACGCGCGCCGACGAGGCGGCGAATTTCGGCGCCGCTCTTGCGTTGCCCCAATGAACGAATAGCCGCTTGCAGCTAGGATATTCGCCAGACAAAAATAAACGCGCCGGGAGACGCCCCCATGCCCGACATAAAAGCGGAAAAAGTGTGCTTCGTCATCTTCAAGGCGCGCGAGCTGAATGGCGTCGACGGCGCCCATCCGCGCCCCTCCCGCCCGAACGGCGCCAAGGGCCGCGGCGCGAAAAGCAAGGAAGCCTGCGCGGCGGACCGCGCCAAGCTGGCGGCCTACATCGACGCGATGGACGAGGAGGAGCAATGCGAGCTCGTCGCCCTCTCCTGGATCGGATGCGGCGAGTTCGCCGCCGAAGAATGGCGGCTCGCCATGTCGAGGGCGCGGACGCGCCTCAAATGCGCGACCTCCGACTATCTCCTGGACAACTTGCAGCTCGCCTCGCATCTCGAATACGGCCTCGCCGAGTTCGGCGGCACCTGCGAGGTGTTCACGCCGAACCGGCCCTGAGGGCGCCGCCGCGGCGGCGGCGAAACGCGGCCGCCGCCGATTTCGCTAGCGCCGCCTAAAAAATCCTGTATAAGGCGCCGCCTCGGGGCTTCGCCCCGACACGACCGACCTGGACGACATCCCGGCTCGGCCGAGAGTTAAGGCGGATGCGCCGCAACGCGAGGAAAACCGATGTCGATCACCGCCGAGCGCAAGGCCGCGCTCATCCGAGAGTATGCGTTGAAGCTTGGCGACACGGGTTCGCCGGAGGTTCAGGTCGCCATCCTCACCGAAAGGATCGCCAACCTGACCAGCCACTTCAAGACCCACGTCAAGGACAATCATTCGCGCCGCGGCCTGCTCAAGATGGTCTCGCAGCGGCGCACGCTGCTCGATTACGTCAAGAACAGCGACGAGACGCGCTACAAGGCGCTGATCGAGCGACTCGGCATTCGTCGCTAGAGGCGGCAAGGAGACGCGGGGCGGCGGCGTGGGGCCGCCGCCGGCAGATGGATTGCGAAGGCCGCGACTTAAAGGCCATCGAACCGCGGGCGTTCAAACCTGAACGCCCTCGCGCCCGTCGAAAGACGGGCGTTCGTGACAGAACGCCCAGCGGCAGGATCGCCAGGGGCTGGAGACCGCCAGCCAGCCCCTCGCCGTCTTGCCGATGACGGACAGGTTCGATCCGGCTTCGAGGTCGAGCGCTTTCGCATCCTTTCGATGAGAAAAGGATGATGAAATGTTCGACATACAACGCGTGGAATTGACGCTCGGCGGGCGCAAGCTCGTGCTCGAGACGGGGCGCATGGCGCGCCAGGCCGACGGCGCCGTGCTGGCGAGCTGGGGCGAGACGACCGTGCTGGCGACCGTGGTCGCCCTCAAGGAGACCAAGCCCGGCCAGGACTTCTTCCCGCTGACCGTCCACTACCAGGAGAAGGCGTTCGCCGCGGGCCGCATCCCCGGCGGCTTTCTCAAGCGCGAAGGGCGTCTGTCCGAGCGCGAGACGCTGGTCTCGCGGCTGATCGACCGGCCGATCCGGCCGCTGTTTCCAGACGATTTCCGTTGCGAGACGCAGGTGATCGCCACCGTGCTCAGCCACGACATGGAGACCGATCCCGACATTCTCGCCATGATCGCCTCCTCGGCGGCGCTGACGCTCTCGGGCGTGCCGTTCATGGGCCCGGTCGGCGCGGCGCGCGTCGGCATCATCAACGATGAGATCAAGGTCAACCCGACCATCGAGGAGCTGAAAGACTCGGCGCTCGACCTGGTCGTCGCCGGCACCGCCGACGCGGTGCTGATGGTCGAATCCGAGGCGAAGGAGCTCTCCGAGGACACGATGCTCAAGGCGGTGATGGCGGGCCACGCCGCCTTCCAGCCGGTGATCCAGGCGATCATCCGCCTCGCCGAGAAGGCCGCCAAGGAGCCGCGCGAGCTCGTGGTCGGCGACAAGGCGGCGGTCGAGAAGGCGGTGCTCGAGCTCGTCGAGGCCGATCTGCGCGCGGCCTACGCGATCAGAGAGAAGCAGGAGCGCTACGCGGCGATCGAGGCGGCGAAGGCGAAGGCGACGGCGGCGCTCGCGCCGGTGGAGGGCGACGCGACATTCTCCGCCGAGGCGGTGGCGGAGGCGTTCCACAACGCCCAGGCCAAGGTGGTGCGCTGGAACATCCTCGACCAGGGGCGGCGCATCGACGGCCGCGACCTGACCACGGTGCGCCCGATCCTCGCCCAGGTCGGCGTGCTGCCGCGCACCCATGGCTCGGCGCTGTTCACCCGCGGCGAGACCCAGGCGATGGTGGTGGCGACGCTCGGCACCGGCGAGGACGAGCAATACGTCGACGCGCTGGAGGGCACCTACAAGGAGCGCTTCCTGCTCCACTACAACTTCCCGCCCTATTCGGTCGGCGAAACCGGGCGCATGGGCGCGCCGGGGCGGCGCGAGATCGGCCACGGCAAGCTCGCCTGGCGCGCCATCCGCCCGATGCTGCCGACTGCGGAGGAATTCCCCTACACCGTCCGCGTCGTCTCGGAGATCACCGAGTCGAACGGCTCCTCGTCGATGGCGACGGTGTGCGGCGCGTCGCTGGCGCTGATGGACGCGGGCGTGCCGATGAAGCGCCCGACCGCCGGCATCGCCATGGGCCTCATCCTCGAAGGCGACCGCTACGCGGTGCTCTCCGACATCCTCGGCGACGAAGATCATTTGGGCGACATGGACTTCAAGGTCGCCGGCACCAGCGAGGGCGTCACCTCGCTGCAGATGGACATCAAGATCGGCGGCATCACCGAGGAGATCATGCGCGTCGCCCTCGCCCAGGCGAAGGAAGGGCGGATGCACATCCTCGGCGAGATGGCCAAGGCGCTGTCCGGCGCCCGCGCCGAGCTCGGCGAGTTCGCGCCGCGCATCGAGACGATCAAGATCCCGACCGACAAAATCCGCGAAGTCATCGGCTCCGGCGGCAAGGTCATCCGCGAGATCGTCGAGAAGACCGGCGCCAAGATCAACATCGAAGACGACGGCACGGTCAAGATCGCCTCCAGCGACGCCGCCAAGATCAAGGCGGCGATCAACTGGATCAAGGGCATCGCCGCGGAGCCGGAGGTCGGCCAGATCTACGACGGCACGGTGGTGAAGACGATGGACTTCGGCGCCTTCGTCAACTTCTTCGGCTCGCGCGACGGCCTGGTGCACATCTCGCAGCTCGCCAAAGGCCGCGTCGCCAAGACCACCGACGTGGTCAAGGAAGGCGACAAGGTGAAGGTCAAGCTGATGGGCTTCGACGACCGCGGCAAGGTCAAGCTGTCGATGCGGGTCGTCGACCAGCAGACCGGCGCCGACCTCGAGAAGCCGGAGAAGCCGGACGCCGAGGCGGCGGCGCAGAATTAATACTTAAGTCGAGCCACAAAAAGGCCGGAGCGGCGCCATCGCGGCGCCGCTCTCTTTTTGTCTTGTATTTTCCGCCCGCTGAGCCTATTCCGTAAACCGGGTCCAGACAGCGGCGCGGCGACGAAGCGGCCGTTAAGACGGCCGAAAGACAAGTCTGGCAGAGTCAATCCAAAGTCCAATCAGAGTAAACCCCAGCTATGCAAGTCAGTTTCACCAGCGCCCTCGAAGGAGGCCGCGCCAATTTCACCATCGGTCGCGTAAAGGCGACCGGCCCCTGGCGGGCGGCCGAGGAGCCGGCCGGCGAGGCCGATCGCGGGACGGTCATCCGCGCGCTGGCGCTCGAAGCGGAAGACCAGGGCGCCGACGCGCTGGTCGACGTCCGCTTCGAGGCCGACGAGACCGCCGAGATCGACGGCGTGAGCCTCCGCCGCCTGGTCGCCACCGGCGCGGCCGTGCGCGCCGCCCTGGCGGCGTAAGAAACTTTCCCTTTTCGCGCTCGACTTGCCCTCACCCCAACCCTCTCCCGCAAGCGGGAGAGGGTGCTGAGGAGTCGCCGCTCCCTTTCTCCCGCCTGCGGGAGAAGGCGGCGCGAAGCGCCGGATGAGGGTCAGCCGGCGATGCGCGAGAAATCCGCCACCGTATGCACCGCGTCGCGCAGCTCGTTGAGCAGGCGCAGGCGGTTGAGGCGCAGCGCCGGATCGTCGGCGTTGACGGTGACGCGCAGAAAGAAATCGTCGACCGGCGCGCGCAGGGTCGCCAGCGCGCGCATCGCGCCTTCGAAGTCCTCGCGCGCGACGCGTTCGCGCGCTTCCGCCCCCGCCGCCGCGAGCGCGTCGGCGAGCGCCGTCTCCTCGGGCAGGACGAGCGCGCTCGGATCATGCGCGCCGGCGAAGGCGCCGACGCCGTCCTTCTTCTCTTCGTCTCTGACGATGTTGGCGGCGCGGCGATAACCCACCAGCAGGTTCTTGCCGTCCTCGCTGTCGAGCAGCGCGCCCAGCGCCTCGACGCGGCGGACGATCATCAGCAGGTCGTCCTGGCCGGGCAGGGCGAACACCGCGTCGATCAGATCGTAACGCGCGCCCTTGTCGCGCAGATAGACCTTGAGGCGGTCGGCGAAGAAGGCGAGGAGGTCGGCGGCCCGCGAAGGCCGTTCCCCCGCTCTTCGCGCAAGCGCCTCTTCAAACAGGGAATGGCTCTTTCCGGTATTCAGATCTTCCCACTTGTTCTTCGAAGTTCCGAGTGCAGCCTCTGCGGCTTCCTCGAGCTTGGGAAAATGAATATCCACGATTTTGCTCAACGCTAGCCTCAGCCCGTTCTCCAGCACGATCCGTATTACCCCCAGCGCCGCGCGCCGCAACGCATACGGGTCCTTGCTCCCCGTCGGCTTCTCGTCGATCGCCCAGAAGCCCGTCAGCGTGTCGAGCTTGTCGGCGAGCGCGACGGCGACCGCCACCGGCGCGTCGGGGACGCGGTCGTTCGGGCCTTGCGGCTTGTAATGATCGCCGATCGCGTCGGCGACGCTTTGCTCCTCGCCCTGGGCGAGCGCGTAGTAGCGGCCCATCAGGCCCTGCAACTCGGGGAACTCGCCGACCATCTCGGTCATCAGGTCGGCCTTGGCGAGCCGCGCGGCGCGCTCGGCGAGCTTCTCATCGGCGCCGACGATCGGCGCGAGCGCCTTCGCCAGCGCGGCGATGCGCTCGACGCGCTCGCCTTGCGTTCCCAGCTTCTCGTGAAAGACGACGCCCTGCGCCTTCAGCTTCTCCAGCCGTTGGTCGAGCGGCTTTTCCGCCTTGTCCTTGTAGTCCGGCAGCGGCGCGAGATCGGTGCGCCAGAAGTGGCGCGCGTCGGCGAGCCGCGCCCGCACCACGCGGCCGTTGCCCGCCGCGATCGCCACGCCGCCGTCGCGCGCGACGAGGTTCGAAATGACAATGAACTTGTCAGCGAGCCGCCCGTCGGCGCCGCTGAGCACGAAGCACTTCTGGTTGGCGCGGATGGTGGCGCGAATGACCTCGGGCGGGATCTCGAGGAACTCGGCCTCGAACGCGCCCATCAGCGCGACCGGCCATTCGACCAGGCCGGCGACCTCCTCCAACAACCCTTCGTCCTCGATCAGCTCGAGCCCTTGCGCGAAGGCGAGGCTTTTTGCGTCGGCGAGAATGATCTCCTTGCGCCGGTCGGCGTCGAGCACGACCTTCGCCTTGGCGAGCGCGGCGACGTAGTCGGCGAAGCGGCGAACGCGAATCGGCTGCGGCGCGAGGAAGCGATGGCCGTAGGTGACGTCGCCGGCGGCGATTCCGTTGACGGCGAAGGGGACGACCTCCGGCGCCTCGTGCGGGCCGCCGAACGCGCAGAGGATCGCGTGCAGCGGCCTCACCCAGCGCAGCGCGTCGGGTTTCGCCGACGCCGCGCCCCAGCGCATCGACTTCGGCCAGGGAAACGCGCGCACGATCGCCGGCAGGACTTCCGCCAGCACCTCGCGCGTCGCGCGGCCCTCCTTCTCGACCACGGCGACGTAGAACTCGCCCTTCTTGCCGTCGGAGACGACCTTGGCGTCCTCGATGCGCTTGAGGCCGGCGCTCTTGAGGAAGCCTTGGATCGCGCCGGCCGGCGCGCCGACGCGCGGCCCCTTGCGCTCCTCGCGGCGGCGCGGCTGAGCCTCAGGCAGGCCGACGACGTTGAGCGCCAGGCGCCGCGGCGTGGCGAAGGCCTGCGCGGCTTCGTAAGGAAGGTTCGCGTCGACGAGCGCGTTGGTCGCCAGCCGCTTCAAATCTTCCGCCGCCTGCCGCTGCATGCGGGCGGGGATTTCTTCGCTGAACAATTCGAGGAGCAGGTCGGGCATTCTTGCGTCTCAACAATCTGGGGCCAACGGCGCCGGAGAAACCCTTCTCCCGCTTGCGGGAGAAGGTGGGCGCGCGAAGCGCGACCGGATGAGGGGAATAACGCGCCTCGCCCTCATCCGGCGCTTCGCGCCGCCTTCTCCCGCTCAGGCGGGAGAAGGGTTTCCTCCGCCGACGGTCTTCAGCCAGGCGGCGCCGCAGGCCTTGGCGAGCTCGCGCACGCGCAGGATGTAGCTCTGGCGCTCGGTCACTGAAATCACGCCGCGCGCGTCGAGCAGGTTGAAGGCGTGGCTCGCCTTGATGCACTGGTCGTAGGCGGGCAGCGCCATCAGATGACGTTCGCCGGCGTCGCCCTTGGCGAGCAGCGAGCGGCACTCCGTCTCGGCGTCCTTGAAGTGCTGGAACAGGATCGCCGCGTCGGCGTGCTCGAAGTTGAAGCGCGAATATTCCTGCTCGGCCTGCAGGAAGACGTCGCCGTAGACGACCTCGTCCGCGCCGTCGCAGCCGTTGAAATTGAGGTCGTAGACGTTCTCGACGCCCTGCACGTACATCGCCAGCCGCTCCAGGCCATAGGTGAGCTCGCCCGACACCGGCGCGCATTCGAAGCCCGCCACCTGCTGGAAATAGGTGAACTGCGACACCTCCATGCCGTCGCACCAGCACTCCCAGCCAAGGCCCCAAGCGCCGAGCGTCGGGCTCTCCCAGTCGTCCTCGACAAAGCGCACGTCGTGCAGCGAGGCGTCGACGCCGATCGCGGCGAGCGACTCGAGGTAGAGGTCCTGCAAGTCGTCGGGGGAGGGCTTCAGAATCACCTGGTACTGGTAATAGTGCTGGAGGCGATTGGGGTTCTCGCCGTAGCGGCCGTCCTTGGGGCGACGCGAGGGCTGCACATAGGCCGCCCGCCAGGGCTTCGGCCCCAGCGAACGCAGGGTGGTGGCGGGATGGAAGGTGCCCGCGCCGACCTCCATGTCGTAGGGCTGGAGGATGACGCAGCCGTGGCGCGCCCAAAAGTCCTGGAGCGTCAGGATGAGGCCCTGGAAGGAGCGCGCCGGGTCGAGCGCGGGATCGGACGGCATGGGGCGGGAATCCGGTTTCGTTTTTCGCGGCGGACCCTAGTGACGCGCCCCGCTCCGGTCAACGCGGGTCTGGAGATGCGGTCGACGACCGCGTCGCGGCGACGGGCGCAGCCGACGGCCTAAGGCGTACACGCATCGGCTTGCGCAAGCGTCGGTCGCCTGCCTGATCCGTGCTCGGCGTCCATAGCCCGTCGAAAGACGGGCGTCCTTTCGGACGCCCTTTGGTCGAGCCGGCTTCGCCGGTTGCTCGCTTCGCTCGCAAACCTTGACGCCTCCGCGCGGATCAGGCGTTTCGCTACCGTGAGTTTTGCCGAGACCGCCGGCCCGAAGGGCCGGTCGGCTCAGCAAAACTCATGGGCAGCCAAACGCCGCGTCGGAACGGCGGGGTCACCCGAAGGGCC
>Ga0326728_10026029_pt1 | contig 10404 bp, 11 predicted proteins | sample MB3enrmetagenome_FD_207602 | JGI IMG/M metagenome (GOLD analysis project Ga0326728, IMG submission 207602) | Lab enriched peat soil microbial communities from McLean, Ithaca, NY, United States - MB31MN | ecosystem: Environmental > Terrestrial > Soil > Wetlands > Peat | place: USA: New York... | reverse complement strand
TGACGTCAAGGAGAGCCTCTTCTGTGAGCCCGCCCTTTTTTCCAAAATTCAAGGTCTCCGATAAACCTTCGATCATAAGGGCGAGGAGAAGATTATTGGCCATTTTCATCAGGGACCCCTGGCCAATTTCGCCGCAATAGACAACCCGCTTTCCCATTGTGAGAAATAAGGGCGTTAGCGTCTCCACCCGGTCCTTCGCTCCCCCTGCCAGAATAAGCAGGGTCGCATCTTCGGCGGGCTTTTTAGATCCGGAAACGGGCGCGTCGATGAAGCTCACTCCAGAGGGGAAGAGCCTGTGCGCGAGGTCTTTGGTAAACATTGGAGATACGGAGCTCATGTTGACGAATGTTTTATTCCCGTCGAAAGCCCCGGCAGCGCCGTCTTCTCTCCAAAGCAGATTCTCAATTGCTTCCGGACCGGTAACCATCGCAATTATTACGTCGGACACTTCCGTCAAAGCTTTGGGCGTAGGCGCCGCTTTAACTCCAAGGCTTTGCAGTTCCGCCAAATCCTGTGGCGTGCGATTGTAAACGGTGAGCGGGTATCCGGCCCTGGCGATATTTGCCGCCATAGCCCGACCCATTATCCCTAATCCCATGAACCCGATCCTTTCTTTCACGGTTTTCCCCTTCTGAATATTCGATAATGTTCATTGAACTATAACGATGCCTGTCAGGGCGCCTTTCGGGACCTGTTCCGCTTTTGCGCTGCCGCCCATTGGGGGAAATATCCCTGCCTGCCTCGGCGACCATGTGGAACACGTCGATGCCGACTGTTTCCATGGACGGCCGGGAGAGGATGGAAAAGCGGCGTTTCTTGCCTTCCATGGCCTGACAGATTTTAAGCTTTCCACGAAAGGTGTGGCGGCAGGAGCCGGCTGCAAATCCGAAGGCGAAGTAATGGCCGTCATAGAAAACCTTATGATGATACCAGACCGTAATATTATCAGAAATTCGGCCGAAGCCCTTAATATCTTGTCAGGTAAAACCGTAGAAATCGAACCGAAGAAGGGAAAATCATCCAGTCAAATAACGGAGGTGTCTGGTGTTTAAACCCATGAAGAACTAACGCATTTAGGCTCATGAGTGTTGGCTGCGTATCGCGCTTTATCGATAGGTTCGCGATAAAACGTGGGTATATCTGACCGGCGCCATGAAGAAAGAGAAATTCCGCCGTCTTGTCTTAAGCTTTTCTCTTTTCGATTTTAAAGACAAGCCATGCCGCCATAAGTGCACAAAGTGCGCAAAACCCGCCTGGACTAAGCGCCGGGACCGAAGTCGACCCTGAAAGCGGCCCCCAGTTCAATACGTAGCTGCCGGTTGCCGCGTTGAACCCGTCGACCGTTATGTCGTAAGTTGTTCCGGCCTGAGCGTAAAAGCTGAGACTGCTCGTATTGCCGGGGCCGTCGTCGCTATCGGAGGCGACTAATGAGAGTTGATTCACGTCCGTTCCGACATAAACAGCGAGAAGCGTATCGAACGAGCTCCCCAGCGTGTTGAAAGAGACCCAGCCGGAGCCGGCCGGAGTCCATGAAAACCAGACGGAGCTTCCCCCCTGGTTCCCGGCGATTTCAGGCTCCCCCACTTGTTTAGTCGCGTATTCGTTATATCCACTCACACTGCCTGAAGCGCTGGAAAGGGTTGTCGCATTGGTGAACAGGTCATTCGCCGGGACAAGGGCGCCATATACGTCAAGACGGGGCGTAACAACGCCATTGCGGCTATCCGTAACGGGGACCCCGGACGCCGTCAGGCGTGCGATCGTCTCGGCGGGCGCCTCATCGGGAAACGCAGCGCGAAATACGGCAGCGGCGGCCGCCACGTGGGGCGTGGCCTGGGACGTTCCGCTGTACGTTGAACCGGCTGCGGTTATGTCCACGCCGGGGGCCAGCATGGTTAGAAAGGACGCGCTGTTGGACCAACATGTGACTCGATCGGCCCCGGTTGTGTTATCCGAGCAAAATCCCCAGTTGACCGAACCGATGTTGCTGTCGTAAACCGCGCCGACCGATACGTTGCCGGGTGTGCACGCCGGACTGCTTATGCCGTTGGTGTATCCGTCGTTGCCGGAAGCGGTGACGGAAATGATGCCCGCGCCCAGAGCGTTATTAATCGGGCTGATGTAAGGGTTTGTAGACCCGTAAGGGTTTGTGCAGGGGGCCGTGTAATCTCCGTTATCGCCAAGGCTCATGTTTATCGCGACTATGTTGAAGCTCGTTTTGTAGGCAATCGCTGAATTTATTCCATTGATGACGTCGGCGTCGGTAGCACTGGCGTTGGCGTCGAATATCTTAATATCGGCGATAGAGGCGTTTGGCGCGACTTCGAGAACGATGCCCGCCACGTTGGTGCCGTGGCCGTTTGTGTCCAACGGGGTCCCGCTGGGGTTGGAGAGGTTGGCGTCCATCGCGACGACCACCTTGCATCCGGCCGGCATGCCAGGCGCAGTGCACGGGCCGAAGGCGGAATTGGTCGTGTAGTTCACCCCGGTATCCAGAACGGCGACGACAGCGCCGTTTCCACCGTAGCCCAGGGAGTAAAGTTGAGGCTGGTCTATGAGAGCAAGGTCGCCGGCAACCGTCGGGTATATCGGATAGTTTTTGAAAACTGCCGCCACCTCGGGTTGAGAAATAAAATGAACTAGGGATTCCTCGCTCCCGAATTCCACAAATCCCATAGGAAGGTGATCGTAATCACGCACAAGATTGATATCGTTGGAAAGGGCCGAATTGAACGTTTTGTCCTTGAGTTCCCTGAAGCGGTCCTTCTTCCACTGGATAATTTGCGAGTCTTCATAAGGCAAGCGCCGTGCAACTCGCTGGCTCGAGGCTTCCGTTTGGATGGAGCTGTCTTCGAACAGGACTATCAGGCGCTGCGGAAAACCACTTGCGAATCCCTCCAGCACCCGCGGCTCGACTTTTCGCTCGATTAGCGGATCTGATGACGCCGTACCGGCAACAAGGCAGCCTGCATTCCAAAACACTGAAGCCGACAGGCTGATGATTACCAATAACTGTCCGAGCTTCCAAGTGCGCCGCATTGTAAAATTTCCTCCCCGATGTCTCAGGCTTTTCCACCGTCTCATGGCGACATGAGGCGTGGATATCGATTGCAACCTACCGGCAATTGAACCATTTATCAGTAATCATGCGGGGAAACACGACGAATTCGTAGAAATTATGTGGAGATTTGGTGAAGACGTCTATCGCCTGTCGAGGGTCGATGCGACGCTGACAAGACAAGGTTTTGAGAGCGTGATTCCGTGGAGAGATGCCGATCTTAACAAGATCTTAACAAGATTGTCACACAATCCTCGCGCAAACAGGGTAACTAACACACCCAGATCTAAACCAGTGTCACAGGGTGGGTACTTCGCTGACGGCACTAATTTGTTCGGACCAGGAAGCCCCGACATTTGTGATCATCGAACTCAATGGATGATCGGATATGCCGAGGGTTTTTTGATGGAGCGGCAGAATCAAGGAAGTTTTCCGATCATCGTCTCGTCACACGGCTACAAAGCCAAACCCCGTCGTAAAGTGTCGGACGAAAAGTAATTTATAATTTGAAGCTCCGGAGTATTTGGTATTAGGATATTGCTAAGCCCGCCGGATACGGCAAAGAGCGTTTTGTTTTCAAGAAAGACTGCCCCGGGAATAGAAGGCTATCGGGCTCATAACGACGAGCAGGGGAGGGGCAGGCTGGCCAAACTGAACGAGAACCAGAGGCGCCGGTAAGAAAAAGATGCGAATCAAAAACTATGGGAAAAAAGTTGTCTCTTTGACCGTTTTTATGTTGGGGATGGCGTTTGCGGCCTGCTCTTACGCCTATTTTTCCCAAATTGATTTTAATCTTCCCGGTGGCGGAGCCATCTCATTTGACGGCTCCATGCTTACGGCTTCGGGCATCCCGGTCAACAATATTACCGGTGTTAATGCGCCCTCAAACAGCGGCAACGATTTTTTGACCAATAAACTTCCAGGTACGTCGACTACTCTATCGCTCTCGGATCCGGCTTATCTTGGCAGCAACGGCCGGACAGGATGGTATTTTGGCGCGGGCGCCATCGAAGTCGCAAATTCGTCAGGCAGTGATCCGGTCCTGCTGCTGGGCAATTATAGCAGCCTCTCGATTACGCAAACTTCCGTGCTTAACGGCATGATTCAGTTCAACTTACTTTTCACAGATTTCTCCGACACAAAAGACCCGAATATTGTCAGTTATTTTGGATTCTCTCCCAACGTACAGTGGGTCGGCAGCGTAAACTTTGTGTTTGACAGCTCGTACTTAACCCCGGGCAGCACATTTACCGGACTGGTTCCGGGCAGTGGTGACATCGACAATGTGGCGGCCATGGCCCCCTCCGGAGAGCAGGCTCCCATACCTGGCGCCGTCTGGCTCTTCGGTCCGGGTTTGGTTGGCGTGATTGCGCTTAAGAGGAAGTGTACCCGGGGTAATCCGGCATTCAAGAACACGCCCCCCGCAGGGCCAGTATGCGGCTAAAAGAGTGCTGAGTTCATTTTCGCGCTGCCCGGAATCGCCGCCCGGAAAACTACCCGTTCTTCGCAGCACTTATGGATTGCCCCTGCAACCCGCGCGGCTTCTATCAGCTCAAACGCCCCCCGCCCGTGGATAAGCTCAATCGCCCCACAATCCTGGTTCTCGGGGCCGAAGTCGGCAAGTCCGAGTTTCGCCACAAGCCCTTCCCATGCCTTATGAATGATTTGATACCGGCATGCGGCAGTCGATCGAGTTTTTGATTGAAGACATCCGGACGTTCAGCATAGGAATGAAAAAGAAAAGGATTATTACGGGTAGCGCCAACCGGCACATTATAGCCGTCATCGCTGCCCGGAATGACGGGCGTCTTCCGCAAAAAGAAACGAATGGCTGACGATTAATAATTCTTAGGGAAGCGACATCGAATTGTCGAGGCAGGAAAGTGATACAAAGGGCGTTAAAGCGAGAGAATCTTTACTGCCGGAAAAAAGGCTCTTGATTTGTGCACCATTTGTATGTACGATGGAATCACCCTTTAAGGAGAGCCAACATGCAGGATGGCTTCGAATGGGACGCCCAAAAAGCTGAAACGAACAAGAGAAAACATAGCGTGAGCTTCTCTGACGCAATTGGCGTCTTCAACGACCCGGAGGCCATCGGCATGGAAGAAGAGGTAGTGGACGGAGAAATCAGGGAAGTCATACTCGGTGTAGATGATCTCGCTCGCATATTGGTTGTCGTCTATAACCACAGGGCTGAAAAAATGCGCCGGATCTCGGCTCGTATGGCTACAAAGAAAGAGGCCAAAGAATATGAAAGAAGAATACGACTTTAGCAAAGCGAAAAAGATAGGCCCGGTCATCCCGCCTCGACCAGGAAAGATTAGGATCACCATCAGGATTGACGGTGATATCCTTGAGTGGTTCAGGAACAAGGTGGAGGCAGCCGGTGGGGGTAACTACCAGACCATGATGAATACTGCGCTGCGCCAATACATCGATACGCAGGAAGGCGTTCTGGAGGCCACACTGCGCCGTGTGATCCGCGAAGAACTTAAGTGCGGCCAGGGACAATGAGGGGCGCTCTTACGAAAAGTTCGTCGGGGCTGGAAGCCCATCCTACAAAAAATTACGAACTTTTCATTGTTTCCAGGGTGTCCCGACAGGCACATGAATTACTGCTATGAATATGAAAGATTTATCAGTTCTCGGGATTGCAGCTTTTGTCGGTCTGCTTGCAGCGTGGATTTCCCCGCCCGGTATTGTTATCCGATAAAAAGGCTGGTGTCCGCTGATTCGGCTGCTTCCAGAAATGAAGCAACTCCGCCGATCTGAACACCGTCAAGGAGTTCTTCGCGCTTCACCCCCATGAGATCCATGCTCATCTGACACGCCACAATATTTACCCCGGCCTTTATTGCCGTATCGATCATAACGGGTAGGCTATCAACATTGTTGTTCTTCATTATTCCTTTGATCATCGCTGAGCCGATGCCGGCCATGTTCATCTGAGAAAGCGCCAGCTTTTTTGCTCCCCTGGGAAGCATAAACCCGAACATCTTCTGAATGAGGGTCTTTTTCAGATTGAGCGGCGAGCTGTCTTTCTTGAGCACGCTAAGCCCCCAAAAGGTTGCAAAGATTGTCACCTTGCGGCCCATCGCCGCAGCGCCATTCGCGATGATGAACGCGGCAAGAGCCTTATCAAGATCCCCGCTGAACAAAATGATCGCTTTATCGTTAGGAAGCTGCCCCAAACCTTCGCTCTTCTTTGTAAGGGAAACCGATTTCTTCACTACCCCAAGAAACAAGCTGTCTTTCTTTTCAAGGGATAATAGCTCGTTGCCGGTACTTCTGCACCATGCAGGCAGATCCAACGCAAAACCGGGGTCTGTCGCCGTAATTTCAAGCACAGAACCTTCCGGCATCTCAGTCATTTTGTGTGCAAGTTTGATGATCGGGCCGGGGCATTGCAATCCGGAGCAGTCCAAACCCGCTTCGATTATTATGTTTGAAGGACGTATCGTATTATGTAGAAGACGACTTATTGTTTCTTCTTCTGAAACCGGAATGGCGGCGCCAAATTTAAAAGATGACAGAGGCGCATGAGCCATGTGATAGAGCTTGAATCCTCCGGAAAGATTCCGGACATCCGTATAACCATTTTGAGTCAAAACCCGCGCTGCGAGGTAGCCCCGATATCCCACCTGACAATAAACCATGACCGGTTTGCCGTGCGGAATTTCATGCATTCTGTTGCGTAATTCGGTATCCGGAATGTTTACTGCCCCGGCTACATGCCCCAGGCTGAATTCCTGATTTGCGCGCACATCAAGGATAAACGCGCCCTTTTCACGCAAATCATCTATTTCTGACCAGTGTACATTATTGACGTCTTTTTTAATCACGTTCGCAGCTACAAACCCTGCCATGTTAACAGGGTCTTTTGCGGACCCGAAGGGAGGCGCATAGGAAAGCTCCGTTTCCTCCATGTCGAACACTGTTCCATCTCTTTGTATAAGAGCGGAGATAATGTCGATACGTTTGTCGGGACCCTCCGCGCCGATTGCCTGCGCGCCCAGAATTTTACCGTTTTCTTTTTCGTAAATCAGTTTCATGGTGAATGGAGTGGAGCCGGGATAATACCCCGCGTGATTATTCGGGTGTAAATAAACTTTATCATATTTAATTTTCCCTTCAGCAGCCAATGACTTTTCATTTATACCAGTGCAAGCCGCGGTAATTCCGAAGACCTTTACTATGGCCGTGCCGATTACACCTTCGAAGCTTGAATTTCTTCCAGCGATATTGTCGGCTGCGATTCTGCCTTGCCTGTTAGCTGGCCCTGCCAGAGGAAGCGCGGTATCGTCGCCGGTAATTAAATGTTTAATCTGCACTGCATCTCCAACAGCATAGATTGCATTGTCTGAAGTCCGCATATGACGGTCTACAATAATATGGCCACGAGGTCCGACCGCCAACCCTGCTTCCCTGGCAATTTTTGAGTCGGGAGAAACCCCTATCGCCAGAATGACCATATCGGTTTCAATCTTCCTGCCGGACTTTGTTTTTACGATTTGCGTTTTGCCTGATCTGGAAAATGAATCCACGCCGTCTTGTAGCACAAGCTCAACGCCGTTCATTATAAGTTCCTGATGGATGAACTGCGCCATCTCGGGGTCGAATGGGATCATGACCTGTTCGACCATTTCAACTATGGTTGTATTGATGCCCAGATGCCGAATGTTTTCCGCCATCTCCACACCTATAAATCCGCCGCCGATTACAACCGCTCTCTTAACATGTCCATTTTGTATATAAGATTTGATGGCTGCTGAATCGGGGATTGACCTAACAGTGAAGAGGTCAACCTGGTCCGATCCCGGAATCAGAGGTTTTATGGGAGACGCACCCGGTGAGAGGACCAGAGAATCGTACTCTAAATCATATGTTCTGCCGTTTGAGTGATCAACGACTTTTATCGTTTTGTTTTTCGCATATATTGCAAGCGCCTCGTTATTAATCTCGACACTTATATTGAAACGGTTAAAGAAAAGCTCGGGCGTCATGAGTTCAAGAGAACTCTGCTCTCGTATGACATCTCCTACAAAATAGGGAAGTCCGCAATTTGCAAATGAAACATATCGGCCTTTCTCCAGAATGGTAATCTTCGCGTGTTCATCAAGTCTTCTGAGTCTGACAGCCGTGCTGGCGCCGCCGGCAACGCCACCGACAATAACAACATTCTTAGACATGAGAGATCTCCTGATACTTCCCTTGGCCACGGAGCCTATGAGTAGCTTTTCACTAAATTATTTCACGCTCCCGCCTAAATGCATCTATACCACGCCGGAACATCATTTAGAGCGAGAGGTCCTAAGAGAAATTCTTTCCGCAACAACTGCCTGGTCCGGCGCATTCGGTATGTCCCGGCGAACCGCCGCAGCAGGCCTTATCACCAGCCACGGGAAGTCCATGTTTGGGGGCCCCGGATAAGGAAGAGTGGGCAGAGAGCAATTTTTTCAGCTTCTCGCTTCCACATGCCGTACAACTGGGCGAATCATAAGACAGAGTGACCAGCACCTCGCTTATTTTTCCGCATTCCGTGCATAAAAACTCAAAAAGTGGCATCTCGTTTCCCTTTGCATTATCAATCTTTTTATACCGGGAGGTTTCTCAATGAGCACACTCGCCACCGGTGTGTCCGCCACAAGTAAATCTTGCATCGAACTCCGGCAAGGTCTCTTTCAGGATGAGCTGGACGTTTTCTTCGACTGTGCCTTGCGCCACCCGGAATACTCTGATGCCCTGAGACTGTAGTTTCATCAAGGCCCCCATCCCGATGCCACCCACCGCAACCGCGTCTACCTCGCGGTCTCCAAGGGCCTTTATGGGTTGGCACATGCCGTGAGCATGGTGCAAATCGTTATTGCTGATTTCTTCAACTTTCTTCGACTCCGTATCGACTATAACAAAGCCCGGGGCCGACCCGAAGTGCGCATATACCTGACTTTCGAGCCCTTGTAGTGTTTCGGTAGGAAAACAAACCTTCATACACTTTCTCCTGTCTGTTGAAATCCGCCTCAAAAGTGGACTTGCCGCTGCAAGCCTTACGCCGCATGCCTTGAACAGCTCATGGAGGCAGTCACGAGCGAACAGGATATGCGGAAATAAGGGTTACTTGCCAAAAGATCTTACCGGGGTCTGCGACACGGATTTTGCCGGCATCCTTGCCCTATCCTCACAGCCCCCCGATCACTTTCGGTGCAGCATATGTTTGTGCTCTTGCATTCGGGGCAGCTGTCAGGTCTTCCTGCTGCGAAGGGTACGCTCCAAGGGTGCTGACACTGCAAGCACTTAAAACTACACTGCTCAGCCATCACAACTTCGCCTCCTTCGATGCGAAGCGCCAGTCCTTCAACCAGTACCCTGGCTATTTTGGCTCTTGCTGCCTCGACGATTCTTCCAAAAGTCTGGCGCGATACCCCCATACTTTCAGCCGCACGTTCGTGGTAGAGCTTTTCGAGATCCGCCAACCGGATCGCCTCATATTCGTCGATGGCCAAAACAACCTCTTCCAGCATCAACTTGGGGATTCCAGCAGGCTTAAAGATCTTACAAATCGGCTCACCAGCCACTCTGCGGCAACATCGGGGCCTCGGCATCGCTCTTTCTCCTTGCATTATAAGCATATGCTCATTGCCGCCATTATAAGCATACGCTCATAATAGTCAAACAGAATATCTTGCTTCCCGGGACGGATCCCCACGGCTTTTCATCACGCAGGCATAACACCCCCGCTGACATAATTACGGTTACGTCATCACCATAACTTTGCCTCATTTTCAAGCATCAGTTGTTACAGCCCGGTTTCAGCCGCCATTTCCCGGCGAGCGCGGCTGCCGGCTAGTGCTGTATGGATTTGATGGCTGCTTCATGGGGAATCACAAGGGAAACACAAGTCAAACTGGCGCGAGGCCCTTGTGAACTTGTCGAGCCGCCCCCGACTGTCAAAGTGTGGAAAAGAGGTTTTCTCTCGATAGACGCTTTTTGCAATCCGTTGCCCAGTAGCGAATGATGCCGGACTTGGGATTGGTATTGATTGGTGGAGGCGGCGGGAGTTGAAGCCGAGACCCGGCTTTATCCATTCACCCACCAAATCCAGTAAAATTCTATATTTACAATAACATAGTCTCTCTTTCTGGCTGCTTTGAGTCCGTAAAGAATCGTCAATTTTCGCGAAGATTTTCTCCTTTGGCGAAAGTTTAGCGAAAGGTCGGGGAAAGTGGTCGGGGTGGATCTGGATGATTCATGATAATATCCACCTTGACCACAAATCCCGCAAGGGACTATCATCTCAATTGTGAACACCGAATAGCGGTGGGATGCCGGAAAAATGTCTTCTATAC
>Ga0326728_10026028_pt1 | contig 10405 bp, 12 predicted proteins | sample MB3enrmetagenome_FD_207602 | JGI IMG/M metagenome (GOLD analysis project Ga0326728, IMG submission 207602) | Lab enriched peat soil microbial communities from McLean, Ithaca, NY, United States - MB31MN | ecosystem: Environmental > Terrestrial > Soil > Wetlands > Peat | place: USA: New York... | reverse complement strand
AGTTCGCAATCCGCGTCATCCGCCCCGTTCGTCCCGTCAGTGTTCAAGAAGTTCCCCCAGCGCATTCCCCGGGAAATCACGCCGGAATTTGTCCGCTCGGAAGTGGCCGCCGGTCGCGCAATCATTCCGGCCAATGTCAATCATCCTGAGCTGGAGCCGATGATTATTGGCCGCAACTTCCTCGTGAAGATCAACGCCAACATCGGCAACAGCGCCGTCGCCTCGAGCATCGAGGAGGAAGTCGAGAAAATGCGCTGGGCCACCAAATGGGGCGCGGACACCGTCATGGACCTTTCCACCGGCAGGAACATCCACGCCACACGCGAATGGATCCTGCGCAATTCGCCCGTGCCCATCGGCACCGTGCCCATTTATCAGGCGCTCGAAAAAGTCGGCGGCCGGGCCGAAGACCTGACCTGGGAAATTTTTCGCGACACGCTCATCGAACAGGCGGAGCAGGGCGTGGACTATTTCACCATCCATGCCGGCGTGCTGTTGCGCTTTATTCCGCTGACGGCGTCGCGCATGACGGGCATTGTTTCACGCGGCGGCAGCATCCTGGCCAAGTGGTGCCTGGCGCATCACCAGGAGAATTTCCTCTATACCCACTGGGACGACATCTGCGACATCATGGCCGCCTACGACGTTTCCTTTTCCATAGGCGACGGCCTGCGGCCCGGCTCGATTGCCGACGCCAACGACCGGGCGCAATTCGGCGAGCTTGAAGTGCAGGGTGATTTGACAAAGCGCGCCTGGGCCAAGGGCGTGCAGGTCATGAACGAAGGGCCCGGCCATGTGCCCATGCACATGATCGAGGAAAACATGGCCAGGCATCTCGAATGGTGCCATGAAGCGCCCTTCTACACGCTCGGACCGCTGACGACGGACATCGCGCCCGGTTACGACCACATCACCAGCGGAATCGGCGCGGCGATGATTGGCTGGTACGGTTGCGCCATGCTCTGCTATGTCACGCCCAAGGAACATCTGGGCCTGCCGAACAAGAAAGACGTCAAAGACGGCGTCATCGCCTACAAGATTGCCGCGCACGCCGCCGACCTGGCCAAGGGACATCCCGGCGCGCAATACCGCGACAACGCGCTGTCAAAAGCCAGATTTGAGTTCCGGTGGGAAGACCAGTTTAACCTGTCCCTTGACCCGGTGACGGCCCGTGAATTTCACGACGAGACATTGCCCCAGGAAGGCGCCAAGACCGCGCATTTCTGTTCCATGTGCGGGCCGCACTTTTGCAGCATGAAGATAACCGAGGACGTGCGCAAATACGCAGCGGAACAGGGCATCGCCGAAGAAGAGGCGTTGAAAAAGGGGATGGAAGAAAAATCCAAAGAGTTCACAGAGAAGGGCAGTGAAATTTATGCGAAAGGGTAGAGGGGCGAAGGTGTGAAATACCAGTTGAGTCAGCACGCTGCCATCCGCATACGCGAGCGAAGAATTAGAACGGCATGGCTCGAACAGGTGATTGCCTGTCCGCAACGGACCGAACCCGACCCGGACGATCCAGACATGCAACATCGGCTGGCTGCGATTGCCGAGATGGAGTATCGTGTGCTGCGCGTCGTTTGCGATCCCCGGCAAAATCCGCTGAAGATCGTCACGCTCCATTTTGATCGAAGCATGAAAGGCAAACTATGAAACTGACCGTTGACCCTGAAGCGGACGCTCTCTATTTGCGCCTCAACGACGCCGAGATTGCGGACTCGGAGCAAATCGCCTCCGGCGTCGTGCTGGATTACGACGCCAATGACAACGTAGTGGGTGTGGAGTTGTTGCATTTGTCCAAACGCGGAGGGCCGGTGGAGGTTGAGAAGCTGGTTTTTGAGATCCTCCATTCGCGCGAGCCACAGGAAATGGCCTTGCGCGAAACGCCGCCACCTTACGGAACGAAAGTCTGATGAACCACGCGCAAACTCCACTTCCATGAACTCAGCATCACAAGATTTTCCGCACCACCTTGGCGTTCTGCGTGAGCGAATGTTGCACCCGACAGACTATGAACTGGCGATAAATTATTTTTTGGAGGAATTCGCCGGGGACAAGGCGTTTGTTCGGGCGTCGGATAAAGAGGCAATGCCCCAACTGGTCACGGTGATCGGGCAGGTAGTCTCAGGTTCGCTGGGCCGTAAGGTGAAGTTGGAAAACGCGCTGGTGTCCTATCTTCGCGCGCATCGGTTTGTGCATGGCAACGCCGAGGCGGATGGCCGCATTGTTCTGTTTTTTTATTTTGAAGATGCGGACACGGGCATTGTGATGATTATTCCCGGAATTCGCGGCCAGGGTGACATGGCACGTTTTCATCTCACGGGAGGATTGCCGGATCCGCACAAAAATTGACCCCGGGAAATGCGTGGTTGCGCATCCTTCAGATCCGCCAAACTACCAACAGCATGAAGAGCGATAAAAAAGAGCTTTCACCCAAACAGCTTCAAGAATTTCTCGCGGTTCTCAAAGGCAGATTCGAGAAAAACATGAACCGCCATAAAACAATTGAATGGTCGAAAGTCCAGGCGCGGCTGGGAGCCAATCCCGAAAAGTTGTGGTCGCTCCACGAAATGGAAAAGACTGGCGGCGAACCGGATGTGGCGGGGTTCGATAAAAAGGCGGGCGAATACATTTTCTTTGATTGTTCAGAGCAAACTCCCGCGGGCCGCGTCAGTCTTTGCTACGACCGCGAAGCGCTGGATTCCCGCAAGGAACATAAACCCAGGAACAGCGTCATGGACATGGCCGCCGCCATGGACATCGAGGTTTTGACCGAAGAGCAATATTTCGAACTGCAGAAACTGGGCGAGTTCGACACCAGGCGGTCGAGCTGGATCAAGACTCCCGCCGACATCCGCAAGCTCGGTGGCGCGCTGTATGGGGATCGCCGTTATGGCCGCGTCTTCGTTGGTCATAACGGCGCGGATTCGTATTACAGCGGGCGCGGTTTTCGCGGCTCGCTGAGGGTTTGATTTCGCCTTTGTCCCCCGGGGCGGCGCTCGCTGCCTTCTTACGGTTAAAAAATGCTTTGCGGCACCGGATGGCCGCAGTAGAGGCAAAGGTGGCGGTGCGCGGAAACCATCCGGCCGCAGTTGGGGCAGGGCTCCTGCGCGTCTTTTTCCGCGCCGCTGTGGCGCAGGTCAATGGCGCTGACGGCCTTGGCCAGGTCGTCATCAGCATAGCCGTGTTCCTTTTTTAGAAAAGTCCAGAGCGCCTCGGTGATCATCATCAGCCGGTCAATGTCGTGTTTCAGCGCGGCGGCCTCTGATTTTGCCTCGGTGGCATCGAACCGCGCCTCATTGAGATCAGCTTCCGCCTGGCCCTTTTTCGAGGCCAGGCCCATGCCCGAAAGACTTGAGTAGAACATAATGTGTGGAGCTACCGTTTTGCGGGGCCAAAGTCAAGTTTGAGCCGTGATGGTCTGAGCTGTTTCTGGCGCCGTTTAGCTTTTGTTGTCGTTAAGCTTCTTGAATTTCAGCCATTTCAAGGTATTTTCTTTATTCTTTAGATGAAGCCGGAAGTTGTTTTTGGTTTGGATCATGCCGCATGGCCGGCGTTGCTGGTCAACGCCGGCGGCGCCGTGGTTATGTATAACGCCGCCGCCAAATCCCTTTTTGGCGCGGCCTTGGACCGTCAGCCCGCAGTTTTGGCGTCCCTGTGGTCCGCGGCCAACGGCACGCCGCCGACCCAGTTCCTGGCGTGGTGGGAAAAAAACCCGGCGTCACCGGTGGATTTGCAGTTCCTCGCGGCGAACGGCCCGGAAAAGAAATTTTCCACGGCACTGGCCCGCCTGACCACCAACGACGGCAAATGGTTTCTGTTGCAATTGTTTCCGATACCGGCAACCGCCGGTGGGGCCAAGCCGTCGGAGCCGGGCACGGACTTCCGCACTGCCATCGGAGATGCCGCCCTGAAGCAAAAGCTGGACTGTGTGCTGCAACTGGCCAAGACGGTCTCGCTGGATTTCAACAACGCCCTGACGGGCGTGCTGGCCCACACCTCGCTGCTGCTCGGCAAGGCCGAGCCGGACCATCCCTGGCGGCGTTCCCTGCTGGAAGTGGAAAAGTCCGCGGCCCGCGCCGCCGAAATCGCGGCCGAACTGGCCCTCTTCAGCCGCCAGGAAAAGGAATCCCGGCGCGCACCCGCCGGCAATCTCAACGCCGTCGTCAGCCGCTGTCTCGACGCCTTTCGCACCACCACCGGCGCCCGGCTGACCTGGCGCCTGACGCAGGAACGCGCGCTGTACGAGGCGCGCTATGACGAGGCCAAGGTGCAGCAGGCGGTCACCAAAATCATTGAGAATGCGGTGGAGGCATTTGGTCCGCGCGATTCGGGCCAGATTGCCGTCGAAACCCGCAACGTGGAACTGACCCAGGCCACGCAGGATCGGAACGTGCGCCTGGCTGCGGGCACCTATGTGTGTGTGGAGATTTCCGACAACGGCTCGGGCATTGACGAGGCGGTGCTTCCCAGGGTGTTCGAGCCGTTCTTCACCACCAAGCGCGCGCCGCATCGCGGGCTGGGCCTGGCGCTGGTTTATGGCATTGTCACCAACCACGGCGGCGGAGTGGCCATTTCCAGCCAGGTGGGCAAGGGCACTTCCACCCGGCTCTATCTGCCGGCGGAAAAAACCGTCGTGCATGAAGCCGATGACGAAAAGCAACTGCATGGCACCGGAACCATTCTGGTGGTGGATGACGAGGCCCTTTTGCTCACCATGGCCGACGCCATTCTTTCCGATTTCGGCTACAAGGTGTTGACCGCCAACAACGGGCAGCGGGCGCTTCAGATACTGGAAGAGCCCGGCTGCGCCGTCAACCTGGTGATCACCGACCTGGTGATGCCGGGCATGGGCGGGCGCGAATTGATGGAACGCATCCGCAAACTGGGGCTGGACATGCCCGTCCTGGCCATGAGCGGATACGTGATGCCCGAGAACAAACAGGCCAAGTCATGGTACCTGCAAAAGCCGTTTACCACGCTCGACTTGCTGCGCAAAGTGAAGGCGGCCCTGGCCGACGGAACAGATGTTGACTAAATCAAACAGTTTTGTTTAACTCCACTTATGCAAATTGAAAGCCTTAAAGTGTTCTGCGACCTGGCTGAAACCGAGAGCTTCACGAAGGCCGCCCAGATCAACAGTGTCACGCAGTCGGCGGTCAGCCAGCAAATCAGTTCGCTGGAACGCATTTTCAAGTCGCTGCTCATCGAGCGCAGCAAAAAGCGCTTCCGCCTGACGCGCGAGGGCCAGGTGCTCTACGATTACAGCAAGCAAATCATTCAGACTTATGAGTCCCTCCACAGCAAGCTGCAGGAATTGAAGGACATCATTTCCGGCACCATTCGCGTGGCCACGATTTACTCCATCGGCCTGCATGACCTGCCGCCCTACATCAAGAAGTTCATGAAGAGCTATCCCACAGTCAACGTGCATGTGGAGTACCGGCGGGCCAACCAGGTGTACGAGGACGTTTTCAGCAACGTCGTGGACCTGGGCCTCGTGGCCTATCCCGTCAAGGACTCCAAGCTCGAGATCGTTCCGCTGCGCAAGGAGCCCCTGGTGCTGATTTGCCATCCCCAACATCCCTTCGCCAGGCAGAAATCCATCAAGCTCAAACAGCTTGTGGATCAGAAGGTCATCGGGTTCGAGCCCGACATTCCCACGCGCAAGGCGCTGGATAAAATTTTGCGCGAATACGGCGTGGATGTGAAACACGTCATGGAATTTGACAACGTGGAAACGGTAAAGCGCGCCGTGGAAATTGACGCGGGCGTCTCGATTGTTCCCCTGGGCACTGTCACCCAGGAAGTCTCGAAGCAGACCTTGGCCGCCGTCGAGATTGAGGACGGCGAATTCTTCCGTCCGCTGGCCGCAATTTACAAAAAGAACAAGGTGCTTTCGCCCGCCATGAAACAGTTCCTCTCCATCCTCAAGGACGCGGCGTAAATCAGACCGGTACTTTGCCCCATGCCCGTTAATTCAGGCATGGGGCTTTTTTCTGCGGCGTGGCCATGTTTAATTTGCACACGCAAAATAGACAGCGTGGCGGGGAGGAAACATTAATCATTTATCATCAATTGCTTGTGGACATTTGCCGGATTGGACGTAAGGTGTCCCAAGGACCGCTGTCTTGCTCTGTAACGAGGATATCTCGATGGAACTGTGGCACACGGTTGTTTGGCCATGATTATGAACATTCTTATCGAAAATCCCCATACGAACGAGTACCTCACACCCGCAGGGCACTGGGACAAGGACCCGCTCGTGGGCAAAGCATTTGGCACCTCCAAACTCGCGGTTCGGACCGCCAAACAGGAGCCCATCGGCGAGTTCAACGTTGTGTTCCACATTCCCGACACCAACCAGTTTGTGAATCTGGACCACGGCCGGGGCCGGGGCCTGCCCCAGCAATCGGAAGTGGCCGCTTAGGAACTATTGCGGGGGGGATTGCGGACTGACAATTGCCGGACGATTGCCTGGCCAAGAGCCACGGTTTTTATCCAGTATTTCAATGGTGACTGCCCCGCGCATCGGCCGGCGGAAAATCTCAGAGTCCGTGAACGCCGACCATCCGTTGCGTTTCCACGCACCAGACTTTCAGGCGCAGGCAGCGCAGAATGTCCAAGGGATGCAAGGTGGTGGTTTTGGCCTGGCCAAGTTCGGGAATTTCGCGATGGACTTCGGGCAGCCGGTAAAACGGGATCCGGTGGTTCAGGTGATGAATGTGGTGGTAACCAATGTTGGCGCTGAACCAGGCCATGATGGGCCCGGTCTTCAGGTGGCTCGAAGATTCCAACGCCGCCTTCTCAAAGGTCCAGCCGGCCTTGTCTTTGAAGCTCACGCCCGGAAAATTGTGCTGCGCATAAAACAGGTAGCTGCCCAGCGCGCCGGCAACCAGCCTCGGAATTACCAGGGCCAGAACCATCGTCCACCATCCGAACAGCAGCACCAGGACCGCGGCGAAGGCCAGATGCAACAACAGCGCCAGGAGGCAGTCGTAATGTTTGCGGGGCGAGCGCACGAACGGGAAAATGACCATGCCCAAAAGGAAGACGAAGACGTAGCCGAACAGCATGGTCAGCGGATGCCGCATGAAAAGGTAGGCGAAGCGTTCGCCGCGGGAGGATTTTTGGAATTGTTCCTTGGTCATGATCGGATAGGAACCGATGTTCGAGCCGCGCAGCTTGGAATTGTGCTGGTGATGGTAGTCATGAGAGCTGCGCCAGATGCTGCTGGGGCACAAAACCCAGATGCCATAAATGCGCATGACGAGTTCGGCCAGCCACGAGCGGGGCAGAATCGCCTTATGCTGCTGGTCGTGGTAAATGACGAACAGCCGGACAATCAGCAGCCCGCTGAGGAGACTGCTGACGATGCGCAAAGCGACGGGCAGGGCGGGAAAAGTCCCGGCGGAGGCGGCGGCCAGGAACACGGCGGTGGACAGGATGCACCACCAGCTTCTCCAAAGATGGTCTTTGGCATACGCCCGGGTACGGGCGTGGAGCGTTTGCGGGGCGCTCGTCTGGGTTGGCAATGGCATCATCTTTGGCAAGCTTCCGCGAACATCCCGCTGCGGTCAAGCAACTTTCGAATAACTTTTATGTCACTTTAACTGAACTAACAATGGCCTGGGGAGGCGGAACCAGGACGGATAATCCTTCCCACAAGGCGCGGCGGCCATTTGGGGATGCAATCCAACGATTCCCTGAAAGCAATTGAATCAAAGAACGCTCTTCCCATTCCTCCAAATCCCGGCTATAATCATCCAAGCGTCGGTTTTTCGACGGACTCCAAACAGAGTGTCAGAGCGACATCTCGCGGTTTCCCGACCTTTCCTGCCGCCAGTTTTCTCCCTCCGGAGTTAACGCCAGAATACATGATGCATCCAAAAATCATTCAAGGCGGGATGGGAGTCGCCGTTTCCGGCTGGAAGCTTGCCGGAAGAATTTCAAAACTCGGCCAGTTGGGCGTCGTTTCCGGCACCGGGCTGGCCTCCGTGCTGGCGCGCGGCCTGCAAACGGGCGACGCTTCCGGCAAACTGCGCCATGCCCTTCGGCAGTTTCCCGTCCCAGGGGTGGCGGAGCGCATCCTCGAAAAATATTTCATCGCCGGGGGCAAGGCTTCCGGGGCGCCCTTCAAGCTGACTCCCATGCCCACGATTCAGCCCGGGCCGGCCTTGGTGGAATTGACGGTGGCCGCGAATTACGTGGAGGTCTTTCTGGCCAAGGAAGGGCACGAGGGCATCGTTGGCATAAACTATCTTGAAAAAATCCAGCTGCCCACGCTGTCTTCGCTGTTTGGCGCCATGCTGGCCGGCGTGGACTACGTGCTGATGGGCGCCGGCATCCCGCGCGCCATTCCCGGCGTGCTCGACAAGCTGGCACAAGGCGCGCCCGTCGAATTGAAAGTGGATGTGGCCGGCGCGCTGCCCGGCGAAGAGTTTTTCACAAAATTTGATCCCGCCGCGTTTTGCCGGGACGCGCCCTCTGTGCTGTCCACTTTGAAGCGGTCGCAGTTTCTGGGGATTGTCGCCTCCGCGACCCTGGCCATGACGCTCGCCAAAAAAGCGAGCGGATACGTGGACGGCTTCATTGTGGAAGGTCCGCGTGCGGGCGGCCATAACGCGCCGCCACGCGGCGCGTTGCAGCTTACCGGAGCCGGCGAACCGGTTTACGGCGAGCGGGACGTGGTGGACCTGGAGAAAATCCAGGAACTGGGGCGGCCTTTCTGGCTGGCCGGTTCCTATGGCCGGGCGGAAAAACTGGCCGAGGCGTTGCGCGCCGGCGCCGCGGGCATCCAGGTGGGCACCGCTTTCGCATTTTGCGACGAATCCGGCATCGAGCCCGTCCTGAAACGGCGGGCCATTGAGATGAGTCGCGCGGGCACGGCCCGGGTGTTTACCGATCCCGTTGCCTCGCCCACCGGTTTTCCGTTCAAAGTGTTGCAGATGAGCGGCACGCTTTCAGATCCGCTCGAATATCTGGCGCGCCGGCGCATTTGCGAAATCGGTTATTTGCGGCAGCCCTATCGCAAGCCGGACGGCACCGTGGGCTACCGCTGCGCCAGCGAGCCCGAGGCGGATTATGTCCGCAAAGGCGGCGCGCTTTCCGATACCCAGGGCCGCAAGTGTCTCTGCAACAGCCTCGTGGCCAATGTCGGCCTCGGACAGGAGCCTGCCAGCCGCGCTCCGGAACTGGCGCTGCTGACCGCGGGCGACGATGTGGCCGACATCGCGCAATTTCTCGCGCCCGGCACCGATTCCTACACCGCCAGCGAAGTTTTGGATCTTCTGCTCGGCGTCCCGTTGCGCATCAACGGCCATTCGTCGGGCGGCCACGAAAGCCGGAACGTTGTAGTCGGAACAGAATTGCCGGCATAAGCCGGCCGGGAGCGGGGCACGGCGCGTCATTTTCGTTTTCCCATGTCCCGCGCGGTTGGCTATGCTTGCCAAGTCTTAACCGGACAAAGCCGACATGAAAAACCAGGACATCCGCTGGATTCAACGCTTCGACAATTTCAAGCGGGCGTTTGCACGGCTGGCCGCTGCGGCGGCGCAGGCGAAGCAACAAAAGCTTTCGGAACTGGAGGAACAGGGGCTGATCAAGGCTTTTGAATTCACGCATGAACTGGCGTGGAACACGTTAAAGGACTTTCTCGAAGCGCGCGGCACGAAGATCAAGATTTACGGTTCACGCGATGCCACCCGCGAAGCGTTTGCCGCCGGCATGATCGAAAACGGCGAAGCTTGGATGAAGATGATCGAGCATCGCAACGAAACCTCGCACACCTACAACCAGGAAATCGCCAATGCCATCGTCGAGGCGATCCTGACGCGCTATGTGACGGAGTTTGAGGGATTCCAGCGCAGCTTCAAGGAACTGGAAAGCAAGGAGGCAAAATGAGCCATGGTCTTTCCGCCATTACGGTGGAGCGTATCGTCACGGTGCTGGCGCATCATCCCGAGATCGAGAAGGCCGTGCTGTATGGTTCGCGCGCCAAGGGGAACTACCGGAACGGCTCGGACATTGACCTGACGTTGTTTGGCGACGATCTCAACTTGAGCCTGCTCACGCGCCTGGACAACGAGCTGGATGATTTGCTGCTGCCCTACAAGTTCGATCTTTCCCGGTTTGCCGACCTGACCCATCCGGAGTTGATTGACCACATCAAGCGGGTGGGCGTGGTTTTTTATGAACGCGCGCCGGTGGAAACGAAACATTGATTTACGAACGAAGCCGGGGACGCGCCGGGCATGGTGATCCCGCATTGAAGGCGGCGGGCCGGGGTCGGGAGTCACTGCCAGCGTGGCAACCGCACACTGCCGGCGGCTCACTCTTTGGGCAGGCTTTCCTCCACGATTTCGCACAGCGCGTGATACAGCACTTTTTGGCCTTCCTGAATCCG
>Ga0326728_10026027_pt1 | contig 10405 bp, 8 predicted proteins | sample MB3enrmetagenome_FD_207602 | JGI IMG/M metagenome (GOLD analysis project Ga0326728, IMG submission 207602) | Lab enriched peat soil microbial communities from McLean, Ithaca, NY, United States - MB31MN | ecosystem: Environmental > Terrestrial > Soil > Wetlands > Peat | place: USA: New York... | reverse complement strand
GCGGCCTGGGCTTGCTGTCGGGTCGTGGAAATCACGTCGAGTTCTCGTTGCGCTGCGGTCAGTTGCGCCTGGGCTTTCATACTGTTCGCCTGTGCCTGTTCGAAATCGGCATCGGCCTTCTGTTCACTTTGCAGCGATGCCGCACCCCGGCTGGCCAGCGATTGAAAGCGTATCTCATCCTCATGACTGCGCACGGTTTCGGCATGCGCGGCGCGAATACCGGCATTGGCCTGCTCGATCACGGCGGCTTGCAGGCGACGCGTTGCGTCCAGGTTTTCGAGCAAAGCCTGCTGTCCGGCGACCGCGCCCTCTGCTTTGGCCAGCTGCGCACGATAGTCGCGATCGTCCAGACGGATCAGGACGTCGCCGGCACGTACCGGCTGATTGTCTGCGACAGCGACCGTCGAGATATAGCCGGCTACCCTGGGGGCGATGACCGTAATGTCTCCTCCCACATACGCGTCGTCCGTGCTCTGCAGAAACCGTGAATCGGTCCACCAGTGATAGCCCAGTCCGCCAAAGGCAAGGCCGGCGATCACGCACGTCAGGTGCAAAACCCGATGCTTGCCAATCGGCCGCCGGGCGGACGGGCCCGACGGGATGTTTTCGTTCTGAGGATCATGTGTATTCGCTGTCATATTGACTCCGTTACCCCTGCCCTGTCCGGCGATGCGAGACCGGGAGACCTGGGAAAATGCTAGTTGCTTTCAAGATGAAAGTTACTTTATATTTGTAACTACCATTTTGCAAGTTACTTTTGGAGTCATCACGATGAAGATGCTATTTTTGCCTGGCCTGCTCCTTGCACTGGGGCTATCCGGTTGTGCGGCCGGCGTTGATTATCACGCCCCGCTTTCGACCATGCCGGCGACCTATCCAAGCCAGGCCTTGCTGGCTGGCGGCCCCGCCTCATCGACCGCGCTGCGGCTCGATGCGTGGTGGAACACCTTCAACGATCCGGAACTCACTCGCATCATTCAGCGTGTACTGGCCCAGAATCTCGATCTGGCGGCAGCTTTGGCCCGTGTCGATCAGGCGCGCGCCCTGGCGGCGGAAGCCAGTGCACAGACCTTGCCGTCAGGCGCCCTGACCGCCGATGCAGAACGGCAGCACCAGTCGCTTGAAAGCCCACTGGGCAAAATGGCCAGTGCCCTGCCGGGCTACAAGCGCGACACGACGTTGCGCGAGGTGGATTCGGGCGCGAGTTGGGAGCTGGATCTGTTTGGCGGACTAAAACGAAAAACGGAAGCGGCCAGCGCAGAAGCCGAGGCGGCGGAGGCGGATCGCCTGGGCGTCAGAATCACTTTGGTAGCCGAAGCGGCCGATGCCTATTTCCGGGTCAGGGGCGCACAAAATCGGATTGCGCTGACGCATCAGCAGATCGACACCGACACACACGCACTTGCGTTGGTGCGCATGCGTCAGGACGAAGGGTTAGCGACAGGCAGGGATGTCGATTTGGCCGAGGCTTTGCTGGCGCAGGCCAGTGCGACCCTGCCGCCCCTGGAGATCGAACGGTCTGTACAGATGAACCGGCTGGATGTCCTGATGGGTGCACAACCGGGCACCTGGCAGGCCGAATTGAAGACGTCGCTCCCCAGGATCTCCGTCCCCGATGTTTCATTGTCGCAGGGCCCCGCGGATCTGCTCAGAAGACGGCCGGATGTGATTGCCGCAGAGCGACGGCTGGCGGCCAGTAGCGCGAACATCGGCGCGGCGAGTGCCGCCTATTACCCAAGACTGACGCTGTCGGCATTGCTTGGGGTGGTGAGCCTCGGGACCGCTTCGCCGTTCAGCGCGGCAGCGTTTCAGCCACAGGCCGCACTGGGGCTGAGCTGGCGCCTGTTCGATTTCGGTCGCGTCGATGCCGAAGTGGCTCAGGCACGCGGCGCCAACGCCGAGGCCCTGGCCCACTACCGGCAATCCATGCTTCGCGCGACGGAAGACGTGGAGAACGCCGTGGTCACGCTGGTTCAGTTGACGGCACGGCAAAAGGCCCTGGAACAGGAAGTCGGCGCACATTTGCGCGCGCAAGCGGAATCCCGTGCATCCTATGAGGGCGGAGCGACCAGTCTGTACGAAGTGCTCGACGAGGAGCGTCAACTTTTGATCGCTCGCGATCAGCTTGCCGGCATCCAGGCGGACGACGCCCGGGCCGCCGTGTCCCTGTTCAGAGCCCTGGGCGGAGGATGGTAAGCGGCGTCACCGGGACGCCTCCCGTCCGGCCAATAGAACACCCATGACGTGATGCACGTTTTGCAATCATGCCGCGTCGGATACGATCCGCTTGATATAAACGTGCTGCGTTTTGCTTTGCCGAAATCCGATCTCCCGGTAGAAAGGATGCGATTCGGTCCGCGTGACATTGGAGCGGACACGAATCGCGTCGAATCCCGCATTTCTGGCCCACTGCTCGGCGGCATCCACCAGCGCCTTACCCACCCCCATGCGTCTTGCCGTAGCCGCCACCACGAGCCCGGTGATTTCAGCGCTTTCGCCCGACTCCAGCGAAAGGCGGCGCTCGACCGCGATCCAGCCAAGCCGTGCACCACCACCGGCTTTTGCCACGACGACGAAATACGCCGGCGACATCAGCATGCGTTCCAGCGCGGCCCGGGTCTGTTCGGTCGTCTTCGGGTAGCCCAGTTCAAAAGAAAGGCGGGCAATCTCCGCCGCATCTTCGATTGCGGCCGGAACAATACAAAGCGAAGCGTCCATCGCGATCCCATCTGGCAGACAAAACGAAACGATACTCGACGTTCATCAAGATTTGAACCACGATTTCGTCGCAATGCCTTCGGAGACGATCATCCCCGTGCATTCCGTGTCATGTCTGCGGCGACGCTTACAGCATCGCCCCCTTTTCGGTCACCCCGCCCTGCAGCGCAGCGGCATCGCGCGAGGAATCGCCAACCGTCAGGACAAAATGGCCCGCAGGCAGTTGCCATTGGTGCCGTTGCACATTCCAGATCGCCAGACGCTTGCGCGGAACGACCAGGCTGACCACCTGGCTTTGGCCGGGCTGGAGCAGCAGCTTTTTCCAGGCCACCAGACGCTTCGGCGGCTCGCCGCTGCCGACGGGGAGGCTGGCGTACACTTGCGCCACTTCCGCACCCGCGCGCTTGCCGATGTTTTTGAGGGTAAAGGTCAGCGTGACATCGCCCTGAGCCTGGACATGGCTGTGCAAACCGGATTTGACGAAGCGGGTGTAGGACAGCCCATAGCCAAACGGGAACAACGGCGCGATCTGTTGTGCGTCGTACCAGCGATACCCCATTTTCAGGCCTTCCGTGTACACCACATTGAGCGAGGCGGCATCGATCGTCTTTTGCGGCAGGTCGGCATCACGCCGCGGGAAGGTCAGCGGCAGTTTACCCGACGGATTCACATCGCCGAACAGCACACTCGCCAGCGCCGGACCGCCCTCCACGCCCGGATACCAGGCATCCAGTACCGCAGACACCTGACCGAGCCAGGGCATGGTCACCGCCGTGCCGTTTTCCAGCACCACCACGGTGCGCTTGCCGCGCGCCGCCACGGCGCGGATCAGCGCATCCTGGTCATAGGCCTGATTGGCCGGGTCTGTCTGTGCATTGGGCAGCGCCAGCGATGACAGGTCCATGTCTTCGCTACTCCATTGCGTGGCGAACACAATAGCGACGTCGGCGTTGGCGGCGGCTTCGGCGGCTGCCGCAGCGTCGCTTCCGTCGACATAACGGATATCGACCCCCGGTGCGCGTGCCCGGAGCGCCGCAAGCGGAGCGGACTTGAACCAGGTCGCGCAGCCGGTCATGAAGTGCATATTGCCGATACTGGCGTTCGGCTGCAGACAGGCCACCGCATTATCCGGCGACGGCGCCACGCCACTGGATTGTACGCCGGACCCGCCGGATCCGCCGCCGGCCAGCACGCCGGCATCGGCGTGCCCACCGATGACGACAATAGAACGGATACGCTGCGCATCCAGCGGCAAGGCGGCGTTGTCGTTTTTGAGCAGCACCATCGATTGCTCGGCGGTTTGCCGCGCCAGCGCGTGTCCGCCCGCCACGTCGATCTCGCCTCCGGCAACAGGAGGACGGGCCACGAGTCCCAGCTTGACCATGGTGCGCAGCTTGCGCGCCACCATGTCGTCCAGTCGGCTCATCGGTACCTGCCCGCTTTGCACCGCCGCCTTCAGCCATTGGTTGAAGTGACTATGCACGCCAAAGTTGACGGCATTATCGTCTTGCGAGCCCGGTTCTTCTTCGTCGAGCCCCGCCATCGCGGCCGGCACGGTCTCGGTCACCGCCATGATCCAGTCGGATTGCACCGTTCCCTTGAAGCCCCATTCGTTTTTCAGCGTACCGGTCAGGAGGTCACCGTTCTGACAGGCCTTGATGCCATTGAGCAGATTGTAGGAACACATGACATTGCCCACGCCCCCCTCTTTTACCGCAATTTCAAACGGCAGCAGCGACAGTTCACGCAAGCTGCGTTCGTCGATGATCGAATTGGAGGTAAAGCGCTGAGTTTCCTGATCGTTGGCGGCAAAATGCTTGACCGTGGCGATCACATCCTGCGACTGGGTCCCCCGGGTACGCGCCGCCGACATCAGACCGGCCAGCCAGGGATCTTCTCCCATATATTCGAAAGTGCGGCCGTTGCGCGGCTCTCGCGCAAGGTCGATGCCACCGCCCAGCCCTTCGCCAAAACCCAGGGCGCGCAGTTCCATGGCGATCCGCTCACCATAGCGATACGCCAGCCCGGTGTCCCAGCTGGCGGCCAGCGCCAGTGGCGCGGGAAATTGAGTGGCCTTGCTTTTGGGGACATTCAGCCCGCCGACGCCGCCGGCCGAGTCGGCGCTGGCCAGCGCGGGAATCCCGAGACGCGCGATGCCGGGGATATAACCCGCACCGCCCACCGGCGAAGGCATCCCCACGCCATGGACCATCTGGATTTTTTCATCCAGGGTCATTTGCTTCACCCAGGCCGCGGCCTGGGCATCGGCCTGCGTATCGCTCACGGCAGGCGCCGCAATCACGGCATGGGCAAAACCGATGGAAAACAGGGCCAGGCTCAAACGGCTCAGACGTCGTGACGGCATGTTCAGACTCTCCAGTAAATGGCGTGAGGAAGGGGACGTGACATGGGCTCGACTGTAGCGCGGGACGCGCAACGGGTTTTGTCCATCCGTTGCGCGTTTTGACTTGCGGGAGCGATGTGCGAAAAAACGGCTTATTTTTTGATTTCGGCGGCCGGCAACTGACGTGACTTGCGCGGCCGCACGGACGGCTCGCCCTTTTGCAGATGCGCCAGACGACGGCGGATTTCGTCGGAATCCATCCAGATATCCTCTCCGCGCAGAATGCGGCCGACCTCATCATCGGACAAAAACGGCTTGCAGACCTGGCGCATGACTTTTTCAAACCACTTGCTGATCGCCAGCACCTGGGCCTGTTGCTCGTTGCCCTTTCCGATCAGTGCCGACGAATAGTTGTGGAACATCAATTGGCAGGTATCGTGCACGATCAATTCGTCTCCCGCCAGAAAGATCATGGCCCCCATCGAGTAGGCGCGCGCTTCCAGTATGGTGATGACGCGCGCATCGCTGGCGCCGATATTGTTGATGATTTGCAAGCCGGTATCGAAGTTGCCGCCCGGCGTATTGAGGTGAAGCAGAATCAGATCGGTATCGCGCGCATTGCGCAGGGTATACAGCATGTCGGTATACAGAATGGGCGCACCGATTTCACCCGACAGATAAAAAGAGATCTGATGCGACACCCCCTGACTTTCATACCGTTTGTAGGGCGGCAGTGGCGGCGGGTCGTCTTCGTCGTCGTTGTCGGGCAACGCGAGATATTGCGATTTGATTGAGGACATATCGATTCCTCCGCGCATTCGATTGAATTCGTTACCTGTTAACACAAGCATAGGCCGCCCCCTGTCATTCGTCAGTATTGACAACGTGGCGGGAGAACGATATCCATGGAAGCAAAGGAGAAATCATGACAACAACATACACCATCCAGACCCTTGCGCTGGTGCGCAACCCGGCACACTTTCAATGGGCCTTATTGCCGCTGTTGCTGTTGGTGCTGCATGCCTATAACGAGCAGGCAGCGTACAAGCGCTGGAATGTCGTTCTGGCAGGGCTGACCTTCTGGCTAATGGACTGGGTCAACGAAATCATCAACGGTCTGATCGCACACGCCAGCGGCTTTGCGCCACTCTGGGGCACACCAGACCGTTCGGCACTGGTACTGCTCGTCGGCCTGAACGCCGAAATCAGCCTGATGTTTGCCATCATGGGGCTGATGGCAGCGCGTATGCTGCCTGAAGACCGGAGTCTGCGTCTGTTCGGCATCAATAACCGCTGGTGGCTGGCCGTCGTCAATTCGCTGCTGTGCGTTCTGGTCGAGTGTGGACTCAATCGTATCGGCGTGCTGACATGGGCATGGCGCGGCTGGAATGCCGGCGCCCCCTGGATGATTTTTCTGGTCGGTTATCTGCCGTTTTTTGGCATGGCCTATTGGGTGCACGACATGCGGTCGCGCCGACGCCAGATCGCCGTCGTCGGCGGGCTGGCCGGGGGCGTGGCGGTCAGTCTGGCGGTGTTTGCCGGCGCACTGGGCTGGATCTGATCAGAGGTCTTCAAGCGCCACCTGAGCCCACCCCAGAAAACCATGACCATGCAAGGTCAAGCGGGCATGACGCCGCAGCAGTGCCAGACCTTCATTTGCCTGCGCCTGCAATTGCCGGATGCGCGTGGCGACCTTGTCGCACAATGTCGCGGCCAGCACGCCGGATTCCAGGCAACGCGTGAGCGCCATGGCGCAATGGATATGCACGTACACCCCCTCGAAAATGCCGACAATCGGGCGCGGATCGCTGCGCCAGCCAACGGGAAAGCGCGCTTCGTCCTGCGTCGGCAGCAACAGCGGCATGGCCTCTTCGACATAACGCAGCTTCACGTGACTATTCTCGTGAACCAGACTTTCCAGAACGGTAAGGTAGTCGCCGGGATTGACCCAGATCGCGCCCTGCATCGTCGACAGGCTGAAACCTTCCATGCGCCAGCCGGCCGGGGGCAGGCGCGGTACCACCACGCGCAGCGTTTGTTGCCAGTCGGCATACGCCTCGGGCCAGGCGATCCGAATGGCATCCGCGCCAGCCGCAATCAGCGGAAACTCGCCCTGGGGATAGGCCTCGGGGCGCATATCCACCAGATGGGGCCACACGGCTTCACCCCGCTCTGGCGCGCGCGACTCGTCAAGCGCCACACGCAGCCCGGGCAGGTCGTTGCGTACCACGATGCCCGATTTTGGCAATACCCCGCCGCCTGTATCCATCGGCAACAGCAGCTGTCCTTCTTCTCCTCGCAACTCGACCCGCCCCGACTTGATCACGCCAAACCAGCCATGCGTCGAGACCGGCGCCGGGAAGGTAACGCTCTGCCCGCAGTCCCAGGTTTCGATGACGCCGTGTCGCGCATGAAGCTGCGTCGGAGGCTCGCACTCGCCGGCGAAACCGGAAGTGTAATTGCCGACGGCGATCAGACAATCATCCAGCCTTTCACCCGGCCCCTGCTCGATCAGGGTACGCCCGGCGGTATGCAACCAGCGCCGGAACAAGGGGGACGATCCGATGGATTCACGACGCTCCGGCCCGCTGGCATCGAGCACCTCGACGGCATGCGACCAGGCCGCCTGATGCGCAGCCAGCGCCGGATGCGCGCAGACGATGGTGGCCAGCGCCATAAAATCATCGATGCGCTGCCGGGCAGAATGCTGCACCAACTGGGCGGTCAGCCTGGCGTCAGGCATCAAGGCGCGCGCAATCGCGTCTTCGCACGTTTCATCGGGCATGACTGGTTGCGGATCCGTCTGAATATTCATATTCACCTCTTTGCTGTAAAGCTTGTTGAATAATGCGGATGGCACGATCGAAAAAATGCATCTGATCGGCGCACAACACCGATTCCCGCGATGAAATCAGTTGCTGCGGATCGCTACGACCAGGCAGGAAACCACCGCCACAGATGGCGCGATGGCGGCAGGTCAGGCATTTGGCCGGGCAGGACTGTTTCAGGTTAAGCAAGCGATGAAAAACTTCATCGTCATGTAGTTCGGAAAGACCATGCCGCATGACATTGAAAGGCGTGCGCGCAGAACCGTCCGCGGCATTTCGCAAATAGTCGGGATACTCGATCCCACCGTCGGTATTGACGACGAACATGTCATAACAATCATTGACCAGTGCATCGATATGCTCGCCGCCCCCCAGCCAGACCTGCAGCAGATTGTTAAACAGACGAATCTGCAGCGCAGGGTCATCATGACGCCACCAGGCTTCGAACAACGCCGCAAACCAGCTACCGTAGCGTGGATGCTGTTCGTATTGCCGCCGGGAAAATACACTCCACGGCGGATTGCGCCAGTTGAATTCCATGGGCCACAACACGTCGACACGCGTGACCGGCAAGGTCCGGACCCATTGCAGATAGTCGGCGGGGGCCACCGACGGATTGGCCACGGAGAGAAAGCCACCGATCAGGGCATCGTCTCCGCTGGCGACCAGTTTCTCGACACTCGCCATGACCCGCTCATACGTTCCTCGCCCAAGGTGATCGACACGCTGCGAATCATGGGTTTCGCGCGGCCCATCCAGGCTGATCCCCAGCGAAATGCGGTGACGATGCAGCGCGTCCACCAGAGGGGAAGACAGGGGGCGTATCAGATTGGTCTGGATCGCCACATCCAGATTCCATCCCTGCTTGCGGCGCTGTTCGACCTGTGCGAGCCACCCGATCAGATGGGATTCGTTCCACAGCAAGGGCTCGCCGCCGTGCAACACAATCGAAAACGGCTGAGGGTCGCCTGGCGGAGAATAGGCGCAGATCCGGTCGAGCAACTGCAACGCGATCGCCGGCGCCATTTTGGGTGGAACGCGGGAATGCGTCTGATCGAGCTGATTGAACATATAGCAATACCGGCAATTGATATTGCATACCGATGTCAGTTTGACGATGGCAGATCGAAACATGATCGCGTACCTGAAAATAACGGAGCGGGCGATCCCGCTCGCTCCGCCTTGCTTATGGCATTACCACTTCAGGCCGAAAACCACGCTGATCGCAGCCGGATTAAAACCCGGCCGAGTTGAAAGTTGGGCCATTGTCGCGGCCAGAATCTGACCTTCGACCACTTTTTCATTGAGCGCCGAGGCATTCCCTTTAAAAGTGGTGGTGATGTCATGCGGCAAATCCGCGGTTGCGGCGTGCAAAGTCGTATCGGACATAAAACCTCCCAACAGTTTCGTTTACTCAAAAGGCACACCATGCTGGCGTGCAATGCCGATTCAGCCCGGGTGATATCGCAAACTACAATCTGGACGACCTGCAGCCGTAATTCAAGATTTGTTTGGCATTATTTTTTTAACAATTGGGATAAATTGACATGCGAAAGCAATTACATAAAATTTTGAATAAATCAGGCAATACCACGTTCAATGCGGATCAATCTCAAATTGATTCCAGTATTCACAAAATAGATAAATGGTATTTTATTTCGGCCATTTTGAGTTTTGTCCGACAGGACGGCTTATTCGGAATACGGTATGATGTTGTATTCCCAATTCCGACAAGCCATAACCGTGTTTCAATTGATTGCTTCAGACCTTGATGGCACCCTGCTCGATGCGAATCACATGGTGGATACGTTTACTTCCAACACCTTGCAGCAGCTCGCCGCACAAGGCGTGCAGTTCGTCATTGCGACCGGTCGGCATTATCTGGATGTCACCGGAATCCGCAACGCCATGGGCATCCGCGCTCATCTGATCACTTCAAACGGCGCGAGAATTCACGACCCGGACAATCAGCCGGTTTTCAGCCGGGACATCGACCCGGCTATCGTCCACGCCCTGACAGAACCCTGTTTCACGACGGATTCCCTGCTGAATTTTTACCTTGACGATGCCTGGCTGATCGACCAGCCCAACGAACAGGTTCTGGCATATCACAAAGACTCCGGTTTTCAGTATCAGGTGTGCGATCTGGTACGTCATAGCGGCAAAGGCGTCTGCAAGGTGCTGTACATCAGCGAACACGACCGCCTGCTTGAAATTGAAGCGTGCCTGCAGGACCGCTTCGGCGACAGCGCGGCCATTACCTTTTCGGCAGAGCGCTGTCTCGAAGTCATGGCGCCCGGCGTTTCGAAAGGCCATGCGTTGCAGATTGTGCTCGACCGGCTGGGCATCGATGCGTCGCAATGCATTGCGTTCGGGGACGGACAAAACGATGTCGAACTACTGCAGACCGCAGGGCACCCCCGCCTGATGGGCAATGCCCACCCAAGACTGGCCAGCCAGCTGCCACTCGCCAAACGCATTGGCCACAATCACGAGGCCGGGGTGGCGCATCATT
>Ga0326728_10026026_pt1 | contig 10405 bp, 8 predicted proteins | sample MB3enrmetagenome_FD_207602 | JGI IMG/M metagenome (GOLD analysis project Ga0326728, IMG submission 207602) | Lab enriched peat soil microbial communities from McLean, Ithaca, NY, United States - MB31MN | ecosystem: Environmental > Terrestrial > Soil > Wetlands > Peat | place: USA: New York... | reverse complement strand
CGATGACGTTTTCTTATCTGCAGGGCTGGTGGACGGACGCCGGAACCTTCGAATCGCTCTTGCGGGCGGCGAATCTGGTGGCGCAGTCGGTAGCTGCCAAGCAGGGTGTGGTGCGCGTCTGATGCCTGCTCAATCCGCTCCTCCAACCGCCGCGCGGATCATCGCCTCACACGGGGATCTGCGGCTGGCTTATCCCGAGAATTCCAGGGGCATTGGCGCCGTCATCGGAAAAACGGACTCGCCCGACCTCATCGCCGGCGTGCGCGTACAACCTTTCTCCGTGTTCCCCGACGATCGCGGATATTTCCTGGAAGTGCAGCGCATCGGCTACGGATTGGCGGCCGGTTTTCCGCCCGAGCGCAGCCAGGTGTCGGCCGCCATGAATTATCGCGGCGCAATCAAGGCTTTCCATTTCCATCTGCATCAGACCGACTGCTGGACTCCCGTTTCGGGACTCTTCCAGGTGGTATTGGCCGATCTGCGGCTGGGATCGCCGACCTTCGGCGCGCGCAATACGCTGTATCTCGGGCCCATGCGCCCCTGGCAGGTGCTGATTCCGCCGGGGGTAGCGCACGGGTACAAGATCATCGGCCGTCAGGACGCATTGCTGGTCTACATCACTGACCAGTTCTATAATCCCAAGGACGAAGGCCGCCTGCCTTGGGACGATCCGTCCATCAATTACGATTGGGAAACGCAAAAGAAGTAAAGGCAAGCAACCAAAACGATCCTCACCACGGAGGCACGGAGACAGCGAGAAAGACAAAGTCAAATTCAAGAATCGAGAGCACGGAGGCAGCGGAGGCCACAGAGGCTTAACAGGACCTTGCAAAATTCTACTGAATCGGCGAAAAGCACCGCTCCCTTGCGGGGTGCCCTCTGGGCCCGGCTCTGTTTCAACGCGGGAATAATGAGCCGCGCGCGCAGGCAAGCGGTTAGCGAATTCTGCGAGCACCTTTTAAGGTTCCGCGAGTCTCAGCGTCCCGGCAGCTTCGGTTCGGGAGTCTCCCATTGCGGTGCATGGTTGTGTATCGGTCCCAAATTCAGTAGCACGGAGAATCTGTGAAAGTCATTGTTACAGGTGGAGCAGGGTTCATCGGGTCGGCATTCGTGCGCATGGCGATCGGCGAGACCGACATGCACGTGGTCAATCTCGATAAGCTGACTTACGCCGGCAACCTGGAGAACCTGACATCCATCGAAAAGGACCCGCGGTATCGTTTCGTGGAGGGCGATATCTGCGACGCCGCGCTGGTGGATTCGCTGCTGGCCGAGGAGAAGCCGGACGCGATCGTCCATTTCGCCGCCGAATCGCACGTGGACCGCAGCATCCTCTCGCCGGAACCGGTGATTCAGACCAATCTTCGCGGCACTTTCACCCTCCTGGAGGGCGCGCGAAAGCACCGTTTGAAACGCTTCGTGCATGTTTCCACCGATGAGGTGTACGGCAGTCTGAAGGCGCCGCTGGAAGCCGACGAAGAATTCCCGCTCAACCCCAGCAGCCCTTACTCGGCATCCAAAGCCGGGTCCGACCTGCTGGCGCGTTCTTACTTCGTCACTTATAAGATGCCGGTACTCATCACTCGGGCATCGAATAATTACGGTCCTTACCAATTTCCCGAAAAGCTGATTCCGCTGATGATTTCCAACGCGCTCGAAGACCGGCCTCTGCCGGTCTACGGCGACGGCCAACAGGTGCGCGACTGGCTCTATGTAGACGATCATTGCCGCGGCATTCTGGCCATCCTGCGCGGCGGCCGCGAGGGCGAGATCTATAACATCGGCGGCAATCGCTCGCTGCCGAATCTCGACGTGATCCACAAACTGCTGGCGGCCACCGGCAAGCCGGAGAGCCTGATCCAATACGTCCCCGATCGTCCGGGGCACGACCGCCGGTATGCGCTCTCCAGCGAGAAGCTGATGCGGGAAACCTCCTGGCGCCCCCTCATGGATTTCGAGGCGGGTCTCGCCCGCACCATCGATTGGTATCGCAGCAACTCCGCCTGGGTCGCGCGCGTTCGCAGCGGCGCGTACCGGACTTACTACGAGAAGAACTACGGCAACCGCGAGGCTGTGAGCAGTTAAACTTGTCTGCATGCGAGTGGCGATCGAGGCCGCGTCGCTCGGGCTCTCGAGCGGGGGCCTGGCGCGTTACACCGGCGAGCTCAGCCTGGCGCTCGCCCGGGCCTTCCCGGAGGACGAATTCTATCTGCTCTCCGACCAGCCGTTCCGCATGCCCGAGAACGCTCCCGGCAATCTGAAACGGGGAGGCGGTCCGCGCAATGCCGCCGAGCGACGCTGGTGGATCTGGGGCCTGGAACGCGAAATGCGCCGCCTCGCCATCGACTTGGTGCACGGACCGGATTTCGCGGTCCCCTACATTCCCCGCCGTCCCAGCGTACTGACCCTGCACGATCTTTCCCCTTGGATGGATCCGAAGTGGCATCGTGCCGCTCAGCGGGTGCGCCGCCGCACACCGCTGCTGCTCGACCTGGGAATCGCTACTATGATCATTACTCCCGGCGATGCCGTGCGGAGGCAGGCTATCGAGCACTTTCACCTACAGCCCGATCGGGTGGTGGCCATCCCGGAAGCGCCCGCGCCTTGGCTTCAGCGCGTCGATTCGCCCGCGCGAAGCAATCCCTACTTTCTCTTTGTGGGGACGCTGGAGCCGCGCAAGAATTTGCCGATGCTGGTGGACGCGTGGCGCGAAGTCCGGCGGCGCCAACGTGTCGACTTGATTTTAGCCGGACGGAAACGCGCCGACGCCCCGGAGATACCGGAGGAGCCGGGATTGCAACTCATCGGCGAAGTGCGCGACGCGAGACTGGCGGAGCTATATTCGGGGGCGCTGGCCCTGGTTTGTCCCTCTTTGTATGAAGGCTTCGGCTTGCCCGTGCTGGAAGCGATGCAGTGCGGCACGGCAGTGATCGCTTCCAGCGCGGTAGCGGAGGCCGGCGGAGATGCCGCGATTTACGCCGACGATGCCGGGGCGCTCACGCGCGCCATGTGCCAGGCGCTGGAACAGCCCGGGTGGGTGGTGGAACGGAGGGCCCTGTCCCTGGCCCGTGCCCGGGAATTTTCGTGGGAACGCACCGCCCGCCTGACGCATGAGGTTTACCTGGAGGCCCGGAGGCGCTTTGAGAGCTGATCGAACAGTGCAGGGCGAGCTTTGCTCGCCCGGGCAAGCTGAAGCATGCCCCACGTCCGGCGCCGCGCTGGTTTTGGCTCCCGAAGCTCCTTATCCGTTAGCCGGTGGCGGAGCATTGCGCACCGCTTCCCTAATCCAATATCTCGCCCGCACACACTCCGTCGACCTCATCCTTTTCCGCCAGCCCGGCGCATCGGACCCCGCCTCGCATCTGCCCGCGGGATTAATCCGGCGCACCTCCGTTATCCAGTTGCCACCCACCGGACGCGGCCAAACGGCGCGAGCTATGCGAAACAGCTCCCGGGTCATTCGCCATGTTCCACCCCTGGTGGATCGCTTCGCAGGTTTCCAGCGTGAAGTGGCGAATGCCATCGGTTCGGCAAGATATGAGATCGGCCTCATCGAGCATTCCTGGTGCGCGCCCTACTGGGAACAGATCGCGCCGGCCTGCCGGCGAACCGTGCTCGATCTTCACAACATCGAGTCTATACTGCACGCCCGCTGTGCGGCCGTGGAAGGGCGCGCCACTGCCTTCGCACATCGTGTTTTTCGCGATGCGTCGTTCACTTTGGAACGCGCCTGGCTGCCACGATTCTCACAAGTACTCACCACTTCCGCGAGCGACGCTGAGGCCGCGCGCGCCATCGCTCCCGGCGCGCAGATTACCGTCTACCCCAACGCGGTGCCCTGGGTCCCACAGCCGCCGGCCACCGACGAGGAAGTCGTGGTTTTTTCCGGCAATATGGAATACCATCCCAACCTCAGCGCGGTGCGTTTCTTCCGCACGGAAATCTGGCCCCTGCTCCGCCAGCGTTGGCCGGCGCTTATCTGGAGGCTGGTGGGGAAAAATCCCGCGGCGGTGAGCCGTTTCACCTCGGGCGACCCGCGAATCGAAGTTGCCGGCGAGGTGGACGACGCCGTCAGTGAGCTGGCCCGCGCGCGCGTTGCGGTAGTTCCCCTGCTCGCCGGGAGCGGCACGCGGTTCAAGATCCTGGAAGCCTGGTCGGCGGGATTGCCGGTTGTCTCCACCACGATTGGCGCGGAGGGTCTGCCCGCCCAGGACGGCGAGAACCTGCTGATCGCCGATAGCGCGTCGGGATTCGCCGCAGCCGTAACGCGGCTGTTGGAAAATGCCGATCTCCGGCGGCGGATGGGCCAGTCAGGGAGGTTCCTGGTGGAGCGGGAGTTTACCTGGGAACGTGCCTGGAAGAAATTGGAATTGTAAAACGGCCGGGCCCGTTCAGCTTCGCTATACTGGTTCCACTGATGCCTATCGGCGTCGATGCCAACGCGATCGGCACGCGACTAATGGGGAACGCGTTCTATGTTCGAACTCCTCCACACTTGCCGTCTATCCGAGAGTTTGGAACCCCTGGCGTGTTTATCACGTCAGCGCTAAGTGTCGCCACGGTTACAAGCGTGCATTAACTCACACGAGCCGATCGGCGCCGCGTTGGCAGGCTATTGGTGCTGAGAAGTTTGCAGGGAGTGAGGCTGGTTGAAATCTGGACTTTTGACACACCGGAGAGTCATTATGGTCCGCTATACTGGAACAATCAATGCTCATCGCCATTGATGCCCACGCCATCGGCAGGCACCTGACAGGCAACGAGGTCTACGTCCGAAGCCTCTTGAACGCGTTTGCCCTCCACAACCAGGATCGCGACATCCTGGCGTACGTATCCGGCGTGGAAGCGTGCGCCTGGGTTCCGGAGCACATTCAGGTCCGCCGCATCGCCGCTAACCCGTTCCTGCGTTTAGGGTTCGACTTAGCCCACCGCATTCGCAAAGACCGCCCCGACGTGCTCCACGTACAGTACACGGCTCCGGTCGGCTGCAATATTCCGGTGGTGACTACGGTGCACGATGTGAGCTACCTCGAGCACCCGGAATACTTCACGCGCGATCGCGCGCTGCAGCTAAGATGGACGGTCGGCCGCACGGTTCAGCGCGCGGCCAGAATACTTACCGGCACTCAGCATGCACGAAATGCGATTTTGCGCGTCTATCCTAATTTAGAAGAGAATAAAGTGACCGTGGTGCCACTCGCCGCAGCGCCGGAGTTTCGCCCCATATCGCGGGAAGCCGCCACGGCCACCGTGCGGGAACGGTATGCCATCAAGGGACCGTTTATTCTGTCGGTCGGCGACATGCAACCGCGCAAGAACCACATCGGTCTGATCCGCGCCTTTGCCCGCCTGGTAAAAGCCTATCCGCAACTAACCCACAACCTGGTTTTAGTCGGTAAACCGACCTGGTTTTCCTCCAAAGTGCATGACGCGGCGCGCGACAGCGGCGTGGAAGACCGCATTCAGTTCTTCGGCTTCGTTTCCGATCCGGACCTGCTGCAACTCTACAACGCCTGCGATTGCTTTGTCTTTCCGTCTTTTTACGAAGGTTTCGGATTTCCGGCGCTGGAAGCCATGGCGTGTGGGCGCGCGGTGGTCTGTTCCGATGCGTCGGCGCTGCCGGAGGTAGTGGACGGAGCGGCAATCCTGTTCGATCCTTACGCCATCGACGAAATGGTTCGCGCCATCGCGGACGTTCTGGTGGACCCGGAACTGCGCGCGCGCATGGAACGTCTGGGTATTCAGCGGGCCGCGCATTTCAGCTGGCAAAAGACGGCCCAGATGACTCTGGAAGCGTTCCATCAGGTAGTGGAGGAGCCGCGCGCCGCTGTCAGCGGCATGGCTCCTCACATAATGACCCATCGATGAAAAATTCCCGGAATTCTACTCGGCGAATTACAGAGCCGCGACCGCTAGGGAGCGGTGCCTGTGTCGCCGCGATTCTCGCCTCCCTGTGCCTCGTTCCCGCGGCGCCCGCCCAGACGGGGTTTCCGTTCCAGAACGAATCCCTGCATTACACCATCAACTACTCGAGCGGCCTGAGTCTGGGCGATGCCAATTTTTCAGCCCGCAAAACCTCCACCGGCTGGGACTACGCGGTCTCGATCGACGCGTCCGTGACGGGCTTCAGCATCAAGGACAAGTACACCGCATCGATGGCCGCCGGCTATTGCTCAACGGAATTCGAACGCGACACCATCCACGGTTCCAAAACAGCCCGCGAGAAGACGACTTTCGACCAGGAGAAACAGACCGCACACCGGCAGACCGAATTTCCCAACGACGGAGGCTATTCGGATATGAGCACCGGGGCGTGCGGCCGCGATGCCATCTCGTTCCTGTATTTCTCCCGCAAGGAATTGGGACAGGGGCGCGTCCCTCCGCCGCAAGTGGTGTACTTCGGGTCGCCATACACCGTGCAGCAATCCTACACCGGCGCCCAGAACATCACTCTCGCCGACAAGAAGCCCGAAGTCACCGACCATCTGGTCTACACGGTGAAAGGGCCCAAGTCCGAATTCAGCGTCGAGGTCTATTACGCCCGCGACGCCGCGCGCACACCACTCCTCGTCAAGATCCCGCTCCCCGTGGGAACCTTGTCGATGGAGCTGGTTCGCTGAAATGCGCGTAGCTTTTTTTTCTCCCATGCCGCCGGCGCGCAGCGGCATAGCCGACTATTCCGAAGCGCTCGCCGCATCCCTGCGGCATCTCGGTAACCTGGAGATTTTCTCCAGCGCCGGGCAGCCGTTCGACCCCGCCCACTTCGACATAGCCGTTTATCAAGTCGGCAACAACGGCCACCACGGCTTCGTGTACGAGACCGCGCTCCGTTATCCGGGCGTGGTGGTGATGCACGAATCGAACCTGCACCACCTGATTGCCGACCTCACCATCAGGCGCGACAATTGGGATGCATACGTAAGCGAGTGCGCCTACAACGGTGGCGAAGCGGCGCGAGCGTACGCCGAGCGGGTGCGCAAACTGGAGGTCGGTCCCGACTACGAAGGGCTGCCAATGACCCGCCGCGTACTGGAGTCGGCCCGCGGGGTCATCGTGCACAGCCACTTCATGGAGGCGGAGATTCGCGCCGCCGGATTCACCGGTCCGATCGCGGTGATCCCGCACGGAGCATGGATTCCCGAGGGCGACCGCAACGCCTGGCGCTACCAACTCGGACTCGACGAAGTCACCCCCCTGATCGGCATCTTCGGCTATCTGAAGCCGTACAAGCGGATCGCCGAATCGCTGCGCGCGTTTCGGCGCCTGGTGCGCCTCGTGCCCAACGCCCGCCTGATTCTGGTGGGCGAACCGCATCCCGAATTCCCCATCCAACAGATGATCCGCAGCATGGGTCTTTCGGCTCACGTGCGCATCCTCGGCTTTGCTCCCATCGCAGATTTCGTGGGATATCTGGCGGCCTGCGACATCGTGCTGAACTTGCGCTATCCTACCGTCGGCGAGAGCTCCGGCACGCTGCTGCGGTCGCTGGGATTAGGCAAGGCGGCGATGGTCTCCGAAATCGGATCGTTTGCGGAGTTTCCCGAAGATGTCTGCCTCAAAGTGCCGGTAGGCGCGGGCGAAGAGGACCTGATCTTCGAGTACTTGAACCTGCTGGTCTCGCGCCCGGAAGTCGCGCAGGCGCTCGGAACGCGGGCGCGCGACTATGTCGCACAGAAATGCAATTGGGCCACGGTAGCGCGCCAGTACGCGGACTTCCTGGAAGCCGTGGCGGCAGGCAAGGAGTGGCAGGCACCGGCCGCTGAGGCCATCGCCGCGCCAACTCCCGCGCCGCCGGCGCCGGCCATGGCCGAGCCGGAACTCGAGAGCTACCTGCGCGGATGGGCCGTCAGCCAAGAGGCCGGCCAATATCTGGACACCCACCAGACGCGCCTTGTGAAGACGCTCGGAATTACTCCCCCCGGCGGACCGGACGATCGCATTCTCGAAATGGGTGCGTACCTGCAAGTCACTCCGGCGCTGCGCAGCAAGCTCGGGTATGGCGAAGTACGAGGCTGCTACTATGGCCCCACCGGCCGTATCGATCATCGCACCGTGACCTCATCCGAGGGCGAGACTTTCACCTGCGACATCGATCATTTCGACGCCGAAAAAGATCGCTTCCCATACGACGACGCGTATTTCTCCACGGTTCTTTGCGGCGAACTGATCGAGCACCTGTTCGCAGATCCCATGCACCTCATGTGCGAGGTAAACCGCATTCTGAAGCCCGGAGGCCACCTGGTGCTGACCACCCCCAATGTGGCGGCGCTGCGCGGCATCTCGGCCATCCTGCAGGGCTACCATCCGGGATTTTTCCATGCTTACATCAAGCCGGCTGACGGATCGGGCGAAGTGGATGCGCGCCACAATCGCGAATATACCGCGCGCGAAATTCACAAGCTGCTGGAGAATTCCGGCTTCGAAGTGGTGCGGCTGGAGACGGGAGAGTTTCGCGATCTGCCGCATCCCGAATTCGGCTGGGTGATGCACCTGCTGCGCCAGTATCGCCTGGAGACCGATCTTCGCGGCGACGGCATCTACGCCGTGGGACGTAAGACGGGTCCGGTGCGCGACCGTTACCCCGACTGGCTCTATTCATGAACGCCGCGTACAGCAACCAGCGCGTGAAGTGGGACGCCCGCGCCGTGCATGTGGAGTTCGACATTCGCAACGACACCGCCGAGCCGTGGCGCACCGCCGACGGCTTCGGCGTAGGACACCACCTCTTCGATGCCGATAGCGGCACGTTGATTGTGGATGGCGCACGCATTCATCCCGATCGCGACATCGCCCCCGGCGAATCGCTGCATGTGGCGCTGGATTTCGATCTACCGCCGGAAGACGGCCACTACCAGGTCCGCCTCTCTCCCATGCGCGAGAACGTCTGCTGGTATTACGACCAGGGCTGGGACTTCCTGGCGCTGGATGTGCGCGTCAAGGCCGGCGCCGCGAGTTTCGGCCGGCTGCGCGTCACCGACCGCGAAAAGGTGCGCCGCGAGCGCGAACTGCGCGCCGTGGGCCGGGCCTTCGTCTACCCGGCGCTCACCATGTGGCGCAATCGCAGCCTGATCCGCGTCATGGTGCGCCGCGACATACTGGGAAGGTACCGGGGCTCGTTCGGCGGATCGTTCTGGACCATCATCAATCCCCTGCTCCTGATGGCCACTTACTTCGTGGTCTTCGGCGTCATCCTATACAACCGCCGATACGCCACGCGCTACGATTTTGCCCTCTACTTTCTCGCCGGGATGCTGCCCTGGCTGCCTTTCAGCGAGGCCGTAGGCCGCTCGCCCACGGTGGTTCTGGAGCATCGCAATTTCGTAAAGAAGCTGGTGTTCGCGGTGGAAACGCTCCCCGTGAACCTGGTAGTTTCGGGACTCGTCACCGAATTATTCGCCGTGCTCCTCTATTGCGCTTTTCTGCTGGCCATCCGCCACTCCATCCCGCCGACCATTCTCTGGCTGCCGGTGCTGCTGATTCCCCAGGTGCTGTTTACCATGGGGATCAGCTGGTTTCTCGCGGGCTTGGGCGCATTCGTTCGCGATCTTGGACAGATCATCGGATTCGTCCTCACTGCCTGGTTTTTCCTCACGCCCATCTGCTATCCGGAAGAGCAGCTGCCCACCAGCATACCGTTCCTGACCAAGAATCCCATGTACGTACTGGTGCACGGATATCGCGCCATTCTGCTGGAGAACCATGCCCCGGCATGGGGCGCGCTGTGGAAGCTTTCGTTATTGGCTATCCTGGTGTTTGTGCTCGGCCACGCCTGGTTTTATAAGCTAAGAAAGTCCTTTGCGGACATGATCTAGTGCATTCGCCTTTTCGTCAGAGACTCACCGCCGCGCTGCTGGCCTTCGGCCCCTTCGGCATCCTGCTGGTTGCCTTGCTGGACTCATTCGTGATTCCGCTGCCGGCCGGTGTCGACGTTCTGTTGCTGACGGTCTCTGTGGAATACGTGAACAATCCGCAGCGCGCTTACTTCGCGGCGTTTATGGCAGTGCTCGGGTCAACCGCCGGAAATATCGCGCTGTTTCTGGCAGCGCGTCACGGCACCCGCTGGCTCGTCAAAGACACCACGCCCTCGCCGCGCGCACAGAAATTCCACGAATGGTTTCATCGCTACGGATTACTGACGGTTTTCGTTCCCTGCGTCACCCCCGTGATTCCGTTTCCGCTGAAGGTTTTCGTGGTTTCCGCGGGCGCGTTGCGCACGCGTTTGAGCAAGTTCATCCTGGTGGTGCTGGCGGCGCGGATCCTGCGTTATTTCGGCGAGGCGTGGCTCGGCCTGAACTTAGGGCCGCATGCCGAGGCCTTCCTGCGCCGCAACGCCTGGTCGCTGCTGGGCGCCGCGCTGGCAATGGCCATGGTGTTCTATATCGCCATCCGCTGGAGCGAGCGCCGG
>Ga0326728_10026025_pt1 | contig 10405 bp, 10 predicted proteins | sample MB3enrmetagenome_FD_207602 | JGI IMG/M metagenome (GOLD analysis project Ga0326728, IMG submission 207602) | Lab enriched peat soil microbial communities from McLean, Ithaca, NY, United States - MB31MN | ecosystem: Environmental > Terrestrial > Soil > Wetlands > Peat | place: USA: New York... | reverse complement strand
TCAACTCAAGTTGCCGTAGGACCGGACGAAGGGCTCAAACATCCTAGCTGGATCATGTGTGACAATCTGGTCAGCTTGAGAAAGACCGACCTCACGCAATACATCGGTTCATTGTCCAGAGCGAAGATTGCGGAACTCAATATTGCCCTGAAGATGGCGCTGGACTTGGCCTAGCGTTGGTTTGGATATGGACGAGTCAAGCGTCAATAAGTTATCGAATTACGAGCTACCCGCAAGGATATATATGGAACTCAAGTATCAACATCGGGAAAGTTATGCCGCGAGCCGTGACGCGGGCAGAAAGGACGCCACGAAAAGACCATGGTGGGATCGTGCAATATTTGGCGCGGTATCGGCCTTCAGTTGGTCCTTAATTGATGGCTGGCTAACTCACCACACTTCGCTGGATACGTTCTCGCGGATCGCAATCGGGCTCGTGGTTGTTGTTCTTCTGGTAGTGGCAACCTCATTGGTTTTGGACAAATTCCGCGGAATCTCCGGTAGTTGAAGTAAGTTTGGATTGATTCTCTTCCCATCTCATAGGTAACAAACCTGGCGAGGGCATCCGGCAACAATCATAGTCATCTCCATATGACCATGTATGCTATAATATGACCATGAGAAATATTGCGGCGGGAGAATTCAAGGCGCGATGTCTTACGCTGATGGAAGACGTGCGTTCCACGCGGGAGCCGTTGGTCATTACCAAGCGGGGTAAGCCAGTCGTGAAACTCGTTCCCATCGACGATGAAAAGGACGATTTTATTGGGAGGCTGGAGGGAGAGTTCCGCGTCGTCGGCGATATCGAGTCTCCCATCAATGGATGGGAGTCCTCATGATCCTGCTCGATTCCCATGTGCTGATATGGGCGGTTGCCGACTCGAAGCGTCTTTCGAGGGCCGCAGCTTCGGCGATTCGTCGCGCGCGCCGTGGCGATGGTCTGGCAGTGTCGGCAATCACTGCTTACGAGGTGGCTTGGCAGATTGCGTCCGGAAGGATCCACGGATACGGTACGGTCGAAAACTCGGTGCTACGATTCCTCGATGGAGTGACGATGAAACCGATTACTCCGGAGATTGCGGCTCTGGCGGCACAGTTCCCGGATGATTATCCCCGCGATCCCGCCGACCGCATCATTGGGGCTACCGCCCGTGCCGAGGGCTTGACTCTGGTCACTCGCGACGAGCGTATACGGCGAAGTCCGCTTCTCAAGACAGTGTGGTGAGGGCTTCTCCGCTGAAAAACTTGGGACGGGCGAGGACGCCCGTCCCTCCACAAGCTAATTCTTAGTCGTAATACTCCAGCCCCAGGTGCGTGATTAGTTCTTCGCCTTTGAGGTGGCGGAGAGTGTTTTTCAGCTTCATGAGCTGGATGAAGAGATCGTGCTCGGGATAGAGGCCGGGCGCGGTCATGGGCGATTTGAAGTAGAAGCTGAGCCATTCCTGAATGCCCAGGCGGCGAAGTTCGGGCGTGCGCTGCGCTAGGTCGAGGAAGAGCACGAGATCGAGCACGATGGGCGCGGCTAGGATGGAGTCGCGGCAGAGGAAATCGACTTTGATCTGCATGGGATAGCCGAGCCATCCGAAGATGTCGATGTTGTCCCAACCTTCTTTGTTGTCGCCGCGTGGCGGGTAATAGTTGATGCGAACTTTGTGAAAAATATTGCCGTAGAGCTCGGGATATAAAGCCGGCTGCAAAATGTGCTCCAGCGCGCCGAGCTTCGATTCCTCCTTGGTTTTGAAAGACCCTGGATCGTCGAGCACTTCGCCGTCGCGATTGCCGAGGATGTTGGTCGAGTACCATCCGCTGAGCCCGAGCAGGCGCGCCTTGAAGGCGGGAGCCAGCACGGTCTTCATTAGAGTCTGGCCCGTCTTGAAGTCTTTGCCGCAAATGGGAAGCTCGCGCTCATGCGCGAGTTCGTGCATGGCGGGTATGTCGACCGTCAGGTTCGGCGCGCCGTTAGCGAAGGGGACGCCCTCCATCAACGAGGCGTAAGCGTAGACCATCGAGGGCGCGATGTTTCCGTCGTTCTCTTTCATCGCCTTTTCGAGCGCCTTCACGGACTGGTGAGCGGCGCTGGGCTTAATAAAGGTCTCGGTCGAAGCGCACCAGATGGTAATCAGACGGCTGGCGCGGCTCGACTTGCGAAAGTCGCGGATGTCTTGCCGAAGCTGCTCGGCCAGGTCGAGCTTGTTCTTGCCCTTTTTGACATTGGGCCCGTCGATCTTCTTGACGTAGTTGTGATCGAAGACAGCCTTCATGGGAGTGATGGCGCTGAGGCGGCCTTTTACTTTGTCGAGCAGGTCGCGCTCCAGCACGCCGGCGTTGCGGGCGGCGGCATACATGTTGTCTTCGAAAATATCCCAGCCGGTGAAGACGAGATCGTTGAGACCGGCGAGAGGAACGAAATCCTTGATCTTGGGCGAGCGGCCGTCGGTACGCTTGCCGAGACGGATGGTCCCCATCTGGGTGAGCGAGCCGATGGGGTGCGCGATTCCCTTGCGAACGGCTTCGACGCCCGCAACGAACGTCGTGGCCACCGCGCCCATGCCGGGGATCATCACGCCCAGCTTGCCCTTGGCGGGCTCGATGGTGTGGCCATGCGCGCTTGACGCATGGTTTGAGGACTCTGCTTCGCTGGACTTCGCTTCGAACTGAACTTCGACACTCGCGACTTTCTTCTCTGCCGACTTCGCTACTTGCGTGGGGGACTTTTTCAGCTTCGCCATAGGTTGGCTGCTTCCTTATAGGAACTGTGGGATGTATGCAAACCAAGTATGTTCTCGTATCCGGCGAGCTTATGCAAACGCGCGCGGCTGAATCCGCAAGAAACGCACTCCAATGGCGTCTAGGACGCATTGGGCGGCTTTTGGCGAAAATCGCCGGCGAACGTCAGAAAGGAATTTCGCCAGCCGGCGTGACCTTGATGGAATGAGTTCCCGCGGCAAAACCGTCGAGCACGAGGTTGTGGTGCGCGACGATCTGCGCGGCCGTTAGCACTGAATTATCGCGTGTGAGATGGGCGTCGGCGGCAAGCGTCACATCGTAGCCAAGCGTAACCGCGCGGCGGCAAGTGGTATCGACGCAGTATTCGGTCATGGCTCCGGCAACGATGAGATGGCGAATCTCGGCGTTCTGAAGCGCCTCCGCCAGTATTGTCTCGAAGAACGAGTCGGATGTCTTTTTTCTGACGACCTGCTCTCCAGCGAACGGAAGAATCGCAGGATGAATAGCCCACGCCGCGGTCTCCGGTTCGAGCGGATGCCCTTTGGCGCCGTCGTGTTGGACGAAGAAGACGGGGGTTTCGGAAGCGCGCGCCTTGCTCAACAAAAGCGCAAGATTTGGCAAAACACGGTCCCGCAGTGTGGGCGACAAAAGTCTCACCAGCCCAACCTGAACGTCGATGATGACCAGCGCGGATTTCATCCGGCCCTCCGTGCACACAACGGCGAAAGGAAAACCAATTGTACTGTGGAGATGCTCTTGCCAACTGCCGATCGGCTGACGCCCATAAAAATCGAGCCGGCCCCTTGCGGTGCCGGCTCGAATGGTTTAAGCGTCTGATCTTCCCTTACTGCACAGCAAAAATCAGGTCGTCGTGATCGTCGTACCCGCTGTTGGACTGGCAAGCGGACGGGCTTGACACTTTCCTGGTTGTATAGCGGAACTGCGCGCGCACCGCATACGTTCCAGCCGTCGGCGGCGTGAACGTAGCCGACAGTGTGTTCTCCGCCCCTGCCTTGGTGGGCGCGATATTCGACTTGATCAGGACCCACGACGGGCTGGTCACGCTCGCCGTGTAGAAAAGATCCAGATAGTCTTGCGTCGTGCTCCACGCCCAGACCGATGCCGTCACCGTCACCGAGGTGCCGTGCGTTAAGTTGCCACTGCTAGACGCGACCACGATGCGGTCGTTGGATTCGTCGGAGTGGAAGGTTCCGTACGTGCCATCGGCGCAGGAATTGGCGATGGTGTTGGGTTGATTGGGTTCCGCGCCACCCGACATATTGTCGCGTCCCAGCAACAGAGACGGACCCGAATCGCACGAGGTGCCAACGGTCAAACATGCTGGGGCCTTATACGTGGAGTTGTAGGTTGCGGTTTGCGCTCCTCCGCCTGCCGTGGTCACCGTCAAAGCGATGGTCGCGGTGTGGCTGAGCGTACCGGAAGTTCCAGTGATGGTCACTGTGGCCGCTCCGGTGGTCGCCGTAGAGGAAACGGTGAGCGTGAGCGTCGAAGTCGCGCTGCCGTTCGCTGGCGGAGTTACCGGGTTGGTCGAGAACGCCGCCGTTACGCCCGAGGGTAGTCCGGAAGCGGCAAGAGTAACCGCGGAATTGAAGCTGTTGGTGCTGGTAACGGTGATGGTGCTGGTTCCGCTGCTGCCCTGGGCAATGCTCAGAGTTGCAGGCGAGGCGGCAATGGTGAAGTTGGCCGTCGCCGTAGCCGTGATCGTGAGCGCCAAAGTGGTGGTTGCGGTCAGGCTGCCGGAGGTGCCTGTGATGGTCACCGTCGACGTTCCGGTAGTGGCCGTGCTGCTCGCGGTCAGCGTCAGCACGCTGGTCCCGGTTGTTGGGTTGGTGCCGTACGATGCCGTAACGCCGGTCGGCAGGGTGGAGTTAGTCAGCGTAACGCTGCCGGTGAATCCGTTCACGTCATGCACCGTGATGGTGCTGGTGCCGCTGCTGCCTTGCGCGATCGACAGACTGCTCGGCGAATCCGACAGTGTGAAGCTCGCTGTCGCGGACCCGGCCAGTGTGTTGATCAAGCCCGTTGTGTTCGGACTGCCCCAACCTGTACACAGATCGTACCCGGTCACTGCCGAATAGGTGCCGCAGCTGCCGCTGGTGATGTCGTGGAACAGCGTGCTGTAGCTCGATGTCAGAGCGTCCGGGTAGATGATCGGATCGATGAAGCTGATCGTCGTACCGTTGGTGGTCGCTTGTTGATTGGCCAGAGCCAGGTAACCGGCCCACATGGGCGCGGCAAAGCTGGTTCCTCCGTACTCGTTGGCCGTGCAGGTGGTTTGGTCGGCGCAAACGTAGAAGGTAAAGTTTGCGTTGGCCGCCACGTCTGGCCCGTTGCGCAGGGTCGTGGACCCATGGTTGGACGAGGTAATCACGCCCGACAGAGCCTGCCAGGAGGGGATGGCAATGGAATCCGGAGAAATGCCGCCGCCGCTGTCTGCCCAGGCGGTTTCCGAAGCCCAAGGACCAGCCGCGCTGGAGGTTGTCAGGTCCGTGCCGCCGACGGAAACGACATGCGCATCGTCAGCCGGCCATGCCTCGTTCGACGAAGACCAAGCGGAGCTGTCGCCGGACGCTGCAAAGAAGTTCTGGCCCTGCGTCGACATTTGCTCGAAATATGGGTCGAGAGTGCTGGCGTCCGCCGGCGTCCAGCCCCACGAACAGCTAATCTGCTTCGACAACGGAGCGTCCGTCGTCGCCACCATGGCGCTGATAATGGCCGTATCCGTGCTCCCCACGTATACGTATAGTGTGGTGATGCCCGGGGCCATGCCCAACGCTTGTGTCATGTCGAGGGTCTGTTCCGTGTCGTCGCATCCGCTGCTCTCGGTGCAACTCAGACTGGTTCCGTCGGTTGAAATGCCAGTCACCGTGGCCGTTCTGGTTTGGCCAACGTTGGAGTAGTAGGTGTTCAAGTCGGCGATATCGTAGCCTTCGTACTCAAACAACGCGATATTCTGGCCGGAGCCGGTCAGGGTCGTTCCTTCGTAGTAGGCCGCACGCATGTCGCTGCCTAAGAACGAAGCCGATGGGCCGGAGCCGGTCGTGGCATGAGACACCACATCGGCTTCATTCATCCCATGCGCCTTCGCGAAGTCGCTCTTCTTGACGAACATCGGATGCGGGATCGAGTAGTTGTCCAAACCGGAGACGTGCCAGAGCGGGAACGGCAGGTCCACGGTGGGCTCCTTGTCAATCGCGTAAAACGTGCGGTTTTCGGTGGGGTGCTGGTAAACGCCCAGGGTCACATGGAAGGCCTTCTCGATGTTCGTGACCGAGCCGGTCAGCCGAAGGTCTCTGGCATCGCGGGAGCCGCTAACAACTGTAAAGCCGTTCGCTTTTGCGAACGCAACTAGGGCGTTCCAATCACTCTTGCTGGGGCCGAACTTCGCGGTAAACTTTTCCGGCGTGAGAAAGGCGTGGAAGGACGGGCTGGCCGGATTGTTGAGATCCCGCAGGAAGTTATCCAACCCTGCCTGATCGCGCAGCGGCAGAACAACGTCGAAGTGCAAGGACTGGGTTGATGGAAGCCGTCCCACCAACGGCGCCTGGCCATTGGCTACAACTTCGCGTACGTGGCGGGTCATTAGGGGTTGCGATTGTTGTGCTTGCCCTGGGATTGTGAATACCAGGAACGCGACCAAACAGACAACCGCGGCCAGTCCTGGCAGAAAGCAGTCTTTCTTTCGCATGTTCATATTCCTCTCTAATTTGGGATTTGATAAGCTGCTTGCTGTTCCTGGTCACCCACTGGCATGACCAAGAGTCGCGGCATAGTAACACATGATTCGTGTTTTGTTAAATACATTGTGCAGATTTAATACCGACCGTCCGGCTGGTTATATCTTGTTAATAACAAGTGAGTAACGCAACGCCGCTGCCCGTCTGCGACGACCATCGGCGGAGACCTATCCGCCGATCGTACCGGCACTTACTTCCCGTCCATAACTTCGATCTTGATCGTCTCGTCCCAGTGCCTGTTGAACATTGCAAGCCACCACTGCTCTGCTCGCGCATACATGGCATGATCGGGTCAGGACTGCCGCGCTCCAGCCAGTGTTAAAATTATCTGTGCCCCCCGCTTCGCTCCGCCTCATTGCCATCGATATCGACGGTACCCTGCTGAACCACGAATTTCAGATATCCGCGACCGATCTTGCGACGCTCAGGCGCGCGCACAGAGAAGGCATCGAGGTCATTCTGGTCACCGGACGCCGCCACACCTTTGCCCTGCCCATCGCCCAACAACTGGGATTCGATCTTTGGCTGATCAGCTCGAACGGAGCCATCACCCGCTCCCTTGCCGGAGAAACTTTTCACCGCGACCTGCTTCCTGAAGCGACCTGCCGCGGCCTGGTAGGAGCGATGCAAGAATTTCGTGGCCAGACCGTTCTTACTTTTGACAGCGAAGGCGCTGGCACAATCGTGATCGAGCGCCTGGACAAGCTTGAAGGCAGCATCCAGCGCTGGCTCGAAAAGAATATGAAGTACATCCAGTTCGTGGTCCCGATCGAGAACGCGCTTACCACCGATCCCGTGCAGGCCATGTTCTGCGGCCCGGTCGCCGAAATGCAGCGCGCGCTGCAAGTCCTTGCAGGCTGCGGCCTGCCCATCACCGTTTTGCGCACCGAGTACCCGAACCGCGACCTTTCGATTGTCGATGTGCTCAATGCCGGCTGTTCCAAGGGACACGCGCTCGAGCGCTGGGCTAGTTACCGGCGTATTACCCGCGAGCAGGTCATGGCCATTGGTGATAACTATAATGATATTGAGATGCTGGCCTTCGCCGGCCATCCTTTTATCATGGGAAATGCGTCGGAAGAGTTGCGCGGCCGCGGCTGGAAGCTGACGCGCTCGAACGCCGAAAGCGGAGTCGCCGCCGCCATCGAACACGTGCTCTACGGAACGGCGCTGGAGCCGGCCGCGGTTGAGCCATGTGCCGCGCCGGCAATTGAAGGGACGCCAATTGTAAGCAGCCTGTAACGAAGCGGAGAAAGTGTGTGATGCGCTCTTATCTGAGAAAGATAATTTTGGTTTCGTGCGGTCTAGCTTTATCTGCTCTACTGGATGTGCTTGCAGCGAACGTGGATGTCCCCACACCGGGTGGCTATTTGATTCACTATCTCTACCCTCCAGGGCGCGTTATCCAACACCTGGGCATGAGTTTTGCTATAGACATCGGCACAAATATCGTATTCTTCTTCCTCGTTCTGACGGGTTGCTATCTGACGTTCATTAGACTGTTCCATGCGGAAGGAGAGAATGACCGATTCTAAATGATGCAACGAATGCCATCCGCGACGGAGGGTGCGGCAAGAATCGCGGCGAAAACCGTCGCGCTCTTCTGCGCCGTGACTCTAGCTTCACTTGCGCGCCCCGCCTCCGCTTCCGACTTGGCCATCCTCCGCAACGGCTTCACCATCCGCCACGAGCATCGCCAGGTGATGGGGACAACCACTCGCCTCTATTTCTCCGCCGACGATTCCAGCTTCACCGACGTGCCCACGGAGGAAATCACAGGCTACGAAAAAGATCTCTTGTTACCGGTGCCGGCGGAAGCGCAAACCTCTATTTTTTCCCCGGCGCAGCCTGCGAAATCCGCGTCCGCTCTGCATGATGTCGTCGATAACGCCAGCGCCACTTTCCATCTCGATCCCGACCTGGTGAACAGCGTCATCCACGCCGAAAGCGGATTCAACGTGCGCGCCGTTTCTCCCAAAGGCGCGCTCGGCCTGATGCAGTTGATGCCTGGCACCGCCAACCAGCTCGGCGTCGACAATGCCTTCGATCCCACAGCCAATGTCACCGGCGGAAGCCGCTATCTGCGCGAACTTCTCGAGCGCTACAATTTCGATCTGGTCAAGGCGTTGGCCGCTTATAATGCTGGTCCGCAACGCGTCGAGCAGTATCGAGGAGTGCCTCCCTTCCGCGAAACCCGCGCCTATGTGAATCGCGTCGTCCACGAATACAACACCAAGAAGATCGCGCAGGAAAAAGCGGAGAAACAAAAGCAGGCCGCTTCCCAATCCGCGAGCAAAGCTTCGCCCCACGCTCTCCGCACGGCGAAGCCCGCTCCTAAGCCCGCAGCCTCCGCCGTCGCCGCCGTATCTACGCGGTGAGTCATCTATTCGTTGACCCCGGCTCTTCTCTCATTTACCTTCAACCCTGGGGCTTGCGCGCACAACTGCCGGCTACCGTGTGGAAGCGGGGCGGAGCTTGCCCTGAGCGAAGCCGAAGGGCCCCGCTTGGTTCCCACACAAGGGGACACGCACAAAACGAAATGAATAAAACTGGATGAACAAAAAACGATACGTAGCCTCTGCCGTGGTCTTCCTCGTGCTGGCCGTGCTGGTTTACCTGCAGTTTCGCAGTTGGCGGAACTTCGACTGGGCCCAGTTGCTGCGATACAAATTAAATTGGCGCCACATCTTCCACGGCCTGGCGCTCATCTACTTCGCCTATTTCCTGCGCGCGGTGCGCTGGAAAATCTTTCTGCGCCCCACACGTCCGCAAACCTCCATCTGGGGATTGGTCTCACCTACCGTGGTCGGATTTACCGGACTCGCCTTGCTCGGGCGCCCCGGTGAAATGATTCGTCCCTATCTGATCGCGCGCCGCGAGAACCTGCCCTTCGCCTCGCAAGTCGCGGTCTGGGCCGTGGAGCGCATTTTCGACTTCGGCGGTTTCACCGTCATCCTGGTGTCCGCCATTTTTCTGCCCTCGAAGTTGCGCGCTTTTGCCGAAGCTGCACCGCCGGAAGTTGGCCATTGGATTCATCTCGCGGGATACGCTTTGATCGCGCTCGTCGTCGGATTGCTCTCCGCCACAGTGCTGTTTGCCTACCGGGGAAACCGGATCGCGGATTGGATTGAAAATCGCTTTTCCCATCTCGCCGAAAACCTGGGCCATCGCATCGCGCTGAAAATTCGCGAGTTTACCGCCGGCCTCAATACCATTCACGGGCCGCTCGCGTTTCTGCAATTGTCCGCCGTGTCGGTGCTGATGTGGTGGGTCATCGCCTTGTCTTACAAAGAAGTAACACATGCCTACGGCGCGCCCATGGATGTCCTGAGCACCACTAAGATCCTCCTGTTGGTGTTTTGCGCCATGCTCGGCTCCCTGGTCCAGTTGCCTGGCGTCGGCGGCGGCTCGCAACTGGCCACCATCAGCGCACTCGACCACGTCTTTCATATTGTCCCCAAGGAGCTCGCGGTCAGTTGCGGCATCATGCTGTGGCTGGTGACGTTCATGGCGATCGTTCCCCTCGGGCTATTACTGGCTCATTACGAACGCCTGTCGCTGCGCAAGCTCTCCGCCGAATCCGCGCAGGCCGAGGAAAGCGCCGCGGGTGAGGAAGCGACGTAAGTCCTAAGCGTTGGTTGCCCCACCCATCGCGTTCTTTGCGATGAGTGGAATTCGACCCACTTCGGCAGGGGAAAAGGTGCTTCGCAATCACAGGCGTTCGCGCTTTTTCAGCGCCTTTTTCAGCTTGACAGGTCTTGGCAATGAGTAGCATAGTTTAGGCCTGTTTTCTAAGTTCGGTTGATGCCGCAAGCCGGTCATCGTCTTGCTGGTTCCCGACCCCCCAATCCCCTTCAGGAACCGCGGCCTGCGGTGTTGTCGAGTGCGGGAGCGGGCTTGCGACCCAAGCCCGGATGGGC
>Ga0326728_10026024_pt1 | contig 10406 bp, 18 predicted proteins | sample MB3enrmetagenome_FD_207602 | JGI IMG/M metagenome (GOLD analysis project Ga0326728, IMG submission 207602) | Lab enriched peat soil microbial communities from McLean, Ithaca, NY, United States - MB31MN | ecosystem: Environmental > Terrestrial > Soil > Wetlands > Peat | place: USA: New York... | reverse complement strand
GAGCTTTACAGGTGGAGCAGCCACTCGGGCTATCTGTCGACCGCAAGTGAATTTGACTGGCTCCACAAGGGCTTCTTTCTCTCTATCCTCTCCCCTCGCAAGCGTGACCAAACGGCTGCGTACCGTCGGTACATGGGTGAGGAGGACCGCGAAGAAATCACCCGAATATTTAGCGGCGGAAAATGGCCGCCTATACTTGGCGATGAGGAATTTATCAATCATTTGAAGACCCGCTTTTTTGAGCAAAAGACTGACCCACAGATACCCGATTCTCAGTCTCTGGCCCCGGAAGTCCGGCAGATAGTGCAGGCTGTGTGTTCCCATTACCTAATTGACGAGTCGGAGCTGGTCAAATGCCGCAGGCGGCGGTTCAACGAACCGAGGGCGGTGGCTGCTTATCTGATTCGTATGATGCGAAAAGACAGTTTCGCGGATATCGGTTCCGCCTTTGGCCTGAAGAGCTACAGTGCTGTTGGCGGGATGCTTGACTCGATGCGAAAGCGCCTGGCATTAAATCAGGAACTGATAGGACGATGCCGGCTCATCAAAAGAAGCCTAATAACCGGTCAAACGGAGATTTGACCCCTTTTTATATTTTGGATCCAAAAGAAAAGCCCCGAAAAACCAGGGCCGGCGGAATCCGAAGTTTAAGTAGAAATCAAAAAATCAAGCATCTTCAGTCATGGCACTTGGGAAAGATGTTGCAATTGCAGAACACGGAAAAGCCGCAATTGCCGCTGCTGCAACCACAATAACTAAAAGGGGCCGTCACGATAGCCCCCACTAACATCAGCGCTGCCGCGCCTGCATAGTAAGGCGCGCCAACAATCCATTGGCCATAGCAGCAGCAGGATTGGGCCTGCGCCGCGGTTGTCCCGACAGTCATGAGAAAAGCAAGAGCCAAACAAGCGATGACTAAGGTTGATTTAGCCTTCATGTTTTATCCTCCTCTAAATCAGTTGTAAGAAAAACTACTTCCGGATGATCCGCCGAGATCGGGGCCTTCTTTGGCTTTCAGATAACAAAGATATTGCAGTTTTCAGATTTGTCTATGCCTATGAACTTCTTATGACTCCCTGCTGAATTATGCGGCCTGAAAGATGGAAAGGCCCGACTGGGTACGACTGGGTAAGGGGGCAAGTCTCCGTTTGACCTATTTTATCGATCATGGTAATCTCCGATTCATGAGCAGACCCTTGCTCATAGAGTACCCCTGCGCCTGGCGCCACGTGATGAACCGTGGCCGTCGTCGCGAGTGTGTGTACGAAGAGGATGCCGACCACCTTGGTTTCGTAGCTCTGCTACAGGAAGCCGCCGCTTTGTAGGACGTCAGGATAGGCGCCTTCCGCCTGCTGCCTAATCACTACCATTTATTGATCTATACCCCATTGGGAAACATCCCACTGTGCATGCGCCACATCAACGGGATCTATACTCAGGCGATTACAGCATGGCGCACGGCTTTGACGGGCAACTCTTTCGATGCCGTTTTAAAGCAATTCTGGTCGTACGTCTTAAGGAAAGTCTTCGGTGTTCCGAATAAATTAATGGCTGATTTTAAACGATTTCCCTTCCCAACCGAGCCCGGGGCAAGGCGATCTTTTTCTCTTGGCTTCTCGTTTCCCTCACTTCGCTTCACCACAAATCATTGGCATCCCGGACTGATTTCCGAAGAGCCAGCGAGAGTGAGGGCGCCGGTAGTGAATACGATGATAGCGGTGCGTATGATCAGATTGTGAGGAGCAGGGAGGAGGTGGTGGTGGTGGTTTCTGATCGTCTGATACTAACCACTCCTGCTTTATTTCTTGCTTCCGACTTCGATTTGAGTGTAGAAGGGTCCAAACCAACAATATGAAAGGATTTGAAGAGTTATGCCCGAAGGTACTGTAAAGTGGTTCAACGATCAGAAGGGTTACGGATTTATCACGCCTGATGGCGGAAAAGATGTCTTTGTGCACCATAGCGCCATCGAAGGTGAGGGATTTAAGAGCCTCGCGGAAGGAGATCGTGTCAGCTTCGAAATTGAGCAAGGCGCCAAAGGACCATCGGCAGTCAAAGTAAAGAAGCTCTAACTTGGTAATTCACAGAGGTATCCCATGGGCTGGAGAAGCAATTTCCGGCCATTCTGTTTTCGGCCCGGAGAAATCCGATGCAATTTCGGTCGGGCTGGTCCGTAAACAAATTCAAAGGAGAACCATTTATGGCTATGAAAGTCGAAATCAAAGATAACAAACTTTACATAGAGATCGACCTGGAAGAACCCACACCATCTTCATCCGGCAAGACCCTCGTTGTTGCGAGTACGCATGGGAATACCGTTACTACAGCGGAGGTTAACGGCAAACCGGTTACCATCGGGCTGAACGCTTACATCAAACGCTGATCGGGAGATAAACTCGTAAGATAGGTTAATTTTATGAGCCTTCCCGAAGGTGTCTTCATCATGGGCAACATTATGGACGCGCCGGGCAACCAATTTTACGACACGTTCACTCGACCGGCAGGGGCGACAGGAAAATTCGCATGAAATCCTTAGCAATTATAATAGTTTTGCTCGCTTTGGCTGGCCTGATGGTCTACACGAATCCCTCCAAGGATGATCTCAGCAACTATATCCGCCAGTACGTCATGAAGGAATCTCAGAAGAGGATGAAAGACCCTCAGGACCAGTTTTTGGGCACGATTCTGGGTGGTATAGCGGGAGGTGTGTTGAGCAGTCAAACCGTCAGAACGGACTACATCGTGTTCAGCACGTATGAGCTTCAGTTCGGGAAAGGGCGATGGAAGGCCGTCGCGGGATCTTCACGAACTTTATCCTCTTGGAAAAACCGGATCTAAAGTGTCCTGATCGGTTCCAGCACAGTTTCGATATATTTTTCAGGAAGTTTCCAGAATCTGGCGCCATTTAAAATCTGGTTTTTATATTCCAAGCTGGGCAAGGGAGGATTGGATTGTCTATTTGCAAAATAGATTGCGACGGAGAGCGGGGAATCGTACGATCCGTTCATGAGCACCGTAACCATCTGACGCACATAACCATTTACTGCTCACCCTGGCTGGAAGCCTTCGGATTTATCAAGTGTGCTGATATCTTCTTGATCGGAAATCTCATAAATAACTCCCCAGACGCTGCTACCCTTTTGGGCGATGGCGTCTGCAACCCCACAGCGGTGACATCTTGAGCATCGAGTGAATGCCAGCCGGTGATCAAGGAGAACTGCGATGCCTGTGCAATTTGCTTCTCTGTTGACACCATCCTTTTTTGAACAAGCCACTTTTGAACCGATTTCCAAGGAGCGTTGCCCGACTATTTTTGCCTTTAGAAGAATCTCCGTTGTCCCGAATTCTTCATTGAGTGGTTCATAGCTCCTCTCCCATTGAGCCAAGAGGAACAGGCGATCTTTCCTCCTCTTGGCTCTTCTTGTTTCACTTCAGAAAAAAGAATGGGGACTGACTCCTAAAAGGATTCCACGAATTCATCAGAATTGCATTCGAGTCAGGCTGTAACCGTCGTATTACCATCCTGAGCGGGATTAGACTTGTCATCAATTATCGTGCCCTCATCTCAACCGCCAGAATCTCCGGGACCTGGTTAGCCTATTAATCAGTGGATATTAACCATTCCTGCTTTATTTCTTGCTTCCGACTTCGATTTGAGTGTAGAAGGGTCCAAACCAACAATATGCAAGGATCTGAAGAGTTATGCCCAAAAGAGCGTTATGGAAAGCCATCGTGTCAACTTCGAAATTGAGCAAGGCCCCAAAGGACCATCCGCTGTCAGGGTAAAGAAGCTCTAATCGCTGCAGCGTGGGGTCATGGGGGTTAGCTTGACCGGATCTCGAAAATATTTTAATCTGCAGGCATCCTGGCAGATCCCATTTAGATCGGCTCTGGGTGTGATGATTCGTTCTTGCAAACGGAGAGCTGTTATGAGGAATTTGTATGCTTTTGGGCTTACCGTCTGTTTTTTTTTAATTTTCCCCGGTTTTTCACACGCTTCCGATAGTTCAGTCTGTAAGCTTAATCAGGGGATTATTACGGCACAAATAAGCGGAACACCACAGGAGGATGCAACTACACAAACCGTTGCAGCGCCAGCGGTGGAAGTCCCGGAGACGGCCTTCGATTTTGGAAAGGTAGGCCCGGGTAATGATTACGTTCATGCTTTCAAAGTCAGGAATACAGGTCCGGGTGTTCTGGAAATAAGAAAAATCATACCCGGGTGAGGCAGTGCGGTGACTGGTTTTGACCGGTCCATCCCCTCTGGAGGTGAGGGGAAAATATCGATCCGGCTCTACCCGGAATCATGTCACGGGAACACGAAGAAGGAAGCGTTCGTATTTTGCAATGACCACCGAAACCCATATTTTAAATTGACTGTTCAAGGGCGAGATTATTGATTTTTTCAGGCGCCAGACTTCAGAGGGCGATGGATTGAAGTGAAGTGTCGGTAAGTTATACTCATCCGGCACGCTCCGCTGATTCTTGCTTACGTTTGCATCCTATACATAAAGTGGCTTGAGGACTGGCTTTCAGGCGCTCTATTCCAATATCGTCGCCGCATTCTTCGCAATCCCCGAAATCGCCCTCATCGATTCTTTTGAGTGCTTCCTGTATTTCGATGATCAGCTTCCGTTCCCTGTCCTGTAAGTTGAGCATGAAATTCCTGTCTGATTCAAGAGTCGCCCGATCTGTGGGATCAGGGAGGTTTTCCACGTTATCGGTCATGCGAGCCATTGTTTTCTCTGCTTCTAAATAGAGCTCATCGAGTCTCCTAAGCAGCAGATCCTTGAAATATGCTTGAGTTGCTTTATCCATGTCAAAACTCCGCAGCCCAGTTTGAAGCAGTGTCAGCTATCATTATCGCCATCGAGAGTAAAGAAAAATCACATCAATCGAGTGTCATTATGAACCTTCGCAAAAATGTCACATTGGGCGGGGCGTGAGGAAAAAACACGAGACAATTGGAATTATATCGTCTCATGTTAGGGAGAAGGATGTAGGCTGGGAGCCGGCTTTCGCCGTCACAACATGAGACAATACAATGAATGACCGAAAATACCTTCATTCCAACGAGGTCAATCAGCGCATTGCCGCCATCAGGGGCAACCGCTACGTTCAGCTCGATGGCTACCATAAAATTTCTGGAGAGCGAGGCGCCGTAGTGAATACGATGATAAAGTGCGTGTGTGATAGGGTCGTGGGGAGCAGTGAGGAATTGGTGGAAATGGTTTCTGATCTCTTGCGGGCTGTTACTACTCATGGGCCGATTCTGCCGAGATAAGAAGAGTGGGAGAAACACTCATTTCGGTACGCCCTCCTTCAGGGCTTGTGCCGGGTCCTGTTGAAAATAGAGCTTCAGCTCCTCATAGAGCTCCGGGTGTTTCCCTTTCAACTGTAAGGGCTTTTCGAAGAAACACTCAGTAACAACAGCAAAAAATTCCGCCGGATTGGTAGCGCCGTATTGATCCAGCAATGTGGAATGGCCCTCTTCTGCGTCCCGCTGCAACTCTGCGTAGTCTTTTCCCAATATCCGGGCCCAGGCGACATACATCGATCGGCGGGGCAGCGGCGGGACCCCGTTTGCATGGCCATCTGCGGTGTCCAGTTGATGCGCGAATTCGTGCAGGACCACATTATGCCCATCATGAACATCCCCTGCATTGGCTAGCACATGATCCCAGGATAAAATCAGCGCGCCACGCTTCCAGGATTCCCCGAGATGTACTTGCTCTGTTTCGGCGTAATAACCAGGGGCAAATTCCACGTGTCCTTTCGCTATGAAGGCGCCGGGGTAGACAAGAATTGAGTAGAGTCCCGGATAATAATCAGTTTCCCGGTGCAGCAGCAGCATACACGCCTGGGCGGCTATGGTGAGTTTGATCTCATCGGTCACCTCCAGCCCGCGGCAACCCTCAAAATTCTTTTCGGCGAGGAAAACGAGGATATGCCCCTGGATCTCTTTTTTGTCCGCCCCTGATAACCGGTGGTAGATGGGCACATTCTTTTCGATTATTTCGAGCCAGGCAGGTGGAAAAGGCTGGTTTCGAAGTTTTTCCCGTTGCCGCTTTTTGAAGGCAAACATGTCACTCGCAAACTCCCTTGTTATGATCTCCTCATTAAATATAGGATAAGCACACTACGGAATATGCAACCAAAACCAAAGATCACGTCCTACAAAAACGTGGGCTCATTGAGTTCCAACTACTGATTCCTCAATCACCCTCCCCGTTCATCGCAGCCCGCAAAACCGCAGAGCACTTGAATGTCACGACCTTTCTCGGCGCCACCGGAATCAGATCTCCAGTCCGGGGATTTCTGACAATACGCCCTTGCTTTTCTTTCACCGAAAATTTCCCGAGTCCGGTTATGAGAACATCTTCGCCGTTTTGGAGAGATTGTTTCATCAGCTCGAAAAGAGACTCGATGATCCGGGCTGACCGAGTCTTTGTGAAAATGTTTTTCGCGAAGAGTGTTTCGGCGATTTGGGCTTTGGTGAGAGTCATGGATTGCTCCGAAAGGTTGAAAGTGCGCAGCTTGTAGGATGAAGCATGATAACGCACGAGTTGGTGGCAATCAAAATATTTGCGGGTTCCTCTTTCATTTTTCGTTGCCGCACTTAGAGTAAATGTAGTGAATATTCAATAATTGCGATAACTTGGTTCAGAACAATCCAAGCAGGCGCCCAAAGTGACGTCGAGGATGATTTTCATCAGATCTCCAGGAACATGACTGAAATTAGTGAGGTAACACAATGAGAAAATTAAAATTCCTTTTGCCACTTCTCTTAGTGGCAGGTTTGCTTATAGCATTGCCCGTGTTTGCCGCTCAGGACAACTCGAGCGTTTCTCAACCCGTGAATCAACAAGGAAACCAGTCCTCAATGGGCCAAACGCAACAAACAATGAATTTGCATGCATTCAATATGAAAGACCTGTTGGGCAAGTCCGTCAGAGACCAGAAAGGCAAATTCATTGGGAAAGTTGCAGACGTGTTGATCGGAAACGACGGAAGAGCGGATTTCGTTGTCCTTTCCCGCGGCGGTATGTTCAGTCGTGGGAAGTACACTCCGGTTCCTTTCAAAACATTCATTTCGAGTGCGACCAATCTGAACGACATGCGAAAGGCCGGTTCTCTGAAAACCAACCTTAGCAAGGCCAGGATTGATAAGGCGCCCACATATTCCAGCACGCATTGGAATCTAGCCGGTTCGCAGAACAAGATCTGCAGTTTCTATGGCGCTGGACAATGCAATCGGATAGGAGGGTAGTCAGCCACATCCAAAGCGATAGCCAGGCTTTTGATAAGAATACATGGAAGTGGTTCTTGGGCGATTCTAAGACAGGCGGGCATTTAATGCACGAACGCTGTGTTTGCCCGCCTGTCGCGCTTTAAGAGTCAATGACTTGTCAGCCATCGTTGCCCATTAGGCATGGATAAGACCTTTGCCCGTTTGCAAATCTTACATAGGCGATAGTTATGGATTTCACCAGAAAGCGAAGTCACATCGCGGCGTTACACACTAATATCGCGCGATCCACTTAGGCAAATACCAGGCATGCATGAGCAGCCATCTTGAATTTTGGCCTTGTTCAGCCCAATATGCAGTGTCGTTGGGATGCTCAAGCTCAAAATCTTGACACTCAGCACACGAAAAACCCTGCCATCCTTTGGAAAGGCAAATCTCAAGGCATTCCGAATAGCGGGCACATAAAACCAGCCTATTGACCTCGCTTGGTGGATCTCCTATCTGATTCGGCATGGGATTAAACATAAGCCACCTCTTGGATGCACCGCCAATTACTCTGTCAGCAAACACAGACAGATCAAATTTTTTAATCGGAAAGATCAATTTTCATGCCAAGAGCTTGGCCCTAACAGAACGGAGTGACAAAAAATCGAGGTCAATGCCTTCGCCTTAAATCCTATTTGATCCAATTTGTGGGGTAATACTAAGTTGCGTTCAAGATTAAAGTAATGGAAAAGAGCGGGGGAATGATTCCCCCGCGCCCCGCCACTCCCGCGAAACGCGGGATTCGGCCGCACGCAGGCGCGTGGGGCCGAGCGCCAGGCGTTGATGGCGACTGGCCACGTGTACCGCGTGGCCGCCGCCGCAACGCCATTCGAGCCGCGCAGCGGCGAGGGGGTGTGGGGAGCTGGCTCCCCACTCTTTTTGGCGGCTTTTTGTATTCACTTGAACGCGAATTGGTATAAGAACCCCCTCCGCACTCGGAATCGAAACTCCAATGTGGGATTCTAAATGCAAAACGTAACTTGAAAAATCGAACAATTACCAGGTTGGCAAGTTATTTTTGAGCTCTTAAGGTGTGGTGTCATGAGAAACGATGACGGTGTCTCCAGTTTCGTTTGTTAAGAGGGTTGCAAATCTAATCAGCTCTGCATGAATATCCGCTATAGCACCAAGTTTTTCGCTCAGCTCGCCTAAGCTCTTTTCGACGTTGTCTTTCCCGGCCTAGTGCAGCGCCAGGGCCTTTTGAAAGGACATGCGGATACCCGCAAGAGTAAGATCTATCTTCTCGTCTAACGAGTTCTGGAAATCCTTCATAGCTTTGGTCACCCGGTTGACAAGATCGTAGCGCACCCGTCCACAGTGCCGGTCAAGAAGTTCCACGACAGACTCTTTCATACTCTTCAGAATCATTCTTTTCGCCAGAAATCGAGGCAAGGCAGAGGTGGCGGCGAGCTGTATCAATTCGAGTCCTACCGGGTCGTCTTTAAGCATGAAATAAAAATCGCTCTTCTTGCTCAGCCCTTCAACCAAGGTGAATGGTTTGAGCTTAAGCTCGAAAATATCACCGGTCAGAATCAGAATTCGTTCGATAATTTCGTTGATTTTATCGGCGAATTCTCCGTGAGCGTCCTCACATGAACAACCTCCCGGCAGGAATGAACCACGTCGTCGCCCAAAAAATTTGTTCCGGCTCAGAAAAAAAAACTTCCGCCTCCTAATAGGAGAACAGAAGTCATCATCCCGCGACAGGGCAGTTATGGTGGAACTTCATCACCGTTTGGTTTTCATATAAACAGAAATGGACATTTATGTTAAGATTTCCGGGGGGATTCCTGTAGCCTGGAAACTTGATTTACGCATAAAGTTAATGTATTTTTTCTCCTGTATCCAGTGGTGATGGAGTCCACCCCCGACCGCCACAGATTGGCTGATGACTCCTATCGAGGTAAACTGTTGTAAATAGGGACCCGGTAGGCGGCTTTCCTTACCGATCTTATTAGAAGCTCTTGCCGGGTAAAAGCCGGCAAGGGCTTTTTTCATCTATGATTCCCCACTAAATCATCAGATCGGGAAATTGGCGATTTATCGACGGTTTAGTTATACGACCCATCTCCTCGGGAAAATGACGGAACAAACGAGGACTCCTGAATAGCGGCTGTGAGAAAGATCGTCTGCGAAGGTCGGGACGACTTTAATAGAAATATATTAAACGTGTGAGGGGGCTCACTATGAAGAAAATAATTGTGGCTTACGACGGATCGAAGCAGTCCGAAAAAGCTTTTAATCAAGCCCTGGACATCGCAGCTAAATATTCAGCGAATGTCGTGTTGATCGCGGTGGCCAGACCGCCGGAGATTCCCTCGATGGTGGAGCTGGAAATGATGCTGGAAGACGCAACTGAATATTTTCAGGAGCAATTCAAGCGTCTTAAGGACTTGGCCGAATCCCTGGGCGTAAATGTGCGGTTCGAGGTGCGGGCCGGGCACCCGGCGGAGCAGATCGTGCGTATCGCCGTCGAGGAGAAAGCAGATGCTATCGTTATGGGGCATCGCGGCGGGGGATTTGTGCAAAAATGGCTTCTGGGATCGGTTGCCAAGCGCGTTCTTAGTTATGCCCACTGTACAGTCATAATCGTACGATGATCGGGTTCGATTCACAGGGGAGAAAACTATGCAAAACCAAAACATCGCTGATGTGCGCGCGCTGAAAATTGTCGATTCCGGGGGAATAGCTCCAACTTTATCCTATGTCGGGACAGATCGGTAGAATCAAGGTTTCTCTTCTCTTTTTCGATCCGGCGAGTATCGTCCGGGTATTTTCACCTCCGAATCATATGTGATCCGAGGTCCACGTGGCTGTTCCTTCAATTTAACCTGCGGGAAGTCCTTGTCCGGTGAAATCTAACCCTTTTGCCTAAGGCCTATCAGATCGAGGCATGGCCGTTGAAGACGCTCTGGCTGGTCTTGCCGCGTTCAGGAAGAAGTCCAGCGCTGCTTAAGTTTCGAGCTTCAGATATCCTGTGGGCTACACTACTGTCCGGTAAATTCCCGGTCAACCGCTACAACTAGCTGATTTTTAAAGTTCTTTGACAAAATCTTTCGTTTTCGATTTGAATTTCGACTGGTGATACCCTCCCGGTACTCTAGGAGGGTGA
>Ga0326728_10026023_pt1 | contig 10406 bp, 10 predicted proteins | sample MB3enrmetagenome_FD_207602 | JGI IMG/M metagenome (GOLD analysis project Ga0326728, IMG submission 207602) | Lab enriched peat soil microbial communities from McLean, Ithaca, NY, United States - MB31MN | ecosystem: Environmental > Terrestrial > Soil > Wetlands > Peat | place: USA: New York... | reverse complement strand
CCCGGTACCGCGCCGAATCATCCTTTTTCCCATGCCAGACCGCTTCGTATTCTCGAAGTCGTTCGAGGAGGGTCTCAAGCTTCAAATTCCCCTGATCGTACGCAAGCACTCCTTCGAAGCAGGCCACTTCAAGTTTTCGCGCCTGGGCAAAGTCAACTTCTCCGGCCAGGATCAGCTTCTTCAATTGGGCATTGCCGTCCACTTGGGGAATACGAACGGCGGTGTATGTCCGGGCAGGCGTGTAGTAGTTGTCTCGGTCGTCCATGAATGCCCGCTTCAAAGGCGACGTACTGTCGAAGCTGTAAACTCCGCCTCGCTCGAATGCCACAAGGTTCTCCAACCGCGAAATCCCGAGCAGGTGGAGCTTCGTTCCTTTCTTCCGCACGTCCTTGATCGCTTCCAGGGAGGCGAGGATCTCCTGCGTCTTCAGAGGGACCATGCCGCCCAGCGCGATGTAGTTGTATCCCATCTTCTGGAGGCCAGCGACCGCATCCCGGTACGATGCCGGACTCCAACCCTGCGCTGCGCCCAAGGGCACAAACGGCAACTTACCTGCACAATGGCGCCGTAGGAATTCAGCAGCAAGTTCCTGAGTGATGGTAAACCGTTCGCGCCAGGCGTCGGGAATCTCTACACCAGGGCCATCCTCCCGGTATCCAAGAATAACATGGTCGAGCGAGATGCCGTAGTCGAATTTGCAGTCGAGGTAGAATTCAATGACGGCCTCAGTGCCGAATGGCGGCTTTGCTTCGTTTACGTAGGAGAAAGCACCGCAATCGCCCATCGTCTCAATCCGCCGCTTGAGGCCGGGGCGATCCAGCCTCAAGAATTCTCGTGCCCCGAGTCGCTTAAGTCGTTGCACCTGAGCAAACGAGTACCGCACCGACTTTGATGCCGTATGAGGGTCGATCATCGCTTTGGAAAGCAGCATTCCGTCATAAGGAGGTTCGTCCAGGACTTCGTGGGCGTAAAGCTGTGTCTGCTGCCTGCTGCCGGCAAAAGTCCTTCGTTCCGTCCGAAAATCAAATGACGGATCAACAAGATCGTGAGCATCGGGGAAAAAAAACTTCATGCCCTAATGATGGTCGCGTTTCTGGATGTGTAGCCTTATCAAGTAATTCGTCAGGATCGAATGGTGCTTGTGAAGGTTCTGTAGTTCGTTCCACTTAATCCCCCCCAGTTGCTCCCATTCGCCATTCGTCCAGCGGCAGAATGGAGCGATGTAGGACAATTCACGGCGAACGGCTTTCACAGCGTCCCCGTTTCCAAGGTCAACCGTTGCCATGATCCGATCCATCAACTTTCCCATCGCCCTTATTCCCACTCCGTGCATCAACCGGCTCTCTGTTGGTCGCTTTCCCCAGGCTTCAGGGAAGGTAGCCTGAACTGCCGACCAATATGTCACTAACACGGCCCAGATTCCATGCTGATCGTATTCCCCCGTCGCAAGGTTTCTGTAGGGGAACAGGCAGCCTGACGTCTGAGTCAGGCTCTCCTCGATCATTTTCACTATCACCGTGTCAGCAACCACAGGTTCTTTCCCTTCTGGCACCTCGCGTCCCTTGTCCGACGGGCGCCGAATTAGACCCTTGAATGGCGACTTTTCTTCCCGGTTCAGAAGATCGCACAATGTCGAAGGAACCTTTCTGATTGCAAGTTTCGCGGGCAGAGGTGAGGTCACTTCCGGAAGAAGTTCCGTCACTAAGCCGCGAGGCAACGGCTTCGTGTTGTTGATGCGCAGAAACTGGTCCCGCTGCAGTTCAACTTGATCAGCGATGAATGCGCAAATTGGTACCGCGAAGTCCTTGTCCTTGCACAATCCGATCGCCAGGGCACGCTGCTGTCCGTCCACAATCCACGCCGGCTTTTCTTCCTTCTCGCGTGGTAGAGGTATTCTCAACCATCCCGTTACGGCCAGTCCATCCGACGTCTTCTGCCCTCGGCTTGACACAAATTTCACCTCCGATGTGAAGGACAGGATAACGGGATGCGCCAGCAACATGTCGGGGCCCTGCAAATAGTCCGCAATTTCCCGGACATGCCGACGGACTTCGGGTCGCTGGTATCCGATGAGCCTTCCGTCGTCATCCCGGCTTACACGGGACACTCCGGCCAGTTGCAACAGTTCAGCACCTTTTAGCGACATCAGAAATATGTGGTGCCCGCCTTTCTGGGAAACCCGCAGCGCTTTGCGCTCAAGCATTTTATTTTTCATTCGTGCAATTCTTTTCATCCTGATCACTCTTTTCCTTCAACTTTGTGATACAGTTCTCGGAACCTCTCCTGCTCGCAGGCCAATCCGCTATCCCGCAACGACCGCAGCAGCCTAGTGTGGCCTGCTGTCGGCTGAGTCCGAAGTTGCCGACGGATGAATTTGCGCACGTCGTCGTCGCTCAGACGAACTCGCATCGGGTATGGAGCCTCCGGAAGTCCGTTGAGAAGTTCCCTGTAATGCCCCCGCAGCTTCCCTATGGAGATTTCACTGGCGGAGAAACCGGCCACTACCGACGACAAGATTTTCACGTTCAGAGCCATCCGCCCTCGCCCAAACGTGTGTTCAAACCGAGAATCGCAGGGAAGAAAATTCCGCGCGAGAGTGCCTGTCTTCCGCGCACCGGATGAGATGATGACCATTCCGCCACGCCGACTCAGACACATTCGAGCAGCTTCCAGATCCGTGTGCAGAGCGCTCAGATATTCCTCTGATGCCGCCACGATCAACGGATCCGCCGGGAAGGCGCACGCAACATCTACAATCGAGGCGAGTTTCTGTCCTTTGCCACGCCGCCACTTCACCAGAGCATGCCACCATTCCCGAGCTTGCTCCTGCCCCGATGCTTCTGGCAAGACCGAGTCCGCATGGCCTCGCGAAAAGGTTGCGGCATAGGGTACTACTAGCGTTTCCGGAGAGAGCAATCCCTGCCCGGCGGAGACGATCCACAGCCTGATACGCGAGCCAGATTCCGGGTCGTCGTGAAGCCTGCGAACCACGCTCCATGCGTTTCCACTATATAACTCGATCGCTTTGACGCGATCTGCTCTCTCGCCGTCAAGGCGCCGTCTCCATTCCTTAAACCGCGCGGCCGTCGTGGTGCCCGTCACGTTCATAAACTGGGTGCCTGAGGGGGCAGGCTTTCTTTTGCGGGAGGTGCATGTCACCACCACATTGATGCGCAAGCGATTCACATCGCAATAATTACAATGTGACAAAATGTTGGCAAGCGTAATTATTACAGAAAATGGTTTTATGCATTCCTCATTTATTTAAGAACCCTCCTCACCGTGGATATGCGCAAATGTTCAAACTTTTCTGCCAATTCTCGATGAGGTCTTGCACAAGTGGCCGATCGGACACTCCGGGCAACGTGGGTTCTCGGACCTGCAGAACTCCCGCCCCAACGAGATCAGGTTGACGTGGAGCGAAAACCGCAAGTGTTCTGGAATCATCTTCTGCAACCGATCCATGTCCTGCTTGCTGCATACCCCATCCCTGGACGTAGACCGTACCCAACCCAGACGACGACAAATCCTCCAGCAATGGGTGTCCACTGGAAATATTTTTCGCCCGAGCGAATACATCATCACACACCGGGCCACCTTTGTCCCCACGCCCGGCAAGGAGGTCAGAAACGTCTCACATTCCTCGCTGTTCATGGTTTGCAACGGCGCCAATGTTGGCTTGCCGAATCGAGCCTGAATACAACCACAAATCTTCCGAATGGCCTTAGATTTTGTGGGCGAAAGTCCGCCCGACTTCAGCGGCTTTGCGATGCTCCTAGCGGTCGCTGACGTCAAGCCTTCGAAGCGCGGGAATGCCCGGCGCAGGGCGGCGAAGGTCCCTCGATAGTTGCTCTCCTGCGTCTGAACGCTGCAAAGTATGAACAGCAATTCCTCGAAAGGATTCTTCCGGTTATAGTGCGCAAAATCTCCGTACCGCTTGCGGAGAATGCGCGCGGTTTTATCAATTCTCGTCGGCAGGCTCATGCCCTGCCATATCTCGCGGTTCTTAGGCACTGGGAGATGCAAGCCTTCACTATCGGTTCAGCCTCGTCAACAAAATCACGCATGGCAACGGATCTCTGGCCCACCCCGCTGGAATGTCCCCGGTGAACCCCAGTCGATGGCCTGCTTATTCGCAGATTTGCGACGTACGAAAGTGGAAAACATTCAGTCGAGGCTGACCATCACGCCTGCGGGATCCAATCATAGTTCAATCAATGTTGGGAGAAAGATCGAACCCTTAACCCTTCGCTCTTCTTATATTTCATCTTCGGCCTGTGCTTTCGCGCCGGAATTCCGCGGGTCTTCCTCCATTTCGCCAAGTGCGTGTAGACGGTGCGCCGCGGCATCCGGATTTCGCACGGGGGGGATTCCAAAAATGTCTGAGCCGCAGCCCCCGAGGGACACTTGCCGACAAGCTCGAATTCGCTGTCGCACCACATGAAAAAGGCATTTTGCACTCTTTTCTCTATCAGGATGTCCAAGCTCCGGCTATGCGCGATCATTTCCTTCAGCCTGCCGCCTGTAAAATACTTCAAATCAATTCGCAGCCGACGGGCTTCAATGCCGCACTCAAGCGCAACTTCGGGAATGGACTTTTGCCCGGTGCCGACTTTGAAGAGAGCGGTTGCCCGCGGCCCCAATGACGACGCGCAGGTTCGTAATTCCGCACTCTGTTCCGCAGTCCACCGGTAACTCCGCCGCCGGCCTGTCGCTTCCTTTGGCGGTCTGCGCCGGGGCCGCAGATCGAAGCCCAGTTCCCGACAGTAAGCTCGCACGGTCGGCTGCGAAAACCTCACCCCCGCCCTTTTCTTGTCCGCCAGCCAATCCGCCGCCTCATCAAGGGAGCACAGGGAACCTGATTCGATGGCCGCTCTCAATTCACTCAGAATTGTTGCGCTGAGTTCTCTGGGCCTTCCAAATTGACCCAGCGCGCGCACTCCGCTTGCCCTCCAGCCCTCCAGAAAACGAGTGACCACTTTTGTTCTGGTCCGGGCTTCCCGAGCAATCAGTCGGTGGGTGCCTTCGGGATGGTTCGAAAGAGCCATGAGGATGGCCAGACGTGTTTTCGCCCACGGCTTCGGGATGCCTTGCAACAAGGCTCTGGCCGCGTGAAGATCTTCTGCATTGGGTCGCCAACTTATCTGCCCCACGCGGCAATCTAGCAACAGACAGCCGGGACTGCACCACTTATTTTCCAGGAAAAGGGGTTTCTACATGCGCAGAAACGCGATTCGACTCTTACAATGAGCGTACGAACGAGTCGGTAGGATATGAAAGACAGCACTTTTAGCGAAAACAGATTGAAGGAGGCCACAGCATGCAGGCCCGTCCAACTCGTCTTTGTGCTGGCGCGCACGGCCGAACAAGCGCAGTCGGAGCTGCTGCCATCCGGGTTGCCAAAGCTGTTCGTGCATGCCGAGGAACTTTCAAACATTTTTGGGTCGGAAAAAGTGGCAAAAATCCTGGCCAAGCATTGCCTCACCCCAACCATCAAACGCCCCAGCCGTCTGACTCTCTATTGGCTTGGCGATGTTCTCGCGGTGGCCGATCGCCTGCGACGCGGGGAGATCACCATCGATTTCGATGCCGGCACGGCCGCCGCGAAATTGGCGCCAAACGACAAGCCATGATTTTACCGAGAACATATGATTGTGTGGTTCGCGGCAAAAGGATGTTTCGCGTCTGGGTCGGCGCCACCTTCACCGGTGGAAAGCCCCATCAGGAATATTTTGCGAAGCGACGGGAGGCCGGCAAATTCGTGAAGCAAGTGCTCGACGTCTATCGCCGGGAAGGCCAGCAGGCGTTCCTTCTCACATTTGATCAGCGCTTCCAGGCGCTGAAAGGCTTCCAAAAACTGGAGTCCTACGGCGTATCGCTCATGACGGCTGTGGACACTTACATTGCCGAGCATTGCGTGGCAGTCGTCGGGAAGATCATCCATACGGCTGCGGAAGAATTCGTGAAATCCTGCAAAAGGAACAATCTCAAGCCTCGCACCATCACCCAGTACGAGAGCGATCTGTCGATTTACGGCGAAACGTTTGGGGAAAGCCAAATGGTGGGCGTGCTCCGCGACGACATTGAAGAGTGGCTGGACGAGTCAGACTGGTCAGCCCGCACGCGCCGGAACAAGCTCACCACGCTCGCGACCTTTTACACGTTTGCCATGGACAAAGGGTACTGCTCCATCAGCCCCGTCGAGCGGATCAAACGCCCCAAGGTCGACGACGATCCCATCGGCCTGCTCACTCCCGATCAGACCCAGGCCCTGCTCGAGCAGGCGGCCACGGACCGGCCCGAACTGGTCGGCGGCATCGCGATCGCCGCGTTTGCCGGGCTTCGGCGCTCCGAACTCTGTGGCCTCGAGTGGGAAGAGGTCCATTTGCAGGACGGCGAGATCGAAATCAAAGCCTCGAAAGCCAAAACCCGCCAACGCCGCATCGTCACCATCAACGAGACACTCCGAAAGTGGCTGGCAATCTACGGTCTTGCCAAGGGCCAGGTGACCGTCACGGCGAATGCCGATGTTTGGGGTAAATGGGTCCGTGACCTGGCGAGCGCAGCCGGAATTAAAGATTGGCCCAAGAATGCCCTGCGCCACGGATTTGGATCTTATTACTTCGCCCTCATCAAGGACGAAAACCGCGCCGCCGCTGAAATGGGCAACAGCCCTGCCATGGTGCATCGCCACTATCGCGCCCTCGTTTCCAGCGCCGATTGCCAGCGCTTCTGGGCCATAGCCCCCGCATCGCCGAAACCTGGCACCCCCAGCAATGACCGCCATGACTGACATACGACATTTTCACCAACCCGCCCCGTGACGCCAGTGGAGCCTGCGGGCGCTGCGGAACCATTGACGCCTGGGCATCAAGCACGGCGCCATGCTGCCGGCAATCTCGTTATTGGCGGCGCCAACGAGCGCCATAGAGAAGATCAGCTCCTCTCCTGCATGCCCCCGGCTACGCTTCAAAAACGCTGACCAGGCGGCCAATTCCAAACCTGTTGCCGCTGCCGCAGGGGCTTCGGTTACACCCGAACCCCAACTATGGAAGACACGCCACCAAATGGCGGTGCGCTACAAAGGCAGTGTGCGGACAATTGACGACTGGTGCAATGCTGGGACGCTTCCATTCTACAAACACGGCGGGGTCGATGTCGCCGCTGCCGCGGTTTCCACTCCATTCGGACTTGGTCCGACGGTGGCCTCCGCTCCGGAAGTGTTGCTGTCCGTTGGCGGCGGCGGTGGTGGCGGATTGCCGCCGATGAATAACTTTGGAAGACCCAATGGTGAATAATTCTCCACAAAATTCGTTGACGGACGACCTCAGATCTCTCGTTTCGTGGTATAGAGGCGCCAAAAGCTCTGCTTAGCAACACCTGACAACAAGTGAATCATACTGAATTAGAGCGGGATAAGCCGTTGCTGGAGCGCTGGGATACCATCACGCTCCCAGGCGATGAGCACACCGAAAACGCTTTTTCCAAATATCTCCACGTCTTTGGCAAACAGCGCAATGTACTGAATTGCGCCATTCCCATCGCTCGCGCCAAAACCCTCACTGATTTTCAACTGCCCGAGGGAGTGGATGTCCAAGCCTGCATCGAAGCCGCGGTGACGGGCCATTTTCCCAACGCGCTCCGGGACTGGAAATACCAACCGATAATCAAGGCCGAAACACAACTCCCACAGATGGCGCAGCTACCAGCGGAGCACGCGTCCCTGATCAAGGCACCCTGGCTCCAATCGCCATCGCAGGCCGCCTGGCTTGGCATCAACGCCCGCCACTTGCGCTACCACCACCAGCTTTTGCAGGACCTGAAGCCCAAGGTATTGCAGGGGGTTAATACGACGCTGGTTCTCGGATTGCCCCAGATCGGCTTTGCTTTGGCGCCCCACATTCAACTTGAAAACGGGTTTTTGTTCCTGGGCTCGCTCGCTCGCGGCCTGTGCCCGGTGCAATTGTTTCCCGCACGTTATATTTATCCAGAGGCTCAACTGGGCGACCTGGCTGACATTCCCGCACCTGTTTTTGCCGACATCCTGCCGCTCACCGGTGGGTTTTCCTATCCCACCGTTGACTGTGAGCCGGACCCTTGGAGGGTCTTGGCGCGGTTCGGAAACGGAGACCGGTTTTACGGGTATCCATTTCGTCAGGCCAAGGATTCGGTGGAGGACTTCACCCTGCATGGCCACGAGAATGGGGTGATGCTGCTGCCCAACGGACAACGGGTCACTGCCCGTCAGAGTCAAAGCTACGTCTACGCCACTCTGGATGGGAAGCTTAAGGATGAGTTGATGATGGACCGAGACGAGTTTGAAAATGCCACCTGTTTATTGCGTGGCGCTGTTACTCACGACGGGCTGCCTTTTCAGCTTCCGGTAGAACTGCGGACCATGGTGTTTGCCATCGTGCTGACCCACTGGCGGATGGAGCTGGATAAGCCCGGGGACCTGTCGTCCTACACCTTGTCTACAGAGCACGCCGCCATCCGCGGCTTCAACTACTTCCAGCACGTCGAGCCTTACTACACCAACTTCATGCGGCTCATTCTGGAGTTGTCCAAGGACCCGCATTTCCGGACTTACCCGCTCTCCACCCACCTGACGAACTCCTGGTTGGGTGGAAACCTTCGGTTGGCCAACCAATTGAGCCAATCCGAGGCTGATTTGGGGCCGGAGATCATGCGCGCCTACTACCACCAGCAACTGGATTGGCAGGCGGGCATTGTCAACCTGATGAACCACGTTGCTTTCCGAACTAAGAGCGATCGGGCGGGGCTGGTTTCACTCACCGGCTGCGAAATCGAGAAACAACTCGGCCTGGATGGACTGGCCATGCACCAGATGCACCGGCTTCTCCGGTTCGATTCGCACTTGTTTCAGAGGCCGCTGAAACGTGTGTCCTACTGGCCGAATTTTCATCCGGGCTGGACGGATTTGGACCAGAAATTCCTGACCGAGTCTCTGCCCAAGCTTTAACCACAACAAGAAAAACAAAGGGACGGAAGGCATCCTGTCCGAAAACTCGCATCTGAGGGCATGGACTTGCGCCCGCCCTACCACCAGCGAAAGTAATGCGGCCGCCCCGTAAATACCCCCAGCCGGATCGGCGGATCATAGAAAGGACAAACCACCGGGGCCGTGGCGTAACAGACTGGCGCCAGTGGTACGATCACGGGAGCCGGGGCGCACAATGGTGCCACATAAGCCCTGTGCGGATAGACGTAATATGCCGGCGGTGGAGGATAGTTTGCCACCGCCCTGCCGACAATGGTTCCGGTGGCAAATCCGCCAACGCCGCCTGCCGCCACCGGCCAGCCTCCGGCACAGGCACTGGAAACACCCGCCATCGCCAGGGTGAGAATGACCGCCGCAACCGCCGGGACTTTCACAGGCCTTTTCATATTGATCCTTCGTATAAAAAGTTTCTTTCTTTCGCGAATCCGATGCTTCCGCATCCGGCCCTCTTCAATCCGCGGCCATCAAACTCCCGTACCATTGGATTCGGGCAATCTTGCACACGATTCCGCCAGAGAAGGGATTGAAAAGCATTTGTCGGACGGAAAATGCCAGTTTGGTGATTTTTCTTCGATTGGTGGCTCCTCAGCTTCTCAAAAACGCCGTCGAACACAAATTTCGAAGCCGGCCCGAGAAAGGGCCGGACGGTAAAATTAAACAATCAACCAGAAAGAAAAAGTATGTCGAATCTGAACGTCACTGTACTGATGGGACGCCTTGTTCGCGACCCCATTATTCGAAACAACGGCTCCAAGATGGGATTCTTTAACATCGCGAGCAATCGTCGCTACCGCGACAAATCGGATGTCTTCCAAGAGGAAACCGCGTTTGTCGCGTGCAAGTGTTTTGGAGGCTGGACAGACGCGCTGGCGCGTCACCAAAAAGGAGACATGGTCATGGTGGAGGGGCGCCTGCGCACCGAAACCTGGAACAATGACGGCACATCACGCTCGCAACTCATTCTGGTTTGCGATTCCGTGCAGTTTGTTGTCCCGGAACCGCGACCGCAGAATCCGTCGAAGCCCAACGACGGCGGCGAGCGAGAACACGCGACACCTGCGGCCGGCGGGGAAGCCGACGGCCAGCCGCCGTTTTGAACGCCGAACCCACAGGCTGCACAGCTTATTTGTGCGAGCCGAACTCGATTACCCCTCACCCGGAGCGCGAAATCTGACATCCACGGCCGGATTTGAGCGGTGACTTGTTCCACTTGCCAATCTAATCAGCAGTACAAAAACGAGGTTTGGAGAAACCCACCAGCCTTCAACAGGATCTCTCAACAACGATTCCCGAGTTTATGCCCAAAAATCGAATCTTCGAGCACCCGGAATGCCGACGGCGTTCTTCAAAAGTATCATTGGCAGACGTCACTGAAACCGCCCGG
>Ga0326728_10026022_pt1 | contig 10407 bp, 12 predicted proteins | sample MB3enrmetagenome_FD_207602 | JGI IMG/M metagenome (GOLD analysis project Ga0326728, IMG submission 207602) | Lab enriched peat soil microbial communities from McLean, Ithaca, NY, United States - MB31MN | ecosystem: Environmental > Terrestrial > Soil > Wetlands > Peat | place: USA: New York... | reverse complement strand
GCCAGCGCCTGATACAAACGAAGGCCGCGGTGGAATTAGAGACGGAGCGTCTGCATAAAGACGGCTCGCGCATGACCGTCGCATTGCAAATGGCGCCGGTGCTCGATGGGCTGGGCGGCGTCCGCGGCATCTCGCACATCTCACGTCCGATTCGCTGAACGCAGAAGCTCCTCGGCGTAAAGCGCGCCCGCCGCCGTTTCCTCGTGCTTGAAAAACACGTAGCAATCGCGCCCGCCAACCAGCAACTGCCGAATGCGCCCGGCGATCTCGGCGCGTTCCTCGGGCGAGTAATCCGCTTTGCGCAGGCGCGAGTACACGAACGGAGCGGTCAGCACCGCGGGGATTGTCAGCTTCTCCGATTCGGCAAGGCACAGCGCCGCGCCGCGGCTCTCCAGCGCGCCGTAGACTTCCGCGGTCAGCCACGATTCATGGCGGAACTCGAATGCGCAGGCGAGGCCATCCGGCAAGCCATCGAGGAATTCCTTCAGCACCGCGGTGTCGGCGCGAAACTGCGGAGGCAACTGGAACAGCACCGGGCCCAGGCGGCGGGAGATGCGCAACGGTTCCAGAGCGCGAAAGAACAGCTCGGTGAACTCGGCCTTCCGCAGGCGCTGGATGTGCGTGATGCGCATGTGCGCCTTGGGACAGAAGACGAACCCCTCCGGTACGGACTTTACCCACGATTCCAGCGTCGCCGCCGCGGGCAGGCGCCGAAACGTGTAGTTGATCTCGACGGCATTGAGCCGCCCGGCGTAGTGCCCCAGGAATTGCTTCGACGGCATTTTCGCGGGATAGAAATCCGGTTTCCAGGAAGCGTAGGCGAAACCCGAGGTGCCGCAATACAAGCGGGCCATGCAGCCTATTATGCGCTAAGATCGGAGCCTGACCTATGAAATCTCTCCGATATCTGGCGCTCGTTCCGCTTCTCGCCGGCGTGCTTGCGGACGGCGCGGTGTACAAGATCGAACAAGGCTACGTGGATGCCAACGGTGTGATGATTTACTACGAAGCGTTTGGCCAGGGCACGCCGCTGGTGATCGTGCACGGCGGGCCGGGCGCGTCGCACGACTATTTCCTGCCGTACCTCACGCCGCTCGCGCGCCATCACCGCCTCGTGTTCATTGACGAGCGCGGCTCGGGCCGCTCCTCGAAGCTGGACAATCCGTCCGGCTACACCGTGGAGGCGATGGCCGACGATCTGGAAGCCGTGCGCCGGGAACTCGCGCTGGGCCGCATCGCGCTGCTGGGACATTCCTACGGTGGCGTGCTCGCCCAGGCATACGCGCTGAAATACCAGCAGAACCTCAGCAGCCTGATCCTCTGCAGTACGTTCTTCAGCACGACGAAGATGAACCAGGTGTTTCAGAAGGAACTGGCAGCCATGCCCGCCGATGTTCGCGAGCGAATCCAGAAGCTGGAAGCCGCCGGACTGTTCGGCCACGGCAGGGATTACGAGAAGAACCGGTATCCGGAGGCCTACATGATCGCCGCGTGGGGCGAGGGCTACTTCCCATATCTCTATCAGCGCCACCCGGATGCGAACTACGATCCCGTGGACGACGGCAAGATGTCCTGGGATCTCTATCGCGAGATGTGGGGTTCTGATGGCGAGTTCGTCATCGACGGCAATCTGAAATCGGTGGAATATGCGGAGAAGCTCCCATCGCTTCGCGTCCGGACTCTGGTCACCGCCGGCGATCACGACGAGTGCGATCCGGGTCAGGCGAAGGAGCTGAGCGGCCTGATTCACGGTGCGAAGCTGGTGATCTTCCCGCGGAGCGGCCACATGACCTTCGTCGATCAGCCGGACCTGTTCCTCGGCGCGATCGACGATTTCCTGACGGGGAAGTAAAGGACGTGGGGCCGGATTCTATTCTGGGTGCGCTCTGGGCCGGGGTTTTTCAAGCCGCCATTGGGCCGATTACAAATCGGCCGCAGGTTGAAAACCTGCCCCACTGAAGCGAATCGCCAATGAACAGAGTTTTCCTATATCTGAAGATCGAGCTCGAACATGGGGAGGACGAGAAGACGCAGCGGCTCGCCGAGGAGATCTGCCGGCGGATTCAGAGAATCTACGGGGTGCGCTCGGCGGAGGTTTCCAGCATGGTTTCGCCCAGCGAAGAGTAAGGCGGCCCGATCAGCTCGCGATAGGTGCGCAGGAAGAACACGTCGGTCATTCCGGCGATGTAGTCGCAGACGGCGCGCCAGGCGGGTTCGCCGGCCGGGGTGTAGCCTTCGGGCAGGCGGTCGGGATGGCGCAGAAAGAATCCGAACAGCTCGGCGATCATGGCCGCGGAGTGCCGCCGCTCTTCCACCAGCGGCGCCGAATAGTAAACGCGCCTGCGCAGGAACGCTTTCAGATCGCCAGCCAGAGCCGCGGCCTCTGCGGTGAACGACGCCAGACGCGCAGGCTGCACGCGAACCTCTTCCGGCTCGTGCACTCCGGCTTTCTCGGCCCGCGCTGCCGTGCCCTCCACCAGGCCGCAAACCAGGGCGTCGATGAGCGCGCGGAGAATCTCCTGAAACTGAACCCGCTCGCTCGATCCCGGAAACTGGCCCTGCATCTGCTCGTACCGTCCGGCGAACTGCGGGGTAGCGGCGGCGGCGTCCTCCATGCTGAACAACCCGGCCGAAAAGGCGTCGTCGAGATCGGCCGTATCGTAAGCGATTTCGTCGGCCAGGTCGATGAGTTGCGCTTCGAGCGTTGGCTTCTCATCCGGCAGGTATTCATCCAGCTCCGGCCTTTCGCCGGGAACCAGATCGCGCGAGTGTTTCACGATGCCTTCGCGGACCTCGAATGTCAGGTTCAGGCCAGGGAAGCGCGCGTAGCGCTGCTCCAGTGTTTCCACGATGCGCAGCGCGTGCAGGTTGTGATTGAAGCCCGCCCCGAACGGCTTCAGCAGCCGGTTCAGTTCCTCTTCGCCGGCGTGCGCGAACGGAGGGTGTCCGATGTCGTGCACCAGCGCCAGCGCCTCGGTGAGTTCCTCGTTCAGACCGAGACCCACCGCGGCGCTCCGGGCGATCTGCGCGACTTCGATGGTGTGGGTCAGGCGATTGCGGAAATGATCGGAAAGCCCGGGCGTGAAAACCTGCGTCTTGGCCTCCAGCCGGCGGAAGGCGCGCGTATGAATCACGCGGTCGCGATCGCGCTGGAATTCATTGCGCCAGGGATGGGAAATCTCGGGATAGCGGCGTCCGCGGCTGCGCTCCGCCGGGAGACGCAGGCGAGCGAGGGGCCGGTTCACTTCTGCGGCAACTCGCGCAGTTGGTTCATGGCCGCCTGGCTGATCACCGGGCGGTCGCTGGTGCGCAGGGACATCAGAATTTTGCGCGCCTGATCGGGCTCGGTGGGGCCGATGATCTTAGCCAGCGCCAGCTCGGCTTGTTCCTTCGAAACGAACATGGTGGGCTTGTCGATCAGCGGCTGCAGCAGGTTTTTCGCGTCGGCAATCTTTTCCTGCGATCCGTAAATGCGCGCGAGCTGCACTCGGGCCATGGAAGTGTACGGGCCCTTCCCGTTATCGACGACGTCGCGCAGGCGTCGTTCCGCTTCCGCGGCGTTGCCCTTGTCGGCGGCGTGCGCGGCCAGCATGTACTCGCCGGCGGTTCCTTCCTCGGTCCCGTGGAACTGAAGCGAAAGGTCGCTCAGAGCCTTCACCAGCGCCGCGTCTTTGGCATCCGGGGTCGCGTAGCTGAGTTCGAACGCGTTCTGTGCGGGGCCGACATTGGCGTTGCTGATGCGGAAAACCTCGGCCATCTTCTCCTGGCGCACAGTGTGTTCGTGCTGCGAGTAGAAATACCATCCGCCGATGAGGACGACTACGACGAGCGCGATGCTCCCATAGCGCACCGCCTGGGACTTGTGCTCGGTGACGTACTCGAGGGTGTGCTGGACTTCTGTCCTGAACGGATCGGTCTTCAGTTGCTTACGGCTGATTCTGTCCACTGGGATTCCTCTTGCTATGACGCCGGTGCAACGGATCGGTCCGCCGACGTTCGTTCAGCCGCACTACGAGCGCACCGCCGCGTGATGGCCGGCTGGAATATTCGATTTTACCACGCGCCATGCTTCGCGCGCCGATATCGCGGGCAGCGGGGCCGGTGGAGCAGACCTCTTGCATATCCGAGTCTCCCTATGTAGAATGCTACTTATGCGCAGATATGGAGTCCAGCTCGTTCTGGCGAGTTCGCTCGCTTTGGGCCAAAACCCGGTCCCGCAGGACCCCGTCCAGGGGATCGTGAAGCTCTTCGACACTTATCGGATTGTCATGCTGGGCGAGGTCCATGAATGCCGGCAGGAATACGATCTGCTGGGCAGGCTTGTGGCCACGCCCGGCTTTGCGGAACGCGTGAACGACATCGTGGTGGAGTTCGGAAACGCAAAGTACCAGGATGTCGTTGACCGCTACGTGGCGGGCGAGGACGTGCCGTTCGATGAGGTCCAGGGCGCCTGGCGCGACACGGTGGGAGCTCTCGGGCCCGTTTCGCCGGTTTATGGCGAGTTCTACCGCGCCGTCCGCGACGCGAATCGGAAGCTGCCCGCGGAGCATCGCCTTCGTCTGTTGATGGGCGATCCCCCCATCGACTGGAGCCGTGTGCGCACTCGCGAGGATATCGCGCTCTACCTGCCCTTCCGGGACGAGTTCTATGCCAGTGTTGTGCGCTATCAGGTGCTCGCCCGAAATCACCGCGCGCTGCTGATCATGGGCGGCGGTCATTTTCGGCGGTCGGAAGGACACCCGGGAATGATCGAAAACGAACTGCTCATGGCCATGGTGAAACCGTACGTGATTCTGGCGGGGAGCAACGTGATTGGCGATTACGACAACCTCGAATCGCGCTTCGATGCTCTTACCCCGCCCGCGCTGATGGAGATGAAGGGAAGCTGGATCGGTGGTCTGCCCGCTCCGGCTCGTCACGGAACCGCGGGGACATGGGACCAGACCGCCGATGCGTACCTGTATCTTGGGCCGCGGGACCGCCTGACAGTGGTAAAGAATCGCCGGTCCGACCTGGATGGGACAGCCTACGGCAGGGAACTGGAGCGCCGGCTGACCATCATTTTCGACAAGGCGCCGGATTTCCTGCCCGCGCCGGACAGCGCCGCCGAAGAGCCCGCGTTCTCGCGTACGCCGTTGCCTCCACCGCCGTTGCCCAGGCTTCCAACACCGCGGCCGTAGCAGACGACTTAGCAGCCTGCTGAAAAGGCCCAGGCACCGCTTGCTCACGCGCGCGGCTCAGAAACGCCGCCACGTGTCGGCAGGTGTTTACTGAGCCGCGACGGTGACGGAGCGGAGGCTGGCAGGCCTTTTGCAGCAACCTGTTAGACGTCGATCTTCTTTCGCGCTGCCAGCGATCGTTTGTAGCTGTCGAACGATTTCCCGAAGGCGGTCTGGAACCGCGGCTCGGTTTCATCGCGGCCCATTTTGTCGATCTCGCTGAAGTTGACGCGGCGCTCCTCGCGCATGCACAGGTTGGAGAGGATCACAGCGATCGAGTCGTTCAGGCCGACATTGAGATCGGCTTTCGGGCGCGCGCCCGTGCGGCAGGCGTCGAAGAATGACGACAGCTCGACCTCCACCGGGTTGGTGTCCTCGTTGTCCACGACGACGCCTTTGTCGTAGAGCCAGCGGCGGGAATACTTCAGCTCGCGCGTGAGAAACGAATCGTCCTTCGCGATGTCGAGCTGGCCCGTCGCCACCGCCAGCGGCATGCCCCGCTGAGCGCCGCCGATCAGATATGTCGCGCCTGCGGGCACGGGCGGTTCTTTCTCGCCGGGCAGAGGCGGAGGCGACGAGACCACCCGCGTCGTCTCCCTGTAGTAGAGCGCCGTGGCCAGGTGTTGTTCGCCATCGCCCACGGTGATCTCCAGAGATCCGCCGGTGCCCATGATGATCTCGCCGAATTCGGGTCGCGTGGCGCACAGATAGGGCATGTGCGAGTTGGTGGTGATGGAGCTGTAAACCAGCTTCTGGTTATTCGGGTACTTGTAGATGAGCTGGATGTTGTCGTAGACGTCGCGGCCGTCCTTCCACGTGTCGAGGCCGCCCACGCCGATGACGTACTCGGGCGAGGCGCCGAACATCCAGTCGGCGATGTCGATCTGGTGCGAGGCCAGCTCGGCGGCCAGTCCACCGGAGTATTCGCGGTAGAGCCGCCAGTTGAAGCCGCGCATCACCCAGCCGGGATTGCGGTGCCACTGCGCGTGGACGTGAGTGACGTTGCCGAGCAGTCCTTTTTCGATCATCGAGCGAGCGATCTGATAGAACCTGCTGTAGCGCCGCTGCAGGCCCACCTGCAGGACCTGCTTCGAATGCTGCTCGGCGAGGGCGCGCAATGCGTGCACTTCGTAGGGCTGAAAGACGAGGCTCTTCTCGCAGAGCACGTGTTTGCCGGCGAGCAGGGCATCGCGGGTGACGGCGTAGTGTTCGAACAGGGGCACTGCGATGATGACGGCCTGGACGTCTTTGTTGTCGAGCACGGCGCGGTAATCCTGGGTTTTCGCCGGATTGGTTGCGATGAGGCGCGCGCCGGCGTCGGTCTTGTCGGCATCTATATCGCAGACGGCGACGCAGCGTCCGTTGGCGATGCTGCGCAGATGCTTCAGCAGGTAGGAGCCGCGGCCACCCACGCCGATGATCCCGTAGGGGACGGCGTCGTTGGCGGCGGAAAGAGCCGCAGCCGCGCCGGCAACCGCGACGGTGCGGATGATGTCCCGGCGAGTGAGGTCCTGGGCGTCAGGCATGGGGCGCCTCGATTGAGTCTACCCGTTCGGCTCGCTCCCGCGCTTTGCGAGCCGACCACTCCGCGCCGGCAAGAACCAGCATGGAGCCCATGAAGCTCCAGAGGATCAGAGTGACGGAGTATTGGAACGGACCGTATTCGCTTCTCATCTTCTGCTGTGTCCATTGCCATGTCAGCAGATTGATCCACATCAGTATCTCGATGAGGAAGCCGACGAAAATGGAAGCGGCCACGACATCCTTCGGATTTACCTTGCAGTTTGGCAGCAGCCAGTAGACCAGGAACAGGATGAATATCGACACTGGCAGTGCCGCGAACTTAAACGCCAGGTTGTTCAACAAATCGGTCATGAAAGGAAGCGCCGCGGTCGACTCGACATTCAGGCCTGTGAACAGCGCCGACACCATCGCCAGGATGCCGCACGTGAAGATCAGTCCCAGACTGATGAATTGATTCCGCACGAAGCTGCGGTTTGCTTTGCACCCCCAAACCTTGTTCAATCCGACCTCGAGCGGTTCGAAGATGCCGTTCGCTGTGAACAGGAGCAACAGAATGGACAGCGCCTGGAAGCTCTTCTGACGCGACACAATACCAAGCAGCCCGTTGTGGGCATGCGCCTCGCCGCGCCACAGCCAGTCCTCGATTCTGTAGGGGAAGTAAGTGGAGAGCGCGATCTGAATGGCGTGAGTGGCTGCGGGCCAGCGCAGAAGGTACTCCGTGATGGAAGCCATCACGATGAGGAACGGAAAGAACGAGAGCAGGACGTTGGCAGACACGGAAAAGGCGAAGACGTGCACTTCGGTCTGCATCCAGTAGTGCAGCGTGGGCTGAATCCAGCGCCACGCGCGCAGCGCCATGTTCGGTTGGTGAGCGGGGGTCAAATCCCAGCTTACAGAAGACGCTGGGCTTCGGCCTGGGCGAGTTTTCGTTCCAGCCTCGCGCGGCGGCGACTCAGGGCATCCGTTGGGGTGATCGCCAGCGCGCGGAGAGTCGCATCGAGCGCCGCCGGGAAGTTCTTCTCGCGCCGTTCGTGGTGTTTCGCGAGTTCCTCCAGCGCGGGCGCACGCCACGGATTCGGCGACCCAGCCAGATCGGTGAGTGCCTGAACGGCGGCCTCGTCGCGGCGGGATTTCTTCTCCAGCCCGGCAATGTCCCACAGCGTGCGGAAGTACAGATCGTCGGACAGGCCGCGCTCGATGGCGCCGCGAAACAGCGCCAGCGCGTTTGCCGGATTCTCCGCCTGCCGCCACCAGCGCGCCAGCCCCACCATCTCCGCGCCGTGCGCGAACTGCGCGTTCTCCGGCGCGTGAAACGCCCACGGCACGATGGCGGTGAGGCAGGCCAGCGTCAGAATGTCGATGGCATTGTGATGGAACACCGGAACGAGGTGGAAGATCTCGCGCGTGCGCAGGTAGTCGAAATAGACGTACGGGATCATCTCGCCTGGCAGGTCGCCTTCGCGCTCCACGCCGAGAATGCGGCCCTCCAGCTCCACCAGGCGGCAGGACTCGAAGCGCAGTTTCCACAGCCGGCGCGCACCGAAGAGCAGATCGAGATGCCGCAGGTCGTCGAACGGCGGCCGCCGGCGCGACATGCGATAACGCGTTTCGAGCAGCGGCTGATCATAGGTGCGGCCGTTGTAGGTGATGAGCACCCGGAATTGCCGCAGGTGCTCCGCCAGCGCGTGCAGCAGGCTGGCCTCCTCGCCGTGATCGCGCATGAAGAACTGGCGCACGCGGAAGCCGTCGGGCGCGATGCGGCCCACGCCAATCAGAAAAGCGTACGTGCCCGAGCCTCCCGAGAGACCGCTCGTCTCCGTGTCGAGGAAAGCCCAGGACGATGGCGGCGCATCCGGGATCAGGCCGCTGGAAATCGGTTCAAGAAGGTTCGCCGGCAACTGCTCCAGATCGCAGATACCGATGCTGCCGTGACGGCGATGACGCTCGTAAAGCTTCTCGGTTTCGAAGTGCCGGCCGAACTCAGTCTCGACTTCGTGGCCGCTGAGATACTCTTCGACGAAGTAGCGTTCCGGTTTTGCCCTCGTGACAGCCGGCGGCGGAAGCGGCGGACCACCGGCGTACTTGCGGTCAATGCGAGCGATGCGCCGGCGCAGATAGCCGAGTTGTTCCTGCAGGTCGCCCACGCCCAGCTTCGCCTTTCCTTCGCCGATGATAACACCGTTACTGCAGATGAATCGCGCCGATCTGGAGAGCCTCTTCCGGGGTGCCGAAGAAGTCGCCCGTGCCGAACACGCAGGGCGAGTACTGCTCATTGCTGTACGTGTAGAAGGCGAGACTCCAGCCGTTGACGCTGCCCAAATATCGAAGGCGGCACAGGTGCGTGGGTTCGGGCGAATCGGGCTCTTCGGCGTCGATATAACAGAAGGGGCCACTGAATCGGAGGCGAAGCTGGGACGCCTTACCTGGGATGATCTTTGCGGCATGCTTCATGATGCGCTGGCGCGTTTCCTCCTGCACTGCGGGAGAGATCTTCTGCCCGCCGCGGTGGGGCGACGACATCCAGGCTCGCCTGGCCATGGCGGCAGGGTATCATGGGCGCGAAGTGTTGAGCGAGCATGGGAATAGTGAGCGCCAGCGCGATCGATCTCGACACAAGACGTTACGGCCGATTGCTCGCGAAGGCGCTGCCAACCGTCGTCAAGTCGGAAGCCGAGAACAATCGGATGCTGGAAATCATCGAGGGACTGCTGGAGAAGGGCGAAAACAACCTTACCGCGGAAGAAGACGCCCTGCTCGAGTTGCTGCTGGACCTCGTTCACGATTTTGAACAGAAGCATTACCCGCTTGCACCCAGCCCGCCGCGCCGGATGATTGCGTTTCTGCTGGAAGAACGTGGGCTGAAGCCGAGCGCGTTGTGGCCGGTGCTCGGATCGAAGAGCCGCGTCTCAGAGATCTTGTCCGGCAAGCGGGAGATCAGCAAGGATCAGGCCCGGAAACTCGCCGCGTTTTTTCACGTGGGCGTGCAGTTGTTCATCTGATGTTCAGGAGGCCAGCCGCAGGGCGCGCTGGATGTCGCGGGGCAGCGCCAGCTTGCGGAAGATACGAGCGGGACAAAGATAATCCTCACCCGACTCGTCGATTACGCGGATCAGGCTGTCGGCCTCGGCTTCGGAGGCGTCGACAAATGGATACAGCTTCCTGACCTCAAGCGATGCCGTGTAACCAGTGTTCCGAAGACATACCGCAAATCCCCTGATTCTGCTCTGCATCCTTACCGACTCGCTTCGATGGCCGCGCTGACCTGCTCCCACTCCGCCATCAGCTTCTCAATCTCGGCGCGGCGCTGTTCCACCAGCTTCGTCAACCGCATCGTCTCCTCCACGCTGACGAAGTGGGCCAGCTCCTGCTCGGCTGTGGCGATCTCCGCCTCCCGCTTCGCCACCTCGGCTTCGATCTCGCCCGCGCGCTCCTCCATCTGTTGCAGCTTCATTGGATTCACGCGCTTGTGTTTCTCCATCGCGGGCAAAGGTTCCGGCGCAACCGGTGCCGGCTCGGCAGCGATGAGTCCTCCCAGATCCACCGTGCCGCCCTGCTTGCGCCACAGGTAGTCCTCATAGTTGCCCGGGAAAACGCGCACCTCGCCCTCGCCGATTTCAAACACCCGCGTGGCCAGCTTGTCGATGAAATAGCGGTCGTGCGAGAC
>Ga0326728_10026021_pt1 | contig 10407 bp, 10 predicted proteins | sample MB3enrmetagenome_FD_207602 | JGI IMG/M metagenome (GOLD analysis project Ga0326728, IMG submission 207602) | Lab enriched peat soil microbial communities from McLean, Ithaca, NY, United States - MB31MN | ecosystem: Environmental > Terrestrial > Soil > Wetlands > Peat | place: USA: New York... | reverse complement strand
CCTTGGGATTCTCCCTCGCCAAAACCTTGGTGATCGCCGCCGTCAATGTCGTCTTCCCGTGATCAATGTGCCCGATCGTCCCCACATTCATGTGCGGCTTCGATCGATCAAATTTTTCCTTGGCCATAGCTCAGTTCCTCTTCCAGCAGAGATTCCACCGCCCAGCACTATCCAAAATCCCTTACTTCCCCACGGCTTTGCCTTGCACACGGGCGACAACTTCCTCGGCAATCGACGCAGGCGCTTGCTCATAACGGAGGAAGTGCATCGTATACGACGCCCGGCCTTGGGTGCGCGAACGCAGATCGGTGGCATATCCAAACATTTCGGAAAGGGGCACCGTCGAGCGGATAATCTGCGTCGAGCCGCGACGCTCCATCCCTTCCACGTGGGCGCGGCGGGAAGTAAGATCACCCACCACCGGACCCATCGATTCTTCGGGAACCACCACCTCCACCTTCATCACCGGTTCCAGCAGGACAGGCTTTGCCCTGCGAACTGCTTCCTTGAAGCCCAGCGAGCCCGCGATTTTGAAAGCCATTTCCGAAGAGTCCACTTCGTGATAGGACCCGTCTGTGAGGGCCACGGAAACGCCATTCATTTCGTAGCCGGCCAGAACGCCGGTCTCCATCGCCTCGCGAATGCCATGATAAACGGGCGCGATATATTCCTTCGGAACCACCCCGCCCACGATTTCATCTTTGAAGAGCAGGTTCAAGTCAGCGTCAAATTTGTTGCTGGATTTCTTGCGGGTCAGATCAGCGATGGCGTTAAGATCCGGATGCGGCAAGGGTTCAACTCGCAGGAAAACATGGCCATACTGGCCATGCCCACCCGTCTGGCGCACGTACTTGCCTTCGCCCTCGGCGCTTCCGAGGATGGTCTCGCGATAGGCCACTTGCGGACGGCCCACGTTGGCAGCCACATTGAACTCACGCACCATGCGGTCCACCAGAATTTCCAGGTGCAATTCTCCCATGCCGGAAATCAAGGTCTGCCCCGTGTCCGGATCGGTGTGGACCTTGAAGGTGGGATCTTCCTGCGTGAGCTTGGCGAGCGCGTTCCCTAATTTTTCCTGGTCCGCCTTGGTCTTGGGTTCGATGGCCACCGAGATGACGGGTGCGGGGAAATCCATGGATTCCAGAACAATAGGGGCCTTCTCATCACAAATGGTGTCGCCGGTGGAAACATTCTTCAATCCCACTGCCGCGGCGATATCACCCGCAAAAACTTCGGATATCTCCTCCCGTTTGTTGGCGTGCATCTGAAGTAGGCGGGAAACACGCTCATTGCGGTCGCGGCGCGGATTATAAACAGAATCACCTTGTTGGAGGTTTCCGGAATAAACCCGCAGGAAGGCCAATTGCCCCACGTAGGGGTCGGTCATAATCTTGAAAATCAGCGCGGCGAAGGGCTCGCTGTCGTCCGCTCGGCGCGTCAAGGTTTTTTCTTCGTTATGGGGATCGGATCCTTCCATGGGGGGAACATCCAGGGGAGAAGGCAGGTAATCGACTACGGCGTCGAGTAGGGGCTGGACGCCCTTATTCTTGAATGCTGCACCACAAATCACCGGAAAGGCTTTCATGGCAATCGTGGCGCGGCGAATGGCGGCGTGCAAATCCTCCGCCGTGATGGTTTCACCATGCACATACTTTTCCATGACTGCATCGTCCACTTCACCCAGTGACTCGATCAACTGCTCGCGGGCGTGCCGTGCCTTCTCGGTCTGGTCAGCAGGGATGGGCATGTCGTCGAAGGCGGCGCCCAGCGTTTCTTCCTTCCAAACAATTGCGCGCTGGGTGACCAAGTCGATGATTCCTTCAAAGTTGTCCTCTGCTCCCAGGGGTAACTGAATGACGATGGGATTGGCATGCAGCTTGGAGCGCATCTGGCTGACGCAGGCTCCAAAATCCGCGCCAACGCGGTCCATTTTGTTGACGAAGACGAGGCGGGGCACGCGGTACTTGTCGGCCTGCCGCCAGACGGTTTCGGTTTGTGGCTCCACGCCCTCGACCGCCCCTAAAATCGCTATCGCTCCGTCCAGTACCCGGAGCGATCGTTCAACTTCCGCCGTAAAATCCACGTGACCCGGCGTATCGATAATATTGATTCTGATGTCGTTCCAGAAACACGTAGTGGCCGCGGAGGTGATGGTAATGCCGCGTTCCTGCTCCTGCTCCATCCAGTCCATGACCGCGGTGCCATCATGCACCTCACCCATCTTGTGCGTTCTCCCCGTGTAGTAGAGAATGCGCTCCGTGGTGGTCGTCTTACCGGCATCGATGTGCGCCATGATGCCGATATTACGATATCTCTCGAGTTGGACTTCTCGCGCCATATATCCGTAAGGCCGAACCGCACCCGGCCGGGGGCCGAGCGCCACTCGGCCCTACAAGTCAAAAGAAAACAAACCCGCACCCGACCTCAATCTCAACCCGATCAAGGTCCGGCACCCCCGCAATGAATTGAGCCACAGGGTCCGTCGGTTGACGGACTGCAAAACGGATCGTGGGCCGGGGAGGCGCCACATCCCGCTTTGCTCGAGGTCATCCCGGTTAAACAGGATTACCAGCGGTAATGGGCAAAAGCCTTGTTGGCTTCGGCCATGCGGTGAGTATCGTCCCGTTTCTTGATGGCCCCGCCGCGATTGTTCGCCGCATCCAGCAGCTCCGTGGCGAGCTTTTCCACCATGGACTTTTCCCCCCGCTCACGCGCATAACCGATGATCCATCGGAGACTCAAGGAGGTCTGACGATTCCGATTTACTTCCACCGGCACCTGGTAGTTTGCTCCACCCACTCGTCGGGTTTTTACTTCCAGGGACGGCTTAACGTTATCAACCGCCTTCTTGAAAACCTTCAGGGGGTCATCATTGGCCCGCTGCTTGATCAACTCAAAGGCGTCGTACACGATATTCTGGGCAACGCTCTTCTTACCTTGACACATGACGCAGTTGACGAGCTTCTGCACCAGAGGATTTGCGTATACCGGATCGGGACCCGTTTCTCGACGTTCTACCGTACCTTTACGTGGCATCGATAAGTTCTCAACTTCCAGCTTTCAGCTCTCGGCTTTCAGCTACGGCCTTAGCTGAAAGCTGATGGCTGATAGCTTCTTTCCTCAGGCAGCCTTGGGCCGCTTGGCTCCATACTTGGACCGCCCTTGCCGGCGATCCGCAACTCCGGAGGAATCCAGCGTGCCGCGGATGACGTGATAGCGAACGCCGGGCAGATCCTTGACGCGCCCACCGCGGATCAGCACGATGGAGTGCTCCTGGAGATTATGACCTACGCCGGGAATGTACGTGGTCACTTCCATGCTGTTGGTCAAACGCACGCGCGCCACTTTGCGCAATGCCGAGTTCGGTTTCTTGGGCGTCTGCGTATACACGCGAATACAGACCCCGCGCTTTTGGGGGCAGCCTTGGAGCGCCGGACTGGAGGTCTTGTAGCGTGGCGCTTGCCGGCCGAGACGAACCATCTGACTAAACGTGGGCATTCTAAACCTTTCACCATTCCCCACTTAGCGTCGCGTTTAACGAACACATGTATGGGCAGTATTTTGGCTCATGCCAAAACCTTGCGAGTTTATCAGAACCGCCTAAAAACTGTCAAGGGTTTGCGTGCCGGGAAAACTAAAATTTTCACCGCATTTCCATAATTTCCCGTTCTTTGCTCTTCGCCTGGCCCTCCAGCTTTTCCATAAACTCATCGGTCAGCTTCTGAACCTCCTCCAGCCCGCGGCGTTCATCGTCCTCAGAGATTTTCTTGTCCTTCAGAAGCTTCTTCAAGGCTTCATTACTGTCACGCCGGATGTTGCGGACAGCGGTACGATGATTTTCCATCATCTTGTGAAGGTGTTTCACCAGCTCCTTGCGCCGCTCTTCCGTAAGAGGCGGGATGGGGACCTTTAAAAACTTGCCATCATTTACCGGATTTAAACCCAGGTCCGAGGAACGTATGACTTTCTCGATCACCGACAGCAGGCTTGGATCCCAGGGTTGCACCGTAAGCATCGTGGGGTCGGGCACTCCCAACGTGGCCACTTGATTGAGCGGGGTAGGTGTCCCGTAATATTCCACTTTCAGGTGTTCCAACAAGGCGGTGGAAGCGCGGCCCGTGCGGACTGAAGCAAGTTCCACGCGCAGATCCTCCGCGGCCTTCGTCATGCGGGTCTTGGCTTGCGCAAATATTTCTTTAGTCATATTACCCGCCTTCCCGGCACGGCCCTCACGGGGCGACCAATGAACCTACCTTTTCACCCAAGACCACCCGCTTCAGATTCCCCGGAACATTCAGGTTAAACACGATGATGGGCAAGCGGTTGTCCATGCACAGAGAGATCGCCGTCGTATCCATCACCGTCAAACCCCTGGAAAGCACATCCAGGTAACTGATTTCGGCAAACATCTTGGCTTCCGGAAACTTCTTGGGGTCGGCATCATAAACCCCGTCAACCTTGGTAGCCTTCAGGATAACCTCGGCCTTGATCTCCATGGCCCGGAGCGCCGCCGCAGTGTCGGTGGAAAAGTAAGGATTTCCCGTTCCCCCGGCAAAAACCACCACGCGCTTCTTTTCCAAGTGCCGGATCGCGCGGCGGCGAATAAAGGGCTCGGCAATCTCGCGCATTTCGATCGCCGTGACCACCCGTGTGTGCGCTCCTTTTTTCTCCAGGGCGTCTTGCAGGGCCAGGGCGTTGATGACAGTCGCGAGCATGCCCATGTTGTCGGCAACGACCCGGTCGATTCCCATTGCCGATGCCGCCACGCCGCGGATGAAATTGCCGCCGCCCACCACCACGGCCACTTCCACGCCCATTTCCCGGACTTCTGCAACTTCCTCGGCAATCCGCGCCGCCACTTCCGGACCCACGCCGAACCCCTGCTTGCCCATCAGGGCTTCGCCACTCAACTTCAGCAGGATGCGTTGAAATACCGGTGAGCTCATGTGGTCACGGACCGCGATCTGGCCGCGGCCTATACTTCCAACCCCTCCCTGTAGCACCGACCTTTAGAGCAACAACACCCTGTCAACCTGTTAGGCCGATGCCGCGGCGGTCGGCTCAGCACCCGACTTCGCTTCCGTCTCCCCAACCTTCAATCTCGCAAAGCGGCTGACGTTGATGTTCTCACCAAATTTGGCGATCTTGGAGGCAATCAACTCGCCCACGGTCAGCCCACTGCCGGTGTCCTTAATGAAATGCTGCTCGTACAGGCAGTTATCCTCGTAGAACTTCCCGAGCTTGCCTTCCACGATCCGGTCCAGCACATTCTCCGGCTTTCCGGTGGCCGCCGCCTGGGAACGCAGCACTTCCTTTTCGCGTTGCAGCACCTCGGCGGTGACATCTTCCTTGCGAATAAAACGCGGATCCGTGGCGCAAATTTGCATGGCCAGGTCATGCGCCAGTTGCTGGAACTCCTCATTGCGCGCCACAAAGTCTGTTTCACAATTGACTTCCACCAGGACGCCGATCTTTCCTCCCGCATGGATATAGGAGCCCACCACGCCCTCGGACGTCGCCCGCCCGGCCTTTTTTGCCGCCGAGGCCAGGCCGCGTTTACGCAACACGGTGAAAGCCAGCTCCATATCACCTTGGGCCTCATCGAGAGCACGCTTGCACTCCATCATGGGAGCGCCACTCATCTCGCGCAGTTTCTTCACTTGTTCCGGGGTAACACTCATTCTGGATCAAATCCTCCCGACCCGGAAAGGCAGGCGTTGCTCCTCGCTTCGCTTGCCTCCTGGCGTCGTCTGAACTCGGGGATACTAGGGAAGGTCTGGCGCCCCGTCCTCGGCTTTGCGGCCGCGGGGTTTAAAATCGCCGCCTACCTTCCGCTTCAATTTGGGGGTGCGAACACGGCCGTCAAGGTCTTCCTCGGCGGCCAGAATGGCGGGCGACAGGCCGGTTCCAGCATCCGCCGGAAATTCCTGTTCCCCGCCCTCGTAACCCGGTGGGGGTATCTCTCCCGCGGCAATGGCCCTGGCTTGGCGCTCCTCCTCGAGTGCTTCAGCAGCTTTCTCCGCCGCAATTTTTTCTTCTTCCCGCTGCTTGTCTTCCGCGGCCTGGCGCCCTTCCAGGATGGAATCGGCGATGCGCGAGGTGAAGAGCCGAATGGCTCGCAATGCGTCATCGTTTCCTGGGATCACATGATTAACCAGGTCCGGATCGCAATTGGTGTCAACGATCGCGACCACGGGAATTCCCAGCTTGCGCGCTTCCTTAACGGCGATATCCTCATTGTGGGAGTCCACGACAAACAAGGCGTCCGGCAATCCCGGCATATCTTTGATGCCCGCCAGGTTCTGTTCCAGGTGTTTCCGCTCGCGCTCGAGCCGCTGCACTTCCTTCTTGGTCAGCAGGTCGTAACGCCCGTCCTTGCTCATCTCCTCCAACTCCCGCAGGCGTTGAATGGACTTCTGGATGGTGGCATTATTGGTCAGCAGCCCGCCCAGCCAGCGGTGATTCACGTAATACATCCCGCAGCGCGCGGCTTCTTCGGCAATGGCCTCCTGGGCTTGGCGCTTGGTCCCCACGAAGAGGATCGTCTTCCCTTCCCGGGAAAGATCCGCAACATAGCGCGCAGATTCTTTAAAGAGTTTAAGGGTTTTCTGAAGGTCAATAATGTAAATTCCGTTGCGCTCCCCATAGATGTATTCCTTCATCTTGGGGTTCCATCGGCGGGTCTGGTGGCCAAAGTGAACACCGGCTTCCAGGAACTCTTTCATCGTTATATTTGACAAACCCTCACCTCGCTTTGCGAAGAGCAGGTGTCAGGTATCAGGTGTCAGCGTTGAGCTTTTCGTGACACCTGGCACCTGGTACCTGATACCTTCTTTTCCTTACCGCTTTGAGAACTGGAACCGCTTGCGCGCTCCCTTTTGACCGTACTTTTTCCGTTCCTTGGCGCGCGGGTCGCGAGTCAGGAAGCCGCCTTGACGCAAACGCGACCGGAGTTCTGCGTTAAAAATCACCAGGGCGCGCGCGATGCCAAGCTGGGCAGCGCCCGCCTGCCCGTGGATTCCGCCGCCGGCAGCATTCACCAAAATATCAAATTTCCCCGCCAGCTCGGTGTGCACCAAGGGGAACTGGACTTCCGCACGTAGGGCTTCGGAGGGGAAATAGGTGGTGAAAGGCTTATGATTGACCACGATCTTGCCTTCTCCGGGGCGCAAGATCACCCGCGCCACTGCGGTCTTTCGACGACCTGTTGCCATAAATTGGACAAGCTCAGCCACAGTCACTCCGCTCTTTGTAGCGCCGGGCTTCAGCCCGGCAGGTGCCGCCCTAAAGGGCGCCGCTACACCTCTCATTGAGATTCTAAAGGATTCCGAATCATCGCGCCAGGGAAAGCGCATGGGGGGACTGCCCCGCATGGGGGTGGGTCGATCCCACGTATACTTTCAACCGCCTTGCCAAGCGATCACGCCACCGGTTCTTGGGCAACATCCCGTAAATCGCTTCGCGGATCAGCCTTTCCGGTTGCGTCTGGAAAAGCTTGCGCGCGGTGATTTCCCGGAGGCCCCCCGGATATCCCGTGTTATGGCGGTAGACTTTTTCGTCGAGCTTCTTCCCGGTCAGCCGAATCTTTTCCGCGTTGATGATGATCAGGCCATTGCGGTGATCGGCGTGCGGAGTGTAGTCCGGCGAATTTTTGCCGATCAACACCTGCGCCGCCCGTGCCGCCAGCCGTCCCAGCACCCAACCCTCCGCATCTACGACATTCCAGCTAACCTGCTCTCTACTCGCCTTGGCGAAATAAGTCCCCACTCTACTCTCCGTGTGAATCCTCAGGTTACAAACCTATATTTATACTTGATAATGCCGCCACCTGTCAACAATCATCCGCATTTTTGAACTCTCAGTCCTTCCTTAAATAGTCGTCAGTCCTCAGTTGTCAGTTCTCAGTAAGAGCCTAAGGCCGCGCCGTCTCTACTGACGACTGAAAACTGATGACTGATAACCTCTCTTGCCCGGCAATGAGAAAAGGCCGCCGAGGAATTTGGCTCGAAGCCAAATACCTCCGCGCTTTCTGCGTGATTTGAAGGCTCATCTCAACGCTCTGTAGCTCCATCGACCGAAACTCAAGCAATGATTCAATGGTACAATTCCACCCGTCTCGACCAGTTGACTGCTCTGGGCAGCAGAAGCAAATTCACCGGGGCAATGCCTTCAGAAGAATATCGTGGAATTGATGGCAAGCATGGTCGCTGACAGTTACCCAACATTTGAGGAGAAAGGGATCCACACGATGAGCATGTCCAAATTATCTCGACGTGATTTGATTGGCCAAATGTCAATGGCTGCCGTGGCGGGATCGCTCGGCTCTAGGATATTCAGCAATACCGCTTCGGCGGCCCAACTCAGCGAAGCCCCTGGGGGCAAGGCGCAGGATGCGGCCGCAGCGAGTGAGAATGCAGGAGTCCGAACCTACAATGTCCGGCACTACGGGGCGAAGGGGGACGGGAGGACCCTCGACACCTCGGCGTTTCAGGCGGCGATCGACGCCTGCACGAATGATCGAGGGGGTACGGTGCTGGTACCCCCGGGCGAGTTTCTGATTGGTTCCATCGAACTCAAGAACAACGTCACCTTCCATCTTGCGGCCTCGGCCCGGCTCCTGGGGAGCACCAACATTGATCACTACAAGAAAGACGTCGAAGACGTCCCCTGGGGCAAGTACGCGCTGATCTATGCGATCGATACCACCCACCTGTCCATTGAGGGAGAGGGGACCATTGACGGCCAAGGGGCGGAGTATTTCCCCGGCTCGAAAGACGACGGCGACCAACTGCCGGGGCGCCCGCGCCCTCAACTGACGGTGTTTCTCCGCTGCCAGGACTTGTCAATTCGAGATGTGGCGCTTGTGAACAGCGCCTACTGGTGTACGCATTTCAACCGATGTCGAAACGTCTACGTGGATCGGGTGAGAATCCACAACCGCGATAACTTTAACAACGACGGGTTGCACTTTGAAGATTGCGAACACGTCAAGGTTTCGAACTGTAACGTTGTCTGCGAGGACGATGCCTGCGCTCTTTTCGGGAGCACTCGCGATGTAACGGTCACGAACTGTACCTTCAGCAGCCGTTGGTCAGTCTTTCGCTTCGGTGGAGGTAAGGCAGAAAACGTCACGGTCTCCAACTGCGTCATCTATGACACTTTCGGCTGCCCGATCAAAATGCAGGTGGAAAAAGGGAGCCGGATGGAGAACATGATTTTCTCCAACCTGGTGATGAACAATGTCACGGGGCCGATTTATATTGGCCTCGGCACCGTGCCCAGGAATTCGACCCGGCCCAGCGAAACCAGCGCCGGCGGCGTCGTGCGGAACATCATGTTCCGGGGAATACAGGCTATTGTCGCGGCGGCGCCTGACCTGAAGGACTATCCCTATACCCAGGGGACACCGATCGACGACGTTTACGCCGGTGAGCATCGAACGTGTATCGACCTGACCGCCTTTACCGGCCAGTTCCTGGAAAACATAACTCTCAGCGACATCAACATTACTTTTGCCGGAGGCGGCAGCACCCAGGAAGCGGCCCTGCGGGAGGTACCTCAAGTGTCCGGCGCCGAGTATTTTGGTCTCGGCGTCCTGCCCGCTTACGGTATGTACGCCCGGAATGTGCGGGGGCTGAGGCTCAACAATGTGCGTTTTGATCTTGCCGCCCCAGACCTCCGGCCGGCATTGGTATTGGATGGTTCGGAAGATATTTCCATAAACGGCTTCAGCGCCGTGGGGAATTCCAGCGCCGAAGCTCTGCTGCGGTTCATCAACACCCGGGACGCCCTGCTCACTGCTTGCCGGCTCCTCACGCCGTGTCCTGCATTCCTTCAAGTGGAGGGGGCGGCCAGCGACCGAATTACCCTTGTGGCTTCCGATTTATCGAGGGCGGAATCAGCGGTGGTCCTCAGTCGAGGCGCCAGGAAGGAAGCGGTAGGGACGCGCCTGTGAGCCCGAGAAGTTGTGGGGAACGGCGGGGGCACGCGCGGAGGCGCGGCACGTTGGGGTACATCTGGCGTCAATAACGGATTCAGACAATATTTCCTCTTCACAGAGCGAGGAGACTGGCCTATATTCTAGGCTGCACGAGGCGAGGTGCCGCTTTGTCTTTGCGCAAGTCTCCCACCCGGACGCCGGCTTTCCTCGAGGCCAACCGGCGCAACGCTCAGATGTCCACGGGGCCCTGGACCGTGCGGGGGCAAGGCTCAGTCCTGCCTGAACCGGCTCAAAACCGGCGAGCGCTTGCGCGTCTATCGCCGATTGTGGTTGGGATTACTCGACGCCCCGCCCTGCGCGGTCGAGCGCACGGCCGGCGCGCTCCTGACCCGCGAGCAGGCGGCGCATCCCGTGTTCGCCGAACTTGTGGGCCTGTCTCGTTGGGCGGAAAACATGGTGGCCCAGGA
>Ga0326728_10026020_pt1 | contig 10407 bp, 8 predicted proteins | sample MB3enrmetagenome_FD_207602 | JGI IMG/M metagenome (GOLD analysis project Ga0326728, IMG submission 207602) | Lab enriched peat soil microbial communities from McLean, Ithaca, NY, United States - MB31MN | ecosystem: Environmental > Terrestrial > Soil > Wetlands > Peat | place: USA: New York... | reverse complement strand
GTCTACACCAATAGTCGTAGATTCAGAAAATGCTTGTTTAACTGGAAGTTATTTTCCATCTCCCCCTAAAATGCTGATACAGTACTTTCCTGTGCAAGACTTCGAAAAAGTAGCGGTTTTTAATTCACCTTCAAATGTTTTGTGAAGAACGACTTCGATTTCTCCAATCTGAGGAAACTTAACAGTATTGTTTTCAAAATTCACATTGTAGTGTTGTGGTATTGGAAATGACTTAATTGGATTTTTCTTTGGTGCCTTATGGGAGCACAAAAATTCACCATTAATTTCACTTTCAATTGGCTGCAATCAATCAAATAACAAAAAAATAATAAGAAGTATCGCAATCACATTTGATATTTGCCATTCCCATTCCCCTATTAACATAATCTCGATTAGCTTAAACAACATGGGAAAGTGTAGAAAATAAGTTCCAATATAATTAATAGATCTAATTACAAACTTCGCAAAGTTGATCAGAAATAAAAATATACAATCAACTAAATCAAAATAATTTGCTAAGAATTGGATGAAAATATTATGTGAACGAATAAAAAGTGTGATTAATTGCTGAGTTGACTACAATTTAAAAATTTTAGTTTAATAAAGTTAAGAGTCTTACTCTTATCTTGATAAAGTAGCATTAGTGTAATATAAATTTAATTATAGAGCATAACCGCATATATAGCTTCCTATTAATATAAAATGGCAGATCAAAATTTACTTAGGTGATCAATAATTAAATTTTTTAGGCACTAACGATTTTTTTTGTACAATCAAGCGTAGTATCAACATAACTAGTAAGACTCTTATCTATATTTTACATATAATTTCCATTTTTTTTACAGTTTTTATATTTATCTTTCACAGTTAGATCTATTTTTTTGTTACCAGGGGTGGTGATAACCGCCATGGCGCCAGCCGCCATAGCCCCAGCCGCCGTATCCAAGACCGTATCCGTATCCAAGACCGCCAAGTCCAAGACCATATCCAAAACCCGCTACTATAGGTGTTGTTACAATACCAGGGTCAGACACTACAACAGGTGAGGTAGCGAAAGTTGAGGTAGTTACAGCAGGTACCGCCACGGTAGACACAGCAGGTATTGCAGCTTCAGTGATCGCAACAGGTGACGTGACACCATAAGACGCTACAGGAGAGTAGCCATACGGATATGCATAACCCGCCCCATATGCATAACTCGGCCCATATCCCCAACCTCCGCCATGCCCCCAGCCGCCATGACGCCAGCCGCCATGGCCACAATCTGCGCTAACTGCTATTGCTGCCAATGATAATACAAACAGGACTGACAACGAAATAGCAAGTCCCTTTCTCATAGATTTCAACATTTGATTTCACTCCTTTACATTTATAGTATTTACACAATTTGAAGACTGTTGTTATTACAATCTACTACTCATCAACAGACGCACTGCATAAACAGTATCTTGCCAATTATTCACAAAGAATTTGCTATAAACGGGCTAAATATTTATTTATCCAAATACTCCGCAGCACGAAGATGATTATATTTTTTAATAGACGCATTAGATAATTGTTATTTAAGTGATATAATATATAACGAAACATAGATTACTATAATTAGGTTTAATATATATTAAGACAGATCTTACCAAATTTAGACATATTATATAAAATATAAACCTTGTGTTCCACCAAACAAAAACAGCAAAACAAATTAAAGAGTATTTGAAAAATAAGTGTATAAACCCCATTAACTTTTTTTACAGTAGTAGGACTTAACATACTCAGTATAGAATAATTTAGACTTTGTTGTCAAACCAATCTTTCAAACATTTATTGTTATTGATTTCTCAGCCCAACCACATAAATCATGTGATAAAAGTCTTCCTAAATTAGAATAAGTGAAATAACACTCAGCTGAAAACTAAGTGGCTTCTTTGTTCATTTCATTCTCCTTTGCGAACAAGTCCCAAAGCCCATCCCCTGCATTCCAAGGATGTCAGATTCCAATTAGATTTTGATCAATAAAAGAGAATATTTTGATGTTAATTGCAGAATCAATATCTTTATCATGTTTAGTTTTGCAATCAGAACGTTTCCATTATCTATCTTTTAGTATTCGCTCAGAGTTATGATATCCACAAAAATGACAGATCTTAGAGGATGGGTAAAATTTACTTATCATAAGAATGGTTTTTCCTGACTATTCTGATTTATATTCTATTTTATAACAAAACTACTTCATGCCAAATCACTTATAGACTGTGCTAAATGGTGATCTGTAATCATGCCTTTAACATTCAGAGTTTCAAAAGCTATTACTCGGTTTTCGCTAAAAAGTTTAAAAGAGAGTTTATGTGTTCATTTCTAGTATTCAAAAATCGTCCTCCATTTTCAATTTTATGAATCATCTGTTTGAGTTCTTAGTCAAACAAAAAGGTTCTAAAAATCGAGAAAAAGCCAAACAGAAACTAGCTGTACTTCATGATAAAATAACAAATCAAAGAAATGATTTTCAACGGACAAAGACCACATCCATATACTCTCTAAGAACGAGCAAAAAGTCATCATTCTTGCAATCATTCGAAAACTGAAACAAACGACAACAATTAAGCTATGGAAAACTCATAAAAAGTATTTGAAAAAAAATACTATTGTAAAGAACATTCACTATGGAGTGATGGCTATTTCTCATATTCTATAGGCAATGTTAGCAAAGAAGCAGCCGAAAATAACATATGGAACCAGGGTCGAAGTTGACGCTTGCATCCACTACACTGAAGATGCAGTGGTTTTTCGCTTTGGCCTATAATAAGTAACTATTTAGCCTACCCAAAATCAGGTAATGATATCTATTTTAATGCAATAGATACTTCTGATTACTGATTGATGAAAAAAAATTAAAACATTATCAATAGCCTACAGTTAAATAAAATAACCAACCTAAATTTGCTCAATAAATCATTAGCAAAATGATTATTGATTGTGCTCTTCCCATTCTTAATATTCACATATACCCATTTTATTGGAATTAATTCCTTTACACCCAAAGCGCTGCGCCAGCATATACCATTACTTGCAGCAGGATGCAGCACCGAAATTTTGATTGAGAGAAGATTTACTTATTTATTCAAAGCTTATTACTATTAAGAACCTAATATTCCAGATGTTTTATATTATGTGCCAATATATATATATTTGTACTTTATAGCAATCAAAGCAGAGCCACTCTCAAAACAAAAAAAAGTAACTAGATGACTCCTAACAAAAGTTGCTATGAAGAAATAAGTATTGGAGGTTGATGAAAAGTTTTATTCACGAATTACATGCAATATAATCTTAAAAAATTTACATTATATAACATGCAAAAAAAAATAGAAAAATAGAGTGAAACATTGGAGGTAAATATAATGTTGGGATACTTCGGGCCTGCATACTTTTTAGGTGGCTGTGGTAGCTATGCCGGTTGGGGCTGCTGTGGCTGCTGTGGCGGCTGGGGTGGCTGGGGCGGTTGGTTATAACTTTAGGTTATTCCCACTATTAAGTTGTAGTTAATATCACTTAAAAAATTCACATTCTCTAATATGCAAAAAGAATAGAAGAAAACCATTGGAGGTAAATATAATGTTTGGATACTATGGTCCTGGATTTCTTTTTGGTGCCTGGAGCCCATGCTGGGGCGGCTGTGGTGGTTGGGGCTGGTTCTAATATTAGGATTTCACTATTAGTTTGTTGTTGATATCAATAACTATCCAACAACTCACCTGGAGCAGCAAAATTGATCTGAAATAAAACAGCATCAGAACCATCTTCTAAAATAAAAAAGTGTCATAGCCATCTTTTCGCGACATTGAGAAGAAAGTCCTGATAAACTATCTTGAATTGATGACTATGAATCTAAAATTTTTTAATATATTTAGATATCAGCCGACTATTAACTCTCTTAGCAATTAATAAACAAGATAAACTAAAAAGAAATTAGATAAACCTCTATGATTTGTGCATCTGAAAATTTAAATTATTTATTAGTAATTAACTCACGAAAATTCTTACTAATTTTAGTCATGAAACACCCCTCCCTGTCGGGTTGATACCCTCCGATGAAGGGGCTACCATCAAATAATTTTTTCATATGTTCTCAAATTTGAGATCCATCGGGAATTCTGTACTGTCGAAGATTATCAATAAATTGATGGTAGCCCATCCACAAGGCATTTTGTGATGGGAAACATAACATAATATTGATAGAACTATTTTGATCCCTACCAATATTGTTCTCGCAATCACAAATCATAACACGCCTTGAATTATTTTTGAATATAATATGTTGAATTCAAGATTACGTTTTTATAAATCAGGCAGCTTATTTTGTTGTTCAGCGTATTTTACACTAAGCATTTCTTTATCATAAGCATCCTGTTTCTCTGCAAGAGCGAAGTTATAGACTACCCTACATTTGTCGGGTAGTTCCCAAAGAACGTTAACCTGTTCTTCTGTTGGATAATCAACATATTTTTTCAAAAGATTTAATATCACTTGTCCTGTTGTTGCTATGAAATATGATCTTGACTAGAATATGTCTTCCCATAACATTGTTTTAACATAATGAAATTTTTTTATCTCTCTTAAATAGATTGTTTTGATATTGTTAATATATTTTTGAATATCAATGTTGGTTTTGAGGTGAAAATCATGTGGAAATGATCTAGATCACACTCAACATTTAGAACTTCTACATCAAAAGTTTTATTTATATCATGGATTTTAGATTTTAATAAATACACTGTCTACTGACTATAAATAGCTTTTATTCTGTATTTTACGCATTACACAAAATGGTAGTGGAGTGCATATACTAATTACTCCATTGAACTATAACTGTGATATATTTTTATCTTGAAGAGAGTGGGAAGTTGACGGCTTTCACCTCCCACCTTTCTGGCTGGCCCCAGTCTAGGAAGGGAACTTCCAGCCTTAGAGTTAATCGTATAATTTCAATTTTGAAAGGAATTCTATACAGCCAAAAACTTAAAAAACATAATGCATAAATATAAATTAACGTAGCCATATAGCTTATAAACACATCATAAAATATATGATTATGTCAAATTTATGGTAGAAGTGTGGAAGCTTGCAAAAAAAATAGAGGATTCTGAAATTACTTTTTTCGACAAGAAATTAAGAACCAATGTTTTGATGCTTGAATGTTTCTTAAGGGAGAAAACGTACTTTAACGTGAAAAATTTTTGTTGAATGACGATGATGTAAAATTTAGTTTAGAAATAATTGATCGAAGAAATATTGCTTACAGTATGAATTTATTGAAAACTTATTTATTCAGAAGAATTGGTAAAAGAAATTAAACCAGCATAATATTGAATCGCAGGAAAAGTTCCAGAGAACTACAGGCAAAAGGATAACGCTCGATCTAGTAAACACGGAGAATTTGCACACATTATTACTTTTAAAAATATTTCAATATTATTTAGTGTTGCTAAAATTCATCATTAAGTTTACTGGCAATTGACTCCGATCAATTAAAAATCAAAAAAACAATAACAGATCGCCAGATTAATCAATCATCACCTCTAAGATTAAATTAATTTTTGGGATGAGTTCATTGTGAAAATATTACATATCGGAGATGTGGCAGGAGTACCTCAAAAAATAGCCACAGCTCAAAGGGAACTAGGATATGAAAGTGATGTTCTTTCATATCAAAAACACCCCTTTGGATATGAAACGGACTTTTGTTATCCAATAAACTCCAAATTCCCCTATAGTTGCATAAAAAAATTAGTCATTTTTTCTAAATTTGTTAGTAGGTATGATGTATATCATTTTCACGGTGGAACTCTTCTTCCAAAAGGCATAGACTCAATTTTATGGAAAAACTTTGGGAAAAAATTAATTATACATCACCATGGATCCGAGCTTCGATTTAAGGGTGAAGACTATATTTATTCCAAATTTGCAGATAATATTCTTGTTTCAACTCCAGATCTTCTTGAATGGGCTCCTGATGGAATATGGGTACCAAATCCGATAGATGCAAAGGAATATGAGCATATTGAGCCTATTCCTCAAAAGAGCAAATTGAGAATTCTACATGCTCCCAGTTCAAGAAAAACGAAAGGTACTGAGTATGTGATACAAGCAATTGATAGATTAAAAAAATATGGATATGATATTGAATTTATCCTGCTAGAAAATGTATCTCATGATGAAGTTTTAAAGCAAATAAAATTATCCGATATTATAGTAGATCAATTTATTCTGGGATGGTATGGAATGTTTTCACTTGAAGCTATGTGTATTGGGAAGCCAGTTTTGTGTTACATAAGAGAAGATTTAGCAGAAAAATATAAAACCCTACCAATATTGAATACAAAGCCAGAATTTGTGTATGATAATTTAATAAAACTAATTGAGAATAAAGAATTAAGAGTAGAACTTGGAATCATAGGGCAAAAATATATTGAAAATGTCCATGAACCTAAAAAAATAGCAAAAAAATTAATAGAATTATATTCCAATTGATTTGAATACCTTTTTGATCATTTGAGAGAAGGATATGAACATAATTTCTGCGGAAAAAATTAGAGGGAAATTAGAATTCACTATAACATAATCACTTTATATTTACATAAATTATATTGTTGATGGGATGCTCCCTCTCCCCTTTGTGCACATGTTCACATGCTCCATTTAACTCTAAATTATAGCTGTTGCTTTTTTATAATAAAACGCCATGTTGTAGGACTATGAACTTAATTCTATAAGTAATTATCGAAACTAAGAGTAAATATTAATCTAATCAATTTCTAAAGTTATAAAAAATGTTTCAGGTTCTATAATTATTGGTTATGACAAAGAAAACTACCTATCCTCATTTGATTGGACAACTTGTGCTGAATAGTATGATTCAGCAATCAAGAGTTTTACCCAAAGATCATAGAAAATTTCGTTCATACATTTGGCTTTGCCACAAACTTGTACAAAAAAAACATATATCCAAAATGAAGCTAATCAGATTCTTTTCTCTGCAATGTTTCACATAATTAACGTGTTAACAGATATTTTGGCAAAAGCTGAATATTAATTCTATCTGGAGTTTCTTCCACCAGACCATTAACTAAATTATAGAAAAGCTTTCTCCTAATATTCGTAAAAAAGATGCTGCAGCCAAGCTGCAGACTTATCTGAATTTTATAAAAGATCTTGCTGATTAAATCGAAACTTTAGGGAGAGAAATTTAAATGATGGTTATGGTTGTTTGGGAAATTGTTGCAGCAACTCTAATTGGTAAAATAACCAATTTCAAGTATTTTTCTTCAGGAAATAAGTGTGTTTCATGGCTTTTAGTAGTTCTGAAAATGTATCAATTTGCGGCTCAAGTCTACAACTTCAGAATCACATAGTCTCAAAGGTAGTAAGGAGAATTAGAATGCTGATTGCTAAGGAAGGAGCAAGAAACAAAAATAGCAAGTTGAAATATTTTTAACACTAGGAAAAGAAATCAATTAGGTGCTTAAAGATAATCCTTGCTCTAGCAAGGACAATTGACATTAATGGCATGTTATTGAAAATGATGAGATATACGAAGATGAAAAAAATATAATAAGGGAGAAGTTCGAAAGGAAAAAAATGTTGAAACTACGATTTTTTTTGGTTGATGAGTATACAATTTAATAAAATTTAATAGAAAAATAAATTGAGGCCTACGCACTTGATTAGTGTATGGATGAAATGTAAAAAAATGTATTTTGAAAAAAATATCCCCCTATTGTTTAGTATGACGTTCCGAAGATGTATACAGGTGTAAAATTTGTTTGCTTATTTGCTCCATATTATTTATTCAAGTTAGATTAATTTTAAAGCTACTGGTAGATTGAGAACATGACTAGCATTCTCACGTTCATCTGGGATAAATATTTTTATGAAGTGTATTCATGATTTTTACTTCAAAACTCTACAATATTTAATTTTCGAGAAGCTATTCAAAAAATTGAATTAGGATGTACGATTAAATTCAGATCTTGCCCTTGAGTTATTGACTAAGTAGAATAAGACGAGTAAATCTTTCATTTTTTGAAAAAGGTAGAGAAAATCTTTTGGTTACAATTCTCGAAAACTCATCTACTATTTATATTTTTTGTGAGCTATCAAAGCAACATTATAAGATAATAAATATAATTATCCGTAGTTATAATATATAAGAACTACTTATAGATATCAGGTTAAAAGTTGGATTCATTTAATCATGTGAGCATGTGCGTAGAGGGGGGGGGGGTCGTAGGATTCTAAAAAAGATAATATAGAACATGTGCGTAATAGGGTAGGATGTGCAGGATACTATATTATGTGCAAAGAGGCACCTTTTATGACAACTCTTGAGAATTCTATTGACACTTCTATATTTGATGAGTCGGAAACAAGAATAATCATACGTGGTGATGTTCTAACTACTGAATACATCCCTAAAAGATTGATAGGGAGAGATGAACAGATAAAAGAAGTTGCTGGATTAATGAGACAACTGTTTCGACACGGATTTCCAAATAACGGTTTGATATTTGGGGTAAGTGGTTCAGGTAAAACCGTAGTCTCAAAATTTGTTTTAAGAAGTTTGATGGCTAAATTAGAACAAAATCCAATTGGAATTAATGTTGATTGGATTTATATTCATTGCAAAAAAGTATATACACAGAATTCGATATTATACACACTTATCAAATATCTTGATCCCACAACTAAAGTAAAAAAAACAGGGTATTCAATGGATTATTATTATGATTCTCTTTTTCATCTAATGAATACAAAAAATACAGCTCTTATAGTTATTCTTGATGAAATTGATTTTCTTAGATCTGAGGATGTGCTTTATAATTTTAGTAGGGCTGTTGCAAATGAAGAACTTAAGGATGGGAGATTTATCAGAGTTATTGGATTATCTAACAGTTCTAAATACGAAGCTCGACTTGACAATAGAATTATCTCTTCAATGGGTGCTGAAAAAATAAATTTTCCGGCATATAATACAGATGATCTTTTCCACATTCTAAAAGATAGAGTAGATCTTGCATTTGTTCCTGGTTCAATAGATGAGGATACGATTATAAAATGTGCTGCTGATACTGCTCAATTTTCTGGTGATGTTAGAAAGGCATTGAGTGTGCTTCATACAGCCGCTATAATTGCGGAAAATGAAAAATCGTATGTAATTTCAATTGATCATATTAAGGTAGCAGAGAACAAGGTACAGAAAGATCAAATAATAGAATCGGTAGTAAAACTTCCAGCTCATCATAAAATAGTTCTTTTAAGTATCGTAAAACTAATGACAAATAATAAATCCGTTACTACAGGAAGTGTAACTGCGATGTATGAAGCTCTCTGTAAACAGATAGCTAGAGAACCTATACATAGAACTGGTGTTTCGAGGTGTATAGGGTCTCTTGAGATGCAATCTTTCGTTAATACGGTTCTAGTAAACAAGGGGGCAAACGGTGGTATAACTAGATATATCTCAATACCTACTGAAGATATATCACAGCTAAAATTGGGAATATATGCGGACGACGAACTAGAAGAACTCCGAGAATGTTTTCCGATGATTAAGGGAGGAGAATAATGCATTTCAACCCATCTACTACGATTCAAACATTTTTAGTACCTAATCAAAAGATTTTATTTACGTGTATAATGAAGGTCATGAGGTATCAAAAAAAGAGGAAGACACAGATAAATACAACTGACGTTTTTGAAGTTTATATGGATATATGTCAGAAGTACGAAATTGCTTCAGTTTATGAAGGTAGATTTCGAGAAGCTTTAAAAATGTTAGAAGAATGTGGATTAATTAAGATAAATAAAGGATTCAAAATAACACAGGTACTTTTAGGTGATTATACACTTGATGAATGGGAAAATGCAATGTATTTGTTTCCAGAATGTACTAAATTGAAAGATTATGTTCCTGTTTTTAAAAGAAACATAGGTACAAATGCTTAATCCTTAAAACATAAAACATTACCCCAGTCTGTTCATTCAGAAAAATTTCTTATGATCTCTCTTAAATAGATTGTTTTGATATTGTTAATATATTTTTGAATATCAATGTTGGTTTTGAGGTGAAAATCATGTGGAAATGATCTAGATCACACTCAACATTTAGAACTTCTACACCAAAAGTTTTACTTATATCACGGATTTTAGATTTTAATAAATACACTGTCTGCTGACTATAAAGAGCTTTTATTCTGCATTTTATACATTACACAAGATGGTAGTGAGTGTATAGATTAAATAGTTCCCATGATGAAGGTTATACTTCACAGTTATCATATTAAATATGGAACTATAATTATTTATATATCTGTATCTTGAAGAGAGTGGGAGTTGACGGTTTTCACCTCCCAC
>Ga0326728_10026015_pt1 | contig 10409 bp, 9 predicted proteins | sample MB3enrmetagenome_FD_207602 | JGI IMG/M metagenome (GOLD analysis project Ga0326728, IMG submission 207602) | Lab enriched peat soil microbial communities from McLean, Ithaca, NY, United States - MB31MN | ecosystem: Environmental > Terrestrial > Soil > Wetlands > Peat | place: USA: New York... | reverse complement strand
CCGGCACTCGGCCCAACGCACTCTGATACGCTGTTGACGCGCCATCTCGTCGCCCGGATTCTGAACGCGCTTGGGCGTGGCACCTGATGATGGGCATGGCTTTGAACCCGATCGGCGGCAGGCGGATTCTTGAATCCCACGGTCGCCCCTTGGAACACTTAAAGGCTGTCATGCCGTGGGCATAACAGCGCGGCGCTCCAGGGGTGCCTAATCTTTGGCTGTCCATTTTTGTCCGATTTAGGTGGGTGGTCATCGAAGAGTCATGGGTTGGCTTTCGGGGTGCCCCCCGAACCAGCGGAAAGGAGTGGATGTGGCACGCTTGTTTATCATTGATGATGATGCTGCAATGGATGTGTTGCGTGACAGTCTCCTCCACCGAGGCCATCAAGTAGAAAGAATAGCCTCGATACAAGAGGCCTTGAACCGAATAGGTGATCTTGTCAAGGCCCACGCAATTATTCTGGACATAATAATGGCGTGGCCTGACGGACGCTCAGCCACTGGACTCGAACGTGCCTCGACGGCTGGAATGGAAGTCCTGCTTGAAATTCGCAAGCGGAATGCGACTCTGCCCGTTATCGTTTATTCAGCCACGCAAGATGTGGCGGTCTCCGCAGCCGCGGAAGACATCCCCAACTGCTATTTCATCTCAAAATGGGAGAGTCACTCATTAAGGGAGCTTATCAACCGCGCGCGAAAGTCTGAGCTCACGGATCGCTGGAATGAATCAGCACTGAGCCGTCTGCTTCTGTGCGGCCGGCACCATATATTCGTCGGGCTTCTTGCTCGATGACCCCACGGTTGGCCCTGAAGACTTCGAGTTTGTCTTTGTTATCCCCGTGGAAGTGGTCGTCCAGTGCTTCTCTGCTGATCTCGCATCGCACGCGAGTTTCCCCATCCTGCCCCCAGAACACGACAACTTCGCGACCAGAAACATATTGCTCGCGCCGCTCCGGAAATGTCAGATCATGCTCTTCCCGCATATTCCCCTCCCCGGAATTACTCTCAGGAAATAGACCCGGCATCCAGCGAGACGCGAGCGTCGCCGGGAAGACCAGGCGCAGCGGTGCGCGCGAGCTTTCCGAGGCGAGTACCCCTCGCTCCAATAGTGCCGAGACGATGCGGCGCGCATGGCGCTCGCCCACGCTGATGACGCCGGCGGCGTCGGCGCGAGGTAGCTCTCCCCGATAGAGCACAGCTTCGAGAATGTTGCCCGATTTTGGAGGAAGTGCATCGAGCCGGATTTCTTCTTCAGCCCAAAGAAGGATGCGTGCCCGCAAGCGATCCGGCTGCATCAGATTCTCCATGAATTCAACCTGGTCGATGCAGGTTCTGAGAAAGAACACTGTGAACGCCGCGAGGGCTTCCTCGCTCAAATTCCCGCGCCCGTCGAGATCGTTGCGGCGAGTGCTGTCGCATGCTGCCAGATGTTTCTTGTACGCGTCGACGTAGCGAGCCAAGCCGCGCGCCACAGACCAGACGGCACCCGTGTCCAGTGTTTCGAGCAGCATCGCATGGGACATCAGGCGGGCTACGCGGCCATTGCCGTCGACAAACGGATGAATCCAGAGCAGGCGATGGTGCGCCGCCGCAGCTCCCGAGATCGAGTTAGTCTTGCTAAGCCGACCGTAAACTTCCTCGAAACGATCGAGAAAACGGTTAACGGCACCGGGACTGATTGCGAAGTGCCTTCCGACTCTAACATCCCGCCCCCGCAGCTCGCCGGGAACGACCCGTGCCCGCTCTTTCGTTTCCGGGTCTTCGACCCATAGCAGATCTTCGGGCAATAAGTCGCAGAAACGTCGATGGACCTCCCGGATGCCGTCGCTAGTGAGCGCGCGTCCCTTTAGGCCACCGGCGTCGATCCATTTCTGGACGGCGATATGTGCTTTTGCTTCCAGTTGCAGATCGCGCTTGTGGGCGTCTTCGCTATAGTCGTTTTTTAGCGCGCGCTCGATATCAACGGGGTGAGTGTCGTGCCCTTCGATGAGATTGCTGTAGTAGCAGTTCATCGCGCGCACCAGATCAGCAAGGGATGCCAGCAGGCTCTCCGGTAGGCTCCGCCGAAACCCGGTGGACTTTTGCGCAAGCTCCAGGGCAAGGTCTGTCAGAGCGTCGCGATGGAGGGAATGTTCCCCAATCACCAAAGGCTCCATTAATGACACGGGTTCGCCTCGGTCTCCGGCCGCTTCAATGTCCGTTTTCATGTCCGCATCCTGCATTTTACTAAACATATGAATATCATAGACTTACTACGGACTCAAGACAAAATGCGTCCTAATGTATGTCCGCTTCTAAGTCCGCTAGACTGCGCCATTTGCCACGCCGGGGACCATGCGCTTTATGTCCAGCGAGGAATAGAAGGGCACGGCGGAGAACCGAAAGAAGGCTTGGATGACTGCCTCCTATGCAATGTTGTTAAGTGTCTTTGCGGCTGACGAAGCCTCGAACACAACTTTGCTGACGATCTGAGCGACTTCCGCAGTTTTCTTCGCAATGGCATACGCCCAGAGACCATAGCTACCATCTGCATTCACGGCAGCAACCCACCGCTCCGCCGCCGCGCGTTTCACATCTTCGAGCGGATCGTAGCCCTTCGTCTCCAAAATTAGCTTCACGTTTGGACTTGCCTTCAGTGGAATGATGAAATCCGGAACGTAATCGTGCATCTGACCTGGGAACGTGTATTCAAGCTTGGAGTTGATTGCGGGGATCAAACAGCGCATTTACAATTTGCTAAGCGCGACTATCGAGAAGGGTCCAAAAACCCACGAATCTCAATCTAAAATCCTTTCGGGGCTGTTTTTGACCTTATGTTCCGCTTCTTTCGCAGCATAATGTAAAGTCGGTTTAACCATCGCTTGGTACATAACTCATGCTCCCAAACTCGCATCGCGTGGTAACCTTGTGTCCTCAGGCTCCGGCGTATTCGTGCGTCGCGCTGCCGATTCTGACTGATCTTCTGAAGCCAGAACCTCTTTCGCTTAGTGGGAGTTCGTCGCTTGCAGGTAGGACATGCGTGCCAGAAACAACCATCTACAAATACCGCTAATCTACGTTCCGGGAAGTAAAAATCCGGTCGGCCCAATATGCCAGGCGGGTGCTTTATCCATCCCTTGATTCCTTCATGGATAAATACTCCCTCGATGATTCCCTCGGTGGACTTGTTTTCTGTTGAGCGCACCTTTGCCATCAGGGCGGAGCGCTCGGCCTTGGTCAACGGGTCTCGCACCTATGTATCCAGCCAAATCAGTTTCTCAATCGACAGACGATCTGCGGCCGCCTTCACCATATCGCGGATACCAGACTCTCGAAACCGACCGTCTGCAGAAAGAAGGACAGCGGAGTATGCCCAAGCCCCATGGCAAACGAATGCTCTCTCATGAAGAGCCATTAGTACAGTTTTCCAGTCGTCAGCTCTACCCCAACAGACGATTCGTCCATCCGCAAGTCGTCGCCCATGTGGCTTCAGATATGTCTCAACGGTTTCTGCGGATTCCTCAATCCCCGAAACACGAAGGGGTCGGCTGGCATCTGCGGATCTCTGCAACGCATAGCTTTTGAGCAACGTATCTTTTATATAAACACGGACGTGTCCCGCGTCCATGAAACGCGTCAATAGGCCGCCGATTTCTCGACTCCTCGTCCAGTCTTCATAGTGCTTGGACTTTTCTGTGGTCGAAAGGTTCATCCAGCCGACCTGATCTGCGATTTCCCACAGACGCGACCTGAGACGAGTACGAATTTCTTCGGGAACGCTCACTGGACTGACCCCGGTGGAGGCGGTTCAGGGTATTCAAACTGAGGTAATTCTATCGTGGGTTCCTCTTCGCGCAAGAAAAGCGAGGCCTGGTCCAACATCCATTCCCGAAGGAAATTGCCAGCCGACCGATCGCTGAACTGAATTAGCCGATCACCGAGACCTAGACGTTCGATTGAGACAGACTTGATCGCCTTATCCAATTCGATGACCTCCGCCACACGGCGCAGGTCCGTTACAAAATCGAGCACGATAACACGGTCCTTGTTAGGAGTAAAACGCAAGCCACGCCCAAGTTGCTGAACAAAAATGCGACGGCTATGTGTGACCCTCATGAACACTATTAGGTCGACATCGGGAACATCCACACCTTCGTTGAAGAGGTCAACCGTTGTCACGAAGTCCAGTTCGCCCGCCCTGAACTGGGACATCACCAGGTCGCGGTCGCGAGGAGTCATCTCAGCCGATATAGCTTCGGCACGGAGCTCATATCGGCGCAACATAGCAGCGAAATGCTCAGCATGCGAGACGCTAGGACTGAATGCAATGCCCGCTCTCCTCTTTTCTTTTTCAAAAACCTCCTTTATTAGGCGAACGGCCTCCTCGTCTCGCGTCGGTATGATCAATTGTCGGTTGAGTTGTGCCAAGGAGTATTTGTTTTTCGACGCTTCTTGAACAAAGTGCCAGTCGATGTTGTCACCCATTAAACGGTAGTCAACGTCGGAAAGAAAGTGACCACGCAAACCCTCCGCGATCCCAATCCGCACCAAGGGGGGACCCAAGATTTTGTCGATTTCAAAACCGTCCCCTCGCCAGGGCGTTGCCGTCACCCCTCCGACCATCTTGGGCCTCAAATGCTCGAGAGTGACTCGGAACATCTCGGCCCCGATATGATGTGCCTCGTCGACGAGCACGGCACCGAAATCGGGGAGAGCCTCCAGTTTGGAACTTGCACTTTGAACGGTGGCGAAAGTTATGCCTTCCCAATAGGCGGGGTACTCGCCTTCCGACAACTGATGAGTTGGAATCCATTTCGGGAGCTGGAACCAAAATGTCCTATGTAGTTGGTCGACCAAAGGACGGGTGTGGGCAAGGATTAGAACTCGGTTTTCTCTAATGAGTCCGTCGCGCAACAAGTCAGCGACCACGTCAGCCATTACAATTGTTTTCCCCAGGCCCGTAGCAAGTACGATTTGAGCCCTCCCTGTGTCCACCAGTGCTTGGCGAAAGCGGGCTGCCGTGTTTTCCTGAAATTCATGAAGGGTTTTCCGTTGAGGAGGGTACTCCGGTGTCATCTCCATTAGATGGAGCAATATCGCAGGGTCGACTACCTGGACCTTCAAACCCGTCCGTTCGTATCTCGCTTTCTCTTCGTTAAAGCTATCCCCAGGAGGGCGAGAAGTGGCGATGACCATGCGATGTGCCTTGTAGTACCGAGCAGCTTCAACCACTTCAGAGATCGCAGACGAAGAGGGCGGCCCCGCAGTCGTATGTTTGCACTGCCACACCCAAAGTTCCCCAAGCCGCGTGGCCAGGATATCGCCGCCGTGGTCGCCCGTACCACCTACGATTCGGACATCTTCAAAGCCATTCGCTACGAGAAGCCTGGCCACATCGCGCTCGAACGCCTGCCACGGGCCCAGTAGGAGTCGTCTTTCGTCAAGGAATCCAGGAGGCACGTCTTTTACTGAACCTCTCTGTCACCAACACTCGGTTCCAAGAGTTCGAGAGCCAACGACGCTCGGAGCAAGCGAGGACGACTGACGACACTAAGGTCGGAGGGATCCTGCTCGGCAAGCCAAATGGCGTCCGAAATTAGACTCGCGTAGTATCTGACCGTTTGTGCTTGTGCCTCGTCAGTCGCAGAGGGGACACCATAGTCCAGACGACTATAAGCTGCGTCCCAATAGTGCCCATCAAAGAAAAGTTCAGGATGACGCGCGAAGAAACTCAGTAGTGTCTTTGATGGGGCGTATTCGAGAAAACGCCCCTCTATGATTGCTTGCTGTGGGTTTTGAACGGAGCGAGTGGCCATCTTTCCAAGGACGGCTTCTTGTTCTGTTGGTAGCAGCTCGTTGAATAGTGCCCTCGCGTCATCCGGATCGGGTGAGTTGGCAATCGCCCGACTCAGGGACGCCAAAGTAAGCCGTGCCTCGCTGGCAAGCTCTACTGGGTCCAATCTGGTTGTACCCGCGTATTGCTCACGGAGGCCTGCAAGAATGGTGGCAAATGGTGTTTGAATTTGACTGGAGCGTTGAAAGTCCTTAGCGCTCCAGGCGAGCTCTGCAAGAAGTCCGTCGAGGGGCGTCATCGTTGCGGAGCGAAAGATCGGGTGTTCGAGGTCAACATAGAACTCGAACACACCGGAGGGAGTTGCCTTCAATTTCCAAGGTGACTCCGCAGCGCCAAGTTCCGGGTCCGTCTTGTCCACGCCGAACGCACGAAGTTCCCACCGAAGATCGGTTCGATTTTCGCGATATTCTCGAGTGAGCGAAGGAATCGCAACGCGCACAAAAACAGGGGCTTCGTACGCGGCGACGGCTGCTGGCGCTCCTGAGCCGGCACGCGAAGCCTCCGCAGAATCGTCTCCGCTAGAGGGAGTCGGCCATCCGTCAAGACCCGCGGGTCTAGAAGCCTCTCCGGCAGAGGCCGTCAACAACTCACGATCCGCCTCCTCGACCAGCTCCATCCATTTGGTATCAGTTTGGTATTCCGCCTCGCCGGCATAAAAGTGTCGTGCCATTTCTTCCGCGCGGTCGTTGTCAGGAACTATCAAAAGCCTCTTGTAGGCTCCAGCAACTTTCGGTTTGGGGCTAGAACGACGAAAAGCCTGGAATAGCAAGAACAAAGGCGAGGTGTTTTGGCCGTGCCCGAGTCTTTCCGCTATGTCGGGACGCAAAGGCCCATTCCCGCGAATGATGCCCAACATTTCATCCCAAACGGGGTCGTTTCGGTCGAAGCGATCTTTTGTATAAGTCACTCTGCAGTGGTCGAGATGGATTTCCCCAACAATTCGGCCCCGGTGCCGCGGATCATCAATAGGGTACTCTTCGTCCATGACCTGGCCGTCATTCCAGAAGAAGAGATCCTTAATAGCGATCTCGATCTTGCGGCCATGGCGGACGAAATCGATACCGTAGTCGCTGGCACCGAGATATCTTTGGATACCAATCCATCCGAAAACGCGTCGTTGTCTCACGACAACATCATCAGGACGCTCACACCCGGGGCACGCTTCATCACCAGCACGTAGCCATTGCCAGCACTTCTGGCAAAAAGGTCGATCCGCAAGGCGAACGTCGACCGGCTGGTACGCATTAACCACGCCGTACCGGGAGGTTTGAGTTTCACGATTCGGATTCCCCTCGCCGCCCCAAATGCAATGATTTCTACCCCGGACGATATTGCCCTGTAGCGTGAGTCGAAAACTTATAGGATACCCGTTTGGCCGAAGCATCGAGGCATAGACGCGCCCAAATTCTTGAGCGAGCTTGGAACGGTTCGCAGTCTTGGCAAACCACTGTCGTTGTTCGGGCTTAAGTTTTTCTATTGAGACCTCAGTCCCGTGCTCGTGAGGGTCAGTCTTGGGGCGAGTCAGTGACGGGGTGCGGAAGTGCCGCTGACTGATCAGTTTTTCGAAATCGATTTCGAGACCGCACCACTCCGCATCCCCGGCTCGCGTGGTCCATACTCGGGTGACAGTACCGAGACGCGCAGTCGCAATGTTGAATCCCATGCCAAACATCCCAAGGCTGCTGATTGGATCGTTACTGGTCCAACCCGCCTTCACTGCGTTTTCGAGCGTATTAGGCTCCATGCCGGGGCCATTGTCGCGGACCGTGATCTTTGCGGCTTCGGAATCGACACTCGGCAAGGAAACGTGAACTTCCGGAGTCTGAACTGGGTTCTCCGTACGCTTGGCACTAAGAAATGCATCTACGGAATTATCAATTAGCTCAGCGATGCACCGCCACTGCGACAAATTGATCTCGCCAAGCATAGGCAAGATCCGCGGATGGGGTTGAAGATCAAATTCTCGCAACGGCTGTGCCATGTGATCCTCCGATGACTTGTGCCGCGAAGTGGTTGGCCAGCAATTGGTACAGTGGCTGGGCGACCGCTCTCGCAAGTCCTGGCGGCACCGCATTGCCAATTTGGCGAGTGACATGAATTCTAGCGCCGGGGAAAAAATACTTGTCCGGGAAACCTTGTAGTCTCGCAAGTTCCCTAAACGTGAAGTAACGCACCTTACCGTCGTCGTCTACGACCGCATTCTCGCCACCTGGAACGCCATGAACGCCCGCCTTGATTGTTTTGGCGGGAGCGTCCATTTCGCAACCCGAGTGCCCTGCGTACGCTCGAGCTCCGGGAATGCGCCAGTGGTTCATCCATGCTTTTTCCTCTTGGTCAGCTGGTTCCGGTAGGTCAGCGATTGCGTCCCTAACAGTCCGCCAAGGCTCGGTGAAAAGGTCTTGTTCTGAAACATGTCCGTTCTTAGGGAGCAACTTCGGTTTCCGGATGCCATGCAATCTCCAATATTCACCAGAGGCTTGGAAGCGCATTAGAGCCTCACGGCTGTGCGTAGGGTTTGGGAAACTATACTGTGGGAGTTCGTATCTCGTCGCCACGACGAATACTCGAAGTCTGTTCTGAGCAATGCCGTAATCGGCGGCGTTCAAGAGGCGCCAGCTGACCTTGTATTCTGGAATGTATCCTACCGAGCACTGCTGTCGCCGAATGCGCTGGTCGTGATCACGCCACAATTCGTCCGAAATAGGCCTGATCGAAGGGCACTCAAGTTGCCGGAGGATATATTCAAAGTAATCTTTGAAATCATTGCGCAACAGTCCACGGACGTTTTCGAGAAGAACTGCGGCCGGGGTCAATTCTCGCACCGCCCGAACAACCTCAGGAAAGAGATTGCGTCCGTCCTCCGAGGCACGGTGCTTCCCGCCCAAGCTAAAGGGTTGACAGGGGGCGCCCGCTGCCACAAGGCGGACCTCCTGGCCAAGATCGCTCCATGCTATTTCTTTTACATCCTTTTCAAAAACCGATGCTCTCAGCGTTGGATTGTTGGCGCCGCTATTATGTCGAAGCGTGTCGCATGCCCTCTTATCCTTCTCGTAGAGATGGAGGGGAGCGAACCCAGCCATCTCAAGACCGACGGCCAGGCCGCCTGCGCCGGCGAAGATGTCCAAGTCTATCATCCGTAGTTAGCGCCCACTTTTGCTTGGAGATGTCATCATATCAAATCCCATGATGGCGCCGTTTGCAAGCGATGACTTTCTTGCGCGACGTACCGAGACGTCTTCTCTAACTCAATCAACAACGCCAGACACGCCAAGTTAGGGGTTCAGTAGAGAGCAGTCCCTGGTTGAGTTGTGCCGCTGGACCGTGAATTCGGTGAAGCTTTGGGCAGGTGCTAAGGCAGTCCGCCACAAGATAAATCCAGTAGCGTGGGCCCAGTCGTCGCGCCGCTTCTAATTCGCCATTAGTAATTTCAAAATTTGGGAACGCAGCACCAGAAGTGCCTTTTACCTCTACTGCATTAAGTTCACCAGCGACGTCTGTGTATTCAATGTCCCATCCGGGCGTCTCGCCGCTTATTGCTACATGCCGAATCTGAGTTGCCCTTAGTCCGGCCTCATGAACGTACCGCAAAGCAATCTCCTCGGCACGATGCCCCACGACTTTGGCATTTTGTGATCGCCGCCTCCCTCCTCCACGGTGACCGGAGACTTCTCTGTCGGTCGGTAGGTCGACTGGCGCTGACTGCGGCACCATAAGATTAGTCGAGGTCTCCTCAGTCCGAACAAGTGCAAGCTCGGGCAGCTTAAGCGGCGGTGGCCACGACTCCACATCCTGGGCCCCGGGGGAAATGCCCGCTGCGGTTAGGATGCGTTCAAAATCTCCTTCGGATAGCGACCGTACACCATTGCGCCACTTGGTCGAGCTGATCGTTTCAAAAAACACGCCGTCGATTTTGGCGGGAACCGGGACTATGAATGGTACGTAGTCCTCAATGCCGCAGTACCATGACCATTCTCGCTTCGCTGCGCTCGGTGGCACTCTTGGGTCACGCCAAATGTCACCAATAACACCTCGGCCAAAATACTCGGCCTGACCCCGGGCACCTCCGCCGCGGCGGATACCACGGTAGTAGACGAAGCGCTCACCGGATTGAATCATGTTCCGGTAGCCGTTTGGATAGTGATATTGGACTCCAGTAATGTCCCTCCAGTTATACCGGTTCGTAGCATTGACTTCGTTTGAAGCAAGCACAAGCGGCAAGATATGCTCCTCTCCGAGTCAGCTAACACCAGATTGTTTCTTACACTTTCGATATGTTACCTCAATGGGACGCTCGGATTCACCGCCCTCCTGTAGAGATGGCCCCATGACATGCGTTCGCTTCATAGGTCACGGACTAGGAACCCCTCCACATTCGAAGAGGGGGCCCGGATTCGAGAGTGCCGAAAGATTTGCTGCAGATTTACAGGCGTGTGAAGCCCTGCGGGGAGTCCTCATTCTATTGAGAAAAACCGGTTGAGTACTTTGGCAGAATAACCTGGGAAAAGAGACCCCCACAATCAGGGGAGTCGGTCATCTGCGGCGAACGAATAGCTGACAGAAGATGAGATTGGAAATA
>Ga0326728_10026014_pt1 | contig 10410 bp, 7 predicted proteins | sample MB3enrmetagenome_FD_207602 | JGI IMG/M metagenome (GOLD analysis project Ga0326728, IMG submission 207602) | Lab enriched peat soil microbial communities from McLean, Ithaca, NY, United States - MB31MN | ecosystem: Environmental > Terrestrial > Soil > Wetlands > Peat | place: USA: New York... | reverse complement strand
ACGGCTTTGGCATCAATCTGGAGCAGGAAATCCGCAAGAATCTCGGGTACTTCGCGCGCCTGGGTTGGAGCGATGGCAAGAACCAAACGTGGGAGTTTACGGACGTGGATCGCACCGCCACGGCGGGGCTTAGCCTGAAGGGGACGGGGTGGCGCCGCCCGGAGGACACGGTAGGCCTCGTCGTGGCCGTCAACGGCATCAGCGCTGTCCATCGGCAGTACCTTGCGGCGGGTGGTCTGGGAATCACCGTCGGCGACGGAGCCCTCGACTACCGCTCGGAGCGCCTCGTCGAATCGTATTACAACTGGAAGATCGCGAAACACTTCCAGTTGACTCTGGATTATCAATTCGCCCAAAACCCTGCCTACAATCACGTCCGCGGACCTGTCAATCTCTTCGCCCTGCGGTTCCACACCGAGTACTGATTTCGTGATGCTATTGTTCTTACCTCTCTAGCGGCACAGAATCTCGCCGTCGCGGTTGTATTCGCCATGAATCGAAAACGCCCCTTCAAGACGGCCGTCAAAAAAGGAAAAGGGCGGGGAACACTCCCCGCCCTCGTTCTGGCCAACCCGCAACGCTTTAACCGCAAGCGCTGTGCTGGCAACTGTCGACTGTCAACTGTCGACTGTCTTCTCAGTACATGCCGCCGCCCGGAGGCATGGCCGGAGCCTTCTCTTCCTTCTGCGGGAGCTCACACACCAGAGCTTCGGTGGTGAGCAGCAGGGAAGCGATTGAGGCTGCGTTCTGGAGCGCGGTGCGGGTGACCTTGGTCGGGTCAATGACGCCCGCTTCCACCAGATCACCGAACGTCTCCGACTCCGCGTTGAAGCCGAAGTTGGTGTTGGCGTTGGTGCGGACCTTCTCCATCACCACCGCGCCCTCATGACCGGCGTTCAGGGCGATCATGCGCAGCGGCTCTTCCAGGGCCCGCTTGACGATGTTGATGCCGATCTGCTCGTCGCCCTCGGCCTTGAGCTTGTCAAGAGCCGGGACGCAGCGGACCAGCGCCACACCGCCACCCGGAACGATGCCTTCTTCGACCGCCGCCTTGGTGGCATGCATGGCGTCCTCGACGCGAGCCTTCTTCTCCTTCATCTCGGTCTCGGTCGCCGCCCCCACCTTGATCTGGGCCACGCCGCCCACCAGCTTGGCCAGCCGTTCCTGCAGCTTCTCGCGATCGTAGTCGGACGTGGTGTCGTCGATCTGAGTGCGGATCTGTTTCACCCGGCCCTCGATGGCCGAGTGTTTGCCGTCGCCTTCGACCAGGGTGGTGTTGTCTTTATCCACCGTGATCTTCTTGGCGCGGCCGAGGTCCTCCAGTTTCACGTTCTCCAGCTTGATGCCCAGGTCTTCGGTGATGGCCTTGCCGCCGGTGAGGATGGCGATATCTTCCAGCATCGCCTTGCGGCGGTCGCCAAACCCGGGGGCTTTCACGGCGCAGCACTGCAATGTCCCGCGCAGCTTGTTGACCACCAGCGTCGCCAGCGCCTCGCCTTCCACTTCCTCAGCGATGATCAGCAGCGGCTTGCCCGACTTCGCAATCTGCTCGAGCAACGGCAGGAGGTCCTTCATGGAGCTGATTTTCTTCTCATGGATCAGGATGTAGGCGTTCTCGATCACGCACTCCATCCGCTCGGCGTCGGTGACGAAGTAGGGGGAGAGATAGCCGCGGTCAAACTGCATGCCCTCGACCACCTCGAGCGCGGTCTCCATGGTCTTCGATTCTTCAACCGTGATCACCCCATCCTTGCCGACCTTCTTCATGGCCTCGGCAATGATGGTGCCGATGGTGTAATCGTTGTTGGCGGAGACGGAGCCCACCTGGGCGATCATCGCGCCCTCCACGGGCTTCGACAGCTTCTCCAACTCGCCTTTCACGTGCTTTCTGGTGCCGTCCTTCTGCGTCTCGTCCGATCCGCAAATGGTGCGAACCGCCAGCTCGATGCCGCGCTTCACGGCCATGGGATTGGCGCCCGCCGCCACCGTCTTCACGCCCTCGCGGAAGATCGCCTGGGCCAGCACGGTAGCCGTCGTGGTGCCGTCGCCCGCCACGTCGGAGGTTTTCGACGCCACTTCGCGCACCATCTGGGCGCCCATGTTCTCCAGCGGGTCCTGCAGCTCGATCTCCTTGGCCACGGTCACGCCATCCTTGGTGATGGTGGGGGAGCCGAATTTCTTGTCCAGAACCACGTTGCGGCCCTTGGGGCCCAGCGTGATCTTCACCACGTCCGCCAGTTGATTCACGCCATGCAGAATCGCCTGACGGCTTGCTTCGCCATGCACAATTTGCTTTGCATTTGCCATCTTTCATTCCTCCAATTCTTTTGTCTCTAATTTTTGTCCTTGGTCCTTTGTCCTTGGTCCCTTGCCAAGGGCTGTCAGCTATTAGCCGTCAGCAATCAGTAGGAAAGAAGCTAGCTGAAAGCTGAGAGCTGAGCGCTGATAGCTTTCTCGCAACTGACCACTGCCGACTGCCGACTGCTTACTGCCTACTTCTTGCCGCCGCCCGCCGACGTCTTGGCAGGCTCGATCACGCCCAGCACTTCGTCCTCGCGAAGGATGAGGAATTCCTCACCGTCGAGCTTGATCTCCGTGCCGGAGTATTTGCCGAACAGGATGCGATCGCCCGCCTTCACGTCCAAAGGGATCACATCGCCCTTGTCGGTCTTCTTGCCGTGCCCCGTGGCAATTACTTCACCCTCTTGGGGCTTTTCCTTGGCAGAGTCAGGGATAATAATGCCTCCCTTCACTGTCTCTTTCTCTTCAATCCGCTTGATCAGAATCCGGTCATGCAGGGGTCTTACTGTCATGTCTTCTTTCTCCCTTCATTCAGAATTAGGTCCCGACTGGCTTCCGGCGCCGGCTCCCCTTTCGGGACCCAACCAGGCCGGAAAACGATGCCAGAACCGCAAACTGCCACAAACTGTTTGTCGTACTCGGTTGATAACCAGCTTGCGCGAAGAGCCCTGATTAGCACTCAAAAGGTCCGGGTGCCAATCCGCTCCAAGAGATCAAATTTTAGTCCGCTCCACCGAGAGCTGTCAACAATTATTTTAGCATTCGACCTCGACGAGTGCCAACAAGCAAATCAGAAATTAGAAAGCAGAAATCAGAAGGCAAAGTATTCTTGCTTCAGGCAAAGTTGCTTCTGGACTTCTGCTTTCTAATTTCTGATTTGCCTGTTGAATTCCTGATCGGACGGATATCTTCCGATCTGCTCATTCTACAGCACATCGTAGCTTTGCTGGTAAATTCCTCCCGTCGACGCCATTGTAGCGCCGGGCTTTAGCCCGGCACTTGCCGCTCTGAGAGGCAACCGGCCCCGAATTCCTGGTAGAGAGAAATGCTCCTCTTCCGGAAAAACAGGCCCAAAATCGCCGTAACTGACTGACTCAAAAGCGAATATCCTCCGTGGCTTTGTTTTTCTCGTTTTCAGCATAAACTATTGATAATAATATGTTTAGTTCTAGTCGCTTCGCTTGGCTTCGTTTTCCAAATTTGGCCCCAAAACACCATTAACAGAATGATTCTATGCAAGTTAATCGCCATGGCTTCGTTTTTTAGTCTAAACATAAGCGGCTGGCAATAAGCGACCTGATCCCCCTCATGGAGGGTACTGGTTCCCTAAGCCTCCGAATTTCGAGTTTCCAACTTCGAGTTTCCAATTTCGAATTTCCAATTTCCAACCCGCAATCGACAATCGGGCCGCGCTTCTGCCGCCCACCGGTGACGTATTGGAACCTGTGTGTGCCACACCTGCCGGCCCCCGCCACGCGTCAGCGGCTCGCACTTTCCCAGCCGAATTCATTATCCGATACAGTTCTCATCTTGTCAATCATTTATTATGGACTGTGTGAGACTCCAGGTTTCGCTTAGCGCCTGTGGAGCGCACCCTCGGCTGCCCCGACGATTTCGTCGTAGGGGCCGCCTGGCTAAGAGAAGCGAAGAGGGACGTTTGCATCCAGGAGATAGCCTGACGCTTGTCGTGGAACCTTCCACTATGCCACAGACGGAGCTCCCTTGACGCTTCCTTTTGAAGCATGGCATGATTCGTTTTGGTTGTTAAACGGGAAGTACTATTGAGGGACCGTGCGGAACAATGCTCCCCGATTTCCCAGCTCTCAAGGCCGAGGTTCATAAGATCATCCTCGCGAGACTCCGCCAACGTGTTGACACCGGCGACCCGGTGCTGGCGCTGTTCAAGCGATTTACACAACACGAAGGCGAGCAAATGCGAATTGAACAGCATGGCGGTGGGGCGGTACAGGAGGGGTTCGAACAGGTTGGCGCACAATTCGAAATCCCGATAACCGATGTGCCGACCTTTATTGGCGAAAAACTGGATATGAAACTTGAGGAAATAGCGCAAGAGCTTGCTTCTCAGTCAGCCAAGATCCTCTTCAAGAAAATGGGCGAGAGTTGCGACAAGGCTGGCACCTCGATTGATGCAGAAGGGAAACCAGTTTCCGCTGAAATCTTTTTGGAGATGATAAGTACCGCGCAACTGGACTTTGATCCAGACGGGAAACCGAGCAATAGCTTCGTAATTCACCCGGACATGCTGCCCGCAGTGAAGAAGGTTGCGGAAGAAATTGAAAATGACCCCGAACTCAAGCGAAGGCACACCGAAATCCTCGAGCGACAGCGAGAGGCATGGGCTGCTCGGGAGAGTAATAGAAAACTGGTTGACTAGCGTCAACGAACGACAATATCAGCTTCCTTTTTGCCAGGTCTTGGCCGCGGAAGGCGAAACCATACTTTACGTCTCCTCGCACGGGCCGTTCGAAAAGGGAAAAGACGTCATCACACGCACGCCTAGCGGAGAGATCCGGGCGTATCAACTGAAGGCCGGGGATATCGGCCTGGGTGTTTGGCGTGACATATACGGTGAGATTGTTAATTTGGTTGAATTGGCGATCGAACTTCCAGGCGTCGGGCCCATCACCGACTTCGTTCCATACCTCGTTACAAACGGAGAGTTGACTGACCCGGTCTTGGAGCAGGTCCGGGTAGCGAACGTAAGTTGGCAAAGCCGCGGAATGAACAGTGGGCTCCGCGTTGTCCAAAGGGGGCAGCTATTTGAACGATTCAGGGCGTCACACGGCGCATACCTGCCCTCTGGACTAGCAGATTTCCGGACGTTCTTGGAACTGATTCTGCGCGATGGGTCGGCGCCCGCCGAAAAGGAAAAAGCAGCGCAGTTGATCGAACATGTTCTCCCGCCCGAGCCACAACAGGAAAACGCCCTGGACATTGCGCGTGCCGCGACAAGTATCGTGCTATTGGCCGCGTACATTAACGGTCCCGCAGTTTTGGCGTCGAATCACTGGTGCGTCTTCGAGTACTGGGTTTTGGCTGGTGCGTACGTTCTCTACCTAATCGAGAAATCCAAGAAGGCGGAATCGGACTGCCAGGTCTCATTGGAGATCTGCGAATTGGCCGCCGAGGGTGCACTCAGCGCGCTTGCGTCGGAATGTGCGCAGCGCCCCGATTTGGTGCAAGGATTTCCTTTAGTGGAGGGGCACACGTACCGCCCGCGCGTGACGCTTTTGGTCGGTCTTCTAAGCGCCTGGGATTTGTCACTCAGAATCCGGCACAAGGCGCGCAACAACGGTGATCTCGTCGAGTCATTTCTGAATGCGCACCTCAAGGAGGCTGCGATGTGGGGCGAGTCGGCTGTTCCGTATCTGTTCCTGGCCGCGCTTGAAACTGAGCAAAACTGCAGGCCACATGTGGCAGAGGGTCTCGCTAGCCAACTCGTGCGGGAGATTTCAGGGGCGAACGCCGCATCCGCTACGGGCCGCGGCCTTCCTAGCCCGTATTATTCTCCGGAGGAGGCGCTGCGTCTGAATTATGGCCTTGACCGCTTAAACCCGGAGCAATTCGTCGGATTAAGTTATTCCATCGCGTCGCTAATTGATTTCTTGGCCAGAAGGTGGCGGCGACGGGCCCTTGCTGCTCTTTGGTTTGGCGTAACGCGGATTTGTTTGGTGGCGTATGTGCCTGGCAGCTTTCCCGAATGGTTCCGCTGGAGATCGTCGAATGGGACTTTAAATAGCAGGATGCCCCACGAGCCGCAGAGTTGGGAAGAACTAAGGACTAACGCGGAGACAATATCGTTTGACCAACTCCCACCGACGCTCGTCAAGCGTCCGGCATTTGCATTATGGTTTATCTTGGTTTACCCACACCGCTTTACCCCCGCTATCGCGAAACTCATCGAAGACGCCCTCTGGAAATCAATGGCTTGAAGACCATTTGTCCTCACTTTCGATCTGGCCAGCCCCCGCCTGCCTTGGGGAAAGCCCACGCACCGAATTCTCTCACAGCCTCTCAGGCTGGGCGCGGTAGCTAGCCACCCTCTTGTTCATGATATTCAATAAACTAATCGGACGATGTGCTACGCCTTAACGGCCATCGCCACCATGTCGCGGATTTCGCGCTGTTTCGCGCCGAGCGTGCCGGGATCGCGCTCGAGAAGCCACACGAGGTCTCGCTCGAGAAGCTGCCGCGCCGCCGCATGCTCGCCCAGGTCCTGAAGGGTTCCAAACAGGTTCCAGGCGGATGTGGACGTGTTGGGGTGCTCGGGTCCCAACACCCGACGGCGGACGGCGAGCGTCTCTTCCTCCAGCTTGCGCGCCCCCGCCAGGTCCCCCTGCGCCCAGAGCATACTGGCGAGGTTGCCCTTCGAGGTGAGCGTGTGGGGGTGCTCGGGCCCCAGGACCCGGCGGTAGAGGGCAAGACTCTCTTCCTCGATCTTGCGCGCCCCCGCCAAGTCCCCCTGCACATGGAGCGTAGCGGCCAAGTTGTTCATCGACTTGAGCGTGTCGGGGTGCTCGGGCCCCAGGACCCGGCGGCGCACCGAGAGCGCCTCCTCCTGCAGCTTGCGCGCCCCTCCTAACTCCCCCTGCGCCCGGAGCGTTTCGGCGAGGTTGCTCATCGACTGGAGCGTGTCGGCGTGCTCGGGCCCCAACGCCCGGCGGCGGACGGCGAGCACCTCTTCCTCGATCTTGCGCGCCCCCGCTAGGTCCCCCTGCGCCCAGAGCGTAACGGCCAGGTTGCCCATCGAGGTGATCGTATCGGGGTGCTCCGGCCCCTGTACCCGGCGGCGGACGGCGAGTGCTTCTTCCTGCAGCTTGGTCGCCCCCGCCAAGTCCCCCTGCGCCCGGAGCGTTACAGCCAAGTTGTCCATCGAGGTGAGCGTGTCGGAGTGCGCTGGCCCCTGCACGCGGCGGCAAAACTCGACCTCGCGTGAGTACAGAGCGCGGGCGGAAGCGTACGCCCCCCGTTCGTAGTCGTAGCACGCCACCCAGCCCAGCAGATTGGCCTCGGGTACACTCGTCGGCAGCGAAACCGCTTCGCGCGCGTGGGCCACGTGGAACTCGATCCGGGGGTGAAGTCGAGGGTCTTCTGCCGCCGCGGCGATCTCCGAACCCAACGCTTCGACGGCCGCTGCCCGTAGCGCCCTGGTGCGCTCGGGCGCCGCACCGTGGAAGCGCATGGCGCGCGAAACCAGCGTGTGCACGGCTCGCGCGTTGCCCTCCGCGCCCGCCACCTCCGCCAGCGACGCCGCGGTGACTTCGTGGAACGCTCGCCGCATGCGCCACTCCGGCTCCTGGTGGTTGCGGTCGTCCGCCTCCTCGAACACTGCCGTGACGAGGGACGCGGGAATGGGCGCGACAGCCAGCACCGAGGCCAGCCGCAGGAAGTCCTGCGCTTCCGCCCCCAGGTTTCGGATACTGCGAAGGAGTGTCTGGGCGATGCTCGTTTCGTGCCCATTGGGCAGCGCGTCGGCGAGCATCCGGGCCAGCTCCAGCGCGTCGCTATCCCGGCGGGCCAGCTCGGCGCGGAAGTCGCGGAAAGGGGAGCCGCCGCCGAAGGAAGCGAGGGCGGCGCCCGCCACGTCCAGCGCCAGCGCGTGGCGGCCCAGATCCTCAGCCAGCAATCGCGCCTGCTCCTTTTCCTGCTCGTCTGCCGGCGCTCGGCGCGAGGTGAGGAGTTGATAGGCTTCATCGGGGGGCAGCACGGCCAAGTCAATGCCTTTGGCCTGGGCGCCGTATTCGCGGCTGCGAGTGGTCGCGAGCGTCCGGGCCAGAGCGTGGGGCGCAAACCAGCGGCGTAGCGCCTGGCCGTCGAGGGCGCCCGGTACGTCATCCACCACCCAGAGGCAGGGCTTGCCTCGATGCTCAATCTCGCGGGCCAGCGCACCCTCAATCTCTGCCGGGGTCTTGCCCCGCACCTCGATGCCCAGCCGGGCGGCGAAGTCCTGCACTTGGCGCTCGCGCTCCGCCTCTCTCTCCACCGCTCCCATGCCTGCTTTGGCGTCGTCATTGCCGTAAGCGCGCAGCCAGAAGACGCCTCCCGGGTAGGCGGCGCCGAAGCGCAGGGCGTATTCTTCAGCGAGCAGCGACTTGCCCACGCCGCCGAGGCCACGCACTTGGGCGATGCCACCGCTGGCGGCGGCAGCCCCGGTGATCACGGCCACGTCGCCCGCGTGGAGTAGGGAGTGGATACCCCACAACTCCTCGAGGCGCCCCACAAAGCGCGTGGAGCCCACGCCCGTCATGCCGTACCACACCGGCGCACTGAGCGGGTGGATATCCGCGAAGGGACCGCTGAGGTCGGCAACGTGCTTGGCGATGGCTGCGGCCAGAGCCTGGAACGCGTCGGCGTCGCCCGTAGCGGGCGCGGTGCAGAACCTCGAATCCCTGAGTTCGATGGGGTGAATGTGATCGGCCCCGGCTTCGGGATTCACCACCAGCACGCGGCGTCGGGGGTCGCCCTCGGTTTGCGCAGCGAGGAATGCAGCGGTCAGCTCCCACTGGCAGGCGCGGCGAGTGGGATAGGTCTTCGAGTACCATGCCAGGAGCGCCTTCGACTTGGCCACGCCTTGTTCGACCGCGCGCGTGATGCTTTCGAAATCCGCGATCTCCGTCGCGTCAAACCACACTTTCAGTCCTGCTGCTCGGAGTGCATCCGCGATCTGGCGCGGGCGGTCGCCATCCGCCCAGGCGTGGCTGACGAAGACATCGTATTCAGCGGGCACTCGGAATCTCTCCAGTAGACCTCGTCCGCGAATCGACGAGATTGCAGTCGCGATTGTAGTCCTGGCCGAGGTGCGCGCGCAACTTAGAGGAAGGAGCAGTGGTGGGCCAGTATGTAGAGGCGGCTTTACGCCGCCAGGTGGCGAGGTAAACTCGCCGCTACAACGCCAAACAGCCGTGGCATCTTTCGCCTCTCCGGTGCTGTTGACGCCGGCCGGGGACTCCCATCCCACGGCTTGCGCCGTGGGCTACTATCTTTAACTATCTTTCGCCCCTGCCGGGGGCTTGCGCTGCTTGCTCATCAACCGTGACGGGTGGCGTGGCGGGAGGAAAGATAAGCTCTGTGCTCACCGGTGAGGGTCGGGCTCGTGCGCGTTCATATAGGCGCGCAGAATAGCGTTCATCCGCGTCTGGTAGCCACGTTGCTGGCGGAACCATTCCAGCAGATCCCTATCCAGCCGCATGGTCACGACCGCTTTCCGGCTAGGCCATACGACCCTGGCACTCTTCCAGAATTCTTCATCGGTAGCACGCGCGTCGGGGTCAGACTCGACGCCCTTCCGTATTTCGGCATTGCTCGCCCGGCGCAGTCTGTTCCAGTCCGTGCCTGTGCCTCGCTTAGCCTTCGACGTTTTGCCAGTAGGTGCGTTTTTCATGCGGTTCCGCTCGCCATGCCGAGATGATACGTCTTTCGTCGTTTCTGTCCGAATAAACCACCGTGATTTCCAGGCCGTTCACCAAGCCGATGGCGTACACCCTGATTTCGCCATAGTCGAAACGGTCATCGACCCTTTCAACGGTCGGCCCCTCGAAAATCAGCTTCGTATCCTCGAACGCAATTCCATGCAGCGCGATATTGCGGCGGTTTTTCTTTTCGTCCCAACTATAGCGCATCGAGTGTATTTACACAATGTCAATATGCTACGCAAGCGAAACGTTGCTTCTTCAGGAGCTTTTTAATTGGGTAGGTGGGTTCGTCTTCCCGAGCATCGCAGATGAGGTTTAGGGCTTCCTCTTCACTCAGAGGGTTGTTGACGTAGGGCGATCGCGCTCTTTCGAGGATCGCCTCGACTCCCGGCACGTCCACCAAGCGACGCAACTGAGGGAAAGGCTGAGGGAGCGGGCCACCCGGGCTAACAGGATTCTTGGTCCGCTTTTTTCGTCTCGAAACTTGGCTTGCACGCCGACTGTTCATTTTTGGAGCATAGCAAAACCACCCTGACTTCTCAACCGCTCGTTTTTAACAAGTTGAGACCCGACGCTTGTCATTCTGAGTGTTTCATGGGCCTTCGGCCCACCAATGAACATGAAAATCGCCTCGAGCCGACGTTGTATTATGGACTTGGCGTGGAACGGTGAAGGT
>Ga0326728_10026013_pt1 | contig 10410 bp, 13 predicted proteins | sample MB3enrmetagenome_FD_207602 | JGI IMG/M metagenome (GOLD analysis project Ga0326728, IMG submission 207602) | Lab enriched peat soil microbial communities from McLean, Ithaca, NY, United States - MB31MN | ecosystem: Environmental > Terrestrial > Soil > Wetlands > Peat | place: USA: New York... | reverse complement strand
CGTCTACTTTCCACCCTCGCAATTTGAGGCTGCATTCGTTTCAACTTCCCACAGCGAAGGCGACGTGTCAGCGACTTTACAAGCTGCGAGATTTGCCTTCTCAGGATTGCGGCCCTGAAGCGAGCCGTGATGGGCGCGCTAGGGCCGAGCAGCCACCGGGCGGTGACAAGTGACGTGTGACCAAGCGCCCCTGCGCAAGCAATCGGGGCCAGCTCCCAACTCCTAGAATCTTGCGGTCTAACGTCCCTGCATGAGGATATGGAATTTGGAATCCGCGCAATTTCCCTGAACTTTTGCTTGACAATTGTGGATAGCTAACAAATAACCGATAATAGGGACCAATCCCCAGCCATGAAACAACTAACTATTTTGTTTTCATTAGCTTACAAACATTCCATTCTCTTCCATTTTATTTTCAATGACTTACCAGATAGGTGGGCATTCTTGACATCATTTTGCCAGCGCCTTCCCTCACACGAGCAAATAATGTCAATCATAAATTCTGCCTTTCGTCAGAATCTTGCTGAAGCGGGCGCAAGATACGGGGGCGCATACAGCATGGGGAGGCACGCAAGAGAAAATGTAGCGCTCCGACTAATCGGGGCGCTTGGATCTACCCGTTCCTATCTGCCCGCTGGCTGAATGGGGGCGCGAGCTGACGCCCGGTAGCCCGTTGGGGCAATGGAGGCGCGCGGAACCTCCGTCCTCTGCCGCCTGCTTCGGCTAACTCACGGTCAGCATGAGCGTCACGCTATGGGTCCCCGGGCTCCCGTCGCCATTACGGAGCACGTTCCAGATCTCCATCTGTTCGGCCGTGCTATTGAGCCTGAGGCCCTTCACAAAGTCTGATGTTTTTTGCTGTGAACCGTAAACTCTGAACTGTAAACTGTTCGTGTGATCTACCTTGACCACAACGAAAGAAGTTGACAGTTGACAGTTAACAGTCGGGGCGTTCTTGATTGTTACTGTGAACTGTAAACTGTGGACTGTGAACTGTATTTAAGAAACCGCCCGCGAACAGGTGGCGGAACTGATTGGGGCGCACCCGATGGATGTGATTTTCACCTCGTGCGCGACGGAGAGCAACAATGCCGCCATCGCACGCCAAGCGCCACATCGTCACCTCCCAGGTGGAACATTCCTCGGTGCTGAATTACTGCATGGCGCTGGAAAAGCAAAGCCAAGACTCACCACAGAGCTCACAGAGGTCACAGAGAACAGCTCCCCAGTCTGCCTCCGTGTTCTCTGTGCCCTCTGTGGTGAATGGCTCTTCGGGCGGCTACCGCGTCACCTACTTGCCGGTTGACCGCGAGGGCTTGCTGGTTTTGTCCGGTTCAACTGACCACTGACCACTGACGACTGACCACTGCTTTTCCGATGTGGGCGAACAACGAGACGGCCGTGTTGTCCCCTGTCGAGTCAATCGCGGAAATTTGCCGGTCGCGAGGTGTGCTTTATCACTGCGATGCAGTGCAAGCGGCGGGCAAGGTGGAGATTGATGTGCGAAAGGTCCCGGCGGACTACCTTTCACTGACCGGCCATAAATCTCATGCGCCGAAAGGGATTGGCGCGCGGAACTTGTCCCGATAGAATCGGGACGTCCGGCGCAAATCGCCATTCTCGCCATAGGTCTACGGCGGGCATCAAGAGCGTAACCGGCGTGGCGGCACGGAAAGCGTGCCACTGATTGTGGGCATGGGTGGCTAGGCGTTTGTCAGTCTCCAGCCTCGATCTTGGTAGTGTCAAGAAAGCGGGCGCCGTGGTGCACGGTCAGGAGGTGGACGTCCTCGTGTCGAATCCGATAGATAACGCGGTAGCTGCCGACCACGATCTCTCTTATGTTCCCGATTCCCAATTCCGGAACAATTCGGCCCGAACGTGGAAAATTCGCCAGCAAGTCTGTAGCGCGGAGGACTCGGTCGGCGAACGCCGCCGCCAGTTGTGGGGAATCCCGAGCAATGAACAGACAGATTGCATCGAGATCATCGGCCGCCTCGGGCGTCCATCTTACTTGAGCCATTTCGCCATACGCTGCCGGACCTCTTCCTGACTGATAAGTTCACCACGGTCCGCTTGGAGAAGACCTCGCTCGACTTTGTAAAGCAGGTAGAGCCGATCCAAGGCATCTTCGACCTTGGCGTCCTCGGGAAGCTCTTCCATTGCCTTCAGTATCTGCTGCTTCGTTCCCATGGCAACTCTCCTGATCTCACTTCGTATCGTAGCACTGAATCCGCGTGAGGGCTAGGCGTATTCCCGTGTCGCGAGCCCCAGTCCCGTGTCCCGAGCCCTTACCGTTAAGTTGACGGGGGACAGTTGACAGTCAGGACGTTCTCGATAATCACGATGAAATATGGACCTGCACCGTGAATTGGCTTTTCGGGATTCTTACTGTGAACTGTTAACTGTGGACTGTGAACTATTCTCGCAGCTTTCTCTGCTCTTCGAGGGCGTCACCCTGCCATTGAAGCTTTCCTACCACGTCAGCGAAATTGTACTTTTGCCCATTGGGCTGTGGCGTGCTGCCCACCACCAGGACGAGCTCCACAGTGCCCGCCGGAAGTTCCACGGGCACATCCAGCCGCAACCGCCCGTCCGGCCCCACTTCACCTTTAGTCTTCACGACTTGCATAGGATACTCTCCCCGCGCGCGCCAACGAACTCACGCCTGAATTGAGTGTACCACGAGCTCACCGGGCTGCGCTGCATCGACTAGGACACCCGGGCTAGTAGGCGACGCAATTGGTTTGCGCACTTGTCGCGAACACGCACAACATCCCTGCCTTCGCTTTCGGCTCGTTTCAAGTGTGCGACGATGCTGCGTTGGAGTACGACAATATGCGCGTTGATGGATCTGGCCTGCTCGCCAAAATTCAGCTCATTGAAATCCTTGGTGTCCTCTTTGTGCCGCCTACGACCGGGCATGATAGACCTCCTGTGGCTTAGGCTTATGGTGTGATTTCCCTTATAGCAAAAGACCGCCTCCCCGAGGTGCGGACTTCACCAGGGCCTCAATCGCGGTCCAATCCTGTCCCTTGGGCATGATGAATAGGCACTGGCCGCCGCTGAGATCGGCCCACCTGTTCCCGGCATCTCGTTTCTCTTCCGAGTCCTTATTGCTCCAGTCCCTCTCGTTCTTGTATTCAACCACCAAGACGCGACCGTCGTTGAGGAGGGCGACAAAGTCCGGGTAGAAACGGTCGGTAGATGTAGCAAGCCAGAATGAGGAGTCGGAACGGACGAGATTTCGCACCCACTTCCAAACTTGGGGGAGCGAATCTATCAGTTGAGCACATTGAAATTCTTCACCATCCGACTTCAACTCGCCGATTCTGCGGAAGTAGGGTTTGTTGAATCTATAGGCCCCATCGTAGTACCAGTTTGGCGAGTACCTGTCCTCATCGAATTCAAAACAGAATTTGGAGGTGACTTCTATCTTTCCCGACCCGGGTCCAAAAAGCAGCGCTTTATAGCCCTTAGCCGCTTCGCTCTTCCGGAGTTCGTCAATCTTCGTCCAAATCGCGTTACTGAGCCGGAACTTCTGCCGGGCGAGTTGTTCAAGGGTCAGGCCGCGAGTCTCTATGAGCCAGGTGATCACTCGGCTGATGTATGTCGCGGACTGCGTTTGGGTAATGTCGAAGTGAGTCCTTTGGCGGTCAAGCCAATTTACCAGTGCCGCCAAAGTCCAGCCAGGCTCCCCGATGACCAATGCCAATTGCTGATGCAATTGTTCCACGAACGGGCGAATCTCTACACGCCCGGCGTCGCTTACATCCACCTCGCCTGATTCACCTGACCTCGTCTCAGAAGGGAACTCTCCTTCCGACAAGCTGGGGTCACAATCTGACAATCGCCATTCGATAGGTTTGAAATAGTTGTCTTCCAAAATGTCCAGTTGGCCGTCAACGCGAATCGCCAACCATGGAACTCTAAAAGGCCGCCGGTCTACGGTTGAAGCGGGTGGCTCAACCCTGTGCCCCCCGAGTTTCTGGTAGATCCTGTCCACCGCCGCCCGATCTTCCGGGGCGATGAAGCAGGCTTGCAACGCCTCCATGTCCGGGAGATTCAGAGCCCCGGTCACCGTCAGCACGCCCGTGTTTTCGCTGTAGGAAACCTGGTGTTGCAGCGGCTCTGGCAAAACGGAAAGGTCGGGTTTCTGCAACACAGGTTCTGACGCCTGCGCAAAAAGCGTCCCTTCGCCAAACAACTTTCCGCTTTCTTCGAAAGGCTGCACAAAGTCAGCCGCTTCGAGCTTTTGAAATCCATTGTCAACCAGCGCATCCTTCAGAGCCGTAGCAGCTTCAACGAACCGGGGGGAAGCAGCGTAAGCATAAGCACAATTCAACTCCGCCCGCCGTTTTCGCTTCGTGTGCGGGAGACGCAGGACACGCCCCAGGATTTGCTCCACTGCCCGCGACGAACTCATTTCCGCCACTGAACACAAGACGTAAGCAAATGAGCAATCCCAGCCTTCCTTGAGCGCCTGAACCGTGATGATGAAGCGCAATTTGCAGCCGCAGTCAAATAGATTGATGTCCTCAATGCCCCGTGTCTCTCCCGTGGCCACGGCAATCTGTTCCTCCGGTATTTTGAAGTCGTCGATGAGCGACTTTTTCAGAATATCCACCGTCAGTGTTTGCCGCTCCTTGCTCTTGGGCTGTGCCTGCAAGAGCACAATGGGCCGAATGTACTCACCCGTTTCCCGCTCCTCTTGCTGAGCGGCCAGCTCAAGAGTCCGCTGCATTTCGCACGCTTGGCCAATCACTTCCCGCGACTCGCTGTGCGTCCACAACTTGATAGGTAGTTTCACCATATACTCAGCCTTGAGTTCCGCCGCTGAAACATGGTGCAGAACGTTACTGGCGAATAGCTCTTCCTCCGGCTTCTGCTCGGTTTCTGGGGTCGCGGTAAATTCGAGAATGCAGGAAGGGCTAAAACGTTCCAGGGTGTCGAATGAAAGCGGGGTGCGAGCGTTGTGGGCTTCGTCCATAATGATCACCGGCCGATACATTCGAAGCACGTTCGAAAGAGAATGCGCAATCGTCCCGTCCTCGCGTCTTTCAAGAACCGCTTCGAGCGCGGCGCTGAGGCCGGAAAAGTGGTGGCTGAGGGCGCCGCAAGATTCGTAAACCTTGCGGCCTTCGGTATCATTTACCCGGAACGCTGCGAGCGTGGAAACAACAATCACCGTCTCGCTTTGCAGAGTGTTCCGCTGGATATAGAGGGCTTCCTTTATATCCATCACCCTAACTTGCCCGGAGAATCTAGCATCGAGCGCTTGTCGGTAGGGATGCTCGCGGTCACGCAACGCCGCCAGGGTTTGCTCGCGGATGGTATTTGAGGGCACGAGCCACAGGCAGGTGGCTCGGTCTAACTGGAGATAGGACTTGGCGGCGATTCCGACGGCATGACAGGCCATGAACGTTTTCCCGCCACCCGTTGGAACCCTCAAGCAGACGTATGGAAGTCCGGGAAGCTGCTTGACCGCGACGTAGGGACGGTTCGTCATCATGTAAAACGCATTGCTCGCGCCGTGTTGGGTGACGAGCCCGAGATACGACTCCAGCGCGTCGAGACTTCGTTTCTGATACTCACGTAGTTGAAGCATAATCAGCTAACCCTGATTTCGTAGGGGATTTGTTTGAAAACAACTCCCTCCCGCTTCAGCCGGGCAGCACCCAGCCGGCATCCTTCGCCGTAAATCACTTTGGTTCCATCTTTTGTGGTGGGCTGGGGAAGGCCGCGGAGAATTTCATTGGTGAGGACATTTCCACCGCTAGGGCTCTTATCGCCCAGCACGCCGTTGAACAGCAGGTACACGGCTTTGCCATTAAATTCGCCAAGCAACGGCGCATTACCCGTTGCTCGTTTGGGAATCGGCGTTCCCGTTTCCGTGAAGAATACATGCGCCGCCAAGTCTGGAAACCTCACCGTTTCGCGGACGGTACCGGTCTCGTCAAATAAGGGTTCGCCAAGACCGCAGTAACGAAAGCCGCCACCCAGTCCTTCAATAATGCTCTTCCCTTCGTCTTCACGCGGTCGATATCCCTTAACTGCCCTCGAAAGCCGTTGGGCGGTGATGGACCGGCAAATGTCTCCCTCCATCTCAACCAAAATGAACCTTCGGGTTCCACCATCTTGTTTGTTAAGCGCCAACACGGCGTGTCCGGTGGTGCCACTGCCTGCGAATGAATCTAGGATTAGCGAATCCTTATCGGTCGCAATCTCAAGGATGCGTTTAAGCAGCCGAAGCGGTTTAGGGGTAATAAAAACAGACGCGGAATCCTCAAAGTCGCAAATGCTAACCAGTTCTTTTTTTGCCTCTTGAGTATGCCCCACATCCTTCCACGACCAGATAGTTTGCGGAACGACGCCCTGCTTGACCTCCGACAAGTAAATTTTCGGAGCCGGAACGTTATTACCATCACTCCCCCAATAGATTCGTCCTTCCCGATCGAGTTTCCACAGCCTTTCTTCCGAAACTCGCCAATACGAGCCCTTTGGTGGACCTTCGATGACTCGGCCGCCAGGACAGCGGACGGAGTAAATGCCCTTGCTGTATTTATTGCGGGCGGCCAAGTTGTTTGGTCGCCACAGGCCCCTGGGGTCGTTGTCAGGGTTTCGGTAGACTGCATCCTGCTTCTCGGTTCTAGGCATTAACAGGGGACGCCACGTCTCGCCTTCCTTGGCATACACGGCTATGTAATCGTGGTCTTCGGAAAAGTGCTTCGCAGTGCCCTTGGGCGCGTAATTCTTATGCCAAATCAGAGTTGTGATGAAGTTCCGGGGTCCAAAGATTTCATCCATAATAGCACGGAGGTTTTGCACTTCGTTATCATCGATGCTAATGAAAATGGCCCCGTCCTCAGTGAGAAAATCCTTGAGCAGCGAGAGGCGGGGATACATCATGCACAGCCATTTGTCGTGCCGCGACAAATCCTCGGCTTCGGCCCCCACAACCTTGCCCAGCCAGCGCTGCATCTCCGGGCTATTTACCGCGTCGTTGTAAACCCATTTTTCGTTGCCTGTGTTGTACGGAGGGTCAATATAAATGCACTTCACTTTACCGGCGTAATAAGGCAAGAGGGCCTTGAGGGCCAGCAGGTTGTCGCCTTGGATCAGCAGATTTCCGCTATCGCGATCTCCGGCGGAAAGACTCGCATCGCATTTCAGCAGTCGATACGGCACCAGCCGGTGGTGGTCTAAAACCGTCTTTTTGCCAATCCAATCAAGCGTGGGCATTGCGGGCCAGTATACTCCGAGAAGCACGATCTGTGTAGGCCGCCGTATGATCGCCAGGGGCGCAGTCAACGCGTAATTTCGAGAATTTCGCGAGCCAGTAGTCAGGGCGGTTCATGGGCGGCAGGCGGTAGACAGCAGACGGTAGACGGGGCACGCCGCCCGTGCCGCCTCAAGAAACTGCGCCCCGCCGATCGGACGTGCGGCGCCAAGCGCTCGATGCTAGACTGGAGGGAAGAAGCAGGGAGCGCTGAGGTGGGCGTATTTTGCCTTCCTCGGCGACTCGTCATCCGGCCACCGTGACGGAAGGGCTTTTGTACGGCCGGTTATATCATCCCCTTGACAGCGCATTTTGACCTGCTATGCTTGAGATGGAGAGTTGAACTGTTCAACTGATCAACCTTTATGGCACTCGTTTCTGTTAAGAATAAATATCAAGTGGTCATTCCGTTGCCTGTCCGCAAGAAGATTGGCATCAAGGTGGGCGACCTTTTGGAAGCCTCGGTCGAGGGGGGCAGCATTACGTTCACGCCCAAGTCGGTGATCGATCGTGCGGTTGCCGAGAGTCTGGTGGACTTCCAAGAAGGCCGCGCTTACGGGCCCTTCGAAACCGCCCCCGAACTCGTGGCCTCGCTTCATAAAGAGGCGTCGAAATTGCGTTCGAAGAAACCTGGTGGCAAAGCCTCGCGATCATGAGGGTCCGGTACTCGTTCTTCGGCAATATGCTTCCGCACCGGCGGAGGTGCGGAAGGCCTTCGACAAGCAAGTTGGGTTCCTGCTGGAAAACCTCACTCATCCGTCCTTACGAGCCAAAAAGTACGACGAAGCGCTCGGCCTCTGGCAGGCGCGCGTGAATCGCAATTGGCGGTTCTACTTCACCATTGAAAACGAAGAGTACCGTCTCCACGACATCAGGCCCCATCCCAAATAAGAGGCGCTAGCGCCGAGGTGGGCGTCTTTGGCCTTTCTCAGCGGCTCACCATCTGGCCACCGTGACGGAACGTCTTTCGCAAGGCAATCCCATACTGGGGTTTTCATCGGTGGGGCCGCCTCGGGCGCGGTCAACGGGTAATTTCGAGAATTTGGTCAGCCGGTAATCAGGTCGGGCTACGGGAGGCGGTAGACAGCACACGGTAGACAGGAGCTAGCATTTGGGAGTCAGGATTTAGGAGCCGGGCACATAATGCCGGGGTCGTTGCGCTGTTCAGAGACTTCCTTCTCAATCTCATCCCAGCCCAAGGGCTTTTCTCCCGAGGCCATGATCTGACCCCGAATTTCCCAAAGGCGCCTGCCCAACGAAGTGCGCGGCTGGTAGGGCGGCAGTCTCGCCCCCTCGGCCGCCGTTGGCATTTCGCTTGTCCGGTTCCTCATGGACATTTCCTCTAACAACCACTCTAACACAACGCGCAAAAGAACTCCTTTACGTCTGTCGCCGATTCCTTAAAAGCAAAACCCCGCCGGAGGCCTTGCGGCTGATCCGACGGGGAGGAAGTCTCAAATTGAGCATGAATCCTAGCGCGTCGGCTTGTCAAGCGCAAATCTAGCCAAGAAAGGTGGGGCGAGCAATCCCTCGCTGGCCTTGTCGCGATCTACCACCGTGCACGTCCAGCAGCCGAATCGGCTGTTGCCACAACTGGGGGTGCTGGTGTCGATTTGGATGGGGCACTCGCCGTTGCTGGCGCTGGCGTAGGGACACGCCATGGCGTGTCCGTACGGGGGCGATTGCCTCGGGGGTTGGGTTTCTGTCGGCCCAAACGTCCTCGGTGGTGAGGAATTCATTCGACACCCAGACGCGCAGCAAGTCAGGACGCCGCCGCAATCCGTTGCGCGTTTCGCGGGCCGCCATGGTTTGGGCGCGGGTGGAGCTTTCGGCGCGGCGCGCTCCGAGGTGCAGGATGGCACCACCCGCGGGGTGAAACACCGATGAACCAATGACTCGATGAACCGATCTCCCGATGGCCCGATGGCCCGATGGATCAATCGCCTGACGCCACCCGGGGGCAGGCCACCTTTCCGCGGACCCCTGCATCGAAGGTAGCAGAGCATAGGGTGACGGCCAACCGGCCTTTCGCTTCACACGCTACCACACCATCGGGATATCCCCTTTCTACGCAAGCTATGACGTGAATAAGTAAAACCTACTTAACACATGAAACTCTCTGCACAATAGTTGCGTCTATGCGGAGGTGAAGGGAAATCGCAAGAAGGGGCAAATGGAAACCAGGGGAAATGACGATGAAATGGGGTTGCAAGAAACCGGCAGAAGCCGCGTTTAAGACTCAGGGCAGATCATTGAGGAGGATGACGATGCGAAACAAACTATCACTATGGGTTCTCTCCCTCGTTTTGGGGACCGGATTGTGCTGGGCGGGACCGCCTACGACCGACTCGCAGGCGACGGAGAACATTCAATCCCGCCTTGACCACGCGAAGGTGAATCAGCACGGCGATGTGCGGGTAACATACGCAGAAGGCGTCGCAACGCTCACGGGAACGGTGGACAACCTGGGGAGCAAACTCGACGCCGAAAAGGCTGCCCAGAAGGCTCCGGGAGTGACCCGGGTTGTGGATAATATTCAGGTGCGCGCGGACGACACCAACGACCAACAGATTTTGGAGCAGGCGCGCCACGAGATCGTGATGTACTACGCTTACGGGATTTTCGATAACGTAAACCTTGAAACTCATAACGGCACCCTCACGGTCAGCGGGCAAGTCACCCAGCCGTTCAAGAAGACGGACATGGGGAGGATACTTGAGCGCGTAAAGGGAGTGGCCGTACTCCAGAACAATCTGGAAGTCTTGCCGCTCTCGACGTTTGATGACCGCCTGCGGTTGCAAGTGGCGCGGGCCATCTACGGCGATCCGTTCTTCATCCGCTACGCCAACCAGGCGCTTCCACCGATTCACATCATTGTGAAAAACGGGAATGTAACCCTGGAGGGCGTGGTGGCCTCGACCATGGACCGCACCAAGGCAAATATGGACGCCCTCCATGCCGGGCTCTCCTTCTCTGTTGTGGACAATCTACAGATCGAGAAATCCCAGCGGGCTGCTTCTTGAACCATCCCCCGGTGCCTGCGCTGCGCAAGTTCAGCGCAGGCTTTCTTTTGTGCCCGAGTGAGCCTCAACCCCGAAGATCTGCGACGGTGGAAGTGACCCCTCACCCGCCGG